>Ga0247821_10002464_pt1 | contig 10161 bp, 7 predicted proteins | sample 13C_Glycerol_Day_FD_192481 | JGI IMG/M metagenome (GOLD analysis project Ga0247821, IMG submission 192481) | Soil microbial communities from agricultural site in Penn Yan, New York, United States - 13C_Glycerol_Day14 | ecosystem: Environmental > Terrestrial > Soil > Agricultural land | place... | reverse complement strand
CTTGAGCCGCGAGCGCGACCGCGCACCGCGCGACTATCGCGACGACGACCGCAACGACTACCAACCACCACCGGACGGACCAAGTGGCAGCAGCTGAGAACGTACGACGCGCTCCTCGCACCTACGGCAACTGGCGCAGGCCCGCCTCGGCGGGCATCGCCGGCCTGGGCATGCTCGGCACCGCCATCATGATGGGTGGCCTGCTGCTCGTCGTGATCGCGACGATGGCGGGCGGCATCAAGGCCGCCCTCATCAGCTTGCTGATCGTGGGCGCGGCACTCGGCCTGCTGGTCACGAAGGACAAGCACGGGTACTCCACGCTGCAACGGCTCTCGACGCACATTGGATGGCAACGAGCAAAGATGGCTAAGCACAACATTTACCGCTCCGGACCGCTCGGCCGGACCGCCTGGGGCAAGTTCCAGCTCCCCGGGCTGGCCGCCGCTTCCCAGTTGAGCGAGTACCAGGATTCGTACGGACGGCCGTTCGCCCTGCTCTACTACCCGAGCACCCGGCACTTCACCGTCGTGATCAACGCCGAGCCCGACGGCGCCTCCCTCGTCGACGAGGAGCAGGTCGACGTCTGGGTGGCGCACTGGGGTCAGTGGCTGGCCTCCCTCGGCCACGAGCCGGGCATCGTCGCCGCGTCGGTGACGGTGGAGAGCGCGCCCGACACCGGTATCCGGCTGCGCCGCGAGGTCGGCGGCAACATGGTGGACGGGAGCCCGGCGATCGCCCGGGCGATGCTGACCGAGGTCGTCCAGACGTACCCGGAGGGCTCGGCGCTGGTCTCGGCCCGGGTCGCGCTGACCTTCAAGGGCACCGACCGGAGCGGCAAGCGCCGCAAGGAAGACGACATGGGCCGCGAGCTCGCGGCCCGGCTGCCCGCGCTCACCCAGAGCCTGAACGCGACCGGTGCGGGCGCCGCCCGGCCGGTCAGCGCGCAGGAGCTGTGCGAGGCGATCCGGATCGCCTACGACCCGGCGTCGGCCGCGCTGATCGACGAAGCACGCGCCCAGGGCATGCCGCCGGAGCTGCAGTGGACCGATGTCGGCCCGGCCGCCACCCAGTCGTTCTGGGACAAGTACCGGCACGACTCCGCCTGGTCGGTGACCTGGCAGATGTCGCAGGCTCCGCGCGGCGAGGTGTTCTCGTCGGTGCTGTCCCAGCTGGTCGCGCCGCACCCCGACATCGACCGCAAGCGCGTGACCATGCTCTACCGCCCGCTCGACGCCGGTACGGCGGCCCGGATGGTGGAGGCCGACAAGCGCAACGCGTCGTTCCGCGCCACGGCCTCGGCCCGTCCGTCCGCGCGCAACCTGGCCGAGGCACGGGCCGCCGACCGGTCCGCGCAGGAAGAGGCGCGGGGCGCCGGCCTGGTCAACTTCGGCATGGCCGTCACCGGCACCGTGATGACCGCCGAGCAGATCCCGGACATGATCGCCGCGATCGACAACCTCGGCGCCACCGCGCGTGTTCTGCTCCGGCCGGTGTACGGCTCGCAGGACTCCGCGTTCGTCGCCGCGCTGCCGCTCGGCATCGTCGTCCAGAACCACCTCGCGGTACCGGCGGGGCTGCGGGAATCCCTATGATGAGACTTCGCACAGTGACACCTGGGGGGTCACAGTGAGCAAGAAGCAGAAGAAGCCGGTCGACCCGAGCCGCCGCGGGCGGCGGCCGATGCCCCGTGGCTGGCCCGGTATGGGCGCCGGCTACTCGACGTACCTGCAGGCCCCGCAGGAATGGCGCGGTACGACGGTCCAGGTCTGCGGGATGTGGCCGTTCTCGGCCGGCACCGGCAGCCCGATGGTCGGCGTACCGATCGGCCGGAACATCCTCTCCGGCGCGACCATGTGCTGCGACCCGATCAGCTGGTTCATGCGGGCCAAGCTGATCTCGAACCCGTCGATGTTCGTTCTCGGCAAGCCGGGTCTGGGCAAGTCGACGATCACCCGGCGGATGGCGCTCGGCATGGCCGGGTACGGCGTGATGCCGCTGGTGCTCGGCGACCTGAAGCCCGACTACAAGGACCTGATCGAGGCGCTCGGCGGCCAGGTCATCCAGCTCGGCCGCGGCCGCGGGCACCTGAACGTGCTCGACCCGGGCGAGTCCCGGGAGGCCGCGCTCCGGCTGACCGGCAAGGCCCGGGAGGCGATCCAGGCCGACGCGCACGGTCGCCGGCAGACGATGGTCTCGGCGCTGATCGCGATCATGCGCAACCAGAACCCGAACGACCGCGAGGAGACCATCCTCGACGAGGCGCTCAAGGTCCTCGACGAGCGGTTCCAGGGCACGCCGGTGCTCAAGGACCTGCTGCAGGTCATCCAGGACGCCCCGGACCGGGTCCGCAACGTCGCCCTGGACCGCGGCAGCCTGGACCGGTACCGGCAGATCACCGAGGGCCTGGAGGCGTCGCTGATCGGTCTGGTCGGCGGTGGCCGGCTCGGCGAGATCTTCTCCGCGCCGACCGACAACCCGATGCAGATGGACCGTCCGGTGGTGTTCGACGTGTCCAACGTCGACGACTCCGAGACCAGCCTGCAGGCCGCCGTACTGCTGGCCTGCTGGTCGTACGGGTTCGGCGCGGTCGCGGTCTCGCAGGCGCTGGCCGACGCCGGCCTGGAGCCACGGCGGCACTACTTCGTCATCCTCGACGAGCTGTGGCGGGTGCTGCGGGCGGGGAGCGGCCTGGTCGACCGGGTCGACGCGCTGACCCGTCTGAACCGGCAGCGCGGTGTCGGGATGGCGATGATCTCGCACACCATGTCCGACCTGCTCGCGCTGCCGAACCCCGAGGACCGGATGAAGGCGAAGGGTTTCGTCGAGCGCTCCGGCATGGTCATCTGCGGCGGTCTGCCGCGCGCCGAGATGGACAACCTGACCGAGGTCGTGTCGATGTCCATGGAGGAGCAGAACATGCTCGTCGGCTGGCAGGACCCGCCCGCGTGGGACCCGTCCACCGGCAAGGAGGCCGCACCTCCCGGCCGAGGGAACTTCCTGATCAAGGTCGGTGGCCGACCGGGGATCCCCGTGCACGTCGGCCTCACCTCCGTCGAGCGCGAGATCAACGACACCAACAAGCTGTGGACGACCGGCAACGACGGCAAGCCGCAGAAGGTGGAGGTCGCTCCGGACGGCACCCAGGAGGTCGTCGGCGAGTACAGCCTGGACGACCCGATGCTGCTGCCGCCGCCCGACCCGACCACCCGCGTGGGGAGCTGACGAGTCATGGCGCAGGGCAGGAAGAGCACCGGCCCGGGTGGCATCTCACCCGAGGCCGTCTTCATCTTCGTGATCATCGGCGTGGTCGCGCTGGTGGTCTTCTCGATGTGGATCGCGCTCAAGGTCGCGTCCGCGATCAACGGCTCGCGGACGCCGGGGAACCCGTTCGACGCGATCGTCGACCTGTCGAAGGGCAACCTGGAGTGGTCCGGCGCGGCCACCGGCATCCTGGTCGTCGAGGTCGTGGTGCTGCTCGGCCTGGCCGCCGGCGGCTGGATGGTCTTCCGCAACCGGGAGCGTTCGATCGGCCGGGTGGACCGGCAGGCGCAGCTGATGTCGAAGCGCTCGGAGATCTACAAGCTCACCCGCGAAGGCGCCCAGGAGAAGGCGAACCAGCTCGGCGCCGGGCACGCGGGCCCCGGGATCCTGATCGGCCGGACGGTCCGGGACAACCTGGAGGTGTTCGGCAACTGGGAAGACATGCACGTCGACATCTGGGGTCCCCGAACCGGTAAGACCACGTCGCGCGCGGTGCCGGCGATCCTGGATGCGCCCGGCTGCGTCGTCGCCACCTCCAACAAGCGCGACATCGTCGACGCCACCCGCGGGCCGCGCTCGGAGAAGGGCCCGCTGTGGGTGTTCGACCCGCAGGAGGTCTGCGAGGAGCCGCCGAACTGGTGGTGGAATCCGCTGACCTACATCACCGACGAGACCAAGGCGCGTGAGCTCGCCGAGCACTTTGTCGCCTCGCAGCGCCAGCAGGGCGCGCAGACCGACGCGTTCTTCGACGCCGCCGGCACCGACCTGCTGGCCGGTCTGCTGCTCGCGGCCGCGGTCGCCAAGCGGCCGATCACCCAGGTGTACACCTGGCTGGCCGACCAGCGGAACGACGAGCCCGAGCGGATCCTGCGCAACACCCCCGGTCTGCAGCTGTCGGCGGACGCCCTGTCCGGTGTCATCAACGCGCCGGACAAGCAGCGCGCTGGTGTCTACGGCACCGCCCAGCAGAGCGCCCAGTTCCTGGTGAACCGCAAGGTCACCCGCTGGGTCATCCCGAACGGCCCGAACGACAACCGCCCGCAGTTCAACCCGCACGAGTTCGTCCGCAACGGCGGCACGCTGTACAGCCTGTCCAAGGAAGGCGCCGGTACGGCGGGCCCGCTGGTCACCGCGCTGACCGTCGCCGTCGTGGAGGCCGCGGAGCAGTATGCCCGCGGCTGCCCGATGGGCCGGATGCCCAGCCCGCTGGTCGGCGTCCTCGACGAGGCCGCGAACGTGTGCCGGTGGAAGAACCTCCCCGACCTGTACTCGCACTTCGGCTCCCGCGGCATCGTGCTGATGACGATCCTGCAGTCCTGGGCGCAGGGCCAGGAGTGCTGGGGCGATCACGGCATGCAGAAGCTGTGGGGCTCGGCCAACATCCGGGTGTACGGCGGCGGCGCCGCGGACGCGACCTTCCTCGAGAACCTGAGCAAGATGATCGGCGACTACGACATCAGCTCGAGCTCGGTGTCGTACAACGAGGGCAAGCGCGGCACCAGCCAGCAGGTCCAGCGGCACAACATCATGGAGGTCTCCGACCTCGCCTCGATGCCGCCCGGCCGCGCGGTCGTGTTCCCGTCCGGGATCCCGGCCACGCTGGTGAAGACGGTCCCGTGGTTCACCCGGCCGGACGCCGGTGCAGTGAAGGCGTCGCTGGCGAAGTACGATCCGGGAGCGGCAGCGAACGTCCCGGTGAGCAACAACCCCTGGGTGGCGTCTCAGCAGGCACCTCTGCCGCAGCGCGGTCCTGAGCGGCCGGTCTGGGAGCAGAACGAAGGGGACAACCGCGGTGGATGGTGAACAGGAGCTCTTCTACCCGCACGTCGCGGCGTTCGTCGAGGACCGGCTGATCTACCTCTACACCCGCCGGCTCGGGCAGCAGTTCATCTGGTGCCCCGAGTGGTACCGGCACGCGGAGGCGCTCAGCCGGCTCGACTCGATCTGGCGGGCCTGGGAACACCTGCGCCTGGACCCGGCGACCGGTATGTCGGTCTGGTGGCGTGACCACGCTGACCCGCACATGATGGCGCTGCTGGACCCGGACGGCCCGTTCGCCGCCTGCCGGAACAACACGCACACCGACTACCCGATCCCGCCGCTCCCGGTCCAGGAGCCGCCGGCCGGCCTGTTCTTCGACCAGCGGCAGCCCAACATCCGCGGGATCTAGCCCATGTGCCTGTGGTGAAACTTTGGGCGTGGGGCAACCTGCTACTGGCGTTCCTCGCCGAGCTGGTTGCCCTCGGAATCTTCGCCTGGTGGGGCTGGGAGACCGGCGGTACGACGCTCGTCCGCTGGCTGCTCGCGGTCGGGTTACCGCTCGTGACGGCGATCGTATGGGGACGCTTCGCGGCGCCGACCGCAACCCGGACGACGCCGGCAGCCCGCTGGACCGTGAAGGTGCTCGTGTTCGGCCTCGCAGGTGCCGCGCTCTGGAGCCTGGGGCACCCACTGCTCGCCGTCGGGTTCGTCGTGGTGGTCGCGGTGAACCTGCTGATCATCCACACCCAGAAGCTGCAACCCCCGAACCCCGCCTAGATCTCGAGATCGGGCTCGCTCGCGCGGTTCGGCTTCACGACCTTGCCCTGCTGGTTGCGGACCTTGCCGCGGCCGCGCACGTGGCGGCGAGCCTGGGGGAGCTGCGCCTCGGGCGCGTCCTCCGGCGGCTTGCGGACGGCCTCGCTCGCGCTGGGCTGCGCCTCGCGGCGACGCTCGCGCGCGGAGGCGTCGTACGCGTCGGCGATGCCGTCGTCGCGGACGGCCTTGCGTTCCTCGATGGTCGCCGCATTCTGGTACCGGCGTCCCTGCGCGCTGAGCTCCGCGGATCCGATCTCACCGCGCTGGACGGCGGCCTCGTCCAGCAGGTGCCGGCCGTGTGCCCGGTCGCTGAGCCCACGCTGTACGTCGTTCGCGGCGTACTGCCGGTACCGGTCGCGGGCGTCCTCGTCGGCGTACGCGAGCTGGAAGGCCCGGGCGGCCTCCTCGTCGAGCAGCTCGTCGCGGTCGCGCCGCTCCTCCAGCGTCCGCTGGTCGGCGGTCGCGCGCTCCTCGAGCCGCTCGGCGCGCGCTTCCGCGTCCTCCTGGTCGCGACGTTCCCGGAGGTCCTCCTCGTCCTCGCGCGCGGCTTCCTCCTCGGCGAGGTCGTGGGTCGGATGGCTGCCGGCCTCGGCGCGGGCCTGGGCCGCACGCCGCTCACGCGCGGCCTCGGTGTCGTCGTCGCCCTGCGCCCGCTGATCGGGCTCGAGCTCGACGGACTGGTCGTCGTCGGTGTCTGGCATGCCGGTCCTTTCCTCCGGCTCCACGATGCCGCACCGCAGGGTCAGCGGGTAGCTCCGGTAACCAGCCAGGCGTCGCTCCGCTCGCGCAGGGTCAGCGTGAGGAAACGCAGCAGCATGTACCCGCCGAACGCCCACCACAGCGCGACGATCCCGCCGTCCAGCCAGAGCACCGCGAGCGCGAGCGGGACGTACAGCGCGAGCGCGACGATCCCGGCCAGCGCGAGGTACCGCCCGTCGCCGGCGCCGATGAGGACGCCGTCCAGCACGAACACGACGCCGTTGATCGGCTGCCACACCGCGGAGACGATCAGGATCGCGGCGAGCGTACGGCGTACGTCGGGGTCGCTGGTGAACCACGGAACGTAGACGTCGCGCAGCCCCCACAGCGCGAGGCCGCCGACCAGGCCGGAGAACAGGCCCCACCACATCATCCGGCGCGTGATCGCGCGGGTCCCCGCCACGTCACCGGCGCCGAGCGCGCGGCCGGTGAGCGCCTGCGCGGCGATCGCGATCGCGTCCAGGGCGAGCGCGAGGAACGACCACAGCGTGAACGCGACCTGGTGGGCCGCGACGGACGTCGTCCCGAGGGCCGTGGCGACGAACGTGAGCAGAATGATGGCCGCCCGCAGCGTCAGTGTGCGGACGATGAGCGGTACGCCCATCTGCGCGGAGGCCAGGATGCCGGGACGGTCCGGGCGGAGCTTGGCGCCGTCGCGGCGCGCGCCGCGGACCACGACCACGACCAGTGCGACGCCGGCACCTGTCTGTGCGAGCGCCGTACCGAGCGCGGAGCCGGCGATGTCCAGCCGCAGGCCGTAGACGAGCAGGACGTTCAGCCCGATGTTGGCGAGGTTGGCGGTGATCGCGACGATCATCGGCGTCTTGGTGTCCTGCAACCCGCGCAGGACGCCGGTGGCGGCGAGCAGGAGCAGCATCGAGGGGATGCCGAAGCAGGAGATCCGCAAGTACGTGACGGCGTGGTCGGCCACTTCCGGCGACGGGTCGAAGGCCCCGATCGCCTGCGGCGCCAGCGCCAGCCCGAGGAGGGCGAGGACGATGCCGAGCAGCAAGGCCAGCCAGAGCCCGTCGATGCCTTGGGCAAGGGCGCCCTTGTGGTCGCCGGCGCCGATCCGCCGGGCGACGGCGGACGTGGTGCCGTAGGCAAGGAACACGCAAATCCCGACGAGCGTCTGCAGGATCGTGCCCGCGACCCCCAGGGCGGCCAGCTGCGGCGTGCCGAGGTGGCCGACGATCGCGGAGTCCGCGAGCAGCATCAGCGGCTCCGAGACGAGCGCGAAGAACGCCGGGACGGCCAGCCGGAGGATCTCCCGGTCCTTTTCCCCCATCCATCGTCGACGTCTCACCGGAGCGAGGGTACCCAGGCCTGCCCGGGGTTGTGGAAATTCCTCTCAGACTTTTTCTCCTCCACAGTTGTGCACTGGTGAAACCGCAGGTCAGGCGCTGCTTGTGAGCTCCTGGCCGCAGATATCCACAGGGTTGTGCCCAACCTGTGCACAGCCCGTAGCCGGGTTATCCACGATTGGTCCACAGGGGGTGTGGACGACCGAGTGGCCATCGGTGACACGACCGGCGTACGGTCGCGAGGCCGCTGTCGTGAGCAGCTCCGGAAACTGTCGGTGGGCCGTGGCTAAGGTTCGAGCAGGTGTTCGAACCCGGCCCGGTGGTGGCTGGGGCAGCGGCGGACGAGGAGGTCGGACGAAGTGAGCGTGGCGGAGTTCCGCGGGGGCCAGGACGGCGGCCACGAAGAGCGCCGGCCGGAGATGGGCTTCGACCGCACCCCTCCCCAGGATCTCGCCGCCGAGCAGTGCGTGCTCGGCGCGATGATGCTGAGCAAGGATGCGATCGCCGACGTGATCGAGAACCTGCGCGGCACGGACTTCTACCGGCCGGCGCACGAGGTCGTCTTCGACGCGGTCACCGATCTGTATGCGCGGGGCGAGCCGGCCGACGCGATCACGGTCGCCGCCGAGCTCACCAAGCGCGGCGAGATGACCCGGATCGGCGGCGCGCCGTATGTGCACACCCTGGTCGCGTCCGTCCCGCTGGCGGCCAATGCCAGCTACTACGCGCACATCGTCCGGGAGAAGGCGATCCTGCGCCGCCTCGTCGAGGCCGGCACCAAGATCGTCCAGCTCGGGTATGCGGGTGAGGGCGAGGTCGACGACGTCGTCGACGAGGCGCAGGCGGAGATCTACTCGGTCACCGAGAAGCGGACCGCCGAGGACTACGCGCCGCTGAAGGACATCATGGAGGGCGCGCTCGACGAGATCGAGGCGATCGACTCCCGCGGTGACGCGATGGTCGGCGTGCCGACCGGGTTCACCGACCTGGACGAGCTGACCAACGGCCTGCATCCAGGCCAGATGATCATCGTCGCCGCGCGTCCCGCGATGGGGAAGGCGCTCGCGCTCGACACCCCGCTGCCGACCCCGACCGGCTGGACCACGATGGCCGAGGTCGCGGTCGGCGATCAGTTGCTCGACGCCAACGGCCTGCCGACCACGGTCGTGGCGGCGACCGAGGTGATGGTGGACCGCCCCTGTTTCCGGCTGTCGTTCTCCGACGGCAGCACGATCGTCGCCGACGCCGAGCACCAGTGGCGCGTCGAGGACGGCGGCCGCCCGGTGGTCTGCACGACCGCCGACCTGCACACGGCGATGTCGGCGAGTCCCGGGCTGACACCGCCGATCCCCGGGTCGGCGCCGCGACAGATCACCGGGCACGGCTTCCCGGCCGCGCCACACGGCGAGGGGGAGCGGCGGCTCGAGTGGGTCGACCCGGTCGACAGCGTGCCGGTGCGGTGCGTCGAGGTCGACAACGCCGACCATCTGTACCTGGCCGGCAAGACGATGATCCCGACCCATAACTCCACCCTCGGCCTGGACTTCGCCCGGTCCTGCTCGATCAAGCACGGCCTGACCTCGTGCATCTTCTCGCTGGAGATGAGCCGCAACGAGATCACCATGCGACTGCTGTCGGCGGAGGCGAAGGTCCCGCTGCACCACATGCGCAACGGCAAGATGACCGACGAGGACTGGGCCCGGCTGGCCCGCAAGATGGGCGAGGTTTCCGAGGCCCCGCTGTTCATCGACGACTCGCCGAACCTGACGATGATGGAGATCCGCGCCAAGGCCCGCCGCCTCAAGCAGCGCCACGACCTCAAACTGATCGTCATCGACTACCTCCAGCTGATGACGTCGGGCAAGAAGGTCGAGTCCCGCCAGCTCGAGGTCTCCGAGTTCTCCCGCTCGATCAAACTCCTCGCCAAGGAGCTCGAGCTCCCCGTCGTCGCCATCTGCCAGCTGAACCGAGGCTCCGAACAACGCTCCGACAAACGCCCCATGGCCTCCGACCTCCGCGAATCGGGTTGCTTGACCGCGGACACGCGGCTGATGCGGGCCGACACCGGCGCGGAGATCTCGCTCGGCGAGTTGCTCGCGACCGCCGCACGCGAGATTCCGGTCTGGTCGCTCGACGACAGGCTCAAGCTGGTCCCGCGGACGTTGACGCATGCCTTCCCGAGCGGGGTGAAGGAGGTCTTCCGGCTGAAGCTGGCGTCCGGCCGGGAGATCAAGGCCACCGCGAACCATCCGTTCCTGAC
>Ga0247821_10002456_pt1 | contig 10171 bp, 9 predicted proteins | sample 13C_Glycerol_Day_FD_192481 | JGI IMG/M metagenome (GOLD analysis project Ga0247821, IMG submission 192481) | Soil microbial communities from agricultural site in Penn Yan, New York, United States - 13C_Glycerol_Day14 | ecosystem: Environmental > Terrestrial > Soil > Agricultural land | place... | reverse complement strand
CCTCGACGCCGATCTCCAGCACCGGCACCAGTTGAGGATGCTGCAGTCTCGCCACGTGGCGCGCCTCGCGCTCCCAGGCCGCGAGCGCCACGGCGTCGGCGGGCTGGTGGCGCGGCAGCATCAGGTAGACCTCCTCGCCGCCGGGCGCGTCGGCCAGCCAGAGCATGCTGCGGCTGCTCTTGCCGAGCAGCTTGCGCGGCGCGTAGCGGCCCAGCCGTCGGCTGACCGGCGAGCCGGCGGGCACGGCGCCGGGCGGGTGACTGGTGACTGCAGGAGGCATGGACGGTCTGCCGGGGAATCGACGGGCGAATCTGGACTCCCCGATTGGAGCGCAGCGCCCGGATGGCCGATGCGCCGAACTGCGGCGCCAACGCGGGCCTAATCGTGCTGCGGCGGTCGACCGGGTCGGCGCGCCGCAGAAGGCGGCGGCTTCATGGCTTCCTATACTGACTTCCCCCTCGATCCGCCCGGAGATGCACGCATGAAGATCGCCCTGCTCGGCACCGGCCTGATGGGCGCGCCGATGGCGCGCCGGCTGTGCGGCGCAGGCCACGACGTGACCGTGTGGAATCGCACGCGCATGCGCGCCGAGCCGCTTTCGGCCTGCGGCGCACGCATCGCCGATGCGGCGGCAGAGGCGGTGCGCGAGGCCGAGATGGCGGTCACGATGCTCGAGCACGGCGAGGCGGTGGGCGAGGTGCTGTTCGCGCGGGGCGTGGCCGATGCCCTGCCGCGGGGCGCGCTGCTGGTCGACATGAGCTCGATCCGCCCGGCGCAGGCACGCGAGCACGCAGCGGCCCTTGCCCAGCGCGGCGCGTCCCACCTGGACGCGCCCGTCTCCGGCGGCACGGTGGGCGCGGAGGCCGGCACGCTGGCCATCATGGCCGGCGGCGAGGTGATGGACTTCGAGCGTGCGCGGCCGCTGTTCGCGCCGCTGGGCCGTGCCACGCATGTCGGACCGCACGGCGCCGGCCAGCTGGCCAAGCTGGCCAATCAGATGATCGTCGGCATCAGCATCGGTGCGGTCGCCGAGGCCCTCCTGCTGGCGGAGCGCGGAGGGGCCGATCCGGCGCGGGTGCGCGAGGCGCTGCGCGGAGGCTTCGCCGACAGCCGCATCCTGGAGGTCCACGGCCAGCGCATGGTCGAGCGCGACTTCGCCAAGCGCGCCGCGATCACGGTGCAGCTGAAGGACCTGCGCAACGCGCTGGCGACCGGCGCCGAGACGGACTTCGACGCCCCGATCACGGCGCTGTTCGAAGCGCTCTATGCGAGCGCCGCCGAGCACGGCTTCGCCGACGCGGATCACGCCGGCCTGTGGCTCGAACTCGCGCGCCGCAACGGCATGGCCTGAGGAGGGCCGCCGAACCGGGTATACTCACGGTCGTTCTTCGGGGGGGTAGCTCAGCTGGGAGAGCGTCGCGTTCGCAATGCGAAGGTCGGGAGTTCGATCCTCCTCCTCTCCACCAAGAATTTTCCAAGGCCTTGATCTTCAAGGCCTTTTTTCTTTGTCGGTTCGAAGATGCATCGAAGGTGTCCATACGTGTGGTCCCTGCCGTGCATCCCCGTGAACCTCACCGCAGCCCCTCTGGGGCGCGCTTCGGTCAGGCATCGGCCCGGTCTGCATCGCGATGCGCGGCCCGAGCCGAGCGCCGAGTCCTGCGCTGCAGACAGCGCGGTTCATATCGCCGGCGGCACCACGCGAAGCTCGCGCGAGCGACTCACCTCGCGCTCGCAGCTCACGCAAGAGATTCTTCCTGGGCTGAAGTCTTCGTCCGACGCGGCTGCGGCGCCGCCGGCGGCAACAGGTCCCGCCGGGCAGACTCGCTTCCCGCGCCATCAACTCCGTCAACTCGGAGGGGGCCGGCGCAGCTGTCGGACATCGGCCGTGAGACTTGCATCCCTTTCAGGTTCCAGAGAAAACAGGCTGCGGTACAAGCTCGCCTCGGCGCTTCGGCGATCCACGAACAGCGGAGCGAGCCATGTCGCATCGAGGCCGGCGACGAAGGTCCTGGCATCGGGAACCGGTGCAAGGCCATCATCACCGTCTTCGTGCGACGCGAAGCAACGGTCCGGCGGCATTCCGCTGACCCATATCGACGCCACCGGGCGGTGTATCAAGAACAGCATCGGCAGCTCGGCTCCTGATCCCATCGACGGAGGGAACTGTGACACTGCAAGACCAGCTGGACGCCTTCAAGGCGGACTTCAGGGCTGGGCGTCCGCCGTACAACGCCCCAGCCTGGATGCATCCACTGATGGACCGTGCGACGAACGAACTGCTTGCCTCGGGCAAGGCGAAGCGCGCTCTCGTGGTCGGAGACCGAGCGCCCGAGTTCGTACTTTCAGACCAGAACGGTTACGTCGTCTCTTCTGCGGAGCTGCTCTCCACGGGACCGCTGATCGTGTCCTTCTATCGCGGGGCATGGTGCCCGTACAGCAGCCTCGAACAGAGGGCGTTGCAACAGGCCCTGCCGGCGTTCTACGCGTTCGGTGCCAACCTGGTGTCGATCTCTCCGCAGAACCGTGCCAACAGCCTGAAGGCCGCGCGCCTGAACGAGCTCGAGTTCCCGCTGCTCACGGATCCCGGCAATGAGGTGGCCTCTGCCTTCGGCCTTTGCTACGTGCTGCCGGCCTACTTGATCGAGCTCTTCCTGTTGCTCAAGACCGATCTGACCGTCATCAACGACGATGGCCGTTGGACCTTGCCGATGTTCGCGAGCTACGTGATCGCACCGGACAGCGAGATCATCTATGCGGCGGTCGACGCCGACTACACCCGTCGCCCGGAACCCACCGAGATGCTGCCCGTGCTGGCCGGCTCGAGGCGCCGCTGGTGACGATGCCGGATGGCGTCGCTGCCGGCGGCCGACCACCCCAGCGAGGCACCGTCTCGGCAGCATCAAAGCTGTAGGTGGACGGCTCGGGAACCGGCGGCGGGATCGGCTCGTCGTCATGGATCCAGTCCCCGTCCTCGATTCGCACGGCCGCTTGCAGGGCGATCGTCGACCGATCGAGGGATGCCTCCGTGCTCCTTGCCCTTGCCGCCCCTTTTCTCGCCCTTGTCTTTCGGGCCTCTGTCCTTGTGCTTGCCCCCTCCGAAGTCCCAGCCCTCGTCCCGGGGCCGCTCTCTCTCCCAACCGCCCCAGGTGCCCGGCTTGACGGAGCCGGCCTTGGCGTATTCGGGAGCAGCGGCGAGGCTGAGAACCGCTGGAGCCACGTAGGGAATGCGCTTGACGAAGTCGCGCCGCGTTGGGTTAGGCGTAGACATGCAACGTCTCCTGTCTTCCTCACCGTCCTGCTCGTACTGCTGGATCGGTCCGGAGCCAAGTTAGCCCCAACCGTGCGCTCCCCCGGTCCCTAGGAAACGAATGCTGCGCTGCGTCATGCTTAGCTCTCGAGAGGCACACCGGTGCCGCACGCGGCCACGCCTATAGCAGTTCGCGTGCGACTCCTCTGGGCGGGGTCACCCAACCATGTATGGCGCACTGCAGCATCGAGGCCGCTCCGGCACGGCGTGCGCCCCGCGGATCGGGGGTCGGTTCCAACGCAGTCGCGCCATGCGGTCATCGATGCGGGCGCCGAAGGATGCAGCGTCGACCCTGCGTCGCCAGGGCGGATCACAGTGCATCGCCGGGATGGATGACAGTGACCGCCGTACGGCGCCGCTCCATCCCGTATGGCATCCGCAGGCGGCCCACGGCACGGCGCGCCACGAGGACCAGGGCGGCGCTGGCCGACGTGGCGCTTCCCTTGGCCACCCGACCGGCGGACCCATGCGCCGCTAACGGCCGCGGCGACGCTTCCTGGCCAGCGCGATCAAGGCGTCGGACAACTCGCTGTAGGCCACGCCCTTGCTGAAGAACACGTCGAACCCGGCCTTCTCGACCTGCTCGCGGACGGTCTGACCGCTCAGGCCGGTGAGGGCCGCCAGCACGGCCACGTTGGTGTCCCGGCGGATCAGCTCGGCCGCGACGAAGCCGCTCATCTCGGGCATCTGCAGGTCGAGCACGACCACATCCGGCTCCCAGCTCAACGCCATGTCCACGGCCCTGCGGCCATCGTGGACCAGCCGCACCTCGTGTCGCTCGTGGGTCAGGAGGGCGGCCAACGTCTCGCCGGCGTCCTTGTTGTCGTCGGCGATGAGGAAGCGCAGCGAGGCAGTCATGGAAGCAATCGGCAAGCGGGATGTCGCCATTGGACTATGCAGCGGCGTGATGGTTTCCCCGGTGCGGCGTCGAACGCTCCGGGCCTGGCGGGGATGGCCGGCCATGGCAAAAAGTGGCCGCAGCACGACAGAAGGGCCAGCACGACCCGTTCCGCCGCCCCAGCCGATCGCCTTCGAGCGGCCGGGGTCCGACCCCGAAGCGCCCTGCTCCCGCTCGCCGACGGCCGCTTCGGGCCGGGCATCGCCGGCGGTCGCATGCCGCTCGCCTTCGCGGTCACGCCCGTGTCGCGGGCCCGTCTTCGATGGGGTCGCCGGGCCGTACCGAGAGCGCCTTCGCGCCGAAACGCGGCGGCCTTCGGAGCATGGCGCGGGGCTCCGTTCCAGCGGCCAGCCGGCCGCTCCCGCGCTTCATGCCCCCGCCGCATGGCAATTGTGCCGCGCGAACCCCTAGCGGACCCGTCCGGGGCTCGCGACACTGCGGCTCCGCGTTGAAGTTCCTGCACGATTCCCGATGCCCGCCGACCTGCCCCTCCGCACCGCGAACGGCGGCCCCGCCGACGCACCCGGCGCGCTGCCGGCCCTGACGCCCGCCCTGCTCGCCACGCTGTCCGCCAGCACCGGGCTCGCCGTCGCATCCATCTACTACGCGCAGCCGATGCTCGCGCTGCTGGCCGAGACGCAGCAGGCCTCGCCCTCCGCCGTCGGCCTGGTGCCGACCCTGACGCAGCTCGGCTACGCGGCCGGCATCCTGCTGCTCACGCCGCTGGGCGACCGTTTCGACCGCCGCCGCGTGATCGGCGTCAAGACGCTGCTGCTGGTGGCCGCGCTGCTGGCGAGCGCGCTGGCGCCCAGCCTGCCGCTGCTCGTGGCGGCGAGCTTCGCGGTAGGCCTGCTCGCGACGGTGGCGCAGGACATCGTGCCCGCGGTCGCGACGCTCGCGCCGGCCGCGCGCCGCGGTCGTGCCGTCGGCACCGTGATGACCGGGCTGCTGCTGGGCATCCTGCTGTCGCGCGTGGTCAGTGGCGTGGTGGCCGGACAGTGGGGCTGGCGGGCGATGTTCGGGCTGGCGGCGGGCGCGATGACGGTCGTGGCGGCCGTCTTGCTCTGGCGCCTGCCCCGGTTCACGCCGACCACCACCCTGCCCTACCCCGCGCTGCTCGCCTCCCTGCTCACGCTGTGGCGGCGCCATGCCGCACTGCGCCGCGCCGCCTTCGCGCAAGGCCTGCTGGCGGTGGCATTCAGCGCCTTCTGGTCCACCCTCGCCGTCTGGCTGCATGCACCGCCGTTCGGGCTGGGCAGCGCGGCCGCCGGCGCCTTCGGCCTGGCCGGCGCGGCGGGCGCGCTGGCCGCACCGCTGGCCGGCCGGCTCTCGGACCGGCACGGTCCCCAGGGCGTCGCCGGCCTGGGCGCGGCGCTGGTGTTCGGCTCCTTCCTGACGCTGCTCGCCCTGCCGGCCCTCGGCCGCGGCGCCGGACTGTGGCTCGTCAGCCTGGCCGCGCTGGGCTTCGACCTCGGGGTGCAGGCCTCGCTGATCGCGCACCAGACCATCGTCTATGGCCTCGACCCCGAGGCGCGCAGCCGGCTGAACGCGACCTTCTTCACCGTGGTCTTCATCGGCATGGCCACCGGCTCGGTGCTGGGCTCGCTGCTGCTCGACCATGCCGGCGTGCGCGCGGTGTTCGGCCTGTCGGCGCTGGCGGCGGCGGCCGCGTGGGGCGTGCGCCGGGCATTTCCGGCCGAGCGCTGAGACGCCGGGCAGGTGGCGGAGACTCCGCAGGACCGCGGTGACGGAAACCGGCGCCCGTCACGGACCCAAGGCGGCGCCGCGCCGAGAAGCGGCACGAGGCCCTTCGAACAGGAGCACATCATGGAGAAACGTCGACTCGGCACGAACGGCCCGGAGGTGTCCGCCCTCGGCCTCGGGTGCATGGGAATGAGCCACGGCTATCTGCCGTTGCCGGACCGCAGCGAGATGGTCTCGCTGCTGCGCGCGGCGGTCGATCGCGGTGTCACCTTCTTCGACACGGCGGAGGCCTACGGGCCGTTCACGAACGAGGAGCTGCTGGGCGAGGCGCTCGGGCCGGTGCGCGAGCAGATCGTCATCGCGACGAAGTTCGGCCTGAAGGTGGAAGCCATGCCGGGCGTCGACAGCCGGCCGGAGCGCATCCGCCAGGTCTGCGAGGCCTCGCTGCGGCGGCTGAACACCGACACCATCGACCTCTTCTACCAGCACCGCCCGGACCCGAACGTGCCGATCGAGGACGTTGCCGGCACCGTGAACGACCTCGTCCGGCAAGGCAAGGTGCGTCATTTCGGCCTCTCGGAGGCGAATGTCGACACCGTCCGGCGGGCCCACGCGGTCCAGCCGGTGGCCGCGCTGCAGAGCGAGTACTCCCTGTGGACCCGGGACGTCGAGCGCGACGTCCTGCCGGCCCTCGAGGAGCTGGGCATTGCCCTGGTGCCCTTCAGTCCGCTGGGCCGCGGCTACCTGACGGGGCGCATCGACGAGCACACGGCGCTGGACGCGGCGGACTTCCGCAGTGGCCTGCCGCGCTTCACCGCGGAAGCGCGCAAGGCCAACCTCGCGCTCGTCGAGGTGCTGAAGTCCATGGCGCAGCGCAAGGGCGCCACGCCGGCCCAGGTGGCGCTGGCCTGGCTGCTGGCGCGCAAGCCGTGGATCGTGCCGATTCCCGGCACCACCAAGCTGCACCGCCTGGAGGAGAACATCGGCGCCCCGAGCGTGGAGATGACGAGCGACGACGTCCGCGACATCGACGAGGCGGCGGCGAAGATCCCGATCCAGGGCGGGCGCTATCCCGAGCAGCTGCAGCGCATGGTCAACCGCTGAGCGCGGCAGCCGTCGCCGCTACCGGGGCCATGGACTGCAGAAGTCGGACAGGGCCGGCGTGGCCGCGGGGCATGGAACCGCCTGCCGTATCGGCGGCTTCGCCGATACGGCGCTGCGCCGTGCGGCCAGCTCGCGCCGGAGCGTCGTGTCGGCCAGCGCGGCCGACACCGTGGCGACGGCCGCCGCGACGACGAGGAGTGAAGAGATGCGCATCGGGAGCCACTCAGTGGTGCGACCGGTTCCTCCGGGGCCTCGTTTCCCACCCTCGCGAGACGGCACCGCCACCTGCCCGAACCCCGGCACGCCCCCGCTCGACGCAGAGCTTGACAGGCAGGCATGGCGCCCGCAACCCAAGCCCTAGGGGCGCCCCCTAGGGCGCCGGGAACGCCGCAGCGTTGACAGGAGCGCACGCCCGGCGCGAGATCGTCGAAGGACGACACGGGGCGGAAATGCGGGGCCGGAGCCGGCCTATTCCCACGCTGCCGGTCGAGGGTCCGTCGCTACCCTCGCGACACGACTGTCCAACCCGCCGCCGTCATGCGACTCACCGACCTGCCCATCCGCACCAAGCTCAGCCTCTCCTATGCCGCCCTCACGCTCATGGTCGTGGCGGTTTCGACCCTGGGCTACAGGGCGCTGACGAGCGAGCACCACGAATTCACCCGCTACGTCTCCGAGGGAGCGGCGCGGCTGGCCCACGCCAACGACGTGCTGGACGCCGCCAACGCCCGCGCGATCGCCGCCCGCAACCTCGTGCTGGTGATCGACGATGCCGACAAGGACGCCGAGAAGATCGCCGTCACGGCCGCGCACCAGAAGGTCACGGCCGACCTGGCGCGGCTCAAGGGCGAGCTGGATGCGACGCAGGGCGTGTCGGCGGAGGAGAAGCGCCTGTTCGCCGCGCTCGAGTCGGTGGAGTCGCGCTACGGCCCGGTGGCGCTGGCCATCGTCAACCTGGCCCTGGAAGGCCGCAAGGACGAGGCCATCGCCAAGATGAACGCCGAATGCCGGCCGCTGCTGGCCGAGCTGGTGCAGTCGGCGAGCAGCTACGTCGCCCTCATCAAGAAGGAAGGCGATGCCGACGTGAAACAGGCCGAGGAGAGCTCGCAGGACAGCCGCAACGTGCTCGTCGCCGTCAGCCTGGCGGCCGTGGGCCTGGCCGGCGCCCTCGCCCTCCTCATCACGCGCGCCATCGTGCGCCCCATCCACCGCGCCGTCGAAGTGGCGCAGACCGTGGCCGGCGGTGACCTGCGCTCGACCATCGATGCCTCGAGCAAGGACGAGACCGGCACGCTGCTCGCGGCCCTGAAGGCGATGAACGACAGCCTGATGGGCATCGTCGCCAGCGTGCGCAGCAGCAGCGACAGCATCGCGACCGGCAGCACCCAGATCGCCTCGGGCAATGCCGACCTGTCCCGGCGCACCGAGCAGCAGGCCTCCAGCCTGCAGCAGACGGCGGCGTCGATGGAGCAGATGAACGCCACCGTGCGCAACAACGCCGACACCGCGCGGCAGGCGGTGCAGCTGGCCGGCTCGGCCAGCGCCGCGGCGCAGAAAGGCGGCGCGGTGGTCGGCCAGGTGGTCGCGACGATGGACGACATCACCGAGAGCTCGAGGAAGATCGCCGACATCATCAGCGTCATCGACGGCATCGCGTTCCAGACCAACATCCTCGCGCTCAACGCCGCGGTGGAAGCCGCGCGCGCCGGCGAGCAGGGCCGTGGCTTCGCCGTGGTGGCCTCCGAGGTCCGCAACCTGGCCCAGCGCAGTGCCGGGGCTGCCAAGGAGATCAAGGACCTCATCAATGCCAGCGTCGAGAAGGTGTCGACCGGCTCCAGGCTGGTCGGCGATGCCCGCGCCTCCATGGACGACATCGTCGCCCAGGTGCAGCGCGTGAGCCAGCTGATCGGCGAGATCGGCACGGCGACGGCGGAGCAGACCGACGGCATCGGCCAGGTCAGCACCGCGGTGTCGCAGCTCGACCAGACGACGCAGCAGAACGCCGCACTGGTGGAGGAAAGCGCCGCGGCCGCGGACAGCCTGCGCCAGCAGGCCGGGAAGCTGGCCGAGGTCGTGGGCGTCTTCAAGCTCGCGCACGCCTGAGACGGCGCGGCGCCGGCCGCGGCCTGCGACCCGTGCGCCGGCTACATCAGCCGCAGTGCCAGGACGGTGCAGACGAACACCAGCGCGAGCCCCAGCTCGAGCGCCGCCGGCAGCGCGGCGCCGAGCAGCAGCCAGGCCGGCGCCTCGGCGAGGCCGGCGCCGGCGGTGGCCCCCAGGAAGGCCACGGCCAGCACGCAATGCACCCGGGCGTAATGGGGCATGCAGCGCCGCAGGACGGCGCGATTGCGTTCCGCCATGGCATGGACGAGGAAGGCGTCGCCGCGCGGACGGGTCATCAGGCCCGTGGGCAGCAGGTAGCTCTTCAGGAGCGTCCCGAAGGTCGGCGTCGATGCGCGGCCGGACATGCGGAGCCTTCCTTGCCTCTCCATCGCGGGATCCGTGGCGAGATTCACTTTAGGCGCAAGCGGCCGGCCCGGGGCCGGCTCCACGAACTTTCCTTGACGCGGCGCAAGGAGACGGGAAGCCACGGCGGTCTCGGCGATGCGCGGCCCGATCCGACCGTCCCGGCGGAGTCATCGCGAGGATGGTCCGCGCATCGAGCCGGGCCGCTGGACATGCCGGCCTCCGAAGACCGTCTTGCCAGCACGGCGAAGGGCGCACGGCGCCCGGACAGCCAGGGGCCTTCGCCCCTCCCTGCTGCCGTGGAAGGCTACGCGGCGGCCTCGACCGCGCGCCTGAGCTCCTCGCGCACCTTCAGCACCTTGCGCGCATAGAGCGCGCGAGCGTCGGAGGGATTGCCGTTGTAGCACTGGAGGCCGCGCGTGACGTTGCCCTCCGCGCGCTGGATGCACTCGCGCAGCACGCTCACGCCCAGCGCGATGTTCTCGCGCGTGTCGGTCGGCCGCATATGGCCTCCGGCGTCGACCGGCATCTTCTCCGGGTGCGACCGGCCGGCGACCTGCATGAGTCCATGGGGGCGCAACGGATCGATCCGCGCCGGCTGCACCCTCATGTCCCCCGGATTGCCGGTGTAGCGGAAGCCGGACTCCCGGGCGATGACGGCCAGGGCGAGCAGCGGGTCGACCGAGCGTCGC
>Ga0247821_10002455_pt1 | contig 10172 bp, 9 predicted proteins | sample 13C_Glycerol_Day_FD_192481 | JGI IMG/M metagenome (GOLD analysis project Ga0247821, IMG submission 192481) | Soil microbial communities from agricultural site in Penn Yan, New York, United States - 13C_Glycerol_Day14 | ecosystem: Environmental > Terrestrial > Soil > Agricultural land | place... | reverse complement strand
AAACCCCTATCTGCACCTGCAGGTAGGGGTTTTGTCTTTGTGGCGCAAAAACTCCCGGGCATACGCGCCCCCTGTGGGAGCGGGTTCACCCGCGAACACCGGCAAAGCCGGTGCCATCCTCCGCGTCGCCTGCTCCCACAACTCCCACACCGAGCGCGTAATATCCTGGGTGCGACAATATTCCCGCCACATTAACGTGACTTTCCCGCGCCCACCCTACGTCAAGACTCTGGTTCGGGGCACTCCTGACCCTGGGCTGAGCGATGCCAGCGTACCGTGCTGCGCATTTCTGGACTTCCACCGTCCCATCACTTGAGGTAGCAAGCAAGATGGCCAAGGCCGCCGATGTCGTTGTGCAATGCCTGGAAAACGAAGGTGTCGAGTATGTATTCGGTATTCCCGGTGAGGAAAACCTCGACCTGCTCGAATCCCTGCGCAAGTCGAAGATCAAGCTGGTACTGACCCGTCACGAGCAGTCCGCAGGCTTCATGGCCGCCACCTACGGCCGCCTGACCGGCAAGACCGGCGTCAGCCTGTCTACCCTCGGCCCTGGCGCCACCAACCTGGTCACCGCCAGCGCCTACGCCTACCTGGGCGGCATGCCGATGATGATGATCACCGGCCAGAAGCCGATCAAGAAGTCCAAGCAGGGCCGCTTCCAGATCATCGACGTGTGCGGCATGATGGACCCCATCACCAAGTACACCCACCAATTCGCCTCGGCCGACAACATCCCGGCCCGTATGCGCGAAGCCTTCCGCCTGGCTGAGGAAGAAAAGCCGGGTGCCGTGCACCTGGAGCTACCGGAAGACATCGCCGCCGAGCAGACCGACAGCCTGCCGATCCCGCCTAGCCTGAGCCGTCGCCCGCTGGCCGAGCACAAGGCCATCGAAGCTGCCGTGGAGAAACTGCAGAACGCCCGTAACCCGATCCTGGTGATCGGCGCCGGCGCCAACCGCAAGATGACCGCCAAGGTCCTCAAGCAACTGATCGACAAGACCGGCATCCCGTTCATCACCACCCAGATGGGTAAAGGTGTGGTCGACGAGCGTCACCCACGCTTCCTGGGCAACGCCGCGCTGTCGTCGGGTGACTTCGTGCACCGCGCCGTCGAAGCTGCCGACCTGATCGTCAACATCGGTCACGACGTGATCGAGAAGCCACCGTTCTTCATGGTCCGTGGCGGCACCGAGGTCATCCACATCAACTTCCGCTCCGCCGAAGTCGATGCCGTGTACTTCCCGCAGGTGGAAGTGATCGGCGACATCGCCAACGCCGTGTGGCAGATCAGCGAAGCGCTGAACGACACTTCGCACTGGGACTTCACCCGCCTGATGGCCATCCGTGAAGCCAACGAAGCACAGATCGCCGAAGGTGCCGACGACAACCGCTTCCCGGTCTACCCGCAGCGCATGGTCGCCGACATCCGTCGCGTGCTGCCGTCCGAAGGCATCGTTGCCCTGGACAACGGCATCTACAAGATCTGGTTCGCCCGTAACTACAAGGCGCACAAGCCGAACACCGTACTGCTGGACAACGCCCTGGCGACCATGGGCGCCGGCCTGCCATCGGCCATGGCTGCGCACCTGGTGCACCCGGACCGCCCGGTGATCTCGGTTTGCGGTGACGGCGGCTTCATGATGAACAGCCAGGAGCTGGAAACTGCGGTACGCTTGGGGATGCACATCACCGTGGTGATCCTGCGTGACGACGGCTACGGCATGATCCGCTGGAAGCAGGCGAACATGGGCTTCACCGATTTCGGCCTGGACTACGGCAACCCGGACTTCGTCAAGTACGCCGAAGCCTACGGTGCCAACGGCCACCGCGTGGAAAGCGCCGAAGGCCTGCTGCCGCTGCTCGAGCACTGCATCAAGACCCCGGGCGTGCACGTGATCGACTGCCCGGTCGATTACAGCGAGAACGACCGCATCCTCAACAGCGAGCTGCGTGAGCGCGCGCTGGCGGTGTAAGGCCTGAGGCCCCCTACAGGTATGGCGCCTGTGGGAGCGGCCTTGTGTCGCGAGAGGGCTGCAAAGCAGCCCCGGCAATTTTTGCCATGTCGCTGAAATCCTGGGGCCGCTCTGCGGCCCTTTCGCGACACAAGGCCGCTCCCACACTGATCGCATTGACCTCTGCGGCGTGTAAGGCCCTTCCTGTCACACCCATCCCCTATTCCTACAAGCTTGCAGGAATACCCCGACTGTCACTCCCCAGCCCAACCTCGCTTTACTGGCGCCCTTCCAAAACAACCATAAGAAGGAAGTCGCCATGTCCGAACATTGCCCCCCCGTCAGCCCCGTACGCATCGCCGTCATCCAGTACGACCCCCAGGTCGGGCTCGAGCATTGCGACGGTAACCTGAGCAGAGGCCTGGCATTGGCCCGGCGGGCAGTGCGTGAAGGCGCCAACCTGATCGTGCTGCCCGAGTTGGCCAACACCGGCTACACCTTCCACACCCGTGCAGAGGCCTATGCCCATGCCGAAACGCTGGAGGAAGGTCGCAGCCTGAACCTCTGGGCGGATTTCGCCAGGGAGTATCAGGTGTACCTGGCTGCGGGTTTTGCCGAACGTGACGGGCTGAAGCTCTACGACAGTGCTGTACTGTTCGGCCCGGGAGGCCTGCTCGGGCATTACCGCAAGGCTCACCTGTGGAATCAGGAAAAGCTCTGGTTCACCCCTGGCAACCTAGGCTTCCCCGTGTTCGAGACGCCGATCGGCCGTATCGGTCTGCTGATCTGCTGGGATATCTGGTTCCCGGAGGTGCCGCGGCTGATGGCCGCACAAGGCGCCGACATCATCTGCAGCCTGAACAACTGGGTATGGACACCACCGCCGCTGTTCGATGTAGCCGGGCGCTGCATGGCTTCCTACCTGACCATGACGGCGGCACACGTCAACAACGTCTACATCGCTGCCGCCAACCGCATAGGCAGCGAGCGGGGAGGGCGCTTCCTGGGCTGTTCGCTGATTGCCGGTACCAATGGCTGGCCAATTGGCGAGGTGGCCAGTGCAGAGGAGGAGGGCATTCTCTACGCCGATGTCGACCTCAGCAGCGCACGCTCGGCACCGATCTGGAACAGCCTCAACGACCTGCCGCGAGACCGGCGTACCGATCTCTATGATGCAACCCTTGGCTATCGCCTGCATGCTCCGATGCCGCGCTGAGGCCATGAACAATCGCTATCGCAGCCCTTGGGCTGTTCTGTGCTAGGGTGCACACACTTTTGCTTCCCAGGATGTCCAACCCATGCTCCCCGCACTCAGCGAAAAAGAACTCGACCGCCTTGAAGACCTGCTGATCACCTACGGCAATGACTACTCGGTACTCAACCTGGCCGAGCTCAATGGCTTTTTCACTGCACTGGCCACTTCGCCGGCCACTGTCACCCCGGAACAGTGGCTACCCGCGGTGGCTGGTGGCAAGGTGCCGAAATTCAAGAAACCGGCGCATGAAGAGGCCTACGTGGCCTTGATGCTGCGTTATGCCAGCCAGGTGGCGGAGGAGTTGGGTGACGACGTCGACCGGTTCGAGCCGCTGTTCGAGGAAAGCGAAGGCGAGACAGGCAGTGTGATTGTCATGGAGGAGTGGTGCTTTGGCTACATGCGCGGCACTCAGGTCGCCGGCTGGGCCGAGCTGCCGCCGGAGCAGGACCAACTGCTCAAGGCCATTTCGCTGCATGGGTTGGAGGACAACTTCGAGCTGCTGGATCAGATGAGCGAAGAGGATATCCAGGCTTGCGTGCCGCAGGTGGTCGAGGCTGCGCGTGGGTTGTTCCGGTATTTCAACAAACTGCACTGATCTTGCATCTGCATTGATGCTACCGGCCCCAGCGCCGACAACCGACCGCGTTAACCGATCCAGTGGGAGCAACTGTCTTGCTCAATATCTAAAAACTGGCGCGAGCCCTGTGGGAGCGGGTTCACCCGCGAACACCGGCACAGCCGGTGCCATACGCCGCGTTGCATTCTTCGCGGGTAAACCCGCTCCCACATGGACCGCACAAGCCCCCGGCCGGTGCGTTCTTCTGTGGGAGCCGGCCTCACGATTATTCCGCCTCGCGAAATTATGGTTTCCCCGCCACACGGATTCTGCTGCCAGCCGAACCGGTGCAGCATGTGCTCCATCAGCCCACCCCGGCGCTGACCAGGAGCCAAGCCCATGTCGAACCCGATCAAGCTTTACAACTTCCCCAAGTCCGGCCATGCCCACCGCATCGAGCTGATGCTCTCGCTGCTGAACCTGCCCACCGAGCTGGTGTTCGTCGACCTCGCCAAAGGTGCGCACAAGCAGCCGGACTTCCTGGCCCTCAACCCGTTCGGCCAGGTCCCGGTCATCGATGACAACGGTACGGTGATCGCCGATTCCAACGCCATCCTGGTGTACCTGGCCAAGAAGTACGACAACGGCACCTGGCTCCCCGAGGAGCCCGCCGCCGCCGCCCGCGTGCAGCGCTGGCTGTCGGTCGCTGCCGGCCCGCTGGCCTTCGGCCCTGCCGCCGCGCGCCTGGTGACCGTATTCGGCGCCGCGTTCAACACTGACGAGGTCATTGCCCGCGCCCACACCCTGCTCAAGGTGATCGACGCCGAGCTGGCCAAAACGCCGTTCCTGGTCGGTAGCACACCCACCATCGCCGATATCGCCAACTACTCGTACATCGCCCACGCACCGGAGGGCAATGTGTCGCTGGAGCCCTATGCCAACGTACGCAGCTGGCTGGCGCGGATTGAGGCGCTGCCTGGCTTCGTGCCCATGCCACGCACCGTGATCGGGCTGCAGACCAGCGCCTGACATCCCGCCACCGCGAGGAACGCCGCCATGCAAAAGAACCCGGAGCACCACCCCTCGCCCTGGCATGCGGGGGAGAAAACCCTGCAGGAAAAAGCCGGTGTCGCGGAGCGCATGGAGGCGTTCGGGCAGAAGGTCATTCGTGACTACATGCCCGACCAGCACCGTATTTTCTATCACCAGTTGCCGTTCATGGTCGCCGCCAGCGTGGATGACCGGGGGCGGCCCTGGGCAACATTGTTGGAAGGGCCGGAAGGTTTCGTCAGCTCGCCGAACCCACGCCAGCTGACGATCAACACTCAGCTGGCAGCAGACGATCCCGCTACCCCGGGGCTGTCTGCCGGGCAGGCGGTCGGCCTGTTGGGTATCGAACTGCACACCCGTCGACGCAACCGCCTCAACGGGCAGGTCCACGAGGCCGGCGACGGGCAACTGCAGGTGACTGTGGAGCAGTCGTTCGGCAACTGCCCGCAGTACATTCAGCTGCGTGACTACACCCGCGTCGCGGAACCCGCGCAAGGGCGTGTCGATGCGACGACACTCGATGCCACGGCTGCCCGCATGATCCAGACAGCCGACACTTTCTTTGTCGCCAGCTATGTCGAGCAAGGCGACGGCCAGCGCTCGGTGGATGTCTCCCACCGTGGCGGGCGGCCCGGGTTCGTCAAGGTTGAAGGCAACCGCCTGACCATTCCCGACTATGCTGGCAACCTGCACTTCAATACCCTGGGCAACCTGCTGGTGAACCCGCAAGCAGGGTTGCTGTTCATCGATTTCAGCAACGGCAACGTGTTGCAGCTATACGGGCATGCCGAGTTGCTGTTGGACAGCCCCGCCATCCAGGCGTTCGAAGGCGCCGAGCGCTTGTGGACGCTGGAGGTCGAGCAGGTGGTGTGGCGCCCGGCTGCCGTTTCCCTGCGGTGGGCCTTCAAGGAGTACGCGCCGACCAGCCTGATGACCGGCACCTGGGCCGAGGCCGACGCGCGCCTGCAGCAACGCCAGCGGCAGCGCCAATGGCAGGCCTGGCGTGTGCAGCGGGTGGAGCAGGAGAGCCGCGACATCCGCTCGTTCTACCTTGAGCCACCTGCTGGCAGTGCGACGGCCTTTGCGCCAGGGCAACATGTTCCGGTGCAGATCCAGCTCGACGGCGAGGCGGCACTGATCCGCACCTACAGCCTGTCCAGCGCGCCTTCCGATGGCTACCTGCGCATCAGCGTCAAAGCCCAGGGCCAGGCCTCGCGGCACCTGCATGAGCACGTCGTGGCAGGCGATGTGCTGAACGTGCGCCCGCCGATGGGCAGCTTCACGCTGGACCAGCAGAGCACACGGCCGCTGGTGCTGATCGGCGCGGGTGTGGGTATCACGCCGTTACTGGCCATGCTGCGCGAGCAGTTGAACAAGGGGAGGACACGGCGCATTCATCTGTTCCATGGTGCGCGCAGCCTGGCCGACCTGCCGTTCCGTGAGGAGCTGGCGAGCTTGCAACAACGGGCCGGCGGCCTGCTGCAGGTGCACCGCGCCCTGAGCCAGCCGGAAGCGCATGCGTTGGCGGGGCGTGATTACGCGTTTGCCGGTCGGCTGGGTATCGAGCAGGTCAAGGCGACGCTGGCGCTGGACGACTACGATTTCTACCTGTGCGGCCCGGGCAGTTTTACCCAGGACCTGTATGAAGGGCTGCGCGGGGTGCATGTGCCGGATGCGCGGATCCATGCCGAAGCCTTTGGCCCGTCGACGCTCCGGCGGCACACCGACGATGACCAACCCACATTGCAACAGCCTCCTGCTGCCAGCGAGCCGGTGCCGGTGTACTTTGCGGCTTCGGCGAAGGAGGCGCGCTGGGCGCCCGGCAGCGGGACGCTGCTGGAGTTGGCCGAGGCGCGTGGGCTGGCGCCGGAGTTCAGTTGCCGGGGCGGGTCGTGCGGTACCTGCAAGACCCGCTTGGTCAGTGGCCAGGTGCATTACCCGAACCCGCCGGCCGAACTGCCGGAGGCGGGTTCGGTATTGATCTGCTGTGCCGTGCCGGCCCGGTCAGAGGAGGGGACGCAGGCGTTGGTGCTGGATCTGTAAGGTAGCCTGTCCCGGCCCTTTCGCGGGCTTGCCCGCTCCCACAGGTACTCCACTGCCCTCAGGAGCGGTGAATAACCTGTGGGAGCGGGCAAGCCCGCGAAAGGGCCGGTATTGGCAACACAAAATGCCCAGATGAAAGATAATCCCGGCACCTCACAATCCCAGGAGCCCGCATGGACCAGATCCACCTGATGAAGGTGTTCGTCGCCGTAGGCGAACTGGAAAGCTTCGCCGCCGCTGCACGCCGCCTGGACATTTCCCCAGCCGCAGTCACCCGTGCCGTCAGCGCCCTGGAAGAGCAGCTCGGGGTCAAGTTGGTGCTGCGCACCACCCGCAGCGTGCGCCTGACCGAAGCGGGTGGCCGTTACCTGGAAGACACCCGGCTTATCCTCGCCAGCATCCACGAGGCCAACGAAGCGGCTGCCGGCATCAATGCCACACCCAAAGGCGACCTGGCCGTCACCGCGCCGATCCTGTTCGGCAAGAAGTACGTCATGCCGTGCATCGTCCGCTACCTGCAGCAGTACCCCGAGGTTGACGTTTCCGCCTACTTCCTCGACCGCATAGTGAACATGGTCGAGGAGGGTATGGACGTGGCCGTACGCATCGGCCCCTTGCCAGACTCCGGCCTGAAAGCGCTGCGGGTGGGCAGGGTGCGGCGCATGTTGTGTGCGTCCCCCGACTACCTGGCGCGCCATGGCGTGCCGATGCACCCGTCCGACCTGGCGGGGCATGCGGTGATCGGCACCACCAACCTGTCGCCACGTGCCGGCTGGCGCTTCGGCGTGACCGAGGAACCGACCCTGGTGCGCGTGAAACCCCGCTTGACGGTCACCAGCAATGACGGCGCAATCGCCGCCGCTTGCGGCGGATTGGGCATTGCCCGTCTGCTGTCGTACCAGGTCGCGGATGAACTGGCCAGTGGGCAACTGCAGGTGATCCTGGCCGAGTACGAGGAGGCGCCATGGCCGATTCATGTACTGCACCGGGAGAGCAAGTACGGCTCGTCCAAGGTCAGGGCCTTCATCGACATGCTGGCGCAGGATTTGCGGGCCCAGCAGCTGGATTGAAGTCGCGGACGGTAGTTCTATCCTGAGCTATCTTCAGAACTGGCCTCGCCCACGACCACGTAGACTGGCATGTCCAGTCCCGGCACCTTGTGGTGCCGCACCCCCTTTGTCGGCGTGGGCGAGGCCTCTCAATTCGTATTTGGCCGCCCAAGGCGGTCGAACCTGCTCGACCACTGCCATTCTGAAATCTCCCGAGCTACGCGATCCCCCGTGGGAGCGGCCTTGTGCCGCGAAAGGGCTGCGCCGCAACCCCAGCAGTTCATGTCGCACTGCTGAGCCCCAGACAAACTGCCATTGCGAAATCGAAAAGACGCGTGCATTGTAATGACAAACGTCTTTACCTTAGGGCCGCCCCATGGCATCCATCAACATACGTGTCGACGACGAACTCAAAGCCCGCGCATACAAAGAGCTTGAGCGCCTCGGCGTTACCCCCTCCGAACTCATGCGCCAGGCTCTGCAATATGTTGCAGAGCGAGGCAAGCTGCCCTTCCGCCCTGTCCTGATGACTGAGGACGATGAAGATCTCATTGCGACTGTGAAAGAGCGGCTTGCTTCCCCGCAGCGCGTGAGGGTCCAGTTGGATGACCTATAGCCTCGACTTCGATTCACGTGCATTGAAAGAGTGGAAGAAGCTGGGCGATACGGTGCGTCAGCAGTTCAAGAAGAAACTGGCGGAAGCTCTGCTGAACCCTCGAATCGAGGCAAATCGCCTTCACTCGCTGCCTGGCTGCCACAAGATAAAGCTGCGCAGCAGCGGGTATCGACTGGTTTATCGGGTCATTGACCAAGAGATCGTGGTTTTTGTCGTCGCTGTTTATCGTCGCGAACGGGACCAGGCATACAAGAAGGTTGCCGAGCGGCTCGAATAGACTTCAGGATCTGGCGGTTCCAAGGCTGCAATCTCAGGGTACAGCGCAGCCCATAAGCTAGCGCTGTACCTGTGGGAGCGGGCGTGCCCGCGAAGAATACGACGCGGTGCATGGCACCGGCTGCGCCGGTGTTCGCGGGTAAACCCGCTCCCACAGGTTTTGCATCAGCCCAGAGTGCCTATTGCCAACTCCGGCACTTACCTCTGTTCTTGGCCTGCTTACCAAGAACATCTGGCAAACTGAGCCATCTGTGGGAGCGGGTTCACCCGCGAAGAGGCCAGCACAGGTAAAACCGCCTGCTAAACCCCATGCATCCGCAGCGCTCGCTGCGCACACGCCCGCCAACTCAACTTCCGCTTCTCCACCGGCCCCGGCTGATCCACTTCCCCAGCCAGCACCACCGGCATATCCCGCATCCTTACCCAAGGCTCACTCTGCCAATACAACAACGTCGCGCTCCGCCCTCCAGGCCAGCACATCTGCCCCAGTCGCGGCGCATCCTCTACCCCGTCAGCTTGCCCATCGCGCAGCACTGCCACCACTTCATGCGTCAGCCACCAACGCAAATGGCGGTTCTCCGGCACATGGTGATGCGCCAGCAAGGTATAGGCTCCGGACTCGCTGACCATGGTGGTCTCCTGGTACTTGCCATAGCGCAGCAGCTGCACAGTGCGGTACTGATCCGGGTCGAGCTTGCGCATGCAGTGTTCGTCGAAGAAGTGCCCACTCAGCCGGCCGAGTTCGTGGGCGCAGAACCAGGCTTGGGATTCGAACCAGAGGGTGTGGAGTGGGCGGTTGTGACGGGTGAAGAGGGTGGGTGTATTGAGGCTGTTCATGTTTGGCTATCCTGATATTGGAGAGCCGTTGCTAACGGGAACGGGATTCCGCTGCGTGAGCGTTCTTAAGCGCCATAAGACGTTATCGCGATGCCCTAAAAGTAACAATGCCAAACCCTGTAGGAAGCTTCCTGTTCGGCCATTTTCCAAGCAAAAAAAGGCTGCCAATTGGCAGCCTTCTCGATGCTCAGCCCGGACGATCAGTCCCAGCTCAGTGCACCACCAGTCTGATACTCGATCACACGAGTCTCGAAGAAGTTCTTCTCTTTCTTCAAGTCCATGATCTCGCTCATCCAAGGGAACGGGTTGGTAGTCCCTGGGTACTCTTCCTTCAGACCAATCTGGGTCAGGCGACGGTTGGCGATGAACTTGAGGTAGTCCTCCATCATCGCTGCGTTCATGCCCAGCACGCCGCGTGGCATGGTGTCACGGGCGTATTCGATCTCCAGCTGGGTCCCTTGCAGGATCATCTGGGTCGCTTCTTCCTTCATCGCCGCGTCCCACAGGTGCGGGTTCTCGATCTTGATCTGGTTGATCA
>Ga0247821_10002454_pt1 | contig 10175 bp, 10 predicted proteins | sample 13C_Glycerol_Day_FD_192481 | JGI IMG/M metagenome (GOLD analysis project Ga0247821, IMG submission 192481) | Soil microbial communities from agricultural site in Penn Yan, New York, United States - 13C_Glycerol_Day14 | ecosystem: Environmental > Terrestrial > Soil > Agricultural land | place... | reverse complement strand
GTACGAGCTCGGCCTGCTCGACGTCGGCAACCGGGTGAAGCCGGTCGGCCGCCGCTTCGCCGAGGTCGTCGCGGAGCTTCGGCGTGCTCCCGCACCAGAGCCCGCGGCCGAGACGGCCGGCCTGTCCGCCGGCGCGCCGGCTGACCTCGAGTTCGCGGACCGGTGGGCGAAGAGCTGGGTGGAAGGTCCGCCTCAGGTGATCCTGAACCGTTGACACCCGCCCGGTGCCGCAGCAAGGTGTGCGAAAGCGGTTTCGCAACCTCAAGGAGCCGGCATGAAACGCACCCTCGCCATCGTCCTCGGAGTCCTCCTTCTCTGTTTCGGCAGCATCACCCCCGCGCACGCCGCCGTACTCACCCTCACCCCCATCACCCTCGGCAACGTCTTCACCGACGGTCAAGCGGTGAAGATCGGTCTCGCCACCGACGCCTCGTCGGTCACCTGGTCGGCCGCCGACGTGAACGGCACCGTCGTGGCGACCGGCAGCCAGGCCGCGGCCGCCACGCTGCAGGTGTCCGTCACCACCCGCGGCTGGTACCAGCTGACCGTCCAGGCGGGGACGACGACCGCGAAGACCACGTTCGCGATCCTCAGTCCCCTCAGTACGTCGGCGGTCGCCGGCCTCACGACCAACCGGATCGGCGACTTCGAGAACGCTGCCGAGGGCTGGACCTTCTACCCCGGCAGCGAATTCCCCGGCGCCACCGGCAGCTTCGCTCTGAGCACCGCGGACAACCACTCGGGCACGGCCTCCGGGAAGCTGTCCGCCGACTTCAGCGCCGGCGGCGCGTACGTCAGCGTCAGCCGTCCGCTTCCCTCGGTGAACGCCACCAGCGTCAGTTTCTGGGCCAAGTCGCCGAACCTGAGCTTCCTCACCTTCCGCCTGACCGACTCGACCGGTCAGGTCCACCAGCAGCGCCTGACATTGTCGGGCGCAACTGCCTGGCAGCCGGTTGCCGTCACCCGGTTCGACGGCGGCAAGCAGTACGTGCATTTCGGCGGCGCCGACGACGGCGTCTGGCACGGCCCGGCCAAGGCGGTCGAGGTGGTGCTCGACAAGGGCGCGATTCCGGGCGCGACGAGCGGCAGCGTCACCCTCGACGACGTCACTCTCAACGCGCCGGCGGCGAAGCCGACCACCCCGCTCGGCAACTACGAGAGCACGGCCGAAGGCTGGTCGTTCTACCCCGGCAGTGAGTTCCCGGGTGCCACCGGCAGCCTCACGTACGACACCGCCGGTCCGCAGTCGGGCGCTCAGTCCGCCAAGCTGTCCGCCGACTTCTCCGGCGGCGGAAACTACGTCGCTCTCCAGCGCACGTTCGTACCGATCGACCTGCAGTCGCTCAGCCTGTGGGTCAAGACCAGCCAGGTCTCGGCGATCGGGCTCCGCCTCACCGACGCGACCGGCCAGGTCCATCAGCAGCGCCTCGCCCTGTCCGCGTCGACCGGGTGGCAGCAGCTCACCGTCACCCGGTTCGACGGCGGCACGGCGTACCTGCACTTCGGTGGCGCCGACGACGGCGTCTGGCACGGGCCGGCGAAGGCAATCACCCTGACGCTCGACAAGGCCCTGATCAGCGGCGGCGGTACGACGGCCGCACTCAACGTCGACGCCGTCACGACGACCACATCGCCCACGCTCCAAGGCGCGGGCGCGCATTTCAACTTCAGCTGGAGCCCCGACCTCGTACCGCTGATGACCCAGGCCGGGGCCCGCGGCGGCCGTGACGAGGCCAGCTGGACCGACGCCGAGAGGACGCCTGGCAGCTACTCCTTCCCGGCGAAGGTCACCACGTACCTGCAGTCGTGGCAGTCCAACGGTGTCGATCCGCTGGTCATCGCCGACTACGGCAATCCCCTGTACGACGACGTGGCCGGGAATGCGTTCGATGCGCCGTACACCGACGCCGGACGGGCCGCGTTCGCCAACTACGCGGACGCGCTCGCCACCCAGTACCCCCAGGTGAAGAACATCGCGGTCTGGAACGAGTGGGACATGAACGCGGCCGGGCCGTCGAACTACACGCCGGACAGCTACCTCGCGTTGCTCAAAGCCACTTACACGAAGCTGAAGGCGAACCACCCAGGTCTCACCGTGGTCGGCGGCGGCGACAACGACGTGAACCAGCAGGCCTGGTTCCAGACGTTCTGCCAGCTCGGCGGGCTCGAGTACCTCGACGTGGTCTCCATCCACCCGTACAACTTCCTGGGCGCCCCGGAGAGCCTCGGCGCGAAACTCGACCAGATCCGGGCCACGATCCGGCAGTACAACGGCGGCGTGGACAAGCCGATCTGGATCACCGAGGCCGGCTGGTACACCTCCGGCGGCCTGGCACCGGTCAGCGAACCCACACAGGCCATGTACCTGGCCCGCGAGATGCTCGACGTCCCCGGCCACGACATCGACCGGTACTACGCGTACGACTTCAAGAACGACGGCATCGACCCGGCCAACGAGCAGAACAACTACGGGATGGTGCACCACGAGAGCGACGCGCTCGGCAAGTACACCCCCAAGCCGTCGTACGTCGCCTACGCCACCGCGGCACGCCAGCTCCGCGGCGCGACGTTCCTCGGCAAGGAGAACCCGGGCAACGGGTTGATCGACCAGGTGTACGCGGCCAACGACGGTACGCCGTTGCGCGCGGTCTGGGCCGCGAGCGGCTCGAACACCACGGTGACCGTCAACGCGACGGGGCCGATCCAGGTCACCAGCCTGTACGGATCGAGCACCACGGTGACCCCGAACGGCAACGGTCAGGTCACGGTGACGGTCGGCGTGTGGCCGACGTACGTGTCCGGATCGACAGTGACGTCGATTACTGCGCCGTAGCTGTAACACCGACCTCTTCGGCAACGATGTGGTGATTGCTGCCCAGCTCGCCGGCCCCCGGCCAGGCGAGCTGGGCCTTTTCAGCGCGAGCTCGAGATGTTCGAGACATTCCCGAAGGGCAAGATTCCATGAAACTGCAGCGCCTTGCGCTCGCACTGGCCGGCGCCGGACTGATCGCCTCGGCCGCCGCCTCCGCTCCGGCCGCCGCCACGGGTCAGGCTGACCCGAAGCCGCGCTTCTTCAGCAAGTCCGGTCTGACCAAGACCATGTCGTCCTCGGCTACCAGCGAGGCCTGCGGCACGTCGGTCGGCGTGCCCACCGCCGCGGGCACCATGCAGGAGATCGACGTGACGGCCGGCAAGCCGCCGACGTCCTTCTCCTGGGACTCGTTCAAGTACGTGAGCAGCCGCGCCGACGCGACGTGGTACGCGGCGTTCAACTCCACGGGCACGCAGTTCTACTTCTACGGCCTGCTGTTGCAGGGCGGGAACCTGTACCGGCACACGACGTACCTGCCGGCGGATGAGACCAAGCCGTGGGTGCCCACGTTCAAGAAGGTCGGACCGGGCTGGACCACGTTCAAGTCCATCGCCACGTCGAACTACAGCGTCGCCGCGCCGCGGCACGCGTACCTGTACGGCCTGAACACCAACGGCAGCCTGTACCGGTACCAGATGGTCGGCACCAGCTTCCGGGGCCTCGGCCCGATCCCGGGCTTCCGCGGCTTCAAGGCGATGACCGTGCTCAGCGAGACCGCGACGTACGACACGCTGCTGATGACGACCACGGCCGGCGCGCTGTGGACCGCCCACATCCCGGTCGCGGCGGGCGCCAAGCCCGTCATGAAGCTGATCCGCTCCAGCGGCTTCGCGGCGTACGAGTCGATCGTCGTCGAGGGCTGCGGCACCCGCGGCGGCTCGCTCGTCACCGGCGTGGACCACGACACCCAGTCCGGCTACCTGTACGCGATGAGCAAGGCCAACGGCTCCGCGACCGCGCTCACGTCGTACGGCAAGATCCCGGGCGTCTTCAACGGCGTCAGCCACGTCCTGCTCACCACGCACTACGACCAGCTGGTCGGCGAGTAATCTCCCGAAACACCCGAGAAGGGGCGCCGCGCAACCGCGCGGCGCCCCTTTGCCCGGTCAGGCGGACTTGTGCCGCGCGCCGCCTTCGAGGTGAATCGTCTCGCCGGAGACGAAGCCGGCGCGGAGCAGCCACATCACCGCGTCGACCACGTCGTCGATCTCGCCGTGCCGGCCGACGAGGGTCCCGGCCGCGCTCTTGCCGAGGAGGCCGGCTTTCGCGTCGGCGAGCCGGTCCCAGGCGCCGGAGTCGATCACGCCGGGCGAGACCGCGTTGACCCGCACCGGGGCGAGGTCCGCGGCGAGGTGGCGGGCGAGGTACTCGACCGCGCCGTTCGTCACGCCCTTGACCAGCGAGCCCGGCCCCGGCCGCCACGCGACGACGCCGGAGAACAGCACGATCGACCCGGCGGGCCGCAGCACCGGCGCGAAGTGCTTGGCGACCAGCATCGGCCCGATCACCTTCGCGGTGACCGCCTCGACCAGCTTGGCGTGATCCAGCTCGGCCGCGCGGACGTCGTGCGGCGCCGAGCCGGTGGTCACGATGTGGTCGACTCCGTCCGCGAGCCGGTCGGCCGCCGCCGCGATCGACGCCTCGTCCTGCAGGTCGATCCGTACGGCGGTCCCGCCGATCTCGTCCGCGACCATCCCCGCCGCCGCTACGTCGCGCGCCCCGACCACGACCTCGTACCCGTCCTTCGCCGCCCGCCGCGCGACCGCTGCCCCGAGCGCGCGGGCGCCGCCGATGACCAGAATCCGCTCCATGTTCGTCACTCCCTCTCGTAGGATCGGGTGCAACGGTATGGATTTGATACCGGTATCTTCAACGGAACTGGAGTCCCGCATGGGCAAGGCGTACAACGTGATGGCGGCGACCTGCCCGAGCCGCACCGTGCTGCACCGGATCGGCGCCCGGTGGACCGTGTTCGTCGTGAACGCACTCGCCGACGGACCGCGCCGCTTCACCGAACTGAAGGCCCATATCCAGGGCATCACCCCGAAGGTCCTGACCGAGACGCTGCGCTCGCTCGAGGCCGACGGGCTGATCAGCCGGCACGAGTACGACGAGAACCCGCCGCACGTCCAGTACGAGCTGACTCCGCTGGGGCAGTCCCTCCTCGTCCCGCTCCGCGCCGTACGGCTCTGGGCCGAGCAACACGTCCCCGACATCGAGGCCGCCCGCGCCAGGCATAGCTCATGACGGCACACTGAAACGAGTGCGGCACGAGTGGGTACCAGGTGGGCGAGGTGATTGCGATGTACGACGTGTTGGTGCTGGTCGAGGAAGAGATCAGCATGGCCGATGCCAAGGAACTGGTGCAGCTGTACGCCGGTAGCGCGGACGCGGTGAAGTTCCACGTGCTGGTTCCGTGTGAGAACGCGAGAGCGCAGGTCGAGGCGTCACTGACCGGGCTCGCCGGATCGGACCTGTTCGGGATGCCCAGTCAGCGGTACGCGTTCCGGCCGGACGAGGACGTGCGGAGGGCGGCGGACGACGCGCAGCGAGCGGTCGACGCCGAGGCGGCCGCGGCACTCGAGCGCAGCGTCGGGCGGCTGCGGTCCTTCGACCGGGACGCGGACGGCCTGATCACGCATCGGCACCCGGTCGACGAGCTCGTCGACTACATTCCGCGCGTGCACGGGCAGGAGGTCGTCGTCCTCACCCGCCCGCACGTCATCGCCGAACTCCTGCACGTCGACTGGTCGGCCCAGGCGCGCCGCCACCTCGGCGTACCGGTCCTGCACCTGCTCGAACAGCAGCCTACGGAGTGACCATGATCTGCGCGGCGTTCGCCTTCAGGGACGCGTTCGCCCAGCGCAGCTGACGCAGGGTCTGCGGATGGCAGGTCTTGGCCAGCTCCAGGAGCTCGTCGTCCTTGAGCGCCTGGGCGGTCTGGGCGAGGATCTCCCAATCGAGCGAGACGCCGGCTGCCTGGCGGTGGATCTCGCGCAGATCCCTCAGCAGCAGGAGCGCCGCGTCATGCTGCCCGCCGAGGAACTCCGCGCCCAGGTGGCGTGCGGCCGCCAGCAGACCGGCCTCCTCGTGCGGCTCCGCGTCCAGCCCGACGCCGTAGTTCTCCCCGTGTTTCGCCAGCGCACGGACGTGGTCCTGGGACCAGCGGGCGAGGTCCCGGCCGAGGTAGAAGATGTCGTGGTCCGCCTTGTGCCGGCTGGAGGCGCGCAACAGCTCCGCCGCCAGATCGTTCTCGGCACGATGCAGCTCGCGAAGCGCCAGGCCTACCTTGTTCGTCATCGGCTGCCTTCCTCCACGGCCAGGTCCTCCACCACCGCAGCGGCGTCACCGCCGCGGGTCGGCGGCACCCGGCCGCCGACCGGCTTGGACGCCGTCGTGGTCGGCGCGGGGGCCGGTGTGTCACCGACGGCGATCCGTTCGGCCCGGGCCGCCGCGCATTTGAACAACGGTTGCTTCGAGCACGGATCCCAGTCGGTGACCGTCAGCTCGTTCGCCGCCCGCCCGGACTGGCCCTGCGCCGCGTCCCAGTACCCGTAGTGGAACGGCAGGAACAACGTCCCCTGCCGGATACCGCTGATCCGCAGCTTCGCCTCCACCCGCCCCCGCGGCGTGGAGATCCGCAGCAGATCGCCCTCGCTCCAGCCGTGCAGATCGGCGTCGTACGCCGACAGCTCGACCCAGACGTCCGGCGCCGCGTCCTGCAGCTGCCGAACCCGTCCCGTCTTGGTCCGGGTGTGGAAGTGGTACAGCGTCCGTCCGGTGGTCAGCAGGTACGGGTACTCCGGCGTCGTCGGCTCGTGCGCGGGCAGGTACTCCGCGGCCTTCAGCACGGCCTTCCCGGACGGATTCATCGCCTTGTACTCGACCGGATCCAGCGGCGCGCCCGTCAGCAGGTCCTTGCCGTAGCTCTCGCAGTACGGCGGGGAGCTCCAGAACTCGCCGTCCACGTAGATGCGCTCGGTCCCGTCCGGATGCTCGTCGTTGCACGGCCACTGGATCCCGCTCTTGCCCCGCAGCTTCGCGTAGCTCAGGCCGCTGTAGTCGCACGGACGTCCCGCGCTGCACACCTTCCACGCCTCGAACGCGCCCTCGGCGTCCGACCACTTCACCAGCGGCTGCCCGTCCTTGTCCTTCAGCTCGAGCCGGCGCGCGTAGTCGATGAAGATGTCCAGGTCGGCGCGCGCCGTCCCCGGCGGCTCCACCGCCTGCTCCGACAGGTGCACCGTCCGGTCGGCGTTCGTGAACGTCCCCGTCTTCTCGCCCCAGGTCGCGGCCGGCAACACCACGTCGGCCAGCTGCGCGGTCTCGGACAGGAAGATGTCCTGGACGACGAGGAACAGGCGTTCCTGGGTGAGAATGTCGCGGATCCGGCGCAGCTCGGGCAGCGATACCGCCGGGTTCGTCCCGCTGACGTAGAGGAACCGGATCGAGCCGTCCTCGACGTACCGCAGCATCTGCATCAGATGCGTCGGCTCGGAGTAGTGCGGGATCTGCTGCGGCTCGACGTTCCAGACTTTCGCCAGGTCGGCCACCTGCTCGTCGTTCGCCCAGTTCCGGAAGCCCGGCAGGTCGCCGTCCGCGCCGCACTCCCTGGTGTTCTCGGCCGTCGGCTGCCCGTTCATCTGCAGGATCCCGCAGCCCGGGCGGCCGAGCATCCCGCGGATCAGGTTGATGTTGTTGACCTGTACGGCGGCCGCGGTCGCCTGGTGTGACTGGTAGAACCCTTGCAGAACGGTCGACAGCAGCCGCTCCGCCGTCCCGAGCAGGCGTGCGGCGTCCCGGATGTCGCCGGGCGCGACGTCGCAGATCGCGGCGGCCCACTCCGGGTCGCAGTCCGCGACCTGCTTCTCGAGCTCGTCGTACCCGACGGTGTGCCGGTCGACGTACTCACGGTCGATCCAGTCGTTGGCGATGATCTCGTGCAGGAGCGCGTTCATCAGCGCCACGTTCGTCCCGGGTCGCGGCGCCAGGTGGATCGTCGCGGCGGCGGCCACCGGCGTACGGCGCGGATCCACGCAGAGCACCCGCGGCGGGTTCGGGCCGGCGAGCCGGTCGAGGATCCGGGTCCACAACACCGTCTGGGTCTCGGCCATGTTGTGCCCGTAGAGCGCGATGACGTCGGCGTGATCGACGTCGGTGTACGAGCCGGGCTGACCGTCGCACGCGAACGACTCCTTCAGCGCGGCCGCCGCGGTCGCCGTACACAGCCTGGTGTTGCCGTCCAGGTGGTTCGTGCCGATGCCGCCGTGGCCGATCAGCGCGAGGGTGTAGTACTCCTCCAGGAACAGCTGGCCCGTGGTGTAGAAGCCGATCGAACTCGGGCCGCGCTCGGCGAGCAACTCCTTCGTGCGCCCGGCGACCGCGGTCATCGCGGTGTCCCAGTCGGTCTCCACGAGCTGTCCGTCGCGCCGGATCAACGGCGTCCTGAGTCGATCGTGCGCATTGTTGGCCTGGTAGCCGAAGAGGTCCTTCGGACCCAGCCGACCGTGGTTCACGCGGTCGACGGCGCGGCCGCGGACGCCGACGATCCGGCCGTCCTTCACCGCGATGTCCAGCCCGTCGCCGTTCGAGTGCAGGATCGTTGCCGACTGCACCCACTCGTCGACGTCCGCCGGGCTCAGCCCGTCGTCCAGACGCAGATCGACCCGCTGCGGCCAGTCCTCCCCCGGTCCGTACGGCGTCCGGGTCCCCCAGGGTTCCGCGATCCGGTCGATCCTTCCCATCTGGAGCCGGTGCCCGGCCCGACGGGCGGCAAACCGTGGGGCGAGTCCGAGATTCGGCCGGCGCTCTTCGGGTACCCGGAGGGAGTCCTGGCCGCGGTACAACCATGCGCCGCACTTCGCCGGGACGGACACGGACAGGGCACCCGCAATGGCAACGAGTAGTCCAGTCACCGTTTCATCGCGTCGCTCCGAATCCCGCCGGCTCGAGCAACTGCTGCGCGCCGCGCACGCCGCCCGCGGACGACGACGCGCAGAGCTCCTCGACGAGGCCATCGTCGCCGGCCTCCCGCTGGCCCGGACGCTGGCCCGCCGCTTCCGCGGCCGCGGCGTGGACAACGACGATCTCGAGCAGGTCGCCGTCGAGCACCTGATCAGGGCCGTCCGCAACTATCGGCCGACCGACGACTCCGACTTCCGCTCGTACGCCCTGCCGACGATCCGGGGCGGGATCCGGCACCACTTCCGGGACAACGCGTGGGCGATCAGACTCCCGCGCCGTCTGCAGGAGATCCAGGCCCGGGTGAACAGTGTCCAGACCGCGCTGGCGGTCGACCTCGGGCACTGGCCGACGTACGCCGAGCTCGCGGAGGCGACCGGCATCGACGTCGCCGAGGTCCGGGCGGCCGAGCAGGCGCGGGGCTGTTTCCAGCCGACCTCACTGGACGCCGAGCGGGCTTCGGAGGGCAGCTGGAACCTCGGCGGGCAGCTCGCCGACCCGCGCAACACCTACGAACTGGTCGACCAGGTCCATTCGCTGTGGCCGGTGATCAACGAGCTGCCCGAACGCGATCGACTGATCCTGCGCAGGCGCTTCGTCGACCACCTGACCCAGGCGGAGATCGGCGCCGAGATCGGCATCAGCCAGATGCAGGTCTCCCGGCGCCTCCGGACCATCATGGGCCGTCTCCAGCTGGCGCTGTCGGCCTAACGGCCGACCGCCTTGGCCAGTTCGGCCTTGCTCATCGAGGAACGGCCCTTGATGTTCTTCTGCTTGGCCTCGTTGTAGAGCTGTTCCTTCGTGCGGCCCTTGGACCCGCTGTGCGACCGCAGACCGCCGCGGCGCCCGGAGGAGATGTCGTGGGTCGACGACCGGCTCTTCTCCTTCGCCTCACCGGCGCGGGCGCGTTCCTTGTTCACGGTGCGCGCCGCGATCTCCTCGGCGACGTCCTCGCTCCGGCCACGTTCCTTCAGCCCCGCCTTGATGTGCTCGTACTGCCGTTCCCGCTTGCGATTCGATCCTGCCGGCATCTTTCCTCACGCTCCTTTCGGCACCTCCGGTACCCGGAGCTCCGGCGAGCAAGCAGGTGCATGGGCTCAGCGACTGCGGGCACCGGTGAGACATCACGTCGGCTCGCAAGGAGGCAGACATGAGTACCGTTCCCACCCCGCAAGGCCCGGTACCGCCGGTGGCCCCGATTCCCGATCCGGATCGCGGTGGCGACGACCCCGATCTGAACCCGTTCCCGGAGCCCGAGCCCGAACCGGACGAGGACCCGGACGAGCAACTCCCCCGTGATTCCTGATCCCTGGTGCTCCGCCGGCGCGGAACGTCTACGAGG
>Ga0247821_10002452_pt1 | contig 10180 bp, 13 predicted proteins | sample 13C_Glycerol_Day_FD_192481 | JGI IMG/M metagenome (GOLD analysis project Ga0247821, IMG submission 192481) | Soil microbial communities from agricultural site in Penn Yan, New York, United States - 13C_Glycerol_Day14 | ecosystem: Environmental > Terrestrial > Soil > Agricultural land | place... | reverse complement strand
ACCGCGGCTTCGACTTCCTCAGCGATCTGCAGTCGCTTTTCTTGCCTTCCGCTTAGGCGCGTCGCTCGGGTCCGGGTAGAGCGCCTTGCGCGACAGCTCCAGCTCGTCGCGCAGCCAGAGCCGCAACGCGACGACCGGCGGCCAGTCGCGCAGGCTGGCGGGATAGGCGAGGTAGTACGGGTAGGCCTGCTCGTACGGCAGGGCGAGCGGCGAGAGGCGAACGAGCCGTCCATCCTGCAGGGCATCGGCGGCGAGCAGCTCGCGCGTGATCGCCAGGCCGAGCGTCTGCTCGGCGGCCTGCAGCATCAGGCCCGCATCGTTGAAGGTGGCCACGGGGACGGGTTCGGTGCGCAGGCCGGCAGCGGCGAACCAGCGCCGCCACACGTCGGGGTCTCCGAGCAACGGCTCGCGCGCCAACGCTTCCGGCTGCGCGCCAAGCAGGCGGCGCGCCGCCGTCGGCGAGCCGACGACGATCATCGGCGTCGGCGCCTCGAACAGGCGCTCGCAATCGAGCCCGGGCCAGGGTCCCCGGCCGGAGCGGATCGCCGCGTGGTAGCCCTCGCGCTGCAGGTCGACCACCTGCTGCGACGCCTCGATCTCCAGCGCGAGCGTGGGGTGCCGCTCGCGCCAGCGCCCGATGCGCGGCAGCAGCCATCGCTGCGCGAACGACGGAAGCACCGTCACGCGCAGGCGCTGCGCCGATCCGGCTGACGCGGCGGAGGCCGCCTGCACGCCGTCGTCGAGCATGGCCAGCGCGGGCTCGACGCTGCGCAGCAACGCCTCGCCGGCCGCGTTGAGCACGATGCGCCGGCCGCGCCGCTCGAAGAGTTCGAAGCCGAGCTGCTCCTCCATGCCGCGGATCTGCTGGCTCACGGCGCTGTGCGTGAGATGCAGCGCCTCCGCGGCGGCGCGCAGGTTCTGCAGCGTGGCGGCGGCCCGGAATGCGGGCAGCGCGTGCAAGGGGAGGCGGGCCATGCTGGTAAGCATAGCTTACCAATGTGCCTAGAACAAGTCGATTCCATCCGGGTCATTGGACACCTAGGATTACCAACATCGAATGCGGCAAGAACAGCCGCGAAGGAGCCGGAAATGGAAGAACGCTGGATTTCCGAACTGAGCGCCCGGGCCCTGAACTGGGGTGCGTGGGCTGTCGTCGTGCTGTCCGTCTTCGGCAGCGTCATCTAGAAAAAAGGAGAACCGAGATGTCCACCGTCACCCTGCCCGCGATCGTTCCCGTGTCCCGCACGCCGGCCCGGCGCCTGATCGATACCGCTCGTGAGGCTTGGCAAGACTGGCGCCGCGCGCGCGACGAGCAAAGCACCTTCGAGCAACTCGTGCAGCTCGATGTCCAGACGCTGCGCGACATCGGCGCCTCGGAAGAGCTGCGCGCCTACGCGGAAGCCCGCCAGAGCGGTGCCTACAGCCGGTTTTCGGGCCTGCTGGGGTGAGCTGCGGGCAAAGCGGCGGGTCAGACGCGGTGCGTCACGCCCGCCGCGCCGCGCAGCCGCTCGACGAGGTGCGGCGCGATCTGGCCCAGCGGCAGCACCTCGTTCGCCGCGCCCGCGGCGATGGCCTCGCGCGGCATGCCGAACACCACGCAGCTGGCCTCGTCCTGGCAGATGTTGTAGCTGCCGGCATCGCGCATCTCCTTCATGGCGCGCGCGCCGTCGGCGCCCATGCCGGTGAGCATGATGCCGAACGCGTTCGGGCCCACGATGCGGGCGGCCGAGCGGAACAGCACCTCCACCGACGGCCGGTGGCGGTTGACCGGATCCTCGGCCGTGACGCGGGCGACGTAGTTCGCGCCCGAGCGCTCCACGCTCAGGTGCCAGCCGCCCGGCGCGATGTAGGCGTGGCCGGGCAGGATGCGCTCGCCGTCCGCCGCTTCCTTCACGCGGATGCGGCACAACCCGTCCAGGCGCCTTGCATAGCTGGTGGTGAAGCCGGGCGGCATGTGCTGCGTGATCACCACCGCGGGGAAGTCGGCCGGCAGCTGCACGAGCAGGTCCTTGGTGGCCTCGGTGCCGCCGGTGGAGGCGCCGATGAAGACGATCTTTTCCGTGGACAGGCGGCCGAGCGGCCGCGGCGTGACGGCCGGCGCCAGCGGAGCGGGCGGCCCGGCGGCCGGGGAGGCCTGCGCGGCACGCCGGATGCGCGCGCGCGCCGCGGCGCGTATCTTCTCCGTGATGTCGTCGGCGAGCTGGCGCAGGCCGTCGGCCACGCCGATCTTGGGCTTGGAGACGAAGTCGACCGCGCCGAGCTCGAGCGCGCGCATCGTCACCTCGGCGCCGCGCTCGGTGAGCGTGGACACCATCACCACCGGCATCGGCCGCAGCCGCATCAGCTTGGCGAGGAAATCGAGCCCGTCCATGCGCGGCATCTCCACGTCCAAGGTGATCACGTCGGGATCGAGGTTGCGGATCATCTCGCGCGCCATGTACGGATCGGCCGCCGCGCCCACGCATTCCATGTCGGGTTGCCGGTTGATGATCTCGGACAGCAGGCTGCGCACGAGCGCCGAGTCGTCCACCACCACCACGCGAGTCTGTGTCACGGCGAGCTCCTTCGCTAGAAGAGGTCGATCGAGCCGCCGGCCGTCGCGGGCGACATCGCCTTCTGGGCCGCCACGCGCTCCTGCACGAGCAGCGCATCCGCATTTGCCGGCTGCAGGCGCTTGACCATCGCCTTGCCGCTGGCCGGCAGCAGGCACACCTTGCGCGGGTGCACGCCCAGCACGTCCTTGCTCACGACGGGAATGCGCTCGGTGCGCAGGTAGTCGAGCACGAACTCGGTATTGCGCTCGCCCACGTTGAGGCTGCTCATGCCGCTGATCACGGCGCCGCCGCCGAACACCTTGGCCTCCAGCGCGAGGCGGGAGGCGCCGCGGCGCAGCAGCTCGTTGATGAGCAGCTCCATCGCGAACGAGCCATAGCGGCCTGAGTCGCCGTCGGGCAGCATGAAGTGGTTCATGCCGCCGATGCGCCGGTCGCGGTCCCACAGGCAGGCGGCGATGCACGAGCCCAGGGTGGTCATGACGAGGATGTCCTCGTCGTGCACGAAGTGCTCGCCGGGGAGCACTTTCACCGCGTCGTTGCGGAAGTGGGCGTCGTAGTAGAAGAACGTCGCCTCGCCGGGCCGCCGCGGCTGCGTGCGCAGGCGCTCCAGCCGCGCCGTCTGGTTGATCGCCGAAGGTGGTGCGGTGCGCAGCTCAGAGACGCTCATAGATCGTCTTGCCGCGCAGCCGGAACAGCGAGCGCGCGCCGGTGAAGTTCTCGGAGTGGCCCACGTACAGCAGCCCGCCCGGTTGCATCGCGCCATGCATGCGCTCGAGCACGCGGCGCTGCGTCGGCGCATCGAAGTAGATCATCACGTTGCGGCAGAACACGATGTCGAACGGCTCGCCCAGCGACGACCAGTCGGCCGCCATCAGGTTGAACGGCCGAAACGCCACGAGCCGGGCCAGCTCCGGCCGGATGCGCAGTCGGCCCTCGTTGGCGCCGGTGCCGCGCAGGCAATGGCGCTTCAGCCGCTGCGGCGACAGGCCGCGCGCGGCCGCCTCGTAGACGCCGCGCTGGGCGGTGGCGAGCACGCGCGTGTCGATGTCGCTGGCCAGGATGCTCACGGCCGGCGCGGCGCCCAGCGCCTCGACGGCCGTCATCGCGATGGTGTAGGGCTCCTCGCCGGTGGAGGCGGCGGAGCACCAGATGCGCTGGGGCCGGCCGGCGCGGCGCCGCAGTTCCTCGTCCAGCGACACGAAGTGGTGATCTTCGCGAAAGAACGCCGTGAGGTTGGTCGTCAGGCAGTTGACGAACTCCTGCCACTCGGCCGCGCCGGCGGCGCCCGCCTGCTCGAGCGACTGCAGGTAGCTGCCGAACGAGCGGTGCCCGGTCTCGCGCAGGCGCCGGGAGAGCCGGCTGTAGACCATCGCCTGCTTGCCCTCGTGCAGGCTGATGCCGGCGCGCTGGTGGATGAGCTCGCGCACCCGTGCGAAGTCGGCCTTCGCGAACGTGAATTCCTGCTCGGTCCGTTCGGCGAGCGGCGGGGGATCGGTCAGGACAGCGGTCATGGCAGCGGGCGCGGCGGCCCGTCATCGGCTTTCTAGCCGTGGGTATCGGCCGCGGAAGCCGGATCTGAAGCTGCTGCTCCTACGCGCTGCGCAACAGCACCACGATCGCGCCGGCACCGCCGTCGGCGGGCCGCGCCTGCGTGAACGCGGCGACGTCCGCCTTCTGGGTGAGCCATGCGCGCACCTTGCCCTTCAGCACCGGCGTGCGCCCCGGGGAGCCGTGCCCCTTGCCGTGCACCACCCGCACGCAGCGCAGGCCGCGCTGCACGGCATCCCGGACGAACTCGGCCAGGCGATCGCGCGCCTGATCGCGGTTCAGCCCGTGCAGGTCGATGTGGTCCTGGATGGCCCACTGGCCGCGGCGCAGCCGCCCCAGCACGTCGGGCGCGATGTCGGGCCGACGGAAGCTGAGCGCGTCGTCGGTCTCGAGCAGCGACTCCACGTCGAGCTCGTCCGACCACGTGGACTGCAGCGCGGCGCGCTCGTCCAGTGCGCGCTGCAGGGCCACCGGCGGCGGCCGGGGCCGGCGCACGTCGGCGCGCCCGTGCGCCTTCAGTCGATGCACGGGCCCGACCGCGTTCTCGAAGAGGCGCGCCTCGCGGCGCTCGCGCTGCGCCTGCTCGAGCTGGCGCGCCTGCTCGGCCGCGGCGGCCTGGCGGCTGCGCTCCAGCGCGTCCTTCAGCGCCGCGAGATCCTTCAGGGTCTGCGGCGCGCGGCTCACAGCAACCCTCGCTCCGCGAACGATGTCACGCACGGCCCGGCGACGACGAGGTGATCGAGCACGCGCACGTCCACGAGCTGCAGCGCCGCCTTCAGCCGCTCCGTGAGCACCTGGTCGGCGCGCGAGGGCTCGGTCATGCCGGAAGGGTGGTTGTGGGCGAGGATCACCGCGCCGGCGTGCAGCTCCAAGGCCCGCTTCACGACTTCGCGCGGGTAGACGCTCGTCTGCGTGAGCGTGCCGCGGAACATCTCCTCGAGCCGGATCAGCCGGTGCTGGCTGTCCAGGAACAGCACCGCGAACATCTCGTGCGGAAGGTTGCGCAGCTGCAGCGACACGTAGTCCTTCACCTGCGCCATCGCCGCGAGCACCGGCCGCGCTTCGAGCTGCTGCAGCAGCGCGCGGCGCGCGATCTCCAGCACCGCGGCGAGCTCCGCGCGCTTGGCCGGGCCCAGGCCGCGCACGCGTGCGAGCGCCGCGGGCTCGGCATGGAGCAGCCCCGCGAGGCCGCCGCACAGGTCCAGCACGTTCTGCGCGAGCACCAGCACGCCCTGGCCGGGCAGCCCGGTGCGCAGCAGCAGCGCGAGCAGTTCGGCATCGGCGAGGGCGCCGGGTCCGCGCGCAAGCAGCTTCTCGCGCGGGCGCGCGTCGGCGGGCAAGTCCTTCAAGGTCATCGAGAGCGGGTCGGCCGGTAAAATCGCGCCCAAGTCTATTCGCTGAAAGCTCCCTTGACCGCGATCCAGCCGGGGTCCTTCCTGACCCTGCACTACCGCCTGTCCGGCCCCGACGGCACGGACATCGTCAGCACATTCGGCGGCCCGCCGGCCACGCTGTCGCTCGGCACGGGCGACCTGTCGCCGGCCATCCAGGCGCGACTGGTCGGGCTGCGCGAAGGCGCGCACGAGCGCTTCGAGGTGCCCGCCGGCGAGGCGTTCGGCCAGCGCAGCCCCGAGCTGCTGCAGCGCGTGAAGCTGTCGCTGCTGCACGAAATGGGCGAGCCGGACGCCACCTACCAGGTGGGCGACGTCGTGCGCTTTCCCACGCCTGACGGGCTGGGCGGCTATGCCGGCGTCGTGCGCGAGGCGGGCGCCGACTGGCTCCTGTTCGACTTCAACCACCCGCTCGCCGGCGCGCCCGTGACCTTCGAGGTCCAGGTCATCGGCGTGCTCTGAGAGCACCGGCATGCCCAACGAAGTCCTCCTGGCCGAACCGCGCGGCTTCTGCGCCGGCGTCGACCGCGCCATCGAGATCGTGGAGCGTGCGCTCGCGAAGTTCGGCGCGCCCATCTACGTGCGCCACGAGATCGTGCACAACACCTACGTCGTGAACGACCTGAAGGCCAAGGGCGCGATCTTCATCGAAGACCTCGCCGACGTGCCGGCGGGCTCAACGCTCGTGTTCTCCGCGCACGGGGTGAGCAAGGCGGTGCGCGAGGAGGCCGCGGCGCGCGGCTTCCAGGTGTTCGATGCCACGTGCCCGCTGGTCACGAAGGTGCACGTGGAAGTGGCGAAGCTGGCGCGCGAAGGCTATGAGTTCGTGATGATCGGCCACAAGGGGCATCCCGAGGTGGAGGGCACCATGGGCCAGCTGCGCGAGGGCATCTACCTGGTGGAAGACGTGGCCGACGTGGCGGGCGTGCGCCCGCAAGGCGGCAAGCTCGCGGTCGTCACGCAGACCACGCTGTCGGTGGACGATGCGGCCGAGATCCTCGCGGCGGTGAAGCGGCGCTTCCCGCAGGTGCGCGAGCCGAAGAAGCAGGACATCTGCTACGCGACGCAGAACCGGCAGGACGCCGTCAAGCTGCTGAGCCCGCAGGTGGACGTGGTCATCGTGGTGGGCAGCCCCACCAGCTCCAACAGCAACCGCCTGCGCGAGCTGGCCGAGCGCCTGGGCACGCCGAGCCACATGGTGGACAGCGCCGACGACCTCGATCCGCACTGGTTCGAGGGTCGCGTGCGGGTCGGCCTCACGGCCGGCGCCTCCGCCCCGGACGTGCTCGTGCAGCAGGTGATCGCCCGGCTGCGCGAGTTGGGCGTGGTGTCGCTGCGCCGCATGGCGGGTGTTCAGGAGACGGTCGAATTCCCGTTGCCCAAGGGCCTCGGCGACAAATCCATGGCCCAGGTCGGCTGACCCGAGGATCGACATGCTCGACATCTCCCTTCTTCGCCGCGATCTTCCGGCCGTCGTCGCCCGGCTCGAGACGCGCAAGCACCCGCAGGATTTCTTCGATGTGCCGCGATTCACCGCGCTCGAAGGCGAGCGCAGGCAGATCCAGACCCGCACCGAGGAGCTGCAGGCGCGGCGCAATGCGCTGTCGCGCCAGATCGGCCAGCACAAGGCGAAGGGCGAGGACGCGAGCGCGCCGATGGCCGAGGTGGCCGGCATCGCCGGCGAGCTGGAGGCCGGCGCGCAGCACCTGGAGCGGATCCAGCGCGAGCTCGGCGAGATGCTGATGGGCGTGCCCAACCTGCCGCACCCGAGCGTGCCGGTGGGCGCGGACGAGAAGGCGAACGTCGAGCTGCGCCGTTGGGGCGAGCCGCGCACCTTCGATTTCCCGGTGCGCGACCACGTCGACGTCGGCACGCCGCTCGGCCTGGAGTTCGACACCGGCGTGAAGCTCTCGGGCTCGCGCTTCACATTCCTGCGGGGGCCTGCGGCGCGGCTGCACCGGGCGCTCGCGCAGTTCATGCTCGACGTGCAGACCGGCGAGCACGGCTACACCGAGTGCTACACGCCCTACATCGTCAACCGCGAGATTCTCGAGGGCACGGGGCAGTTGCCGAAGTTCCGGCAGGACATGTTCTGGGTGCTGCGCGGAGGCGACGAGGAGCAGGCCGAGCAGTTCCTGATCTCTACGTCGGAAATCTCGCTCACCAACACCGTGCGCAACGCCATCCTCGATGCCGCCGCGCTGCCGGTGAAGCTCACCGCGCACAGCCCGTGCTTTCGCAGCGAGGCGGGCAGCGCCGGGCGCGACACGCGCGGCATGATCCGCCAGCACCAGTTCGACAAGGTCGAGATGGTGCAGGTGGTGCACCCCGACCGCAGCTACGAGGCACTGGAGGAGATGGTCGGCCATGCGGAAGCGGTGCTGCGCAAGCTGGAGCTGCCGTACCGTGTCGTGGCACTGAGCACCGGCGACCTCGGCTTCAGCGTTGCCAAGACGTACGACCTCGAGGTGTGGCTGCCGGCCCAGCAGGCCTACCGCGAGATCAGTTCGTGCAGCAACTGCGAGGCGTTCCAGGCCCGGCGCATGCAGGCGCGTTTCCGCAATGCACAGGGCAAGCCCGAACTGGTGCACACCCTCAACGGCTCCGGCCTGGCCGTGGGCCGCACGCTCGTGGCCGTGCTCGAGAACTGCCAGCAGGCAGACGGCTCGGTCGCCGTGCCCGCCGCGCTGCGCCCCTACCTTGGCGGCGCGGACGTGCTACGGCCCTGATCCGCTAGAATTCCGGGCTTCGCACGAGCGAGACCACAGCGGAAAGGTGGCAGAGTGGTCGAATGCGCCGGACTCGAAATCCGGTATACAGGTTTCCTGTATCGAGGGTTCGAATCCCTCCCTTTCCGCCAGCGTAAGTTCATTGATTCAAAAGGGTTTTCGCCCATCTCTCGCCCTCCTACTGCGCATCTTTTGCGGAATCGTAGGGGTGCGTGGGCGCCGGACGCTATGACGCAGTGGCCTTCCTTTTGTGATCGGGTGCGATCGCCTGGTTGACCGCGGCGAGGTTGCGCCCGCGATCAGCCTGCGGGATCCACTTCGCGTAGTCGCGCAGCATCACCTGCACGCTGTGCCCGTGCTGCGCTGCAACCCACACGGGGCTGGCACCGGCGAGCAGCGCCATCGTCACCGACGTGTCCCGGCACTCTTTGGGCGCACGGTAGCGCACGCCACTGACCCGCAGCGCGCGCGCCCATGCCCGCCTTTCCTCAGCACGCGAGATTCCGTCGGTACGCGACGAGCTAGACGCGATGCTCGCCGATTACAACGGCTGGTACTGGCTGCACGGCAGTCAGGCCGGCAACCTCGCGCCACCGGTTCACGAGCGGCTCGAGTCGATCGCGGTTCCGACGCTCATCGTCGATGGCGGCCGCGACCATGCTTACAACGACGCGATCGCCGATACGCTCTCCACGCGCATCCCGCGCGCGACGCTGCTGCGGTTGCCGCACGCTGGTCACATGGCGAACATGGAGGAGTCGGCCGCTGTGACGCGAGCGCTCGACGAACTGGCGTCAGTCGCGCTGGGCACAACCGGGCGTTCAAGCGGACCCACGCCGCCGGGGCAGGCCCGCGGGCAGCCAGCGCGCTGGTACGGGCCACCTGACTCAGGCGTCAGAGCGCATGCAACCCTGCAGCACCCGCCAGTCCACGCCACCCCTACTCGTGTGCTCGTCGCCCTGGATCCCGCTCGATCAGCCCTACGAACACCTGCTGATCCCGGCTTTACACCGACGCCGACCCGGACCTACACGTGACCCCTCGCTTGCGTGTTGGCTTGTGGAAACGCATGGATCGAGTCTCTACAAACCTAATTACCTAATCCCTTCAGCCACACAGTTCGTGTGCCAAATCGCGGCGTGAAGCAATGATGACCAATCTCTGATGTGCCGTGTGCTCGGTTCGGTTCATGCATCGAGTGTCTTGAGTTCGCGGCGCATGATCTTGCCCGTCGATGTCTTTGGCAGATCGGCGACGAACTGAACCGCGCGCGGCACCTTGTAGGCGGCCAGCTGATCACGGCACAGCGCCAGGATCGCTTCTGCGTTCTGAGTCGCGCCGGGCTTCAAGACGATATAGGCCTTGGCGATCTCACCCTTCAGCTCGTCGGGCTGCCTGCCAACGGCCACCATGGCAACGCTCGGATGCTGTGCGACGACGCGCTCGATCTCAGCAGGGAACACCTTGTGGCCGCTCGTGTTGATCATGTCCTTCTTGCGGTCGACGATGAAAATGGCGCCATCCTCATCCATGCTCGCCAGATCGCCGGTGTGCAGCCACCCGTCCGCCTCGATCGTTTCCCGGGTTGCCTTGTCGTTTCCGTAGTAGCCCTGCATGACGATCGGGCCGCGAATCATGAGCTCGCCGACTTCGCCGCGCGGCATGCTCATCGACGCATCGTCCACGGCGGCGATGCGGGCCTCGACATGCGGCAGGGCGAGGCCGATGGAGCCGAGCTTGTGAGGACCGTTTGAGGGGAAAGTCGTGCCGAGGCCAGCAAGTTCGGTCATTCCCCAAAGCTCGATCAGCGGACAGCCGAAGCGCTTCTCGACGTCCTGCATCTTGGTAACGGGCATCGTCTGCCCGCCGACCGTGCAGCGGGTCAGCGAGGAAAGATCGAACCGGGACAGTTCTGGATGCGCCAGCATGTACATGTACATGCTGGCGCATCCAGAAC
>Ga0247821_10002451_pt1 | contig 10184 bp, 5 predicted proteins | sample 13C_Glycerol_Day_FD_192481 | JGI IMG/M metagenome (GOLD analysis project Ga0247821, IMG submission 192481) | Soil microbial communities from agricultural site in Penn Yan, New York, United States - 13C_Glycerol_Day14 | ecosystem: Environmental > Terrestrial > Soil > Agricultural land | place... | reverse complement strand
TCGCGCTCGTCCATGTACTGGCTGAAATGCGCGCCGCGCGAGCTGCCCGGGTGCATCTCGTTCTGCTCGAAGTGCCGCCACAGGATGGCCAGCATCTCCTCCTTCACCGCGGCGACGCCGGGGTAGTCCACCAGCTCGGCCTCGCGCAGGCGGCGCAGCCGGTCCTGGAAGTCCTCGCCGTGCAGCTTGCGCAGCGCCTCCTCGCAACCGGACAGCTCGGCCAGCGCCAGCACGTCCAGGTAGATCGGGTTCAGCGCGGTGCGGCTGGAAGGGCTGTACGGACTGGCGACCTCGGGCCGGTGCGGGAACAACGCGTGCAGCGGCGACAGGCCGATGAACGAAGCGCCCTGCCGCGCGGCGGTGTCGACCAGCCGCCGCAGGTCGCCGAAATCGCCTATGCCCCAGTTGCGCGCGGAGCGCAGCGCGTACAGCTGGATGGTGCAGCCCCACCAGCGCTCGCCCTGCAGCAGCGGCTGCGGCGCCCAGCAGCGGCGCGGCGCGACCACCAGCAGGCATTCGGCCTGCGGTTGCGCATCGAGCGCGAGGCGCCAGTAGCCGATGCGAAGCGGCGCGGACGGCTCGACGATCGACAGGTCGCCTTCGCGCCGCACCTCGCCGTACAGCGCGTCGCCGCCGTCCTCGGGCGTGAGCTGCCATCGCTCGCTGGCGGCACCGCCGGTCCAGGCGATGCGCAGCGGCTCGCCTTCCAGCACCACCTGCACGGGCGGCGGGCCCTCTTCGGGCGCGGGCGGCGTGTGGCGCAGGCCCATGCTGTCGAGGGCCTGGGCGAGAACCCCGGGTGCGACTTCGAGGTCTTCGCCCCAGAAGGAGTGATAGCGCAGGGCCACGCCGTGGCGTTCGGCCTGCCGCGCCAGGTCGTGCGCTTCCGCGTCCAGGCTCATAAGGTGATCTCGGGACCGATCCGCCAGCGCGCGGCCCAGGCGGGCCAGGTGTCCGGCGCGCAATTCGCCGGCCAGTGGTGGCGGAACACGTCCTGTGTTTCGACGGGGCCGCTGCGCTGCGCCGGCACGGCGAGCGGCTGCGGTCCCAGGTTGATCTCGAGTGACAGCACCTGGCCGTCGTCGTAGCGCCATTGCACCGCGATGCCGGTCCTGCCCACGCGCTGCGACGTGTGCCGGCCCGTCGTCAGCTGGTTCTGGCGGGGAATGATCCACTGGCGCCGGGCGCTCAGCGCCTCGCGCACCATCGCGCGCCACGCGCGGCCTCGCTCGCTCGCGCGCTCGTCGTCGCCCGGCCGGCTCGCCTCGAAGGTGTCCTGGCTGCAGGGATCGGGCAGCGCCAGCACCTTGCCGTCGACCAGCTTGGTGACGTGCCCGAACTCGCGCTTGCGGCCTTCCTGCACGGCTTTCTTCAGGTCGCCTTCCCAGTCGGCGAAATAGAACCAGGGCCGGTTGCTGCCGAATTCCTCGCCCAGGAACAGCATGGGCACGGCCGGCGTGAGCAACGCCAGCAGCGTGGCGAGCGGCGCCGCGTCCGGACCGACCAGCGTGGCCAGCCGTTCGCCGAAGGCGCGGTTGCCCACCTGGTCGTGGTTGTGCGCGAAGTTCACCAGCGAAGTCAGCGGCACCGGGGGAGTGGGGCGCGGTTCCTCGCGGGCGCCGCCGGGCTTGCGCGCGCTGTCCTCGAACAGCATGCCATGCGCGAGCGAACGGGCCAGCAACTGGAGCGGCTCCTCGTCAGGCATGTGGCCGTAGTCGTGGTAGTAGCCGCCGGACTCGCCGGTCATGGCCACGTGCAGCGCATGGTGGAAGTCGTCGTTCCACTGGCCGTCGTAGCGGCCCGGTTCCGGTCGAGTCGCCAGCCACTGGTGCTGGTTGTTCTCGTTCTCCAGCACCAGGTGCACGTGGCGGCCCGCGGTGGCCTCGCGCACGCGGCGGGAGAGGTCGTCCAGGATGTGCGGCGTGCTGCCGTCGGCGATGGCGTGCACCGCGTCCAGCCGCAGGCCGTCGAAGCGGTATTCGGTGGTCCAGAACACCGCGTTCTCGATGAAGAACTCGCGCACCGGCCGGCAGTGCGGCCCGTCGAAGTTGATCGCGGCGCCCCACGGGCTGCTGCGCGTGGCGGAGAAGAAGCCGGGCGCGTAGCGGTGCAGGTAGTTGCCCTCAGGCCCGAAGTGGTTGTAGACCACGTCGAGGAACACCATCAGCCCGAGCCGGTGCGCGGCCTGGATGAACGCCTTCAGCTCGTCGGGCGTGCCGTAGGCGGCGTGCGGCGCGAACGGCAACACGCCGTCGTAGCCCCAGCCGAAGCGGCCCGGGAAGTCCGCCAGCGGCATCAGCTCGATCGCCGTGATGCCCAGCTCGGCCAGCTCCGGCAAGCGCGTCGCGGCCGCGGTGAAGGTGCCCTCCGGCGTGAGGGCACCCACGTGCAGCTCGTACAGCACGACCTCGTGCCAGGGCCGGCCCTTCCACTCCTCGTCCCACTCGAAGGCCAGCGGGTCCACCACCACGCTGGGCTGGTGCACGCCCTGCGGGTTGTGGCGCGAGGCCGGGTCGGGGACCAGCAGCTCCTGGTCGATGCGCCAGTGGTAGGGCGTGCCGGCGGCCGCATCGGCGACCTGCGCTTCCCACCAGCCTTCGGAGTTGCGGGTGGCGGGGTAGGGCACGAAGTCCGACGTGGCGAACCCCGTCGGATAGATCGCCAGCTCCACCTGCCGGGCCGCGGGCGCCCACAGCCGGAAGTCGACTCCGTCGCCGGGGCGCGGCGTGGCCCCGAAGCGCATCGGATGCACGGATTTCATCCCGGACGCCCTTCGACCAGCACCGCCATGGCATGCGATTCGAGTTCGATCTTGGCCTGCGGCTGCACGCGCTCGGCCTGCGCGTGCTCGAAGTGGCCCTGGCCGGTGTCCACGCGCACGCGCCATTCCTCGATGCCGGGCACCTCGGGCAGGGTGAAGACCACTTCCTCGTCGGACGCGTTGAGGAGCAGCAGGACGCTGGGGCTGGGCCGGCCGTCCACCGGCGTGAACTTGCCGTCGAACAGGGCGGCGATGCAGCGCACGGAGGGATTGGTCCATTCCTCCTCGGTCATGGGCAGGCCCCACACGCTGAACCAGGCCAGCTCGGCGCGGCCTTCCTCGTCGGGCTCGCCGGTGGGCCAGCGGTTGTCGCGCAGCGCGGGCAGCTCGCGCCGCAACGCGATCAGCGCATGGGTGAACTCGATCAGCGGGTCGTTGCGCCGCTCCTCGCTCCAGTCGAACCAGCTGACCGGGTTGTCCTGGCAGTACGCGTTGTTGTTGCCGCCCTGGGTGCGGCTCATCTCGTCGCCGCCCAGCAGCAGCGGCACGCCGCGCGAGCAGAAGAGGGTGGCGATGAAGTTGCGCTTCTGCCGCTCGCGCAGGGCGAGCACGTCCTCGTCGTCGGTGTCGCCCTCCAGGCCGCAGTTCCAGCTGCGGTTGTGGCCTTCGCCGTCCCGGTTGTCCTCGAAGTTGGCCTCGTTGTGCTTCTCGTTGTAGCTGACCAGGTCGGCCAGCGTGAAGCCGTCGTGCACCGTCACCAGGTTGACGCTGGCGCTGGGCCGCCGGCGCGAAGGGCTGAAGATGTCGGCCGAGCCGGCCAGCCGCGCGGCGAACTCCTGCACCGCGCCGTCGGCGCCGCGCCAGAAGTCGCGCACCGAGTCGCGGTAGCGGCCGTTCCACTCCGACCAGCCGGCGGGAAAACCGCCCACCTGGTAGCCGTTGTCGCCGATGTCCCAGGGCTCGGCGATCAGCTTGACCTGCTGCAGCACCGGGTCCTGCGCGACGGCGGCGAGGAACGGCGAGCGGTGGTCGAACTCGTAGTTGCCGTTGCGCGCCACCGCCGGCGCCAGGTCGAACCGGAAGCCGTCCACGTGCATCTCCTGCACCCAGTAGCGCAGGCTGTCCATCATCAGCCGCAGCGTGGCGGGGTGGCTGATGTCCAGCGTGTTGCCGGTGCCGGTGACGTCCGAGTAGTAGCGGCGCTCGTCCTGCACCAGGCGGTAGTAGGCCGGGTTGTCGATGCCCTTGAGGAACAGCGTCGGCCCGAGGTGGTTGCCCTCGCAGCTGTGGTTGTAGACCACGTCCAGGATCACCTCGAGGCCGGCCGCGTGCAGCGCCTTGACCATGCGCTTGAAGTCGTTCGGGTCGCCGCCGGCGCAGTAGCGCGGCTCGGGGGCGAAGAAGGCCACGGTGTTGTAGCCCCAGTAGTTGGCCAGGCCCAGGTCGATCAGGCGGCGCTCGTCGTTGAAGGCGTGCACCGGCAGCAGTTCGACCGAGGTGACGCCCAGGCGCTTGAGGTGCGCGATGGCCGGCTCGCTGGCCAGGCCGGAGAAGGTGCCGCGCAGGCCGTCCGGCACCTCGTCCATCAACCGGGTGAAGCCGCGCGGGTGCACTTCGTAGAAGACCGTGTCCTCCATGGGCACGTTCGGACGCCGGTCGTCGCCCCAGTCGAAGCGGGAGTCCAGCACCACGCACTTGGCGGCGCCCGCGGCGTTGTCGGCCGTGTCCATCGCCAGGTCGCGCGCCGGGCCGCCGAGGGTGTAGGCGTACTGCCAGGCGCCGCCCCGCAGCGGGCGGTCGAGCGCGCGGGCGTACGGGTCCAGCAGCAGCTTGTTCGGGTTGCAGCGCAGGCCCTCGTTCGGCTGGTAGGGCCCGTGCACGCGCAGGCCGTAGCGCGTGCCGGCGGGCAGGCCGGGCACCAGGCCGTGCCAGATGTCGTCGGTGCGGCGGGGCAGGGCCAGGCGGCGCACCTCGCGCGTGCCGGTGCGGTCGAACAGGCACAGCTCGACCTTCTCCGCGATGCTGGAATACACGGCGAAGTTGACGCCCTGCTCGGTGAGCGTGGCGCCCAGGGGCCAGGGGCTCCCGGGCTCGCAGTGGTCCGGCAGCTGGGCTTCGACGGGGGGCGTGTGGGCTGCGGCGACGGCCGTCGCCGTCATGCAACCACCTCCAGCCGTCCCTTGCCGGCGCGCACCGTGCCGCGCGTGCTCGGATGGTGTCGCGAGCCGGCGCGGAAGTAGCCGGCCGGCACCACCACGATGCCGCTGTCGGTGACGTGGAAGCGCTTGCGGTCGTGCTCGAGGTCGAAGCCGATGCGTTCGCCGGCGGGCACGTCGTTGTCCTGGTCGATGATGGCGCGGTGCACCTGGGCGCCGCGGCCGATGCGCGAGCGCTCCATCACGATGCAGTGCTCCAGCCGCGCGCCGCGCTCGACGTGCACCGAGCGGCGCAGCATGGCGTGGTCCAGCGCCGCGCCGTCGATGATGCTGCCCGAGCCCACCACCGAGCGGTTGATCACGCCGTTCTCGATCTGCGCCGACTCGGCCTGGTCGGGGCTGGCGTAGATCGGCCAGCGCGAGTTGGTCATGCGGAACTTGGGCGCCGCGCCCAGGGTGTCGAAGTGGGCCTCGAAGTACGAGTCGATGGTGCCCACGTCGCGCCAGTAGCCGTGCTCCTCGTACGGCTCGGTGCCGGGGATGTGGTTGGTGTCGAAGTCGTAGGCCACCAGCTTGTGGCTCTTCACCATCGACGGGAGGATGTGCTTGCCGAAGTCGCTGGTGCCGTTCTCGTGCATCTTCTTGAGCTGCTCCAGCAGCACGTCGGCGTTGAAGATGTAGTTGCCCATCGAGCCCAGCGCGTGAGTGGTGCTGCCCGGCATCGGCTTGCACTTCTTCGGCTTTTCCATGAAGTCGACGATCCGGTTGTTGTCGTCGATCTCCACGATGCCGAACTGGTCGCTCTGCGACAGGCGCACCGGCAGCGTGGCCACGCTGGCGTGGGCGTTGCTCTGGACGTGGAAGTCGATCATCTGGCGCACGTCCATCCGGTAGATGTGGTCGGCGCCGAAGACCGCCACGATGTCCGGCTTCATGCTCTCGATCAGGTGGATGTTCTGGTACACGGCGTCGGCCGTGCCCTGGAACCACTCGGGGCCGTTGCGCATCTGCGGCGGCACGCAGGTGATGAAGTGCTGCGGCATGAAGCGCGCCATGGTCCAGGTCTGGCGCACGTGCTCGATCAGCGACTGCGACTTGTACTGCACCAGCAGGTAGACCGAATAGATTTCCGAATTCACCAGGTTCGAAAGGACGAAGTCCACGATCCGGTGCTTGCCGTTGAACGGCACCGCTGGTTTGCAGCGGTCCGCGGTCAGCGGGTGCAGGCGCGAGCCTTCACCGCCGGCCATCACGAAGGCCAGCACGTTTCGGTGAGCGGTCATTGAGAAAGTCCTCCAGGGGTCGATGCGTCGGTGCCGTCATCGACGAGCACCAGGGTGGCCAGGGGTGGCAGGGTGAGCGATGCGCTGGCGGGTTGTCCGCCCAGCGGCGTGGCGTCCGCGATGACGCGGCCGAGGTTGCCCATGCCGCTGCCGCCGTACCAGGTGGCGTCGCTGTTGAGCGCCTCCTCCCACGGCCCGTCATGGGGCAGGCCCAGACGCAGCCCTCGCCGCGGTTCCGGGGTCATGTTGATGAGGACCACCGCGAGCGCATCGCGCGGGCCGCCGCGGCGCACGAACGCGAGCACGGTCTGAGGCTCCGATGTCTCCACCGGCAGCCAGGCGAAGCCCTCGGCGTGGAAATCGTTGGCGTGAAGCGCGGGCAGGCGGCGATAGGCCGCGTTCAGGTCGCACACCCAGCGCGCCGCGCCGGCGTGCAGCGGCCGGGCCCACAGGTGCCAGTCGAGCGTGCGCTCGTGGTGCCATTCCTGCAGCTGGCCGAACTCGCCGCCCATGAAGAGCAGCTTCTTGCCCGGGTGGGTCCACATGTAGCCGTACAGGGCGCGCATGCCCGCGAAGCGCTGCCACTCGTCGCCGGGCTGGCGGCCCAGGATGCTGCCCTTGCCGTACACCACCTCGTCGTGCGAGAGCGGCAGCACGAAGTTCTCGTTGAACGCGTAGACCGAGGAGAAGCGGATGTCGTCCGCGTGGTAGCGGCGGAAGAAGTGCGGCCGCTGCATGTAGCGCAGCGTGTCGTTCATCCAGCCCATGTTCCACTTCATGCCGAAGCCCAGCCCGCCGTGGTGCACCGGGCGCGACACGCCCGCCCAGGCGGTGGACTCCTCGGCGATCATGTGCACGTCGGGGAAGGCGCCGTACACGGCGCTGTTGAGGTCCTGCAGGAAGCTCACCGCCTCCAGGTTCTGGTTGCCGCCGTACTGGTTGGGGATCCACTCGCCCGGCTCGCGCGCGAAGTCCAGGTACAGCATCGACGCCACCGCGTCCACGCGCAGGCCGTCGAAGTGGTACTTCTCCAGCCAGAACAGCGCGTTGCTGATCAGGAAGTCGCGCACCTCGTAGCGGCCGTAATTGAAGATCAGGCTGTTCCACTGCGGATGGAAGCCCAGGCGCGGGTCGGCGTGCTCGTACAGCTCGGTGCCGTCGAACTGCGCCAGCGCGTGCGGGTCGGAAGGGAAGTGCGATCCCACCCAGTCCAGGATCACGCCGATGCCGTGCTGGTGCAGCGTGTCCACCATCACCATCAGGTCCTGCGGCGTGCCGTAGCGCGAGGTGGGCGCGTAGTAGCCGGTGGTCTGGTAGCCCCACGAGCCGTAGAACGGATGCTCGGCCACCGGCATCAGCTCGACGTGGGTGAAGCCCATGGTGCGGCAGTGCGAGGCCAGGCGCACGGCCAGGTCGCGGTAGTTCAGCACGCGGCCGTCTTCCTCCCGCTGCCAAGAGCCCAGGTGCACTTCGTAGATCGACATCGGCTGGCGGTGCGACTGGCGCTCGGCGCGCTGCGACATCCACTCGCGGTCGCCCCACGCGTGGCCTTCCAGCGGCCAGATCTGCGACGCCGTGCCGGGCGGATGCTCGCAGCGGAAGGCGTAGGGATCGGCCTTGTCCATCCAGCCGCCGTGCGCGCCGTGGATGCGGTACTTGTAGAAGTCGCCGGCGCGTGCGCCTTCCAGGCGCCCGTGCCACAGGCCGCTGCCGTCTTCCAGCCGCTGCAGCGGCTCGCAGTGCCAGCCGTTGAAGGAGCCCGCGACGCCGACGCTGCGCGCGTTCGGCGCCCACACGGTGAAGCGCGTGCCGTCGCCGTCCACATGAGCCCCCATCACGTCGAACTGGCGGAAGTGGTGGCTCGGCCTTGGCCCCGGTCTGGCGGCGACGGATGCGGTCGCAGGCGCGGCGCCGGAATGGATGTGCGAAGGCGTCATGTCGTAACTTGCGTGAGGAAACATTCTTGTGGCGCGCAGCTCTCCACGATGAAGGAAGCGCCGGCGAAATGCCGTAGTCCGGCACCTACAGAGGGGCGTCGATTCCGCCGACGCGCGGGCGGGCTCGCGGGTAGCTGAGGCGCGAGCCAAAACGGCGTGCCTCGGCGGCGTGTGCGCCGACAAGGCTCCGCTACGGCTGAGCTGGGCGCGAGCGTGACCTTGAGGACTGGCCTTCGCGGCGGAACTCCCCAAGCTGAGCGCCGCGTGCGAACCGCGCGCGTCTCAACAGGAGCAATCGACCGTGTTTCTTCTCACCGCCGCCGCACTCATGCTGGCGCTTGCAGGGCAGAGCGCCTTGGCCCAATCCGGAAAGTTCGGGCTGGACAAGCTGCGCGACGCGATCAACAACCCGTCGCCGGGACAGGGCCAGGCGCCTTCGCAGGCTTCGCCGGCGCCGCAGCCGGCGCCACCGGTGGCCGCGCCGGCGCCGGCGCTTTCCGTGGCCGCCGGCAACGGCGCCTCCGCGCTGCCCGACATCCACCAGTGGAGCACCGAGCTGCCGCCGGTGAACACGCAGCTGCCGTACGCCGTGCTGGCGGGCATCCGCTTCGAAGCGTTCTCCAATCCCTGCACCAGCGGCGCAGGCCGCTGCTGGGTACCCATCATCCTGCTGCCGATGTCCGGCCGGATGAGCGCCGGCCAGGAGGTGCACGTCGCCTACAAGGCCGGCGGCAAGCCGTGGTTCACGGAGCGCTTCCGTCCCGCCGACGCGACCGCGCTCCTGCGCGATCGCAACAGCGTGAACCTGCTCTATCGTTTCCGCTCGGGGCGCAACCAGGAGCACCTGGCGCGGCACACCGGCCGCATCGACTTCGAGGTCAGCTTCGTGGACCCGCTCGCGGGCGGCAACCGCAAGGTGGGCGCGGGGCACTTCACGGTGGGCGGCGGCGCCAACGACGTCGACTACTACGTGTCGTACGACTGGGCCACCGAGGTGATGTGGGTGGACTTCATGGGCCGCGGCAATCCCAGCCTGGACTATCCGGGGCTGGTGGTGCAGGGCGTGTTCCTGCAGCCCACCGAGCGCAGCGAAACCATGTCGCTCCATCTCTTCCACAAGGGCAAGGAGATCGCCTCGGCCGACCGATTCGGCAACGACTTCACCACCAACGCGCGCAACTCGAAGACGCGTGCGGGCTACGGCGTGATCGGCGCCGCCTGGTCGATGCCGAACGTGGTGGCCTACGACCGCCGGCCGGAGAAGGGCGGATTCTTCGTCCTCGGCGAGAACCCCGGCGAGTACACGCTCAAGGTGCTGCGCAACGGCGAACTGGCGCGCGAGGCCAGCTTCACCATCACGGCTGAAGGCAGGATCGACCGGTCGCTGAACGTCGCGGCCAACCTGCCGCATGGCTTCACCGTCCTGCGCGCGAAGGTGCACGGGAAGCAGGATCAGGCCCGCGCGACCTTCAAGGCCGACGGCCTGTGGGGCGCTGCGTCGGCCCTGAAGTAGGAAGCGTCAGACCCCGAGGTGCTGCGCCAGCACCTCGGGCCTGGACCGCAGTTCCTCCGACGTCCCGCTGAACACCACCTCGCCCTTGACCAGGATCAGGTTGCGGTTGGTCAGCTGCGTGACGTGCTTCCAGTTCTTGTCCACGATGACCGTGGAAATCCCCGACTCCCGGATCAGGCCGCAGATGCGCCAGATCTCGCGCGCGATCAGCGGGGCCAGGCCTTCGGTGGCCTCGTCCAGGATCAGCACGTCGGGGTTGGTCATCAGCGCGCGGCCGATGGTGAGCATCTGCTGCTCGCCGCCCGACAGCTGCTGGCCGCCGTGCGACAGGCGCTCCGACAGCCGCGGGAAGGTCTGGAGCACGCGCTCGTAGGTCCAGTCGCGCTGGCCCCGAGTGCCGGCACGCGCGGCCATCTTCAGGTTCTCGACCACGCTCAGGTTGCCGAAGATGCCGCGGCCCTCGGGCACGTAGTCCACGCCGAGCTTGGCGATCTCGTAGGGCGCGCGGCCGGTCATCTCGTGGCCCATCACGTG
>Ga0247821_10002445_pt1 | contig 10195 bp, 10 predicted proteins | sample 13C_Glycerol_Day_FD_192481 | JGI IMG/M metagenome (GOLD analysis project Ga0247821, IMG submission 192481) | Soil microbial communities from agricultural site in Penn Yan, New York, United States - 13C_Glycerol_Day14 | ecosystem: Environmental > Terrestrial > Soil > Agricultural land | place... | reverse complement strand
AGGTGCGGCATCAGGGATTGCAGGAGGCGATCGACCACGCCCGGCGGCAGGTCATGGCCCATGCCGGGGATGGCCACCAGCTGCGCGCCGCGGATGCGGCGGGCGGTGTCGTGGCCGCAGGCGAAAGGCACCAAGGGGTCGTCCTGGCCGTGCATCACCAGCGTGCGCGCCTCGATGCGCGGCAGTTCGTCGGCGCGATGGATGTCGGCCGCCACGGCCGTCATCTGGCGCATGGTGCCCGTCGGATTGAAGGCCCGCCGCGTGGCCAGGAGCACGCGCTCGCGCATCGCTTCCTCGTCGTTCGGGAAAGCCGGACTGGCGATCACGTGCAGCAGCTTCATCGTGTGTTCGACGATGGCGTCCTCGGTGCGGCCGTGCGGGCGGCCGAAAAGCGCCTTCAGCACGTGCGGCCTGGGGCCGGGCAGATAACGCGCGCCGCTGGAACTCATGATGCTGGTGAGCGAGAGCACGCGCCGCGGCGCGGCCAGCGCGACGCGCTGGGCGATCATGCCGCCCATGCTCACGCCGACCAGGTGCGCGGCCGGGACATCGAGCGCGTCCAGCACGCCGAGCGTGTCGGCCGCCATGTCGTGCAGCGAGTAAGGCGCGTTCACGCGCAGGCCCAGGCGATGGCGCATCGACGCCAGCATCAGGTTGGGCACGCCCAGGTGGGAGAAGGACTGCGACAGGCCGGCGTCGCGGTTGTCGAAGCGGATGACGCGAAAGCCCGCTTCCTGAAGCGCCGCGACGAAGGCGGCGGGCCAGGCGATCATTTGCATGCCCAGTCCCATCACCAGCAGCACCGCCGGCAGGTGGGACTCGCCGGTGTCCTCGACTTCGATGGCGATGCCGTTGGCCCGCACCCTCACTCGAAGCGCCGCTCCCGCAGCCACTTGGTGGCGATCCACTTCTCGCCCGCCAGCACCGGCGCGCCGCCGTGCAGCGTGCGGGTGGACGGATGCGGCCGGTCGTAGCTGAAGAACACGCCGTGGCCGCGCTTCGGAAACACCTCGAGGTGCACGTCGGGGAAGGTGGTGCCGCCGCCTTTTTCCGGTTCGCCCAGGTACATCACCAGCGTGGCCACGCGCTGGCCGCCGCGCTTGAGGATGGTGGGCGTGCCGGGCTCCTTCGGGTCGAAGTAGTCGTAGTGCGGCTTGTATTCGGCGCCCGGGCGGTAGTGCAGGATCTGCAGGCCCTCGCCGTTCTCCTCGGGCCAGTTCACCAGTCGCGCGATGCGCGCCTCGAGGCGCCGCACCACTTCGTGCTCGCCGCGCTGGAAGAACATGCCGCTGCTGGTGCGGTCGTCGTTGACCTCCTCGCCGCCGGTCTTGGTCGCGACGGTGAGCGAGCGCGCGAGCCGCGGCTTGGCCAGGGCGATCAGCTCGTCGCACTCCTCGTCGGAGAGCAGGTTGCCGAACACCACCACGCGCGGGTTGTACATGTTCTGCAGGATGTGCACGCGGCGGTCGCCCGCGTCCACGTAGAGCGGCGACTCGTCCAGCTTCGGGTCCGGCACCGGCACCGCGGGCGGAAGGCCGTCGGCCGCGGCCTTGGCCTCGAGGTGGCTGCGAAGCGTGGATTCCATCGCCTCGATGGCGACCTCCTCCTGCCAGCCGGACGCCAGCATGGACTGCAGCACCGATTCCGCGCTGTGGCCGGCCTGCGCCTGGTCCACGATCCAGCGGCGCAGTTCGGGCGTGATCTGCTGTTGCGTCTTCGTCGTCATGGCTGCATTTTCCTCCGGAAGACCAGCCGGTCGGGCTGGGAAGCGGAAGCTTCGAAGCGATAGCCCTCGAAGTCAAAGCCTTCCAGCGTCCGGGGCGTCAGCACGCGTTGCTGGATGGCGTAACGCGCCATCAGGCCGCGCGCCTTCTTGGCGAAGAAACTGATGACCTTGAAATCGCCGCCCTTCCAGTCCTCGAACACGCATTCGATCACCCGGGCCTTCAGGTGCTTGAGGTCGACCGAGCGGAAGTACTCCTGGGAGGCCAGGTTCACCACGACCGGCGTGGCGTCGGCCTGCAGGTCCTGGTTGAGCTGCCCGGCGATGTCCGCGCCCCAGAACTGGTAGAGGTTGCGGGCGGCGCCCACCGGCAGCGACGTGCCCATCTCCAGGCGGTAGGGCTGCATGCGGTCGAGCGGGCGCAGCACGCCGTACAGCCCGCTCAGGATGCGCAGGTGCCGCTGGGCCCAGTCCAGGTCGGCGCGCGACAGGCTGCGCGCCTGCAGGCCGTCGTACACGTCGCCGTCGAAGGCCAGCACGGCCTGGCGGGAGTTGTGCTCGTCGAAGCGCTCCGACCAGGCCCGGTAGCGGCCGACGTTCAGCTCGGCCAGGGCCGGGCTGATGTCCATCAGCTCGCCGATCTGCCGCGGCGACTGGCGGCGCAGCACCTCGATCAAGCGGGCCGACCGCTTCGGGAAGCGCGGCAGCGTGTGGGGAATGTCCGCCGCGATGGGCGTTTCGTAGTCCAGCGTCTTGGCCGGCGACAACAGGAACAGCATGGGGATCGGTTACTTCCAGGCGCGCGAGGCAAGCCACTGGGCGCTGGCGGCCGCCAGGACGACGGCCGCGTAAGTGGCCATCTTGCCGTCGCGGCCGAACCACCACAGGCCCACCGCCAGCGCGGCCGTAGCGGCAAGGAACACGGCGATGGCGGGCCTCCAGAAGCCCGGCGTCGTGCGCATCAACAGCCTCGCCACCAGGGGAAGCATCAGCGCCAGGAACGCCGCCGGAGCCAGAAAACCGGCAACATGAAGCAGGAAATCGATCGGGCCCATCCGGTGAAGGTCTTGATGTGCGCTAAGTGCTTGATAACGGTGCGGATTTTATAATTCGGCCCATGGCAGTCTGGGCATTGGGCATCAACCACACGACCGCCCCGCTGGACATGCGGGGCAAGTTCGCGTTCGCCCTCGACCAGATCCAGCCCACGCTGGGCCAGTTGCGGCACAGCCTGCAGGGCCGGCTGCAAAAGCAGCCCGAAGCGGCCATCCTCTCCACCTGCAACCGCACCGAGATCTACTGCGCCGGTCCCGAGCACGGCCTGGAGCCCACGCTGGAGTGGCTGGCGCAGTCGGGAGGCGTCTCCCCCGGCCTGCTGCGGTCGCACGCCTACACGCTGCAGGGCGGCATGGCCGCCCGGCACGCCTTCCGCGTCGCCAGCGGCCTCGATTCGATGGTGCTGGGCGAGGCCCAGATCCTGGGCCAGCTGAAGGACGCCGTGCGCATGGCCGAGGAAGCCGGCGCGCTCGGCACCACGCTCAACCAGCTGTTCCAGCGCTCCTTCGCCGTCGCCAAGGAAGTGCGCAGCGCCACCGAGATCGGCGCGCATTCCATCAGCATGGCCGCCGCGGCGGTGCGCCTGGCCGGCCAGCTGTTCGAGGACCTCGGCAAGATCCGCGTGCTGTTCGTCGGCGCCGGCGAAATGATCGAGCTCGCGGCCACGCACTTCGCGGCGAAGAATCCGGAGCGGATCGCCGTCGCCAACCGCACGCTGGAGCGTGGCGAGAAGCTGGCCACCCGCTTCGGCGGCGAGGTGATGCGCCTCGCGGACCTGCCCGAGCGGCTGCACGAATTCGACGCGGTGGTGAGTTCCACCGCCAGCACGCTGCCCATCATCGGCCTGGGCGCGGTGGAGCGAGCGCTCAAGCGGCGCAAGCACCGCCCGATGTTCATGGTCGACCTCGCCGTGCCGCGCGACATCGAGCCCGAGGTCAAGGCGCTGGAGGACGTCTACCTGTACACGGTGGACGACCTGGCGCACGTGGTGCAGACCGGCCAGGCGAATCGGCAAGCCGCCGTCGCCCAGGCCGAGGCCATCATCGACGCCGGCGTCCAGAGCTTCCTGCACTGGATGGACCAGCGCGGCGCCGTGCCCTTGATCCGCCAGCTCAACGCGCAGGCGGACGAATGGCGCGCGCTGGAGATCGCCCGCGCCCGCAAGCTGCTGGCCAAGGGCGAAGACGTCGACGCGGTGCTGGAAGCGCTGTCGCGCGGCCTGACGCAGAAGATGCTGCACGGCGCGATGGCCGAACTGCACTCCGGCGACGCGGCCTCGCGCGAGCGCGCGGGCACCGCCATCGAACACTTCTTCCTGCGCAAGGAGCGTTAGCTCCGCGCGACGCGCCCCACGGGCGCGTGACCGCGCCACTCGCGCGGCCGTACTCCGTCCCCCTCTAATGAAACCCTTCCTCCGCCAGCAACTCGAGCGCTACCCGGTCCGCCTGCAGGAACTCGACTTCTTCCTGCAGCAGCCCGAAGTCGCCAACGACATGGAGCGCTTCCGCGCGCTCACGCGCGAGCACGCCGAAGTGAGCGAGGTCGCGGGACTTTTCGAGCGCTTCCGCCAGCGCGAGGGCGATCTGGCCCAGGCGCGCGAGATGCTGGAGGACGCCGACATGGCCGACATGGCGCGAGAGGAGATCGCGGCCATCGAAACCGAGATGCCGGCCCTGGAGGACGAGCTGCAGAAGCTGCTGCTGCCCAAGGACCCGGACGACGTTCGCAACACCTTCCTGGAAATCCGCGCCGGCACCGGCGGCGACGAATCGGCGCTCTTCGCCGGCGACCTGCTGCGCATGTACACCCGGTACGCGGAGCGGCAAGGCTGGCGCTGCGAAGTGGTGAGCGAGAGCGAGGGCGAGGTCGGCGGCTTCAAGGAAGTCGTGGTGCGCATGGTCGGCGACGGCGTCTACGGCAAGCTGAAGTTCGAATCGGGCGGCCACCGCGTGCAGCGCGTGCCGGCCACCGAAACGCAGGGCCGCATCCACACCAGCGCCTGCACCGTGGCGGCGCTGCCCGAGCCCGACGAAGCGCAGGCGGTGCAGCTCAATCCGGCCGACCTGCGCATCGACACCTTCCGCGCCAGCGGCGCGGGCGGCCAGCACATCAACAAGACCGATTCGGCGGTGCGCATCACGCACATCCCGACCGGCATCGTGGCCGAGTGCCAGGACGACCGCTCGCAGCACCGCAACAAGGCCAAGGCGCTGCAGGTGCTGGCCGCGCGCATCCGCGAGAAGGAGCGCAGCGAGCGCGCCGCCAAGGAGGCGGCCACGCGCAAGGGCCTGATCGGCAGCGGCGACCGCAGCGACCGCATCCGCACCTACAACTTCCCGCAGGGGCGCGTCACCGACCACCGGATCAACCTCACGCTCTACAAGCTGCAGTTCGTGATGGAAGGCGAGCTGGACGAGCTGGTCGAGGGCCTGCTGCTGGCGCGCAAGGCGGAGCAGCTGGAGGAGCTGGAGATCGGCCTGGGCGCGGGGTTGACATGACGCCCGCGCAGGCGCTGCGACAGGCGGCCGCCGCGGGCGTCGACCGGCTGGACGCGCAGTTGCTGCTGCTGCATGCACTGGCGCGGCCGGCGACGGATCGCGCGTGGTTGCTGGCGCACGATGACGAGGCGATGGCGCCGCAAGCCGTGCAGGCGTTCCAGGCCTGCTGCGAGCGCCGGGCCGCGGGCGAGCCGCTCGCTTACATCGTGGGAAGCAGGGAATTCTTCGGCCTCGAGCTGCACGTGGATGCGCGCGTGCTGGTGCCACGGCCCGACACCGAGACGGTGGTCGAGTGGTCGCTGGAGGTGCTCGCCGACACGGCCGCGCCGCGCGTGGTCGATCTCGGCACGGGAAGCGGAGCGATCGCGTTGGCGATCGCTCATCGCAGGGCCGATGCGCAGGTCGAAGCGGTGGATGCGAGTGCCGACGCACTGGCGGTGGCGAGCGAGAACGCGCGCCGGCTCTCGTTGCCGGTGCGGTTCACGCACGGCGAATGGCTCGCCGGTTGCGGCGGCCCGTACGACCTGATCGTCTCCAACCCACCCTACGTCGCCGAGGGCGACGAGCATCTGCCGGCGCTGCGCCACGAGCCGCTGCAGGCGCTGGTGGCGGGCGCGGACGGTCTCGACGACATCCGCGCCATCGTGGAGCAGGCGCCGCGCCGTCTCGCTTCGAACGGCTGGCTGCTGCTGGAGCATGGCTGGGACCAGTCCACGGCCGTTCGTGGGCTGCTCCAGGCCGCGGGATTCGCCGACGTGGGCTCCCGCCGCGACCTTGCGGGCATCGAGCGCTGCACCGGCGGCCGCTGGCTTGAACGCGGATAATCCGTCCCAACGTCACGGACATCCGTCCCACCCAGCATCCAGGAGAGTTACATGAGCGACGCCCAGAACCGCATCGACCAGCTGGTCAAGAACAACGACGTGCTGCTCTTCATGAAGGGCAACGCCAGTTTTCCGATGTGCGGTTTCTCCGGCCGAGCCATCCAGATCCTGAAGGCGTGCGGCGTCGATCCCAAGAGCCTGACCACGGTGAACGTGCTGGAGGACGACGAGGTCCGCCAGGGCATCAAGGAATACAGCAACTGGCCGACCATCCCGCAGCTCTACGTGCGCGGCGAATTCATCGGCGGCTCGGACATCATGATGGAGATGTACCAGAGCGGCGAGCTGCAGCAGGTCCTCGGCGCCACCGCCCCGCGCGGCTGACGCGCGCATCAGCAGTCGCACCCGTCGGCTGCTGAACTCCTCGGCATTTTCCTGACAACAGTCGCGGCAGCGGCCCGACTCGGTTGAACTCGTGCGTCGCCTATGCTGGAATGAACCCAGCAGTTCAGCAGGAGGTGCGCGAATGGAAAGCCGCAGTCTGGTCCCCCATCAACCGTCTTCGTTCAAGCTCCCCATCGCCAACCTGCGCAGCGTGTTCCGGCCGCACGACGTCGAGCGCAAGCTGGCCAAGCTGCCCAACAAGGAGCACGAGAACCTGCGCACGACCTACGAGCGCATGCTCGAGCGCGGTCCGGAGCGCTTCCAGGTCAAGCCCAGCGGCGTGCCCGACATGGCCGCGCTGTACGAGCAGCTTCCCAACTTCACCGATGCGCTGGACGACGTGCGTCGCCACGTCGCGTTGTCGCAGGACAGCCGCGACGGACTGGAGGTCACGCCCATGCTGCTGCTGGGCGCGCCCGGCATCGGCAAGACGCATTTCGCCCGCAAGCTGGCCGACCTGCTGGGCACGGGCATGAGCCTGGTGCCCATGAGTTCGATGACGGCCGGCTGGCTGCTGTCGGGCGCATCGTCGCAATGGAAGGGCGCCAAGCCGGGCAAGGTATTCGAGGCCATCGTCGACGGCCAGTACGCCAACCCCGTGATCGTGGTCGACGAGATCGACAAGGCCGCCGCGGATGCGCAGTACGACCCGCTCGGCGCGCTCTACGGTCTGCTGGAGCACGACACCGCGTGCAGCTTCATGGACGAGTTCGCGGAAGTGGCGATCGACGCCAGCCAGGTCATCTGGATCATGACGGCCAACGACGAGCGCTGCATCCCCGAGCCCATCCTCAACCGCATGAACGTGTTCGAGATCGAGGCGCCCTCGTTCGAGGCCGCCCGGCAGATCGCGCGCAACCTCTACCTGTCGATCCGTGGCGAGCACGGCTGGGGCGCGCGCTTCGAGCCCGAGCCGTCCGACGACCTGCTCGATCTCCTGGCCGACATGGCGCCGCGCGAGATGCGGCGCGCGCTCATGACGGGTTTCGGCAATGCGCGCCTGGACCAGCGTGGCGAGATCGCGGTGGAGGACCTGCCCAAGCCGGGGTCGAGCAAGGGCAAGATCGGCTTCGTGCAGTAGGCGCCAGCCCGTCTGCTCGTCAGTTCGGGCCGCTGGGCGGCGTGTCCACGAACTTCCAGCCCTTGGCCGCGCCGAACACCGCGTTCGGGTACTGCGGCTTTCCGCGGCTGCCGTTGTAGCGGCCCAGCGCCATGAACAGGTCGCCGCGCTCGCGGTCGATGTAGTGGCGAAGGATCACGCAGCCGAAGCGCAGGTTGGTCTGCATGTGGAACAGCTTGCCGGCATCGCCGTCGCCGATCAGGCGGCTCCAGAACGGCATCACCTGCATGTAGCCGCGCGCGCCGACGTGGCTGACCGCGTACTTGCGGAAGGCGCTCTCCACCTGGATGAGTCCCAGCACCAGGCCGGTGTCGAGGCCGGCGCGCCGGGTCTCGTACCAGACCGTCTGCAGGAATTCCTTGCGCTCCTGCCACTCGCCCTTGCGGCGCGCCAGGCGCGGACTCATCGCACCCAGCCAGCGCAGGTAGGCCAGGCGCGAATCGGTGTCGGGGAACTCGGGGACGGGCGGCGCGGAATTGGCGATGGCGGAACTGAGGGCGCTACGCACCGAGTCGGCGAGCGGCTCCTCGATCTGCCCGCCGGCGCGGGCCGGCGATGCGGCGAACGGACCCGCCGCCAGCAACGCCAGGGCGGCGCGCCGCGCGATCACTTCTGCAAGCGGCCGCGCAGGAAGTCCATGACCTCGCCTGCCGGCACCTTGGTGGCCGCCGCGTCGCGCCGATGCTGGTATTCCAGCTGGCCTTCCTTCAGGCCGCGGTCGGAGATCACCACGCGGTGCGGCACGCCGATCAGTTCCCAGTCGGCGAACATCGCGCCGGGGCGCTCGCCGCGGTCGTCGAGCATGACGTCGACGCCCGCCGCGGCGAGGTCGTCGTGCAGCTTCTCGGCGGCGGCGCGCACTTCGGCGCTGCGGTCCATGCCGATCGGGCACACCACCACCGTGAACGGCGCGATGGCGTCGGGCCAGATGATCCCGCGCGCGTCGTTGTTCTGTTCGATGGCCGCGGCCGGCAGGCGCGTGATGCCGATGCCGTAGCAGCCCATCTCCATCAGCTGCGGCTTGCCGCTCTCGTCCAGGAAGCTGGCGTTCATCGGCGCGCTGTACTTGGTGCCGAGGTAGAACACGTGGCCCACCTCGATGCCGCGCTCGATGGCCAGTCGCCCCTTGCCGTCGGGCGACAGGTCGCCTTCGACCACGTTGCGCAGGTCGGCCACCGCTTCGGGCTCGGGCAGGTCGCGGCCCCAGTTCACGCCGGTGAGGTGGAAGCCTTCCTGGTTGGCGCCGCAGACCCAGTCGGCCATCACGGCGACCTCGCGATCGGCCACCACGCGCACCGGCTTCTTCGTGCCGACGGGGCCCAGGTAGCCGGGCGGCGTGCCGAAGTGATCGACGATTTCGGTCGTGGTGGCGAAGCGGAAGCCGGCGTCCAGGCCCGGGACCTTGGCGACCTTGATCTCGTTCATGTCGTGGTCGCCGCGCAGCAGCAGCAGCCAGACCTGCGACTTCACGATGTTGCCCTGCTCGTCCAGCTGGTCGGTGGCGAGCACGAGCGACTTCACGGTGCGCTGCAGCGGGATGCCGAGGAACTGCGCCACGTCGGCGCAGGTGCTCTTGCCCGGCGTCGGCGTGTTCTCCATGCGCTGCGCGGCCGCGGGGCGCGGACCGGCCGGGGCCAGGGCCTCGGCCTTCTCCATGTTGGCCGCGTATTCGCTGTCGGGGCTGTAGACGACGGCGTCTTCGCCCGTCGACGCGATGACCTGGAACTCCTCGGACAGGTCGCCGCCGATGGCGCCGCTGTCCGCCGCCACCGCGCGGTAGCGCAGGCCGAAGCGGTCGAAGATGGCGCGGTAGGCCTTGGCCATTCCCTGGTAGCTGGCCTTGGCGGAGGTCGCGTCGCGGTCGAAGCTGTACGCGTCCTTCATGATGAACTCGCGGCTGCGCATCACGCCGAAGCGCGGGCGACGCTCATCACGGAACTTGGTCTGGATGTGATACAGGTTCCGCGGCAGCTGCTTGTAGCTGCGCAGCTCCTGGCGCGCCACGTCGGTGACGACTTCCTCGCTGGTGGGCTGGATGATGAAGTCGCGCTCGTGGCGATCCTGCACCCGCATCAGCTCCGGGCCCATCTTTTCCCAGCGGCCGGTCTCCTGCCAGTACTCGGCCGGCTGCACCACCGGCATCAGCAGTTCGACGGCGCCGGCGCGGTTCATCTCCTCGCGCACGATGCCCTCGATCTTTCGCACCACGCGCAGGCCCATCGGCATCCACGTATAGATGCCCGCACCCAGCTTCTTGACCATGCCCGCACGCATCATCAACTGGTGGCTGACCACCTCGGCGTCGGCGGGCGCTTCCTTGAGCGTTGAAATCAGGAACTGGGAGGCTTTCATTCGGAAACCGGGAGGGCGCGGGGGACGGCTGAGTTCTTGGCGCACGCGCAGGGCGGCGTGCATAATGGACTCAGTTCAAAAGTTTGGGGTTTGATTATGCTTGACCGGGACGGCTTCAGGCCCAACGTCGGCATCATCCTGCTCAACCAGAAAAACCAGGTGTTCTGGGGCAAGCGAA
>Ga0247821_10002444_pt1 | contig 10195 bp, 7 predicted proteins | sample 13C_Glycerol_Day_FD_192481 | JGI IMG/M metagenome (GOLD analysis project Ga0247821, IMG submission 192481) | Soil microbial communities from agricultural site in Penn Yan, New York, United States - 13C_Glycerol_Day14 | ecosystem: Environmental > Terrestrial > Soil > Agricultural land | place... | reverse complement strand
TACCCCGCGCCCGACACAGCTCCGCCGGCCGTTCGCCGAGTCGTGGCAATCGGCTGGGCCGAACGACCACGATCCACGACTCGGCGAACCCGACGCGAACCGATCGCCACGACTCGACGGCAACCCGGCCCCGGAGGATGCCGCGGGCCCGGCCGGGACGCCGAAACGCCCGGCTGCCGGGGGCAGCCGGGCGTTTCGGGTGCGGTCTTACAGGTACTGACCCGTGTTGGTCGCGGTGTCGATCGAGCGACCCGGCTCGGTGCCCTGCTTGCCGGAGATGAGGGTACGGATGTAGACGATCCGCTCGCCCTTCTTTCCGGAGATCCGGGCCCAGTCGTCCGGGTTCGTGGTGTTCGGGAGGTCCTCGTTCTCCTTGAACTCGTCCACGCACGCCTGCAGCAGGTGCTGCACCCGCAGGCCCTTCTGGTTCTCGTCGAGGAAGGCCTTGATCGCCATCTTCTTCGCCCGGTCGACGATGTTCTGGATCATCGCGCCCGAGTTGAAGTCCTTGAAGTACAGGACCTCCTTGTCGCCGTTCGCGTAGGTGACCTCGAGGAACCGGTTCTCCTCGGCCTCGGTGTACATCCGCTCGACGGTGCGCTGGATCATCCCGTCCACGCAGCCCTGCCGGTCGCCGCCGAACTCGTTCAGGTCGTCGGCGTGCAGCGGGAGCCCGGCGGTCAGGTACTTCGAGAAGATGTCCCGGGCAGCTTCGGCGTCCGGGCGCTCGATCTTGATCTTCACGTCCAGCCGGCCGGGCCGCAGGATCGCCGGGTCGATCATGTCCTCACGGTTCGAGGCACCGATCACGAGGACGTTCTCCAGGCCCTCGACACCGTCGATCTCGCTCAGCAACTGCGGGACGATGGTGTTCTCGACGTCGGAGGAGACACCGGAGCCGCGGGTGCGGAACAGCGAGTCCATCTCGTCGAAGAACACGATCACCGGCATCCCCTCGGACGCCTTCTCCCGGGCCCGCTGGAAGACCAGGCGGATGTGCCGCTCGGTCTCGCCGACGTACTTGTTCAGCAGCTCCGGACCCTTGATGTTCAGGAAGAACGACTTCTGCTCGGCGATCCCGGTGCGCTCGGCGACCTTCTTGGCCAGCGAGTTCGCGACCGCCTTCGCGATCAGCGTCTTGCCGCAGCCCGGCGGGCCGTAGAGCAGCACGCCCTTCGGCGGCTTGAGCTCGTGCTCCAGGAACAGGTCCTTGTGCAGGTACGGCAGCTCGACGGCGTCCCGGATCTGCTCGATCTGGCCGGACAGGCCACCGATCTGGGTGTAGTCGATGTCCGGGACCTCTTCGAGCACCAGCTCCTCGACCTCGGACTTCGGGATCTTCTCGTAGACGTAGCCGGAGCGGGGCTCCAGCAGCAGCGAGTCGCCCGACCGCAACGCAGCGTCGAGCAGCGGCGACGCGAGCCGCACCACGCGCTCCTCGTCGGCCTGCGCGATCACCAGCGCCCGCTCGCCGTCGGCGAGCAGTTCCTTCAGCATCACCACGTCGCCGACGACCTCGAAGTCGCAGGCCTCGACGACGTTGAGTGCCTCGTTCAGCATCAGTTCCTGGCCGAGCTTGAGCGCGTCCAGGTCCACCGACGGGCTCGCCGCGACCCGGAGTTTCCGGCCGCCGGTGAACACGTCGAGCGTGTCGTCTTCGTTCCGTCCGAGGAAGGTGCCGAATCCGGACGGCGGTTGCGCCAGCCGGTCGACCTCCTCCTTCAGGGCGATGATCTTCTCTCGCGCCTCCCGCAGCGTGTCCGCCAGCCGCTCGTTCTGAGCGGTGACACTCGCCAAGGAGGCCTGGGTTTCGGACAGTCTGCTCTCGAGCGACCGGCTGTCAGCCGGGTGCTCGAGCAGCCGACGTCGCAACGCCGCGACGTCGGCTTCCAGGTACCGGACCTGGTTACGCAGTTCTGCCGCGGTAGGACTCTCGTCTCCAGCCACGATCATCACCTCACCATGTGGGGCTCGACCCTATGGACCTTACCCAGAAAACCTCGCCGGGCAAGCTGAATCCCATCACGTGTCGGTTGCGGATGAGTCCGTTGCCTACGGCATGTCGTCAGAAGTTTCGGACGACGGCTCGGCGCGGCGCGGGCCGGAGTAGTCGTCGCCGTACGCACCCGGTGCCGGACGGCGCTTCTTGCGGGGTGCCTGCACCCCGTGCGCCATCCTCCGGGCGGTGACCAGGAAGGCTGTGTGTCCTTGCATCCGGTGGCCCGGACGGACGGCGAGACCCTCTACGTGCCAGTCTCGCACGAGCGACTCCCACGCGCGCGGCTCGGTGAACTCCCCGTGTGCCCTCAGCGTCTCCACAACGCGGCTCAGCTGCGTCGTGGTGGCGACGTAGGCACAGAACACCCCACCGGGCGAAAGGGCCTCAGCGACCACGTCGACGCACTCCCAGGGCGCGAGCATGTCGAGCACGACGCGGTCCACGTCCTGCTCGTTCAGCTTCTCGACCAGGTCGCCCACCTCGAGCCGCCAGGCCGGGTGCTCGCCGCCGAAGAAACCCGTCACGTTCTTGCGCGCGACCTCGGCGAAGTCCTCGCGGCGCTCGAACGAGATCACCTGGCCGTGGATCCCGACCGCGCGCAGCAGCGCGGTGGTCAGCGCGCCGGAACCGGCGCCCGCCTCGACCACCTTCGCGCCCGGGAAGATGTCGGCCATCGTGACGATCTGCGCCGTGTCCTTCGGGTAGATCACCGCGGCGCCGCGCGGCATCGAGACCGAGTAGTCGGCCATCAGCGGCCGCAGCGCCAGGTACTCGACGTTGCCCTTGGACCGGATCGTGACCGCGTCCGGGCCGTCGATCAGGTCGTCGTGCGCGATCCCGCCCTTGGTGGTGTGGAAGATCTTCCCGCGCTCCAGCTTGACCGAGTGCCGGCGGCCCTTGGAGTCCTGCAGGGTGATCCACTCGCCCTCCTGCAGCGGTCCGTGGTGGACGCCGGAGAACGCCTGGTCGGGAAAGTCACGCAAGTCAGCCATAAGGCGCTCACCTTAACTTTCGGTCACCGCAACCCTGTAATCAGCGGCCGCGGAAGGCGCGTTCCACGTCCGACGTCGCGAGGACGCCGTACACGCCGCCGTCGGCGTCGAGCACCAGGTACTCCGACGCGGGGTGCTCACGCAGTGTGGCGAGGATCTCCTCGCCGGTGTCGTTGACGCCGATGATGTGGCCCGCGGCGATCCGGCTGGAGACCTCGCTGACCGTGGTCCAGGGACGCTGGTTCGGGACCACCGCGGCGACCGCGGTCTCCGACACCAGCGCGTGCGGCTTGCCGTCGCCGTCGATCACCACGACCGCTCCGGCGTGCGCCTCGGACGCCATCCGGACGGCCTCGGACACCGGCGTGCCGGAGTGGACGGCGATGGCGCGCCGGGCCATCGTGCGGACCTGGAGCGCGGGCAGTTTGCGCCGCAGCCGGGCCTGCATCAGCGAGGCGGTCGATCCGGACCAGAGGAAGAACCCGACGAGCAGCGCGATGACGAAGTCGATCATCGACGGTTGCCGGCCCCAGATCTCCTCCAGCAGGACGGGGAGCACCAGCACGCCCATCGCGAGCAGCCGGCCCGCCCAGGCGGCCGCGATGGTGCCGGTGTGCATGTTGCCGGTGAGCTTCCAGACGATCGCCCGCAGCACCCAGCCGCCGTCCAGCGGCAGGCCGGGCAGCAGGTTCGTGACGCCGACGATCAGGTTCGCGATGCCGAGCTCCCACAGCGCGACGTACCCGACGCCCTCGTCGACGGCGCGGGAGCCGAGGTAGGCCAGCCCGCCGACGATCAGGGACGCGATCGGCCCGACGACCGAGACGGCGAACTCCTCCAGCGGCGACTTCCGCTCGCCCTCGATGTGCGTACCGGCCGCGAAGAAGCCGAGGTTGATCTCGGACACCGGAATGCCGAACTTCATCGCCATCAGCGCGTGCGCCAGCTCGTGGATCAGGATCGAGACCGTGAACGCGACGACGAACGCGAACGCGGCCACGTACCGCCAGCCGCCGAGCTCCGGGAACTGCTGGCCGATGATCGCGGCGAAGCCGATCGCGAGCAGCATCGCCACCGGCAGCCAGGTGAAGCGCATCGTCAGCCGGATGCCGCGGACACGACCCAGTACCCACGTTCCGGGCGGTGGCGGACCGGCCGGCTGGGCGGGGTTCTGGGATTCGCGCGAGTCTGGCATCACCCCAACGCTACTTGGCCGGTGTCAACGCTGCGCTACACACCCACCGTCAGCGTGGCGACGTACCCGCCGGAGACGTCTCCGGTGACGGTCGCGAGCTGATGTACGCCGTCGTCGTCGCCGAACACGTTGTCGTTCTCCAGCGAGGTCCTGCTGAGGTTCTGCGCGCTGCCGTCGTACCCGTCGGTGGCGTAGACCGTGCTGCAGACGTCCTTCGGGAGGGCGAGCTGTGAGGTGCGGGTGATCTGGCCGGCCTTGGTCGCCTCGTCGGCGCTCGCGTACACCTCGAAGTGGATGTGCGGCCAGCGGCCCATGTACGCGGCCGGGAAGATCGTCGTGAACCTGACCTTGCCCGACCCGTCGGCCGACTGGACGCCGCGGAGGTAGTTCTCCTCGGTCACGCCGTCGGAGTACAGCGAGTACCGGCCCTGGGCGTCGCAGTGCCACAGGTAGACGGCCGCACCTTCGAGAGCCTTGTCCTGGCCGGCGTCGACGACGGTGAGTTCGACGGACAGCGGTACGCCGGTGGCCACGCCGGACGCGGAGCCGAACGACTTGGTGATGTCGCTGCGCACAATGCCGGACTGGGTGAGGACGTTCGGGCCGTTGGAGCCGTCGCCCGGGTACGGTCCGCCGGTCTCCTGCGGGATCTCGTCGACGTCGGTGGCGGCGCTCGTCGTCGTACCGGAGGTGGCGGACGACGAGGAGGACGGTGAGGCGCTCGTCGATGCGCTGGTCGATGTGCCGGTCTGTGTGCCGGCCGTCTGTTCGTCGGCCGAGCAGCCGGCGACGGCGGCGAAGCCGGCCGCGGTGAACAGGCCGAGGAAACGGCGGCGGTGCAGGGTCGCGAGGTCGTACTCGAGACCGCGGTCGTGGTTCGGAGGAGGCTGCGTCGGTGGCGTCATGTTTCGAGCATGGCAACGCCCGCCGCAGGCCGGCCGTGAGTCCGCTGGGAGTTCGCTGGGAGGCGGTTTTCCACAGGCACGGAGTGGGGTGCGGGCGAACTGTCCGTGGTTGTGCCTAGGGTTTGAGGCATGAGCGTTGCAGCTGCTGTCGATCCGCATGAGCACCCGCGGGGCGCCTTGTCGCCCTCTCGAGCCGCGGACTTCATGAGCTGCCCGCTGAAGTACCGGTTCCGGGTCGTCGACCGGCTGCCGGAGAAGCCGTCGTCGGCCGCGGTCCGCGGGACGGTCGTGCACGCGGTGCTGGAGCGGCTGTTCGACCTGCCGCGCGGTGAGCGGACGCTGGAGCAGGCGGCACAGATGCTCGAGCCACAGTGGCAGCGCCTGCTGGAGGCCGAGCCGGAGGTCGCGGAACTGTTCGCCGAGGATGCGAGCGGCGAGGAGCTGGCCACCTGGCTGGCCGAGGCGCACGACCTCCTCGGGAAGTACTTCACGCTCGAGGATCCGAATGCGCTGGAGCCGGCCGAGCGCGAGCTGTATGTCGAGACCGCGCTGGACTCCGGGCTGGTGCTGCGGGGGTATGTGGACCGCCTCGACGTGGCTCCGACCGGGGAGATCCGGGTGGTCGACTACAAGACCGGTCGCTCGCCGTCGGAGTTCTTCGAGGCGAAGGCGCTGTTCCAGATGAAGTTCTACGCACTGGTGCTGTGGAAGCTGCGCGGTGTGGTGCCGGCGATGTTGCAGCTGGTCTACCTGGGCAACGGCGAGATCGTCCGCTACGTGCCGGACGAGGCCGATCTGCGGGCCTGCGAGCGCAAGGTCTCCGCGCTGTGGGTCGCCATCACCCGTGCCCTCGACTCCGGCGACTGGCGCCCCAGCCCCGGCCCGCTGTGTGACTGGTGCGACCACAAGCCGCTGTGTCCGGCGTGGGGCGGCACACCGCCACCGCTGCCGACCCGCTCCGTCGAAGAGGTCGCGGCCGAGTCGGCAGGCATAGACCTGATCACAGTCGACGGTTAGGTCCAGACAGGGCCTAGGCAGCACCTGCACCCGGGCGGAGGAACCCTGGGTGGATACGGTTCGTCGCATGAGCGTGGGTGATGTGGCGGTGCGGGCGGCGGACGTCTGGAAGCGGTACGGCGGTGGACTGACGCAGGTGGACGCACTGGCCGGTGTGAGCGCGGACTTCGGGAAGGGCCGGTTCACCGCGATCATGGGCCCGTCCGGCTCCGGCAAGTCGACCCTGCTGCACTGTCTGGCCGGCCTCGACAAGCCCACCGACGGGAAGGTGTTCCTCGGTGACGTCGACCTGACCACGCTGCCGGAGAAGAAGCTCACCCATCTGCGCCGCGACCGGATCGGGTTCGTGTTCCAGGCGTTCAACCTGGTCCCGACGCTGTCCGCGCTGGAGAACATCACGCTCCCCCTCGATCTCGCCGGTCGCAAACCCGACCAGGACTGGCTGACCACGGTCGTCGACACGGTCGGCCTGATGGACCGCCTCCGGCACAAGCCGTCGGAGCTGTCCGGGGGTCAGCAGCAGCGGGTCGCCTGCGCCCGCGCGCTCGTCTCCCGGCCGGACGTGGTGTTCGCGGACGAGCCGACCGGCAACCTCGACTCGCGGGCGTCCGGTGACGTCCTCGGGTTCCTGCACCGCTCCGTGCGGGACTTCCAGCAGACCGTCGTGATGGTCACCCACGACCCGACCGCGGCGTCGTACGCCGATCGCGTGCTGTTCCTGGCCGACGGCCGGTTGCGGTCCGAGCTGGTCGACCCGACCGCGGAGTCGGTGCTCGACACCATGAAGGAACTCGACCTCGAGCAGGAACACCGGGACAGGGCCGGCAGCGCCGCGGGCGAGCTGGCCGGCTGATGTTCAAGCTCGGCCTCCGCTCGGTCCTCGCGCACCGGCTCCGCTTCGTGCTGTGCACGCTCGCCGTCACGCTCGGCGTCGCGTTCGCGGGCGGCGCGATGGTGTTCACCGACACCCTCTCGACCGCGCTGAAGAAGAACTTCCAGGTCAGTACGGCGGACATCACCGTCACGCCCGCGTCGCCGATCGAGACCGGCACGGACCGCCCCGCGACCTTCCAGTCCGACGTGGTCGACCGCGTCCGGACCGTTCCCGGGGTCCAGGACGCGGCCCCGCAGCTGATGATCAGCAACGTCCAGATCCTCGGCCCGGACGGCAAGCTGCTGCAGAACTACGGCCTGTCGTCCTTCGGCGCGAACTGGCCGCGGGACCCGCAGAACGCGCCGTTCAAGCTGCTCACCGGCGTACCGCCGTCCGGCAGCGGCCAGCTCGCACTCGACGAGTCCACCGCGGACCGCGCGGGCTATTCGCTCGGCGACCAGGTCCGGATCGTCACGCCGACCCGGGCCGTCACCGCGACGCTCACCGCGACCACCACGCCGGCCCAGGCCGGCGCGGCGGCCGGTGCTCCGCTGGTCAGCTTCGACGGCGCGACGGCCCAGCTCCTGCTGCTCGGGAGGCCGGGCTGGACGTCGGTCACCGTCTCGGTCCAGCCCGGGGCCGACCCCGGCTCGGTCAGCCAGGCGATCGCCAAGGCCGTCGGCGACTCGGTGCAGGTCCGGACGGCGAAGCAGGTCACCGCCGACGGCGAGCACGACCTCGACAACACGTTCGGCGGGTTCGGCACCGTCCTGCTGCTGTTCGCCTTCCTCGCGCTGTTCGTCGGCACGTTCCTGATCGTCAACACGTTCGCGATGGTGGTCGCGCAGCGCTCCCGGGAGCTCGCGATGCTGCGCGCGATCGGCGCGTCCCGCGGCCAGATCACCGGCACGATCCTGGCCGAGAGCGCGGTCATCGGGTTCGTCGGCGCCACGCTCGGGCTGCTGATCGGGATCGGCGTGGCGGTCGGGATCCGGTTCTTCTACGAGCGGCTCGAGCTGCGGATCCCGACGGCGGCGCTGCAGGTCACCCCGACCACGATCATCGCCTGTTACGTGATCGGCATCGGCGTCACGATGGCCGCCGCCGCTCCGGCCGCGCGCCGGGCGGGCAAGCTGCCGCCGGTCGCGGCGATGCGCGACGACGTCCGGGTCCCGGAGCGCTCGCTGCTCGTCCGGGTCCTGATCGGCGCGTTCATGCTCCTGATGGCCGTCATGTTCTATGCCATCGGCGTGAACGCCGGCGGCGTCCCCGGAGCCGTCCTGATCACGCTCGGCACCGGCACCGCGGTGCTCGCGATCGTGATGCTCAGCCCGCTGGTCAGCCGGTACGTCGTCCGCGCGCTGATGTACCCGTTCGGCCGGAAGGCGCCGATCACGCTCGGGCGCCGCAACGCCGAGCGGAACCCGCGCCGTACGTCGGCGACCGCGGCGGCGCTGATGATCTCGGTGTCGCTGATCTCCGGCCTGCTGGTGATCGGGGCCTCGGTGAAGGCCTCGATCGACCGGAGCATCGTCGAGGCGCTCGGCACCGCCGACATCCTGATCAGCAACGACGGCGCACCCAGCTTCAGCACCGAGGTCGGCGACCGGGCCGCGAAGGTTCCGGGGGTCGGCTCCGTGCACCGTGTCCGCCAGCAGACGGGCGAGGTCGGCAAGGCGAGCGTCCGGATCAGCGGGGTCAGCGACGGCACACTGGCCGGGCCCGTCACCACGCACTTCGACGCCGGCTCGGCCGCGGCACTCGACGCCGGCCAGGTGCTCCTCCCCCGCAACCTCGCCAAGACCCTCGAGCTCACGGTGGGCAAGACCTTCGCCCTGAAGACCACCAGCGGCACCCACACCCTGACCGTCGGCGGGGTCCTGGCGCCGAACCGGCAACTGAACGCAGTCGTCGTGTCACTGTCCACGTACGAGACGCTCGGCGGCTCGCCGAGCGACAACCTGCTGTACGTCGGGGTTGCCGACGGCAATCAGGTGGCGCAGGTCCGGACCGCGATCCTCGACCAGCTGCGGACGGACTACCCGGCGCTCCAGGTCCGCGACCAGCAGGCGTACGCCGCGGTCGCGCGGGAGCCCGTGAACGGCGTCCTGGCCGCGGTTGGGTTCCTGCTCGCGATGGCGATCCTGATCGCGCTGCTCGGCATCGTGAACACGCTCGCGCTCGGCGTCGTCGAGCGGACCCGGGAGATCGGGCTGCTGCGCGCGATCGGGATGGACCGGCCGCAGCTCGGCCGGATGCTCCGGGTCGAGTCGATCGCGATCACGCTGTTCGGGGCGCTGCTCGGGCTGGCGATCGGCGTGACGTTCGCGGCCTCGGTGCAGGCGGCGATGGTCGACGACGGGCTCGCCGTCCGCGACATCCCGGTGCTGCAGCTCGTGATCGCGGCCGCGGTCGCGATGGTGTTCGGCGTACTCGCCGCTGTCTGGCCGTCACGCCGTGCTGCGCGCCTCGACGTCCTGCGGGCCATCGCGTCGGAATGACCGCAGGATGACACGTGGCGTGACGCCTGAGGTGGAGCCAGACCAGTGATTCACAGGTAGCCTGCCGGTGTGCCGGGGACCGTACAGTCGATCGAGCGGGCCGCGGCGGTGCTGCGACTGCTCGCCGCCGCGCCTGACGGGCTGGGGGTCGCCGATCTGGGCAACGCGCTCGGGCTCGCGAAGCCGACCGTGCACGGGATCCTCCGGACGCTGCACCAGGTCGGCTTCGTCGACCAGGACCACAGCGGCGCGCACTACCACCTGAGCGACGCCTTCGGGCGCCTCGGTGAGAGTTACCTGGACCCGAACGAGCTGCGCAGCCGCGCGATCAACTGGGCCGATTCGCTGGCGTCGCGCAGCGGTGAGGTGGTCCGGGTCGGCCGCCTCGTCGAGGGCAAGGTCGAGGTCGTGCACCACGTGTTCCGCCCCGACGACAGCGACCAGGACCTCGACGTCGGTACGACGCTGCCGCCGCACGCGACCGCGCTCGGGAAGGCGGTGCTGGCCTTCGACGCGAGCGGCGCGACAAGGCCGCGGAAACTCGAGGCGTTCACCACCCGGACGATCACCGACCCGGCGCGGCTGGCCGAGGAGCTGGCGACGGTCCGGGCGCGAGGCTGGGCGACCGAGTTCGAGGAGCACACCGTCGAGCTGGCCGGTATCGCGGCGCCGATCCGGGGGCTCGGCGGGCTGGTCGTCGGCGCCGCGATAC
>Ga0247821_10002443_pt1 | contig 10197 bp, 12 predicted proteins | sample 13C_Glycerol_Day_FD_192481 | JGI IMG/M metagenome (GOLD analysis project Ga0247821, IMG submission 192481) | Soil microbial communities from agricultural site in Penn Yan, New York, United States - 13C_Glycerol_Day14 | ecosystem: Environmental > Terrestrial > Soil > Agricultural land | place... | reverse complement strand
TCCGCAAGGACGGCTGCATGCACTGCGCCGACCCCGGCTGCCTGAAAGCCTGCCCGCAACCGGGGGCGATCATCCAGTACGCCAACGGCATCGTCGACTTCCAGTCCGAGCACTGCATCGGCTGCGGGTACTGCATCGCCGGTTGCCCCTTCGATGTGCCGCGCATCAGCCAGAAGGACAACAAGGCCTACAAGTGCACCCTGTGCGTAGACCGCGTCTCGGTCGGCCAGGAACCGGCCTGCGTCAAGACCTGCCCCACCGGCGCGATCAATTTCGGCAGCAAGCAGGACATGCTGCACCAGGCCAGTGAGCGGGTGACCGAGCTGCAGGGCCGCGGCTTTGCCGGGGCCGGCATCTACGACCCGCAAGGCGTCGGCGGCACCCACGTGGTCTACGTGCTGCAACATGCCGACAAGCCGCAGCTGTACCACAAACTGCCCACCGACCCGCGCATCAGCAGCGCCATCCAGGGCTGGAAAGGCTGGATGAAACCAGTGGCCGCCGCGGCGTTTTTCGCCACCCTGGCCGGCACCCTGTTCCATTACATCGGCACCGGCCCCAACGAGGTCGACGAGCAGGACGAGAAACGCGAGGAGGACACCCACGCATGAACAACGACAAACTGATCCTGCGCACCCGCTTCATCGACCGCGCCTGCCACTGGTTCATGGTGATCTGCTTTTTCGCCGTGGCCTTGTCGGGGCTGTCGTGGTTCTTCCCCTCGTTCAACGGCCTCAACGCGGTGTTCGGCACGCCGCAACTGGCGCGTATCCTTCACCCGTTCTTCGGCGTGGTGGTGTTCGTGTTGCTGATGTTCCTGTTCGTGCGTTTCGTGCGCTACAACCTGCCGGAGCGCGAGGACCTGCAGTGGTTCAAGAACCTCAAGCAGGTGCTGGCCGGCAAGCATGACCCGGCACTGAACATCGGCAAGTACAACGCCGGTCAGAAGGTGCTGTTCTGGGGCATCATGAGCATGATCACGCTGTTGCTGCTCAGTGGTGTGGTGATCTGGCGGCCGTACTTCGCCCCACTGTTCTCGATCCCGACCATCCGCATCGGCTTGCTGGTACATGCGCTGGTCGGCATCAGCCTGATATTGCTGATCATCGGCCATGCCTACCTGGCGTTCTGGGTCAAAGGTTCGATCCGCGGCATGGTCACAGGCTACGTCAGCCGCACCTGGGCCAAGACCCACCATGACCGCTGGTTCCGACAGATCAGCAAGCAGGACAAACCCGGGAGCAAGCCATGAGCAGTATCCAGATGACCCCGGTGCAGACCCCCACAGGCGGCGTCAGCGAAATCACCGCGGTGCTGCTGCCCTCGCTCAAGGACCGCTACAGCAAGCGTGCTGCGCGCCTGCGCCAACTGGCCGAAGCGCATGCCATGGGCGACTACCTGGGCTTTTGCGCGCAGCTGGCCGAAGCCCAGCATGCGCTGCTTGAGCGTATGCCGGTGCCCGAAGCACTGGTCGCCGGGCTCGCTGAGCGTCTGAGCAATGGCCAGGCGCCGCTGGCGGCGGTTGACTACCCGCGTGACCGGTACTGGCAGCAACTGCTGCAGGGCTTGGCCGAACAGCTGTACCCCGAGGCCAACCCGAGCGTACGCATGACCCTGGACAGCCTTCGCGAGCACACGCCCGCGCAACTGGAACAGCTGGCCAGCGCCTTGCTGGCCGGTGGTTATGAGCAGGTCGGCAGCGGCCAGGCATTGTTCCTCTGGGCGGCGCTGTCGCTGTACTTCACCCAGTTGGCCAGCGCCCTGCCCGCTTCGGCCAGCGCCGCACTCGGCGAACAGCGCCAGCACTGCCCGGTGTGCGCCAGCGCGCCGGTGGCCAGCGTGGTCATGACCGGCCCTCAGGCCGGCTTGCGCTACCTGCAATGCAGCCTGTGCGAGTGCCGCTGGCACATGGTCCGGGTCAAGTGCAGCAACTGCGAAGCCACCGGCGCGCTGGACTACTGGTCGCTGGAACGTCAGGATGCCGCGGTCAAAGCCGAAAGCTGCAACGATTGTCACAGCTACCTGAAAGTCTTTTACCCGGAAAAGGACCGCGACCAGGAACTGCTGGCCGACGACCTTGCCACCCTGGCGCTGGATGCCGAGGTGGAACGCGAAGGTTATGGGCGCAGTGGGGTCAGCCCGTTTCTGTTTCCTGGCTAAGCGCATCGGGGCTGTAGGAGCGGATTTATCCGCGATGGACTGCGTAGCAGGCCCATTTTTAGGGCCGCTACGCGCCCCTTCGCGGATAAATCCGCTCCTACACCACAAAGCGCGCAATCACCGACTAATCACGAGAATCCTCATGGGCCTGAAAAAATCCTCCGCCGAACTCAAGCGCGACCTGAAAAGCGTCGCCTCCAACCTGGAACGCACCGCCGGTGAAATCAGCAAACTGGCCGAACGCATCGACGGCGTCGATGTGGTCGCCGTCCTGCACCTGATGAACCGCCTGTACAAAGACTCGGACAAGCTGCATGCCTACGCCGACGAGATCAAGAGCGGGCGCATCGTGCGCGCCAAGGCCGATTGATCAGCTGCGTCCGGCAACAATAAGCACGCCGATCTGTTCGGCCAGCTGCAGTACCTGTAAATACGCCGTACTGTCCTGCAACAGGCTGCGCGCCTGCCCCTGACCTGCCAGCGAACTGGCGGCCACGCGGTCACCAAACAACATCAACGCCCGTGCGCTATCGTCCTGGCGCGACGTCCAGCACAGACCCTGAACATCGGCGCGCTGGCGATGAATGGCTTCGGCCCATTGCCGTGTCAACGGGTATTGGTCCTTCTCGGTATCGATCAACGCCTTGCGTGCCACCCCGAGTTTGCGCAGCGCCTTGCTGCCCAGATCGACCAGCAGCAGGTCGTGGCTACAGTGCAGCAACGCGTGCTGCTGGCCGGCCAGCTTGCCTTTGTCATAGGTTTTGAACCCGGCCGCAAAGGGCACGTCATGGAACACGGTTTCCATCGCTGCACAGTCGAAACTGGTACCGCCGTAGAGCGTCGGCACCGGCTGGCCGTTGGCGTCGCGGATCGGACTGAAGCGCGCATTGCCGTTGAGGCCGGGGTTGAACTGGCTGGCACCATAACGTTCAAGGTGCACCCGGTGAATCGGCGTACCCGCCGCCCAGATCAGCGTCGACAACTGCAGGTTGCCCTCCGGCTGCGGGGTATCAGCCATGCATGGCAGCCTGCAGCTCGTCTTCGGCGGCCGCCAGCACGCGATCCGGATCGCTGTTCAGCAGGTCCAGTGGCCGCTTGCCGGCGAGGAAGCTGTTGACCGACATGAACCAGTAGGCCAGGCCCCAGCTGTCCTTGCCGTGTTTCAACCGTGCAAGTACCGGCGCCATGGCCTTGAGGGGCCGGTAGCCATTGGCAGCGTCCAGACCATAGGCAGGGAAATAGTCCACGCCATGATGGCGCAAGGCAAAGATGGCCCCCTCGCGCTTCCATTTATTCGGCTGGGCGCTGGGATTGCTCGGACTGAACCCGGCCAGCCCGGCGATCTGTGCAGCAGTCATCCACTCGCCACTCTCTAGCACCGCAGTGCGGGCCTGGGCAAGCATGGCTGCCTCTTTGAGTGCTGTCGGGGTTGGCGGCACCTTGGGCACCAGGGCTTCGACAATGGACTCCAGGGTCTGCTGGTGCTGACGCCCGACCAGGTCCTTGACGAAGGTAGCGATGCTGGCAAAGGTTTCGGCGATGGCGTCGGCCTCGCGCGGGCTGGCGTGGGCCAGGGCCACCGCGACGACTTTCTCGGCCTGGCGCAGGCTCGTTTGTTTCTGACTATTTTGACTCGATGCGCGGCTCATGGGACCTCCACCTGGTTAGACTGGATATCATGAAACGATAGTAATCTAAATAATCAAGCATCGCCATCTACGGCCATCCGCGCCGACAACCGGCGGACAAATCGCGCCAGCAGACATACACTTCAGGGAGTTCCACCCTTACTGCATGGAGTGCAACACAATGCCAAGCCTGGATTTTCTCGTCACTTCGCTGATTGTCGTGCTGATACCCGGCAGCGGCGTGATCCTGACCATCTCTACCACCCTGGTGGCAGGCAAGCGTGCCAGTCTGTACACCGCGTTGGGCTGTACCGCAGGGATCGTCCCGCATCTGCTGGCGTCAATCCTTGGCCTGTCGGCGATCCTGCACACCAGCGCCCTGGCCTTTCAAGGCTTGAAGTTCGCCGGTGTCGCTTACCTGCTGTACCTGGCCTACGCCACCTGGCGCGATCGTTCGGCCTTCGCCATCGACAGCAACTCCAGGGTTGGCAGTGCGGGCAGCCTGATCTTGCGTGCCTGCCTGTTGAACATCCTCAACCCCAAGCTGACGATTTTCTTCCTCGCCTTTCTGCCCCAGTTCATCAACGCCCAAAGCGGCTCGGTGACCGGGCAGATGTTGAGCTTGAGCGCTGTGTTCATGTTGATGACCTTTATCGTGTTTGTGCTGTACGGCCTGCTGGCCAACCTGTTTCGCCGCGCGGTGATCGAGTCGCCGCGGGTGCAGAATTGGTTGCGCCGCAGTTTTGCGGCATCCTTTGCCGGCCTGGGCCTGAACCTGGCGTTCGCCCAGCGCTGAGGAGCGCGTGCGATGAAGCGCTGTGAAGTACTGATCATTGGCGCCGGTCCGACCGGCCTGGTACTGGCGTTGTGGCTGAGCAAACAAGGCGTCAGCGTACGCATCATCGACAGAACCACCGGCCCCGGCACCACCTCCCGGGCCCTGGCGGTGCAAGCGCGAACGCTGGAGCTGTATCGCCAGCTGGACCTGACCGCTGCGGTCGTCGAGCGCGGCCACCAGGTCCAGGCCGCCAATCTCTGGGTCAAGGGCGAAGCAGCAGCACGCTTGCCCTTCAGCACCAACGGCGCCGACTTTACCCCCTACCCGTTCCTGCACATCTACCCTCAGGATGAACATGAACAACTGCTGATCGAGCGTCTGCAGGGTCTGGGTGTCGAGGTGGAGCGCGAAACCGAGTTGCTCGGTTTCACCCAGGATAGCCAGGGCATCAGTGCCAAACTGTGTCACGCCGGCGGCCTGGAAGAACACTGCGAAGCCAGCTACCTGGCCGGCTGCGACGGCGCACGTTCGACGGTACGCAAAGCGCTGGGGGTCGGTTTTCCCGGAGGTACCTACCAGCAGGTGTTCTATGTCGCCGATGTCCAGGCCTCAGGCCCTGCCCTCAACGGCGAATTGCACGTCGACCTCGACGAAGCGGACTTCCTCGCCGTCTTCCCCCTGGCCGGCAGTGGTCGTGCGCGGCTGATCGGCACCGTGCGCGACGAACGCGCCGAACACCCGGATCAATTGCGCTTCGAAGACGTCAGTCAGCGGGCCATCGAACACCTGAAAGTCCAGGTACAACAGGTCAACTGGTTCTCCACCTACCGCGTGCACCACCGGGTGGCGGATCACTTCGGCCGCCAGCGCGCCTTTCTGCTTGGCGATGCGGCACATGTTCACAGCCCTGCCGGTGGCCAGGGCATGAACACCGGCATCGGTGACGCCATCAACCTGGCCTGGAAACTGGCCAGCGTCCTGCGTGGCGAAGCCCGGGACAGCCTGCTGGACACTTACGAAATCGAACGCAGCGCCTTTGCCCAGCGGCTGGTGTCCACCACCGACCAGATCTTCAACTTCATCACCGCCGACGGCCGTCTGGCCGCCCTGCTGCGTACCCGCCTGGCGCCGCGCGTGCTGCCCCGGCTGATAGCCTTCAGGTCAGCGCGGGAATTTCTCTTTCGCACGGTTTCGCAGATCGGCCTCAACTACCGCTACATGCCATTGAGCGCCGGCAATGCCGGGCCGATCCAGGGCGGTGACCGCCTGCCCTGGGTCGCAGAAGGCGGACGCGACAATTTCAGTGGCCTCAAGCGGATTTGCTGGCAAATACAGGTTTACGGCGCGGTCAGCGCCAGCCTGGTGCAATGGTGCAGTAGCCGCGGCATACCGGTGGACGTGTTCATCTGGAGTGAAGCCCATGAAGCGGCAGGGCTGGTGCGCGATGCGGTCTACCTCATCCGCCCGGACACTTACATCGCGGTGGTCTGGAGCACTGCAGATGCAGACGTGCTTGAAGCTTATTTCGATGAACGCGGCCTCAACCTGCGACCGGGTAAACAGAAGTACTGAGCATCTGTCATGCAGGGCTCAATGCCAGTAGAACATCGCCTTGGCCAGCACCACGATCAACAGCATGTGCCCAAGGATACTGCAGCGAATCCAGCGCGCACGGGCCTCGCTCAGGCGCTGGCGTTTAAGCCAGTACGCCAGCAGCAGGTAATGCCCGATGATGCTCAGCGCGAGGATGATTTTCAGGCTCAGCAGACTGGCAAAGCTGCTCGCCAGCGGCTGGCTCAAGGCGCCGCGATGGTGCCAGGCCAGGCCGATGCCTGCGCCATACAACACCAGCACCACACCATGCAGCACTGTGCGTGAGCGCGAAGCGATCGCTTGGTCGGAGGCGCTCCGGGCCGCCTCCGGCACCTGCTGGCGCGCCGTGTACCAGATGAAAACTTCGAAAAACAGCGTACCGATAAAGGCAATCGCCGCGAGTAGATGAATGACCAGTAAATAGGGATAGAACATCGTCTGCCTCCTGCGCTTGCGCGGTTATCCTGGATGCCCGTCAACGCGGGCGCGCAGCAGCATCGGTGCGTAACGCCAGGCATACAGGGCAAAGGCCAGCGTCCAGCACAGCCCGGCCAACCACAGACCGGCCAGTGGCAGCCAGGGCACCAACAGCACCCGACTGACGCCACCCAGATTGAGCAGAATGAATGCCAGGGTCATCCCCGCAGGTGGCTGCAGTGCCCGTCCGGTATGCCCCAGGCTGACACGGGCGATCATCGCCAGAATCAGCCCGCCCATGGCCCCGACCGTCAGGCAGTGCACTGCCAGGCTGGGGTTGAGGCTCACGCCGAAATGCCACAAGGCCATGCCCAGGCACGCCAGCGCCAACCAGGCGTAGGCCAGGTGCAACGACCACAGCAAAGGCACCCGCCACAGCCCGCGATCATGCCAGCGCCACAAGCGCACTCCGTGCCCAACGGCCAGCACCGCGAACAACAGACCGATCCAGACATTCACCGACAGCGCAGGGCCGGCGGCGTACAGCAACGCCACCAGCGCAGAAGCCGCCAGCAACAGACGATCAAGCCAGGGCCAGGGTACGACGGCTTCGGTCCGGCCCAGGCCGCGCTGGGTGAAGAACGGAATGACCCGGCCACCGATGAGCCCCATCATCGCCGCCACCAGCCAGATGCCGCTGAGCACGCCCTGGCGCTGCCAGCCTTCATGCCCTTGCAGCAAGCCATACACGGCCAGCGCGTCTGCCGCTGCGAGCAGGAGCAACACCGCTACCACCGGGTAATTGCGCTTCTGCCGTACCCGCCACAAGGTCACCGCCATCAGCAGCGCCACGATCACCGGGAAGGCCAGTTCCAGCAGGGCCAGCAGCGGCCAGGGCAGGTTCGCCAGCCAGGCCACGCGCGCAGCCAGCCAGAGCACTGCCAGCGCCGCCAGCGGTGTGCCACTGAGGCCCGGCTGGCCGGTCCAGGTTTGCACCGCCGTGAGCAGGAAGCCGGCGATGATCGCCAGGCCAAAGCCGAACAACAGTTCATGACGATGCCAGGCCAGCCAGCCTCCCGCAGGTTGCCAGTCACCCAGCGTGCCGTTCAGCGCTGCCAGCCACAGCGGCACCGCCAGCAACGCCAGGCCGCAGCCGCCGAGGAAGAAGGGTCGGAACGCCAGACGCAACAACGGCACGATGGCCAGCGCTTTACGGCGGTCAAGTACTTGCATGAAACCACTCCTTTACCGTGTTGCCGGGCCCGCACAGGGCGAACCGCTTCCCGGCGCCATCATCTGCGATTTGCCGAGCCGTGCCGTTGTCGCACATCAAAGCCTGCTGGCGACAACCACGTAAGCTGCCCATCGCTGTTGGTTCAGGTTGTGCAAGAGCCGTGCCCCACCGGGCTTGCTGGCCCATTGCAGCAGTATGGCGCGCAATCAGGGTGAAAATGACCCTTTGAAGGTACTTTTGACCCTTTCGCGTCGGGTTATTTTTACCCTTTAGTTTGAGATAGCCAGAAAGCACGGGGGCTTGGGCCTGGTCCGACTCTTGCTGAACAGCAGCATCCGTCATCCCATTGGAGTTCACATGAGAAACATCATCCAGCCACTGGCCTGGTTTGCCGCCCTGGGCTCGTTTATTGCGGTCGCCAGCAGCGTCGCCCTCGGTCTTGTCTGAGACACCCCTCTTATTCAGCCTGAGGATGAATTCCCATGGTGCTTCATCGTGTCCACCACCAGATTTTGCGCAGCCATCACCTGTTCGAGCCGTTGAATGACGAGCAGCTGGACGAGTTGATGGCTTCCAGTCACCTGCTCAGTGTCGACAAAGGTGAGCCCCTGTTCCACCAGGGAGAACCCGCCGAGGCGTTCTATTTTGTGATCGCCGGCGCAGTGAAAATCTATCGCCTGACCCCGGACGGCCAGGAAAAAGTCTTTGAAGTGATCGGCCCGCGGCAAACCTTCGCCGAAGCCATGATGCTGATGGACACACCGAACTATGTGGCCTCGGCCGAAGCGATCGGACCGTCGCAGTTGTACCGGCTGTCGACCGGCACTTACATGCGCCTGCTGCAGAACAATAGCCGCCTGACCTTCGCCCTGCTCGGCAAGTTGTGCGTGCGCCTGCACCAGCGGGTCAACGAAATCGAAACCCTGTCACTGAAAAACGCCACGCACCGGGTGGTGCGTTATCTGCTGACGCAACTGATGCAGACCCAGCCGGTCGAGCGCCAGTTCGAACTGCCGATGGCCAAGCAACTGATTGCCGGCCACCTGGCGATCCAGCCAGAAACCTTCTCGCGCATCATCCGTCGTTTGATCGATGAAAAGGTCATCACCCAGGACGGCCGGCGCATTGTCATTCTCGATCGCTCACGGCTGGAGCAGTTCGAATGAAAGCCCTGCCCGTCTGCCTGTACTGCCAACACAGCAACCCGCTGCACGGCGTCACCTGCGAGCAGTGCGGCATGCCCCTGCCGACCTCCCCGGCCCATGCCGCGGCCCGGCAGCAGTTGCGTTTTCTGTGGTTCTGCATCGGCCTGACGCTGTTCTGCGTGGTGATGGTGTTGTGGTTGCCGCGCTAGAGCGGCGTCAAGGCTGGGTCAACTGGCGATACAGTTGCGGCAGACGCAGCGGCAACTGTTCGGGCTGGCGGATCAGGCTGAAGCCATTGCTGCCGAACATGTACGGCAAGTAGTCAGGCGCCGTGCGATCAATGGTAATGCAGAACGGAATCAACCCCTGGCGCCGTGCTTCACGCACGGCCTCGCGGGTGTCTTCGACGCCATAGCGCCCCTCATACAGGTCCAGGTCATTGGGCTTGCCATCGGTCAACAGCAGCAACACCTTGCGCCGCCGTTTACTGGCGCCGAGCAGGCGGGTCGCCTGGCGAATGGCGGCGCCCATGCGCGTGTAATAGCCTGGAGTGAGGGCCTGGATCTTGCCCCGGGTGCTGTCGTCGTAACGCTGTTCGAAGGTCTTCAGTGCCTGCAGGCGCACCTGTTGACGGCGCAACGAGGAGAACCCGTACAGGGCAAAATCATCACCAAGGGTGGAAAGCGTTTCGCCGAACAACAACAGGCTGTCGCGGATCACTTCAATCACCCGCTGCTCATCGTTCAGGTGGGCATCGGTGGACATCGACACATCGGCCAGCAGCAAGCAGGCCAGGTCGCGCCGCGTCGGCCGCTGGGCCATGAACAGGCCACGCTCGGCGCATTGGCCATGGCTGCGCTCGACGTGAAAGTCGAGCCAGGCCTGCAGGTCCAGCTCACTGCCCTGAGGCTGCTGGCGCAACCACTGGCGATCATTGCGCAACTGCTCGAACTGCCGCCGCAGCTGCCGCGCTGCCGGTTGCAGGCGTGGCGGCAAGGGCTGTGCCTGGCTATCACGCGGCTCGAACATCTGCAGGTTGACGAAGTGTGGCTGCAGTTGCCCTTTGCGATAGTCCCACTCTGGCAGTTTGATGCCCTCGCCGAGGGGAATGTCGTCGACTTCGGCGGGCGGTAAATCCAGGTGCAGCTTGAGGCCACCGCCCTTGCGCAGGCGGGTGCGCGACAGGGTCAACTGATCGAGATCATCGGCGACCCGGGCGGCGTCCGGGTCGCCGATGATCTC
>Ga0247821_10002442_pt1 | contig 10203 bp, 12 predicted proteins | sample 13C_Glycerol_Day_FD_192481 | JGI IMG/M metagenome (GOLD analysis project Ga0247821, IMG submission 192481) | Soil microbial communities from agricultural site in Penn Yan, New York, United States - 13C_Glycerol_Day14 | ecosystem: Environmental > Terrestrial > Soil > Agricultural land | place... | reverse complement strand
CCGGCGCGCAGTACCTCGGCGGCACGACCGACGTCACGCGGGTGTGGCCGATCGGCACGCCGAGCGCGGCGATGCGGCGCGACTACACGCTCGTGCTCAAGGGCACGATCGCGCTGTCGCGCACGCGATTTCCGCGCGGCACGCCGGGCCCGATGCTGGACGCCATCGCGCGCGCGCCGCTGTGGGCGGAAAGCCTGGACTTCGGCCACGGCACCGGCCACGGCGTGGGCTACTTCCTCAACGTGCACGAGGGTCCCCAGACCATCAGCCGCGCCGTCGTCGCGCCCGAGATGGCGATGCAGCCCGGCATGATCACCAGCATCGAACCCGGCCTCTACCGGCCCGGGCGCTGGGGCGTGCGGATCGAGAACCTGGTGCTGAACATCGAGGCGCCGAGCGACGAGTTCGGCGAGTTCCTCGCCTTCGAGACACTCACGCTGTGCCCGATCGACACCCGCTGCATCGACCGCGCGCTGCTGGGCGCGGACGAGGTCGCCTGGCTCGACCGCTACCACGCCATGGTGCGAGAGCGGCTGGCGCCGCACACCGTCGGCGCCGCGCGCGACTGGCTCGAGGCGCGCACGCAGGCGCTGTGACGCGCGCGTGATCGGGACGGGCCGGATCCGGCCATCCCGAGCGGCCCCTGCCGAAACCGCCGGATGCGCGCGCCGCGGCGGTGCGACTCAGGCGTCGAGCCGCAGAATCAGCTCGCCGATCTCGCCGCCACGCACGGCCGAGTAGCCGCGACCTTGGCGGTCGACGGCGAAGCCGTTGCGCTGCAGCACCCGCAGCGAGGCGACGTGGTCCTGGGCCACGCGCGCGTACAGCGGCCGCTCCGCGATGCCGGCAAGGAACTGCGCGAGCGCCGAACTCGCCACGCGCTGCCCGCGCCAGGCCGGGTCGATCCAGTAGCTCAGCTCGCGCTGGCCCAGCTGCTCGAAGCACAGCAGATGGCCCGCGACCGCGCCGTCGACCAGCACTGCGCGCCTGAGCACGTCGGGATCGGACAGCAGGCGGTGCCAGTGCGCGGCGAAGCCCGCCCAGTCCTCCGGCGCGGCCGGCGTGAAGGCGGCCATCCAGTGACAGCGCGGGTCGCGCTGCTGCTCGAAGAACAGCGCGACGTCGGAGGCATGGATCTCGCGCAGCGCGAGGCGGGCCGCAACGACCCTGGGCGGGGCGCCTACTCTTCGTCTCCCCCGAGGACCGCGCCGAGCAGGCCGCCGGCGCCGAAGCCGCCGAGCACCGAGCCCTCCTCGCGCGAACCGCCGCGCTGCGGCGCCGCGGCGAACACGCGCGACGCGAGGCGCGAGAACGGCAGGCTCTGCAGCCACACGGTGCCCGGGCCGGTCAGCTTGGCGAGGAACAGGCCCTCGCCGCCGAACAGCGCGGTCTTGACCTTGCCCACGTACTGGATCTCGAAGTCGACCTGCTGCGTGTAGGCCACGACGCAGCCGGTGTCCACCAGCAGCGTCTGGCCCGGCTGCAGCTCGCGCTTGAGCACCGTGCCGCCGGCGTGCACGAAGGCCAGGCCGTCGCCGTCGAGGCGCTGCATGATGAAGCCCTCGCCGCCGAAGAAGCCCGCCGACAGGCGGCGCTGGAACGCGATGCCGAGGCTGACGCCGCGCGCGGCGCACAGGAAGGCGTCCTTCTGGCAGATCAGCGTGCCGCCGAGGGCCCGCAGGTCCATGGGCAGGATCTTGCCGGGATAGGGCGCCGCGAAGGCCACGCGCTGCTTGCCGAGCGCCTGGTTCGAGTAGACCGTGGTGAACAGCGACTCGCCGGTGATCAGCCGCTTGCCGGCGCCGAGCAGCTTGCCGAACAGCCCGCCCTGCTGGGCAGAGGCGTCGCCGAACACCGTGTCCATGGCGATGCCGGCGTCCATGAACATCATGCTGCCGGCCTCGCCGATGGCCGCCTCGCCGGGATCGAGCTCGACCTCGACGAACTGCATCTCCGAACCCTTGATCTCGTAGTCGACCACGTCCATCGCCATCTCGTTCTCCTCGGGCGCCCGCGGGCACCCTCCTTTCGGCCGCCGATGGTAGCGAAGCGGGCGCTTCGACCCGTGACAGACTCCGGCACGCGCGTGACGCAATCAGCGTCTTCCCTCCTTTGGGGGTGGCTCGCGCCCGGGGGCCGCCCCGGACAATGGGCGTCTCACTCGAGGTGTGCCGATGCCGTCCGGGGACTCCTACACCGTTCACTTGCCGACCCTGCTGCTCACCTCCGTGGGCGTCATGGGTTCGGCGGCGGCGATCATGAGCTTCTTCGGCCGCCGCCAACGGGTCTACCGTGGCTACGGCTGGTGGGTCGCCGCGATGTGGCTGGCCGCCGCCGGTGGCCTGCTGCAGTGGCTGCGCGCGGCGTGGCCCGGCGCGGCGGTGCCCGGCAACCTGCTGCTGCTCGCCTGGCCGGTGCTGATCGTGACCGGACTGCGGCAGTTCTACAACCGCGGCGGGCCGCCGCGCGGCTCGAGCGGCGCCGACGCGCTGCTGTTCGCGCTGTGCTACCTGCCCTGGCTCGCCGCCTGGGCCAGCCCCTCGCTGCAGGCCTACCGCAGCCTGCTCTACGCCGCCGCGCTGGCCGCGCAGTACGGGACGGCGGCGCTGTTCGTCGCTCGGCTGACGGCCTGCCGCGAGAGCCATGCCCTGCGCGCCCTGCGCGCCGTGATGGCGCTGCAGGCCCTGCTGCCCTTCCTGGCCTTGCTGCACGCCAGCGCCAGCGGCGGCCCGATCGCGGCGGGCGCGCCGCTCCTGGCGCCGCTCATGATCGCGCCCAGCATGCTGGCGATGCTGTTCACCGTGTACCTGTGCCTGGCGCTCACGCACGAGCGCACCGAGCGCGACCTGCGCGAGACGCAACGCCAGCTGCGCGTGCTGGCCGACATCGACATGCTGACGCAGGTGCCGAACCGGCGGCACTTCGAGGAACTGGCCGGCGCGGCGCTCGGCAACGGGCGATGCGCGCGCGCGGTGCTGATGCTGTTCGACATCGACCACTTCAAGTCGATCAACGACACCCACGGCCACGCCGCCGGCGACGAGGCGCTGCGCATCGTGGCGCGCTGCACGCGGGAGACGCTGCGCACGCGCGACGTGGTGGGGCGCGTCGGGGGCGACGAGTTCATGCTGCTGCTGCCCGCGGCCAGCGTCGACGACGCGCTGCTCGTGGCCGAGCGCATCACCCGCCGCATCGACGCCCAGGCCGGCAGCGGACTCGCGCTGAGTCTGAGTTTCGGCGTGGTCGACATCGACATGGCCGGCGGCGAATCGCTGGAGGCGGCCCGGATCCGGGCCGACCTGGCGCTCTACGAGGCCAAGCGCCAGGGCCGCCGGCGCGCCGTGCCGGCCAGCCAGCGCGGTCCTCAGACGGTGTTCGGCGACAGCCGCTCGTTCGGCGACAGCTCGCTGGGCCTGAGCTCGTTCTAGCCGCGCCCTCACCAGGGCAGCTCGCCCTTCAGGAAGAGTTGCGCCTCGGGCGCCACCCTGCCGTCGAAGAACTCCGCCAGCGGCGCGTCGGCCAGGATGCGGCCGTGCTCGAGGTAGACCACGCGCTGGGCCAGGCGCTTCACCTGGCCCAGGTTGTGCGAGGCCATCAGCAGCGTCGTGCCCTGCTCCGCGAACTCGGCGAGCAGCTGCTCGACCTCGCGCTTGGCGCTCGGGTCGAGGCTCGCCGTGGGTTCGTCGAGCAGCAGCACGTCGGGCTGCAGCGCCCAGGCGCGCGCCAGTGCGAGGCGCTGCTGCTGGCCGCCCGACAGCGCGCGCGCCGGGCGCGCCGCCTCCCCGGCGAGTCCGACCCGCTGCAGCGCCAGCCGGCAGCGCTCGCGCGCGGCGATGCCGCGCCAGCCGCCGAGCCACAGCGCGAGCCGCAGGTTGGCCTGCACCGACAGCCGCAGCAGGAAGGGCCGCTGGAACAGCATCGCGAAACGCAGCGGCCGGCCGCCGCCGGCGGAGACGCGCCGCAGTCCAGCGGTCGGCGGCAGCAGGCCGTGCAGCACCCGCAGCAGCGTGCTCTTGCCGGAGCCGTTGGCGCCGACGAAGGCGACCCGCTCGCCCGGCGCGATGCGCAGATCGATGTCGCGCAGCGCCGCGTGCGCCCCGTAGTACAGCGCCACGCGCTCGAGAGCGATCAGCGGCGCGGCGACGCGTTCGGCCCACGCCGGTGGCTGCGGGTCCTTGCGCGTGCCCGGGCCCGCGTCGCGCGGGGCGAGCGTGCCGGCCTCAGCCACCGGCCGTCCTCATGCGCGTCTCCGCATGCAGCGAACCCCCCGGCGCGCCGCCCTCACCGTGCACGCGCGCCATCCAGGCGCGGACCAGCGAGATGACGGCGTTCAGCACCGCCACCACCCCGAGCAGCACCACGCCCAGCGCGAGCGCGAGCGGAAGGTCGCCCTTGCTGGTCTCGAGCGCGATGGCGGTGGTCATCACGCGGGTGTAGCCGTCGATGTTGCCGCCCACGATCATCACCGCGCCCACCTCCGAGACCGCGCGGCCGAAGGCGGCCAGCAGCACGGTCAGCACCGCCATCCGCTCGTCCCAGAGCAGCAGCAGGCCGCTGGTCCAGCGCCCCGCGCCGAGCGAGCGGAGCTGCTCGCCGTTCTGCAGCCAGCTCGACTCCACGGCCTCGCGCGTCAGCGCGGCGACGACCGGCACCACCAGCACGGTCTGCGCGATCACCATCGCGCCCGGCGTGAACAGCAGGCCCCAGGACCCCAGCGGGCCGGAACGCGACAGCAGCAGATAGATCACGAGTCCGACCACCACCGACGGCAGCGCGAGCAGCGTGTTCAGCAGGACCAGGACGCCGCGCCGGCCCGGGAAGCGCGCCACCGCGAGCGCGGCGCCGGCGCACAGCCCGATGCCGGAGGCCAGCAGGCAGGCGGTGCCGCTCACGCCCAGCGACAGCGCGACGATCTTCAGGAGGCGCGGGTCGGCCTGCGCAATGAGGGCGAACGCCGTGCGAACGCTTTCGACGAAGGGATCCATCCGACGGCTTCGGCCCGTGCCCATGCGGCACACTTCAAAGGTCACGATGCTAGGGGAGGGCCCCTGGGCGTGGCGATATGAACCTCAATGCATAGCCTCAAGCGTCCGCCTCCTGGCGACGTCGCTCTCGCGCGGCCGGAGGCCGGCGCGCGTCCCACCGCCGCGGGTCGATCGATCGGCCCGGTCGCGTCCGCAGCAGCCCTCGCCCCGCCGGCGACTGGACCGGGGCGGCTGCCGCAGCGCGTCGAGCTGACCTATGCGCTCGGCACCGACCGCTCGGCCGGCCCGGTGCATCACCCGCTGTTCGCGCTGCTCGACGCGCTGCACCGCGGCGGCTCGGTGTCGTCCGCCGCGGGCGCGCTCGGCCTGTCCTACCGCCACGTGTGGGGCGAACTGCGGCGCTGGGAGCTGCAGCTGGATCGCTCGCTGGTCGTGTGGAGCAAGGGCCAGCGCGCCACCCTGACGCCGTTCGGCGAGAAGCTGCTGTGGGCCGAGCGGCGGGCCCAGGCGAGGCTGGCACCGCAGATCGAGGCCCTGCAGATGGAGCTCGAGCGGGCCTTCGCCGACGCCTTCGACGACCGGGTGCACGTGCTCGGCGTGTGCGCCAGCCACGACCAGGCGTTGCCGCAACTGCGCGAGCTGGCGCTGGCCGAGCAGCTCCATCTCGATCTCGAGTTCGCCGGCAGCCTCGACGCCCTGCAGGCGCTCGATGCCGGCCGCTGCCAGCTCGCGGGCTTCCACGTGATGGACGGCGCGCCGCGCGGCTCGGCGAGCGCGCGCGCCTATCGCGCCCGGCTCAAGCCCGGGCTGCACAAGCTGATCGGCTTCGCGCAGCGCAGCCAGGGGTTGATGGTGACGACCGGCAACCCGCTCGGGATCGACTCGATCGGTGCGCTGGCACGCGACGGCCTGCGCTGGGTGGGGCGCCCCGAGGGCACCGGCACGCGCGTGCTGCAGGAGGAGCTGGCCGAGGCGGCCGGGCTGCGGCTGCCGCGGCGCTTCGCACTGGTCGAGCCTTCGCACCTGGCGGCCGCTCAAGCGGTGGCGAGCGGCGCGGCCGACGTCGCCTTCGGCCTCGAGGCGGCGGCCCGCGCCTGCGGGCTCGATTTCGTGCCGCTGGCGCAGGAGCGCTATTTCCTCGTCACGCTCAAGAGCTCGCTCGAGCTGCCGGCGCTGCGGCGCCTGATCGCCCTGCTCGGCTCGCCGGCCTGGACTCACACGCTGGCCACGCTGCCGGGCTATCGGGCCAGCGATCCCGGAGCGGTGCTGCCGCTCACCAAGGTGCTGCCGTGGTGGACCTATCGCAGCCGGCATTGACCGTCGCCAAGGCCATGCCCGCCCGGTGTGCGGGACACCGCACGAAGTCGCTCAGGCCGGCTGCAGGCGCCGCGGCGGAAGGATGCGCTCCAGCTCGGCCAGCGACACCGGCTTGGTCATGAAGTGGTCGAAGCCGGCGTCCGCGGCGCGCTTGACGACCCCCTGCTCTCCGGAGAGCGCGATGATCGGCGGCCGCATGCGCCCGGCGACGTCCCGATACCGCTCGGCGACCTCGAAGCCGGTCAGCACCGGCATGTTGAGGTCGAGGACGATCGCCTCGGGAAAGAACTCCAGCGCCTTGCGCAGGGCGTCGCCGCCGTTGTAGGCCACGGCGACGGCGTAACCGGCGAGCCGCAACAGCTCCGCCAGCGAGTCGGCGGCGTCGCGGTCATCGTCCGCGATCAGGATGCGCGTGCTGTCGTGGTTCGCCAAGGGATCCGCCTGTATGGGCCGTGGACCTTACCCAGCATTCCGCGTGCCTGCGCGGAGCATTCTCGATAAGGCTCGGCAGCCGGACGTTGCAGGAACATCCTGCCGGAGGGCGGCTGGAGCGGGCGAGAGCATGCCGGGGACCCGGCGCCGCGTCCGGCCGGTGCCGCTCGGGCCCGTGCCAGCGACATGGCCTGCGCATCGGCTGCGACGCGGGGGTCGGAAGTCGACCCGACGGGCACGGATCGGAAAGGCGCGCGCGGGGCAGGTAGGGCCGCCCAGCCGGAGGCATCCGCGGGGGACCCAGGCCGCGACGGCGCCGGCGGCTTGCGGCCGGGCGCGGCCCGCCCGAGGTCGCTAGCCGAGGTCGGGGAACAACGAGCTTTCGAGCAGCGAGCAGGCGTCGGACAGGTCGTCGCACTCGAGCGAATGGCTGGGCACACGTTCGGCCAGCCGCTGGGCCGCATCGAGGCCGTGACCCGCATGGGCCAGTGCGTTGAGCGTCACGACGTACAGCCTGGCGCAGGCCTCGGCGCGGCCGAGCGGCCGCAGCGCCGGAGCGGCCAGGCCGGCGCGATAACGGACGAAGACGATGCCGCCGAGCGCGCGCGGCCGCGTCTCGACGGCGCCCGGCAGCGCGTCGGGCGGCACGTGAAGCGTGCGTCCGAGGTCGAGCACCGCCTCCGGCAGCGGGTAGACCAGGGGCGGCCGACGCTTGAGGCACAGCGCGCGAGGATAGGGATGGACGCGGCCCGAGGCGAGGTCGATGGGAGCCAGCTCGTCACTGAGATAGCGCCAGCCGTGATGCAGCAGGGCCCAGGTCGTCGTCGACTTCCCCGCGCCGGAGTCGCCGGCCAGCAGCCATGCGCGGCCGCCCCGCGCCAGCGCGGCGGCGTGGAGAAACAGCAGTTCGGGACGCCGCCGCTGCAGCGCCACGGTGAGGTGCTTCTCCAGGTCGAAGAGCAGGTCGTCGAGCCCCTGGGCGACGAACGTCGCTCCTCCCGGCGCGCGCAGGACGAAGCGCGGCCCGGTGTCGCGGACGTCGATCGCATAGTGCAGATCGGCCGGTCCCGGTGTGGGTGCCGTGGCCACGGCACGGAAGTTCGCCACCACCAGTTGGGCGACCGGCCGCGAGGCGCAGTCGATGCGCAGCCGCTGGCCCAGGATCCTGAAATGCAGCGACGGCTGATCGTGCTCGCGACCCGCGATGCAGACGCCCTGCCCCTCGGGCAGCGGCGCCCGCGCCGCGGGCGTCGGCGTTCGGGCGCGCTCGGGCTGAGCAGGCGACAAGGAGACGGCCAGCGCCCCGCGGACCAGGGGCGGCCCCGGCGGAGCCTGCTCTTGTGCTGGCTCCGAGCCCAGCCACTGTCCCGGTGCTGCCGGCAGTCCCCGGGATCGCCCTGGCCGGAGCACCCCTTGGCGAAAACCGGCGCGGCGTCCGTGCATCTCGAAGCTCCTCTGTACTTTCCTACCACGCTGAAGCCACTTGCTTCCGAAGGCTAGATCAGCGCGAGCCGGTCCAGCGCCCTTTCGACCCCGAGCTTGCGTGGCCCGGCCGCGCAATTCCGGCACGGTCCCCTGCCGGTCAACGGAGCGGTGGCGGCGCAGGCCCTCTCACGGCGCTGTGAACGTCGCTGGACTCCCGAGGATCCTCCAGCCTTCGTGGACCTCCTCGACCAGGCTCATGAGGAAGAAGCGCTTGCGCACCGATGGCTCCCCGTCAGCGGTCTGGCTCGCGCCTTCGTTGGTCGGCCTGCCCAGCCCCCCGGCCGTGGCGCTGCGCCAGCGACGGTCCGGGCTGCCTGTGGAGGCCCGCGGTTGCCGCAACGCATGGCGTTGTTGGTGTTCGGTGGGCGGCGCTGCGGCTGGGATGCGGGCCTGCACGGCACGGCACCCCGATTGCCGCGCCGGCGTGACGTTTCCGCCGGAGAGGGCCTGATGAGCAAGTCCGAAGATCTGCAGCACCTCGCCGCGGCACAGCGGCAGATCGCCCTGGCGGAGGGCCGCATCACGCTGCTGCGCAGCCTTCACGCGTCGGCGTCGAGAAGCGAGCAGCCGGTGAACGAGTTGCAAGCGCGGCTCGAGGCGAGCGTCAGCGTCCTGGCCGCACTGCAGGGACTGAGGCAGGAGCTGCTGGGCTCCATCGCCAGGCTGGCCGTCGAAGAGCGGCGTGAGGCCCCGCGCCGTGCCGCGTCCCGGACGTCCAGGGCGCCCTCGGGAGGGCCCTTGGCCTGACAGATCCGGCCGCGGGACCTGGCGGCTCCAGCCGGGGTCGTCGCGCCGCGCAGCCCCGCGACGTCCGTGTGGTACTTCCGACGTAGCGAATTTGGCCCCAGGTCCTCGCCCGAGTGGCGTTCCTGCGTCCGTTGCGCACCGGGGAAAGCTTCGCGGCCAGGCCGCGGGACCGCTGACCGAGCACCTGCGCAGTTGCATCGGCTCGCGTCCGGCGGCCTGGCGCACGACCTGCGGCGTGCGGCGGGATCGCTGGCGGTGGTCGCGATGCACGCCGTTCCGTCGCTCGGCGCTGCGTTGGCGGCGCTGCACTCATCCCGCGCTCGAGCGCCTGGCGCACGTTTCGGACTTGGAGAGCGTGCGGTCGTACGTCACCCTGCTGGCGTGGGTGCGGCACACATGAGCGAGACAGTGAGCTTGCAGGTGACGAGCGGCCCTGAAAATGATGCGGCACGACATTGGGGCTCTGAAGGAACACGCATTGGCCCTGCATACCGATCCGCGGCCGCTCATGGAAATGGACCTTCGTGCCTCTGCCGACCCCCCGGGCACGGGGGCAGCCTCTGACGCCGTGGGCGCACTCTACGTCGGGTAGACGCGAGTGTCGTCATGCGCCCATCAGGAGACGAACATGGCAGACAGTCCCGCCCGTGATGGCCGCCAAGGCGGCGACCGGATCCTCGTCGACCTTCCCCGCGAGATTCCGTACGGCAACGAAGGCGGTCCGGGTGAGGGAGCGAAGATTGCGCGGGGGTCCTGCCCGTGGCAGGCGCCGTGCGCACCTTCCACGAAGCACCGGACAACGAGTGTTGGATACGGTCAGCGCGGCATTGCTCGCTCCCGCCATCCTTCCCGCGAGCGGTGAACGGGTGCCGCTATGGTCACGAGTCTGATCGTCGGTGCTGTCGTCCCGATATGGGATCGCGCGCTGCTTCACGCGCTGCACGAAGCAGTCGTTGACGCGTTGATGGACGATCCGATCTCGTACATCGTCGTCACGAACGACATCGACGGTCCGTACCGGCAGATCGTCGTGCACGGTCCGGTGGAATATCGGAAGCTGAGAGACTGCTTCGGCACGATGGGCTTCGCGTTCACCTTCGCCGAAGGCCAGATCGCGATCGCCCGGCCCACTGCACGCAGCCTGCTGGCGGACGGCAATCTGCGGCCGTGAAGCGCCTTGCGGCCTCGATCCTGGTTCGCAGCGTGACGCGGCGAGGAGTTCCTTGCCGGCGCGCCA
>Ga0247821_10002440_pt1 | contig 10206 bp, 13 predicted proteins | sample 13C_Glycerol_Day_FD_192481 | JGI IMG/M metagenome (GOLD analysis project Ga0247821, IMG submission 192481) | Soil microbial communities from agricultural site in Penn Yan, New York, United States - 13C_Glycerol_Day14 | ecosystem: Environmental > Terrestrial > Soil > Agricultural land | place... | reverse complement strand
GAAGTTGCATGCGAACGAAGCTACGTGCCCGGGCATATGAACTCCAGTTCAGGATTCTTCAGCAGCATTAGCATTGCTTCATGGAGATCCCGCTCGACCTCGCCCGCACCCTTGCCGCGGTCATCGACGCCGGTACCTTCGACGCGGCCGCGCGGGAGCTGCTCATCACGCCGTCCGCCGTGTCGCAGCGCGTCAAGCAGCTCGAGCAGCGCCTCGGCCGAGTCCTCCTCGTGCGCACGAAGCCCGTGCAGCCCACCGACGCGGGCGCTGCCGTCGTGCGACTCGCCAGGCAGCTCGCGCTGCTCGAGCACGACGCGCTCGCCGCGTTCGGCGCCGGCGACGCGGCATCCGACCGCCCCACCTCGGTGCCGCTCGCGGTCAATGCGGACTCACTCGGCACGTGGTTCCTGCCGGCGCTCGCGCCCCTCGCCGAGCGGCACCGCGTCGTGTTCGAGCTGCACCGCCACGACCAGGACTTCACGGCCGCCCTGCTCGAGTCGGGCACGGTGATGGGGGCCGTCACCTCGCAGGCTGCGCCGGTCGCCGGATGCCTCGTGCGCCCCCTCGGGGTCATGCGCTACGAAGCGGTGGCCACCCCCGGCTACGTCGCACGCTGGCTGCCCGACGGTGCGACGCCGACCGCGCTCGCCGCCGCGCCCCGCGTGGACTTCGACCGCCGCGACGACCTGCAGGACGAGTACCTGCGGAGCGCGGGCGTCGACCTCGAGCATCCCGCGCGCCACTTCGTGCCCGCCTCGAACGACTTCGCGACCGCGATCAAGCTGGGCCTCGGCTGGGGCCTCCTGCCCGGCTTCCAGTCGGCCGCGGAGCTCGAGCGCGGCGAGCTCGTACGGCTCGGCGGACCTCCCGTCAACGTGCCGCTGTACTGGCAGCAGTGGAACCTGGGGTCGCCGCTGCTCGCGGCGATCGCCGAGGGGATCACCGCCGAGGCGCGCACGGCCCTGGCCTGAGCGGATGCGGCGCGCACGCCGGTTCGGGAGCGGCCGGCACGCGGCATCCGCTCGCGCGTAGCGCGTCACGTCGCTCTCGACAAGCCCCTGCCGCATTCCGCCTCGTTCGCGTTCACTGTCAGGAGAGCGCGGCAGACCGCCAGCTCGGGAAGGAGCTCGACGATGGGTGTCGACGACCGCATTGAGAACACGGCCCAGGACCTGGGTGGCAAGGCCAAGGAAGCCCACGGCAAGATGACCGGCGACGACCGCGAGGTCGCCGAGGGCAAGGCCGACCAGGCGAAGGCCGACCTGAAGAACGCCGCCGAAGACGTCAAGGACGCCTTCAAGCACTGACGACGACGCTGCGGATCCGTCCGCGGCCACACGCGAACGCCCGCCGACCCAGGTGACCGAACGGTCCCGGTCGGCGGGCGTTCCGCATGTGCGGAGCGCTCGCCGGCGTCAGCCGAACAGGCGCTGGAGGCGCTGCACTCCCTCGAGGAGGGGCGCGTCGCCGAGCGCGTAGCTGAGGCGCAGGTAGCCGCTCGGGCCGAACGCCTCGCCCGGGACCGCGGCGACGTCGGCCTGTTCGAGCATGAGGTCGGCGAGCTCGAGCGAGGTCGTCGGCGTGACGCCGCCCCACTCGCGACCGAGGAGGCCCGTGACATCCGGGTAGACGTAGAACGCGCCCTGCGGCACCGGCACCGTCACGCCCTCGATCTTCGAGAGCTCGGCGACGATGAGGCGACGGCGCCGGTCGAACGCGCGGCGCATCTCCTCGACCGCGTCCTGCGGGCCGGTGAGGGCTGCGATCGCGGCGCGCTGCGAGATGTTCGACACGTTCGACGAGAGGTGCGACTGCAGGTTCGCGGCGCCCTTGATGACGTCGGCCGGGCCGACCATCCAGCCCAGGCGCCAGCCGGTCATCGCGTAGGTCTTGGCCACGCCGTTCACGAGGATCGTCTGGTTCGCGAGCCCGGGCACGGCCTCGACGATCGACACGGCACGCGGCGGCACGCCGTCGGGGTCGTCGGCGTAGGTGAGGTTCTGGTAGATCTCGTCGGACACGACCCAGATGTCGTGCTCGAGCGCCCACTCGCCGATGGCCTGCACCTGCTCGGGCGAGTACACGGCGCCCGTGGGGTTGGACGGCGAGACGAAGAGCAGCACCTTCGTGCGCTCGGTGCGTGCCGCCTCGAGCTGCTCGACCGTCACGAGGTAGCCCTGGTCGCTGCCTGCGAACACGTCGACCTGCGTGCCGCCGGCGAGCTTGATCGCCTCGGGGTAGGTGGTCCAGTACGGCGTCGGCACGAGCACCTCGTCTCCGTCGTCGAGCAGCACCTGGAAGGCCTGGTAGACCGCCTGCTTGCCGCCGTTCGTGACGACGACCTGGCTCGGCGCCACCTCGAGGCCCGAGTCGCGCAGCGTCTTCGCGGCGACCGCCTCGCGCAGCTCGGGGAGGCCCGCGGCGGGCGTGTAGCGGTAGTTCCTCGGGTCGCGCGTGGCTGCGAGCGCCGCTTCGACGATGTACTCGGGCGTCGCGAAGTCGGGCTCGCCCGCCGCATACGAGATCACCGGCCTGCCCTCGGCCTGCAGGGCTTTCGCCTTCGCGTCGACCTTGAGGGTCGCGGACTCGGCGATGGCGGCGATACGGGCGGAAAGACGGCGGTGTTCGGTCACGGCACCCAGCCTACGACTCCGGCCGCGGGCGTGTCAGTCGCCGCCGAGCCCGAACTCGTCGTCAGTCGCGCGCGGCGACCTTCAGCTCCCTGCCGTGCACCGTGAGGGCGTAGATGACGAGGATGTCGAGCGTCAGCACGATGAGCGACCACCACGGCTGGAGGGGCAGCACCATCAGGTGGCTGAGCGCGTTGAGGGCGACGAGCACGATCGCGGTGACCCGTGCCCACGTGGCGCCGCTGAACAGGGCGATGCCGACGAGGATCAGCAGGATGCCGAAGATCACGTGCCACCAGCCCCAGCCCTGGACGTCCCAGAGGACCAGTCCGCCCTCGCCGGCGACGAGGTACGCGCTGCCGGGTTGGAAGACGGCGATGAAGCCGTAGATGACGTCGATCGCGCCGGCGATGATGATGACGATGCCGGCGAACCAGCCCCATCCGACCCAACCGGTGACCTGCGTGTCACTCATGTGGAACACTCCTCGGACTCGATGCGTCGCCGACGCCCCTCGCGCCGAGCGGTGCTGCTGGGCGTCACGGTATCGGCGCAGGGAAGTCGGACGGCAGGACCTAAGTCCCGTTGGCGGACCTCGTACGTGCGTCTCGGCCCGGTTTGGCTCCCCTCCCGGCGTCGCATACACTTGGTGAGGTTGTTGAAGTCAGCCAAGATTTCCTATGCCTGCTTTCGGGTCGAGAGACCCGGATACGGCGCGCGGGAGGGCTGACCTCGATCCCGTGGAACACGGCTCGCCGGTTCCATAGGGCGGTGGCTCAATTGGTAGAGCAGCGGTCTCCAAAACCGCAGGTTGCAGGTTCGAGTCCTGTCCGCCCTGCGAGCCGGCAGCGATTGCCGGTCCATGAAAGGTGTACGAGGTGGCTCGGAAAGTACTCGACGAACCCAGCGAGGACGTCGTCGCCAACGCGAAGCGCGACCGCGCTGCGCGTCGGAACCCCTTCGCTCGGATCGCCCTGTTCATCCGGCAGGTCATCGCCGAACTGAAGAAGGTCGTCACCCCCACCCGCAGGGAGCTCTTCAGCTTCACGGGCGTGGTGCTGGTCTTCGTCGTCATCATGATGGCCATCGTCTGGAGCCTCGACCAGCTGTTCGCAACGCTGGCGATCTGGGTGTTCGGGCAGCCGGGGGTCTGATCGGGCCGTCGGCCTGACAACCCGCCGCGGGCAACCGCCGGCGCGGCAGAAGAGAAGGATTGAGAAGTGTCGAAGATCGAACGTGACGACGCCGACTGGGCGACCGCTGCAGAGCTGTCGTCCGAGGAGGACGAGGCGCAGGAGGGCAACGCGCTCGAGCACGATGAGCAGTCGTCCGCACCCGCCGAGCATGGCGCAATGCACGTCGTAGACGATGCGGGCAACGACATCGACCTCGATGCAGTGCTCGACGCCATCGCCGAGGCGACCGACCCCGAGGCCGACGCGATCGTCGACGACGCCCTCGAGATCGACTCCGTCGAGGAGGCCGACGCGGCCCTCGATGCAGTGACCGAGGAAGAGGAGGAGGCGGAGCACGACCCCTACGAGTCGTTCCGCAGCGAACTGCGCTTCCTCCCCGGCAAGTGGTACGTCATCCACTCCTACGCGGGCTTCGAGCGCCGCGTGAAGGCGAACATCGAGCAGCGTCGTGAGTCGATGGCAATGGCCGACTACATCTTCCAGGTCGAGGTGCCGATGGAAGACGTCGTCGAGATCAAGAACGGCCAGCGCAAGATGGTCACCCGCGTGCGAATCCCGGGCTACGTGCTCGTGCGCATGGACCTCAACGAGGAGAGCTGGTCGGTCATCCGACACACTCCGGGCGTGACCGGCTTCGTCGGCAACGCGCACAACCCGACGCCCCTCCGCTTCGAGGAGGCCTTCGGCATGCTGAAGAGCCTCGTCGAGATCAAGGACGTCGCTCCCGCCAAGGGTGCGAAGGCCGGCGGCGCCACCGGCGCTGCCCGCCAGATCCCCGCCGAGGTCGACTTCGAGATCGGCGAGACCATCACCATCAAGGACGGCTCGTTCGCGGGCCTGCCCGGCACGATCAGCGAGATCAAGCCCGAGAGCGGCAAGCTCACCGTGCTCGTCTCGCTCTTCGAGCGCGAGACCCCGGTCGAGCTCAGCTTCGACCAGGTCACGAAGCTCTAGCAACCTCACAGACAGGGCGCGGCAACCCTCCGGTATCATCGGAGGGTTGTGCTGCGTCAGCACAGAGACCACCGCCTCCCGGAACGGCCGGGTACGCGGGAGAGTGCCCCGGCACGGGGCGTTCGAACAGAAAGAGAGAAATCATGGCACCGAAGAAGAAGGTCACGGGTCTGATCAAGCTGCAGATCAAGGCCGGCGCCGCCAACCCCGCACCGCCCATCGGTCCGGCGCTGGGTCAGCACGGCGTCAACATCATGGAGTTCTGCAAGGCGTACAACGCGCAGACCGAGTCGCAGCGCGGCAACGTGATCCCCGTCGAGATCACCGTCTACGACGACCGCTCGTTCACCTTCATCCTGAAGACCCCGCCCGCCGCGGAGCTCATCAAGAAGGCCGCCGGCGTCGCCAAGGGCTCGGGCGTCCCGCACACCACCAAGGTCGGCAAGCTGACCCAGGCTCAGGTGCGCGAGATCGCCGAGGCGAAGATGGTCGACCTCAACGCGAACGACCTCGACGCCGCCTCGAAGATCATCGCGGGCACCGCCCGTTCGATGGGCATCACGGTCGAATAGACCCTTCCGGGTCTCGAGAGGCGCTTCGCGCTCCTCGACCCGCACAGCAGAACTCTCATTTCGTGGCAGCGCCCGCCAGGCGCGATGACCACACTCTCGCAAGGAGAATCAACATGGCACAGAAGTCCAAGGCCTACCGGGCCGCGGTCGACAAGATCGAGGCCGGCAAGTACTACACCCCGAGCGAGGCCGTCGCCCTCGCGAAGCAGACCGGCTCGGCGAAGTTCGACTCCACCGTCGAGGTCGCGCTGAAGCTCGGCGTCGACCCCCGCAAGGCCGACCAGATGGTGCGCGGCACCGTCATCCTCCCGCACGGCACCGGCAAGACCGCCCGCGTCATCGTGTTCGCGACCGGCCCCGCGGCCGAGGCCGCGATCGCGGCCGGCGCCGACGAGGTCGGCGGCGCCGAGCTCATCGAGAAGGTCGCCGGCGGCTACACCGCGTTCGACTCGGCGGTCTCGACCCCCGAGCTCATGGGCCAGGTCGGCCGTCTCGGCAAGGTCCTCGGCCCCCGCGGCCTCATGCCGAACCCGAAGACCGGCACCGTGACGCCCGACGTCGCGAAGGCCGTCACCGAGATCAAGGGCGGCAAGATCGAGTTCCGCGTCGACAAGCACGCCAACGTGCACTTCGTCGTAGGCAAGGCCTCCTTCACGCAGGACCAGCTCGAGGAGAACGCCAAGGCCGCCCTCGAGGAGGTCGTGCGCCTCAAGCCGTCGAGCTCCAAGGGCCGCTACATCCAGAAGGGCGCGGTGTCGACCACGTTCGGCCCCGGCATCCCGCTGGACGTCAACGCCATCTGAGTCACCGACTCATCGCGAAGGGCCCGCCGATCGGCGGGCCCTTCGTCGTTCCGGTGATCAGTGGGTGATCGCGTCGTGGTGGGCGCGCATGCTCGGCCTGATGGCGAGCGCGGCGACGACCACCACGATCGCACCGCCGATCCAGGACATCCAGGCCGCGCCGAACGTCGTCGGGTCCGCGTAGCCGCCGACCCAGGGCGAGACGATCAGCAGCAGGCCGAGGGCGCCCTGCACGTACTCCATCGCCACGAGACCCGGCCACGCGAGGTTGACGAGCCCCGAGACGACGAGCAATGCGCCGAGCACGACCATGATCGAGACCGATGCTCCCATCGGCGGCACGAACATCGTCGACAGTGCCACGGCGAGACCGGCGGCGACCGCCACCCAGTCCTCCCATCGTGTCCATTTCTTCATAGAAACCAGCCTCCTCACGGTCGGTGGCTCCCACTGCGGGGGTCGATTCAACGGTACGTCCGATCCGCCGGTCCGGCAATCCTCCCGGATGCGAATCGTTGCCCTCCGAAGCGCGTTCGTGCAGGATTCGAGCGCGTGGGGGCCGGTGTCGGCAGGAATCCGGCGTCACGGCTCGTCGGCGAAGCCGCGTCCGTCATCGGCGTCGAGGTCGGCGTCGGGGTCGGCGTCCGGGTCAGCGTCGGCGTCGGGGTCGTCCTCATCGAGCTCGAGGTCCTGGTCGGAGAAATCGGTTGCGTCCCACTCGTCGCCGATCAGCAGCGGATCGCCCGCGACCGCCTCGTTGACGACCTCCTCGCGCCACTGCTCCTCGTCGTCGTCGAGCGAGCCCTCGTCACCGGGGTCGTGCCAGCGGTTCACGGTCCCGCCTCCTCGGGCTCGTCCGTGATGGCGCCGGTCGGCTTCATGTCGCCGTCGTGCATGGCATCCCCTTCCGCCGTCGCGTCGCCTGCCGCGAAGGTCGCGGCCGGGTGACGCTCCGATTCAACTCGCGCCGACGGCTCGACGGAAGCCCCCGCGGGATCGGGCCGGGTGCCGGCGGGCGCCTCGCCGCGAGGTCCGCGCCAGCCCGGGGCGGTGTCGCTGCGGCATCCGCTCAGCCGGTGACGCGGAAGCCGCGCTCGCCGGTGGGGGGCAGGTCGCTCGTGCTGATGGAGGTGACCTCGGCGCCCGGCGGACCGTCGTCGAGCCAGCCGAGCATGGCGGAGATCGCCGCAGGCTCGCCCTCGATCTCGGCTTCGACGGCGCCGTCGGAGCGGTTCCGGATCCACCCCGAGATCCCCAGTCGGTGCGCTTCGATGCGCGCGCTGTAGCGGAAGCCGACGGCCTGCACGAAGCCGTGGACCGTCACGTGCATCCGGATCATGGGACCCCCTCAGGTCGAGGGTAGAACTCCCGCGCCCTCGCGCGCACGGATGCCCCGGCGCGCCGTGCGCGCGTAGCATGGCGCCCATGGGGGACATGACGGACTACATCGCGGGACTCGACGAGCCCGATCGCTCGGTGATCGCCGACGTGCACCGCACCGCGCTGGCGATCGTGCCCGACGCGGTCGAGGGCATGAGCTACGGGATGCCGGCGCTGCGATACCGCGACCGGCCACTGCTCTCGGTCATGCAGGCGAAGGGGCACATCGGGCTGTACCCGTACAGCCCCGCCGTGATCGAGGCCGTAGCGGCCGAGCTCGAGGGGTACTCCCGGTCGAAGGGGACGATCCGATTCACGGCCGACCACCGCCTGCCCGATGGGCTCGTCGACCGCATCGTCGCCCTGCGCCGCGACGAGATCGACGCGGCATCCGCTCGATGAACGGGCGCCCTGGGGAGGCATGCGCATGACCGCGATCGACCACTCCGACGACGGCCGCGGCGACGTGGACGGGGCCGGGGCGCGGGACGCGAGGTACGCGACCGACACCACCGTGCTCGGTCACCCGGTCGACGACGCCCTCGCCGAGTCGCTCATCGAGGTGGCCGCACGCGTCACGGGCGGTGCCGTCGCCGACTACATCCCCGAGCTCGCGCTCGCCGACCGCGACGCGTTCGGGGTGTCGATGGCGAGCGTGCTCGGCCGGGTCTACGGCGCCGGCGATCGCGAGGCGCTGTTCACGATCCAGTCGATCTCGAAGCCGTTCGTCTACGCGCTCGCGCTCACCGAACTGGGGCCCGAGGAGGTGCTGCGGCACGTCGGGGTCGAGCCGAGCGGCGAGCCGTTCAACGCGATCAGCCTCGACCCGGCGGGCCGTCCCGCGAACCCGCTCATCAACGCGGGCGCGATCGTCACGACCTCGCTCATCCCCGCGGCCGACGCCGCGGAGCGCTTCGCGCGCGTGCGCGACATCCTCTCCCGGTTCGCCGGCCGCGAGCTCGACCTCGACGAGGACGTGTACCGCTCGGAGGCGAAGACCGGCCATCGCAACCGTGCGCTCGCCGGGCTGACGCTGGCAGCGGGGGTGCTCGGCACCGACGACGTCGACGATGCCACCGATCCCTACTTCCGCCAGTGCTCGCTGCTCGTGAGCACCACCGACCTCGCGCTCATGGGTGCGACCCTCGCGAACGGCGGCGTGCATCCGCTCACCCGGGAGCGCGTCGTCGAGGAGATCGTCGCGCGGGACACGCTCTCGCTCATGGCGACGTGCGGCATGTACGACCGCTCCGGCGCCTGGGTCTTCCGGGTGGGGATGCCCGCGAAGTCGGGCGTCGGCGGCGGCATCGTCGCCGTGAAGCCCGGCGAGTTCGGCGCGGGCGTGTTCAGCCCCCCGCTCGACCCTGCGGGGAACAGCAGCCGCGGCGTCGCGCTGCTCGAGCGGGTCTCGGCACGGTCCGGCCTGCACATGTTCGACCACACGGCCGAGCCGTCCTCGCCGATGGGCGGCATCACGATCGGGCACGACGAGGGGGGCGTCACCATGGCCCTCCGGGGCGAGCTCGACTTCATCGCCGCCGAGCAGGTGGTGCACGACGCTGGCCGCCTGCTCGAGCACACCGGCGCGACCACCCTCCGGTTCGACTTCGCGGACGTCACGCGCGTGGCCGAGATCGCCGCCCGGCTGCTGCGGGCGACCATGGTCGAAGCGGATGCCGCGGGCATCGCGGTGCAGGTCGTGAACGACTCGACGGGGTTCTCGGGCGGCGGCTGAACGCGGAGCGCCGGGCCGTGGACGACGAGGGGCGGGCGACGGAAGGCTCCGTCGCCCGCCCGCCCTGTTGACTAGCGCTTGGTGATCGTCCAGGTGCCGTCGGCGAGCGCCTTGTCAGGGTGCTGGATGTTGAGGAACAGCGTCTTCGGGTCCGTGCCGAAGTAGATGCCCGAGATCTCGGCGCCGGTGTCCTTCAGCGACGCGAAGTGCTCGACCTCGTCGGCCGTGCCGTCCTGGTCGCGGTCGAGGCTCGCGACGAAGACGTCGGAGAGGAAGTTGTCCTCGACGACCCAGAGGCGGCCGTCGGGGCCCTGTGCGAGGTTGTCCGGGTTGTTGAAGCCCGTGACGCCGGCGTTCGCGTTCTCGACCGGGACGTTGACTCCCTGCTCGACGAACGAGGAGAGCTCCTGCTTCGCGAGGTCGATGGCGACGACGCGATCCTCCGTGGTGTTCGCGACGTAGAGCACGTTGCCGATGACCTCGACGTCCTCCGGGCGACCGAACTCGGTCGCGGCGACGGCGTTCGCCGCGGCATCCGCGTCGACGACGACCTGGTCCATGTCGAGGGCGATCCACTCGAACCCGCCGACCTTGTGGTCGAACGTGCTCGGGTTCCACAGCTGCTCGGCGTCGGTGAGGCCCGTGAGCTTCAGCGCGAAGAGCTGCCCGTCGGAGAGGTCGCCGCGCCTGGTCGGCTCGAACTTGTAGATCGAACCGCCGTTGAGTTCGTCGATGACGAAGACGGTGCCGTCGCCGAGCGCCTCGATGCCCTCGTGGCGGAGGATGCCGGCCTCCGAGCGCTGCTCGACGTTGGTCACCACGGTGGGGTCCTTCGGGTCGAGGAACGCCTCGAAGAGGCGGCCGCCGGTGGTCTCCTCGGCGAAGAGCACCGTGCCCCACGGCGTCCAGCGCAGGCCGTCGAGACGGCGCCAGCCG
>Ga0247821_10002439_pt1 | contig 10206 bp, 7 predicted proteins | sample 13C_Glycerol_Day_FD_192481 | JGI IMG/M metagenome (GOLD analysis project Ga0247821, IMG submission 192481) | Soil microbial communities from agricultural site in Penn Yan, New York, United States - 13C_Glycerol_Day14 | ecosystem: Environmental > Terrestrial > Soil > Agricultural land | place... | reverse complement strand
CCCGAGGACGACGACGGTGTCGCCCTCGGGAAGGGTCATGAGACAGGCCAGGACGTCGGCGGCGTGATCCACCCGTTCGACGACCGCGAAACCGTGCGTGAGTTGCTGGAGGCAGACCGGTGATCCCTGTCAGTTGCGGCGAGATCGCCGACGCCGTCCGCGGAGAGCTCGTGGGCGCCGAGCCCACGGCCGTCGTGGAGGGCGCGGTGGTGATCGACTCCCGGGCGGCGGGACCGGGCGGCCTGTTCGTCGCCCTGCCCGGCGAACGCGTCGACGGCCACGACTTCGTCGGTACGGCGACCGCGGCCGGCGTCACCGTCTCGCTCACCACCCGGCCGGTCGAGGGCAGCCCCTGCATCGTCGTCGACGACGCGCAGCGGGCGCTCGGCGACCTGGCCCGGTTCGTGATCGGCAAGCTGCCCGGCCTGACGGTGATCGCGCTGACCGGGTCCTCGGGCAAGACCAGCACCAAGGACCTGATCGGCCAGCTGATCAGCCCGTACGGCGAGACCGTGGTGCCGGAGGGCTCGTTCAACAACGAGATCGGGCACCCGCTGACCGCGCTGCAGGCGACCGCCGCGACCAAGTACCTGATTGCCGAGATGGGTGTCCGGAGCCTCGGCGACATCACCTACCTGACCGGGATCACGCCGCCGCAGGTCGGCCTGGTGCTGAACGTCGGCACCTCGCACATCGGCAAGCTCGGGTCCCAGGACAACATCGCGCTCGCCAAGGGCGAGCTGATCGAGGCCGTCAGGCCGGGCGGCATCGCGATCCTGAACGCCGACGACCACCGGGTGGCCGCGATGCGGAGCCGGACGACCGAGCGGGTGCTGACCTTCGGCGAGGCGCCCGAGGCCGACGTCCGGGCCACGGACGTCAAGATCGACGGCGAAGGGCGGCCTGCGTTCACGCTGCACATCGGCGACTTCGGCGCGGACGTCGGGTTGCGGTTCATCGGCGAGCACTACGTGTCGAACGCGCTCGCCGCAGCTGCGGTCGGGGTCGCGATCGGTCTGACGCCGGAGCAGATCGCCGGCGGCCTGAACGCCGCCACCCGGGTGTCCGCGGCGCGGATGGAGCTCACCGAGCGGCCGGACGGCGTCACCGTCATCAACGACGCCTTCAACGCGAACCCGGAGTCGACCCGCGCGGCGCTGAAGTCGCTGGCCGCCATCGGCCGCTCCCGCGGCGCGCGGACCTGGGCGGTGCTCGGCGAGATGCTCGAGCTCGGCGACGTCTCCGCCGACGAGCACGACGCGATCGGCCGGCTGGCCGTCCGGCTGGACGTGAACCGGCTGGTCGTGGTCGGCGAGGGCGCGAAGCCGATCCACCTCGGTGCCTCGCTGGAAGGCTCGTGGGGCAACGAATCCGCGTTCGTGGAGACCATCCCCGAGGCGCTGGAGTTGCTGCGCAAGGAGTTGCGCGCCGGTGACGTGGTGCTGGTGAAGTCCTCGAAGGCCGCCAAACTGCGCAGCCTCGCCGACGCCCTGCTGGAGGAACAGCAGTGATCTCGATCCTGTTCGGCGGCGCCGTCGCGATGGTGCTGACGCTGCTCGGCACCCGCTACGCGATCAAGTGGCTGGCCCGGCGCGGCTACGGCCAGGAGATCCGCGACGACGGCGTGAAGTCCCACCAGATCAAGCGCGGTACGCCGACCATGGGCGGCTTCGTCTTCATCATCGCGACCATCGTCGGGTACTTCGCGGCGAAGCTGTTCACGATGACGCCGCCGAGCGCCTCGGCGATCCTGGTGCTGTTCCTGTTCGCCGGGATGGGCGCGGTCGGGTTCCTGGACGACTTCATCAAGATCTTCCGGCAGCGCAGCCTCGGCCTGCGCAGCAAGGCGAAACTGGCCGGCCAGACGCTCGTCGCGGTGATCTTCGCGGTGCTCGCGCTGCAGTTCCCGGACGAGCGCGGCCAGCGGCCGGCGTCGCCGTTCATCTCGTTCATCCGCGACATCGGCTGGCTGGAGCTGCCGGCCATCCTGGTGATCATCTGGATCCTGCTGCTGATCGCCGGCATGTCGAACGGCGTGAACCTCGCCGACGGCCTGGACGGCCTGGCCACGGGCGCGTCGATGATGGTGTTCGGCGCCTACACGCTGATCTGCATCTGGCAGTTCAACCAGAGCTGCGCGACCGCCCAGGGCGTCGGCGCGAAGTGTTACGAAGTACGAGATCCGCACGATCTGGCCGTTGTCGCGGCATCCCTGACCGGTGCGCTGTTCGGCTTCCTGTGGTGGAACGCGTCGCCGGCCAAGATCTTCATGGGAGACACCGGTTCGCTGGGGCTCGGCGGCGCGCTGGCCGGCATGGCCGTGATGACCCGGACCGAGCTGCTGGTGCTGCTGCTCGGCGGCCTGTTCGTCGTCATCACCGCGTCGGTGATCCTGCAGGTCGGCTACTTCAAGATCACCAAACAGGCCACCGGCGTCGGTAAACGCCTGTTCCTGATCGCCCCGTTGCATCACCACTTCGAGATGCTCGGCTGGGAACAGGTGAACGTGGTGATCCGGTTCTGGATCATCCAGGGCCTGTGCGTCGTGATCGGACTCGGGGTCTTCTATGCGGAATGGGTGACCGGATGAGTCTTGAAACACGCACGTCCGACGGTTGGGCGACGACCCGGTTCGTGGTGCTCGGCTTCGGTACGGCGGGCTACGCCTGCGCCGACTCCCTGATCCAGGCCGGTGCCGAGCACCTCGTCGTCCTCGACGACCGCGACACCGAGGCGCTGCGCGAGAAGGCGCAGATCCTGGAGACGCTCGGCGCCACGATCACGCTCGGCCCGGGCAGCACGGCCGAGCTGCCGAAGGACGTTGACGTGGTCGTCACCTCGCCCGGCGTACCGCCGCATGCGCCGCTGCTCGCGCAGGCCGCCGAGCGGGACGTGCCGATCTGGAGCGAGATCGAGCTGGCCTGGCGGCTGCGCGACCCGGAGCACGCGGCGCCGTGGCTGTGCATCACCGGCACCAACGGCAAGACCACGACCGTGCAGATGCTGACCGCGATGCTGGAGGCGGCCGGCCACCGCGCCGTTGCCGCGGGCAACGTCGGGCTGCCGCTGCTCGAGGCGGTCATGGACCCCGAGCCGTACGACGTGATCGCGGTCGAGCTGTCCAGCTACCAGCTGCACTACACGCACTCGATGTCGGCGCACGCGGCCGCCGTCCTGAACATCGCGCCGGACCATGTCGACTGGCACGGGTCGCTCGAGGCGTACGCGCAGGACAAGGGCCGGATCTACGAGAACTGCCAGGTCGCGTGCGTCTACAACGTCGCGGACCCGGCCACCGAGCACCTGGTCGAACAAGCCGACGTGATCGAGGGCTGCCGGGCGATCGGCTTCACCCTCGGTACGCCGGGACTGTCGATGCTCGGCCTGGTCGACGACCTGCTCGTCGACCGCGCGTTCGTGGAGCAGCGCAAGACGTCGGCGCTGGAGCTGGCCTCGATCGGCGACGTCACGCCGCCCGCGCCGCACAACGTCGCGAACGCGCTGGCGGCCGCCGCGCTGGCCCGCGCGTTCGGCGTCCCGGCGACCGCGATCCGCGACGGGCTGCGCGGGTTCCGGCCCGACAAGCACCGGATCGCGCACGTCGCGGACGTTGCCGGGGTCAACTATGTCGACGACTCGAAGGCCACCAACCCGCACGCCGCGCAGGCCTCGCTGCTGGCCTACGAGCACGTGGTGTGGATCGCCGGCGGTCAGGCGAAGGGCGCGACGTTCGACGAGCTGGTGATCGCGGCGCGCAAGCGTTTGCGTGCGGTCGTCCTGCTCGGGCAGGACAAGGACGTGATCGCCCAAGCTCTCGAGCGACACGCACCGGATGTCCCGAGGATCGTCGTCGAGTCAACCGACACTGGTGCCATGGAGATCGTGGTGGGGGAGGCGGCGAAGCTCGCACAGGTGGGTGACACCGTGCTGCTCGCGCCCGGCTGCGCGTCCTGGGACATGTTCGCCAACTACGGAGCCCGCGGCGACGCCTTCGCCGAAGCCGTACGCCGACTGGGGTGATCGCGTGACGTCGATCGCGGATCAGCCGGACCAGAAGAAGCAGAGCGAGCGCCCCTGGATCGCGGCGATCAAGGAGGTCCTCGACCGCCCGCTGACGTCGTACCACATCGTGCTCGGGGCGACCGGCCTGCTGCTGGTGCTCGGCCTGATGATGGTGCTGTCGGCGTCCAGCGTGCTGTCGCTGCGCGCGAACGGGAACAGCTACACGATCTTCGTCCGGCAGCTGATCTGGGTCGGCGTCGGCCTCCCGATGGCGTACGTCGCCTCGCGGATGACGCCCCGGCACTTCCGCATGCTCGCGTACGTCGCGCTGCTCGGCTCCGTGTTTCTGCTGGTGCTCACCTACATCCCGGGTCTCGGCGTCGGGGTGAACGGCAACACCAACTGGCTGAACCTCGGCGGCCCGTTGCAGATCCAGCCGAGCGAGTTCGCCAAGCTCGCGATGGTGATGTGGTGTGCGGACCTGTATGCCCGTAAGGAGAAGCTGCTCACCCAGTGGAAGCACCTGCTGGTCCCGATGGTGCCGGTCTGCGGTCTGGTGATCGCGCTGGTCGTCGGGCAGCACGACCTCGGTACGGCGCTGGTGCTGATGGCGATCATGATCGGGCTGATCTGGGTGGTCGGCGCGCCGACCCGCCTGTTCGTCGCGACGATCGCGGTCGTCGGCACCATCGCGACGTACTTCGTGATGACGGCTCAGCACCGGCTCGACCGGGTCACGTCGTTCATGAACCCGTTCGGCGACGCGTCGGGGATCGGCTGGCAGGCGTACCACTCGTTCTACGCGCTCTCGACCGGCGGCTGGTGGGGCGTCGGGATCGGCAACAGCCGGCAGAAGTGGGGCAACCTGCCGGAGGCGCACACCGACTTCATCTTCTCGGTCATCGGTGAGGAGCTCGGCCTGGTCGGGTCGCTCACCGTGCTCGCCCTGTTCCTCACCCTGGCCTACGCCGGGGTGCGGATCGCGACCCGGAACACCGAGCCGTTCGTCCGCTACGCGGCGGCCGGGATCACCATCTGGATCATGGCGCAGACGCTGGTCAACCTCGGCGCCGTGATCGGACTGCTACCCATCGTGGGTATCCCGCTCCCGCTTTTGTCGTACGGTGGTTCCGCACTGCTGCCGACGCTGATCGCGATCGGCATGCTGCTGTCCTTCGCGAAGGCCGAGCCCGGCGCGCAGGCCGCCCTGAAAGAGACCCGGCGGCCGCGTTTCGGCTGGTTGCCTTCGCGACGTACGTCGTACCAGTGAACCCGCGGGAGCGTTGAAAGCTGTGCCCAGCATCGTTCTGGCCGGCGGCGGTAGCGCCGGCCACACCTCACCCCTGATCGCCACCGCAGACGCCCTGCGCCGGATCGACCCGACGGTCGAGATCCTCGCTCTCGGGACCGAGCGCGGCCTCGAGACTCGCGTGGTCCCCGAGGCCGGGTACCGGCTGGAGCTGATCCCGCCGGTGCCGTTGCCGCGCAAGCCCACGCCGGCGCTGTTCGCCGTCCCCGGGAAGATGCTGTCCTCGGTGAGCGCCGCCCGCCGGATCCTGGACGAGGCGAAGGCGGACGTCCTGGTCGGCTTCGGCGGCTACGTGTCCACCCCGGCGTACGTCGCCGCCTGGCGGCGGAAGACCCCGATCGTGGTGCACGAGGGCAACGCGGTCCCGGGGATCGCGAACAAGTTCGCCGCCAGATACTGCACCGAGCACGTGAAGACGTCGTTCCCGGGCAGCGACCTGCCGCACGCCGAGTACGTCGGCCTGCCGATCCGGCGGGCGATCTCGACGCTCGACCGGGCCGCGCTGCGCGCCGAGGCGCGGCGGTTCTTCGGCCTCGACCCGGACGCGCCGACGCTGTTCGTGACCGGCGGGTCACAGGGCGCACAACGCATCAACGAGGCCGTCTCCGGCGCCGCCGCGGACCTGGCCGCGGCCGGGATCCAGGTGCTGCACGCGATCGGCCCGAAGAACACCCTCGAGGTGCCACCGACGGGCGGGTACCCGTACGTCGTGCTGAACTACGTCGACCGGATGGACCTCGCCTACGCCGCTGCGGATCTGGTGGTGTGCCGCTCGGGTGCGAACACTGTCACCGAGGTGTCCGGTGTCGGCCTGCCCGCGATCTACGTTCCGCTGCCGATCGGTAACGGTGAGCAGCGGCTGAACGCGAAGCCGGTCGTCGACGTAGGGGGTGGTGTGTTGATCGACAACGCCGAGCTGACCGCGGACTGGGTGCGCGCGAACGTGCCGCAACTTCTGCTCGACCGCGAGCGTCTGACAGCCATGTCCACAGCTGCGACCGGTGTCATCCGGACCGACGCCGACGACCGATTGGCGCGGATCATCCTCGATGTGGTGGGGTCTGCTTCGTGATCGTCACCGCTCCTGACACGCTGTTACCGGCCGAGAAGCTGGGCAGGGTGCACTTCGTCGGTATCGGCGGCGCCGGCATGTCCGGGATCGCCCGGATCATGGCCTCCCGCGGGATCGAGGTGTCCGGGTCGGACGCCAAGGACGGCAAGGTGCTCGCCGCGCTCCGGGCGCTCGGCGCGACCTGCTGGGTCGGCCACGCCGCCGAGCACGTGAAGGACGCCGACACCGTGGTGGTGTCGACCGCGATCCGCGAGACCAACCCCGAGGTGGTCGCCGCCCGCGCGGCCGGGATCCCGATCCTGCCGCGGGCCGCCGCGCTCGCCTCGGTGATGGTCGGCCGCCGGACGCTGGCGGTGGCCGGCACGCACGGCAAGACCACCACCACGTCGATGCTCACGGTCGCGCTGCAGCACTGCGCCGCCGACCCGTCGTACGCGATCGGCGGCAACCTGAACGAGTCCGGGTCGAACGCCCATGACGGCACCGGCGACCTGTTCGTCGCCGAGGCGGACGAGTCGGACAAGTCGTTCCTGACCTACTCGCCCGAGGTGTCGATCGTCACGTCGGTCGAGCCGGACCACCTGGACAACTACGGCGACGAGGCCAGCTACCGGCAGGCCTTCGAGGACTTCGTCGGCCGGGTGCTGCCCGGCGGGTTCATGGTGATCTGCCAGGACGACGCGGGCGCCCGGCGGTTGGCGTCGTTCGCGCGCGACCGCGGGATCGACGTCCGGACGTACGGCGAGGCCGACGACGCGGACCTGCACGTCACCGAGATCACCGCGACCGGGGCGACCCAGTCGTTCGTGCCGGTGTACCGCGGCCGCAAGCTGCCGGTCGTCCGGCTGCAGCAGGCGGGCAAGCACAACGCCCTGAACGCGTCCGCGGCGCTGACCGTCGGGCTGGGGCTCGGGTTCTCCGCGGCCGACCTGGCCGAGGGCCTCGCGTCGTTCACCGGCACCGGCCGGCGGTTCGAGTTCAAGGGTCTCGAGGACGGCGTCCGGGTCTTCGACTCGTACGCGCACCACCCGACCGAGCTGGCCGTCGACCTGACCGCGGCCCGTCAGGTGGCGGGGGAGGGGCGCGTCGTCGCGTGCTTCCAGCCGCACCTGTTCAGCCGGACCCGGATCTTCGCGACCCAGTTCTCCGACGCGCTGGCCCTGGCCGACGAGGTCGTGGTGATGGACGTGTTCGCGGCCCGCGAGGACCCGGAGCCCGGCGTCACCGGCGCGCTGATCGCCAACCACGTGCCGCTGAAGCCCGAGCAGGTCCGGTTCGAGCCGTCGTGGTCCGCCGTACCGCAGCTGGTCGCGGATCTCGCCGAGCCGGGCGATCTCGTCGTCACGCTGGGCGCGGGCGACGTGACGCTGATCGGCCCGGAAGTCGTTGGTTTGCTGGCCGAACGTGCTGCCACCCGCGAGTCTGCGCAGGAGACCCCCGAGCCTGTGGTGAAGTAAAAGCGTGGGGTACGTCGAATGAGCCAGAGCGTCGATCTCGCTCGGGCACAGCAGCGGTTCGCGCGCCGGCAACGGCTGGTGCGGTGGCGTAGCTGGTTGCCGTGGGCGGTCGGCGGCGGACTGGTCGTGCTGGCCGGTCTGGTCGTCTGGCTGTTCTACTTCTCCACCGCGTTCGCGGTCTCCGGGGTCCGGATCAGCGGCGCCGACACGGTGCCGGTGGCAACGATCGAGCAGGTCGCGGCCGCGCCGATCGGGACCCCGCTGGCGAAGGTCGACCTGCGGTCGATCGCGGAGCGGGTGCGCACCGTCCCGGCCGTCGCGGACGCGCAGGTGACCCGGGCGTGGCCGCGCAAGATCGTGATCGTGGTCACCGAACGGGTTCCGGTCGTGGTGGTCACCGACGGCTCGCGGTACGAGCTGGTGGACGCGACCGGGACGTCGTACCGGACGGTGCCGGACCGGCCGGCCGGACTGCCGGAGGCGAAGGTGACCGGTGCGCGGCGCGACGTCACGATCCACTCGGTGGTGACGGTCTCGGCCGCGCTGCCGGACACGTTGCGGGCGCAGGTGGGGTCGATCTCGGCAGCGTCGCCGGACTCGATCACCCTCAACCTCAGCTCCGGCGTGAAGGTCGTTTGGGGTAGTTCCGATGACAGTGAGCGCAAGGCCGGGGTACTGAGCGTGCTGATGAAGCGCGAGGCGAAGGTGTACGACGTCTCGGCGCCCGATCTCCCTGTCACCAAAGGCGAAAAGCGGTGACGGGTCACATCGGCACCGTGCGGCGAGGCGCGTGGATTTTGGCGCGAAGCGTCCCGTATCGTGCGGCGTAATCTAAAGTTGACATAAGTCTAAGCATCCACTTGAGGTTCAGTCTTTTCGCTGGACAACGGGAAAGCAACGAGGCGAGAGGCGCGGACGTGGCGGCACCGCAGAACTACCTGGCACTCATCAAGGTCGTCGGCATCGGCGGAGGCGGCGTGAACGCCGTCAACCGGATGATCGAGCACGGTCTGAAGGGCGTTGAGTTCATCGCCATCAACACCGACGCACAGGCGTTGCTGATGAGCGACGCGGACGTCAAGCTCGACATCGGCCGCGAGGAGACCCGCGGCCTGGGCGCCGGTGCGAACCCGGCGATCGGGCAGAAGGCCGCGGAGGACCACGCGGAGGAGATCGAGGAGGCGCTGAAGGGCGCCGACATGGTCTTCGTCACCGCCGGCGAGGGCGGCGGCACCGGCACCGGCGGCGCGCCCGTGGTGGCGCGGATCGCCCGGTCGCTCGGCGCGCTGACCATCGGTGTGGTGACCCGGCCGTTCTCGTTCGAGGGCAAGCGCCGCGCCACCCAGGCCGAGGACGGCATCAGCACCCTCCGCGAGGAGGTGGACACGCTGATCGTGATCCCGAACGACCGGCTGCTGACCATCTCCGACCGCGCCGTGTCCGTGCTGGACGCGTTCAAGCAGGCCGACCAGGTGCTGCTGCAGGGCGTCTCCGGTATCACCGACCTGATCACCACGCCCGGCCTGATCAACGTGGACTTCGCCGACGTCAAGGCGGTCATGTCGAACGCCGGCTCGGCGCTGATGGGCATCGGCTCGTCGCGCGGCGAGGACCGCGCGGTCGCGGCCGCCGAGGCGGCCATCTCGTCACCGTTGCTGGAGGCAAGTATCGAGGGGGCGCACCGCGTCCAGCTGTCGATCGCGGGCGGTTCCGACCTGGGCCTGTTCGAGATCAACGAGGCGGCGCAACTGGTGTCGGAGTCCGCGCACTCGGACGCGAACATCATCTTCGGCGCGGTCATCGACGACGCCCTCGGCGACGAGGTGCGGGTCACGGTGATCGCGGCCGGCTTCGACGGCGGGATGCCGAAGCGCCGCGAACAGGCCATGAACCAGGCCAGACCGCAGTCCACCCGCCCGACCTACTCGGCGCCGATGTCCGGCGGCTCGACTCCACCGGCCCAGCAGGCAGGCCAGCAAGCCGGCCAGCCCACCACGCCACCGCCGGCCACCAGCCAGCCGCCGGCGGGCCAGCCCGTGACGAGTCAGCCCACTGCGGGTCAGCCCGGCGGGAGCCAGTTCGGCACTGGTCAGTCCGGCGCGGGCCAGCCGGGCGCGGGTCAGGCAGGGGCCGGCCAGCCGACCGGAGGCCAGCCCTCCCAGGCAGCCCCGACCCAGCCTTCTCCCTCACCAGCACCCCAGGGCCAGCAGCAGGCTCCGGCACCTTCGTCCGCCCCGACAGACGAAACGATCCCGGTCCCGGCCCCGACCGAACCGCGCGTGGGTACGACGAACTCGGCCCGCCCCGTGCAGAACGGTCAGCAGTCCGCCCAGCCGGCCCCGCACACCCCGGCCTCGCCGTCGACC
>Ga0247821_10002438_pt1 | contig 10208 bp, 6 predicted proteins | sample 13C_Glycerol_Day_FD_192481 | JGI IMG/M metagenome (GOLD analysis project Ga0247821, IMG submission 192481) | Soil microbial communities from agricultural site in Penn Yan, New York, United States - 13C_Glycerol_Day14 | ecosystem: Environmental > Terrestrial > Soil > Agricultural land | place... | reverse complement strand
GCGGTTGGGAGGACGCGATGGTGGATGTCGGCAGCGCGCCGGTCCTCGACGTCATCACCGGCCGGCACCACGCGGGCGGCGCCCTGCGGCTCGCCGAGGTGCTCGACACCTACCCCGTGGCGCTGCTGGTCGACGAGGGAGGCCTGGCATGATGGAGTTCCGCGTCTGGGCGCCCCGCGCGACCAGGATGACCCTGCAGCTCGACGGCATGCTGCATCCGATGGACGCCGAGCCGGGCGGATGGTGGAGCGCTTCCGGAGAGGGTCGCGAGTACGGCTACCTCATCGACGAGGCCGAGACGCCGCGGCCCGACCCGCGGTCGCGCCGGCAACCCGACGGCGTGCACGGACTCTCCCGGGTGTTCGATCCCAGCGCGCACGCGTGGCGTGATCGCAGCTGGACCGGCCGACAGCTGGCGGGCGGCGTCGTCTACGAGCTGCACGTCGGCACGTTCACCCCCGAGGGCACGCTGGATGCCGCGATCGGGCGGCTCGACCACCTCGTCGACCTCGGCGTCGACTTCGTCGAGGTGCTGCCGGTCAACGCGTTCAACGGGGAGTGGAACTGGGGCTACGACGGCGTGCTCTGGTACGCGGTGCAGGAGTCATACGGCGGCCCCGCCGCGTACCAGCGCTTCGTCGACGCCTGCCACCAGCGCGGCCTCGGCGTGATCCAGGACGTGGTCTACAACCACCTCGGTCCGAGCGGGAACTACCTGCCCGAGTTCGGCCCGTACCTGCACGAGGGTCGTGCCAACACGTGGGGGGCGTCGCTGAACCTCGACGGGCCCGACTCCGACGTGGTCCGCGAGCACATCATCCGGAACGCGCTCATGTGGCTCGACGACTACCGGGTCGACGGGCTGCGGCTCGACGCCGTGCACGCCCTCGTCGACCATCGCGCGGTGCACCTGCTCGAGGAGCTCGCCGAGCGTGTCGACGCGCTGTCCGCGCACGTCGGCCGCCCGCTCACGCTGATCGCGGAGAGCGACCTCAACGACCCGCGGATGATCCGGCCCCGCGAGGCGCACGGCTACGGGATCACGGCGCAGTGGAGCGACGACTTCCACCACGCCGTGCACGTCGCCGTCTCGGGTGAGACCGCGGGCTACTACGAGGACTTCGCCCCGCTCACCGCCCTCGAGGACGTGCTCGAGCGCGGGTTCTTCCACGCACGCACCACGTCGACCTTCCGCGGCCGGGTGCACGGTCGCCCGATCGACGTCGCGCGCACGCCCGCCTGGCGGCTCGTCGTGTTCGCCCAGGACCACGACCAGATCGGCAACCGCGCCGCGGGCGACCGGCTCGCGGCATCCGTCGACGACGGCGGCCTCGCGATCGCCGCGGCGCTGACCGTGCTCTCGCCGTTCACGCCGATGCTGTTCATGGGCGAGGAGTGGGCGGCGTCGACGCCGTGGCAGTTCTTCACGTCGCACCCCGAGCCCGAGCTCGGCCGCGCGACGGCGGAGGGGCGCATCGCGGAGTTCGCGCGCATGGGTTGGGATCCCGCGGCCGTGCCCGACCCGCAGGACCCCGAGACGTTCCGGCGTTCCAAGCTCGACTGGCGCGAGCCGTACCCCGAGGCCGATGTCGACACCCGTCAGACCCTGATGCTCCGGTGGTACCGGGATCTCATCGCCCTGCGCCGCGAGCGGCCCGAGCTCACCGATCCGTCGATGCCCGCGACCCGGGTCGACATCGACGAGGCGGCGCGCACCGTCGTCGTGCACCGGGGTGCTGTCGTCATCGCCGTGAACCTCGGCCCGGCCGGAACCGCGACGACGCTCGGCGGCCGGGTCCTCCTGCACTCCGGCGAGCTCGCCGGCGATGACGTGCCGGAAGCGGCTCAGGCGCTCGTGCTCCCGGCCCGCTCGGTCGTGGTCCTCGACACCGACGCGAGTCCGCCGGCGAACCCGCTCGCGCCCGCCTGACCGGGCGACGCCTTCGCCCACCGCGCGGTTCCGCCTACCATGACGAGGTGAGCAACCTCGTCGTGATCCCCTGGCGCCCCGCGCCGTCCCGGCTGGAGGCGTTCGAACAGGTCGTCGCATGGTACGAGCGGACCCTGCCCGAGTTCTCGATCCAGACCCTCGACACCGACGACGAGCAGTTCGCGCTGGCCCGGGTCCGCAACCTCGCCGTGTCGATCCTCGACGACCCCGACGACGTCGTGGTGATCAACGATGCCGACACCTTCCCGGAGCCCGACCCGCTCCGTTCGGCCGTCGTCGCGGCCGCCGACAGCGGACGCGTGCAGCTTCCGTACACCGCCTACCACTGGCTCGGCCCCGAGGGCTCCGCGCAGTTCGCCGCGGGCGCCGCCCCGCAGGACTGCGCCTACGAGCTCGTGCACCGTGCCTGCTCCGGCGTGTACGTCACGACCCGCCGCACGTGGGAGGCGCACGGTGGGCAGGACGAGCGGTTCCGCGGCTGGGGATTCGAGGACGTGGCCTGGTACCTCGCCCACGAGACGCTGCTCGGCGCACCGCCGCAGCGACACGACGGTCGGGTGTACGCGCTGAACCACGCCGTGGAGACGCGGGCCGGCGACCAGTACGAGCGGAACGCGGAGCTCATGCAGCGCTACCGGGATGCCGCAGGCGACGCCGCGGCGATGGCCGGGCTCGTCGCCGAGGCTCAGTCCGTGAGCGCGGCGAAAGCCAGGTCAGGTCCTGGTGCCGCGGCCTGACGGGTCGCCACGGCGTCCAGCCGCGCCCTCGCATCGGGGTCGAGCCCGAGCACGCGGCTGATCGCGGTCGCGAGCTCGTCGACGGATGCCGCGTTCGGGTCGAGTGCCACGCCGAAGCCGCTGCGCTCGACGGCGGCGGCGCCCGCGAACTGGTCGGTCGAGAACGGCAGCACGACGAGCGGCACCCCCGAGCCGATCGCCTCGGTCACGGAATTGTTGCCGCCGTGCGTCACTGCGGCAGCGGCAGCACCGAGGAGTCGCACCTGGGGCACGTAGGCGCGCACCAGCCAGCTGCCGGGCAGCTCGCCGAGCTCGGCGGCATCCGTCGACCCGGTCGCGATCACCGCCGGGACGTCGAGCCTGCGGAGCGCATCGGCCACCCGCCGGAGCACGTCGCCGCGCACCGAGAGGAAGCTCCCGAAGCTCACGTAGACGAACGGCTCCGCCGTGGCCAGCCAGGCCTCGATCTCCGGATCCTCGGGCTCGTCACGGCGCGTCGACCCCAGGAACCGGTGCGGCGGCAGGAGGAGACGGCGCGGGGCGTCGGCGAGCTCCGCCGGGTAGTTGTAGAGCACGAGGGGGCCGTGCTCGGCGAACGCATCGGAGCTCGGCAGGGCGTCCGGCCGGAGCTCCAGCGCGGCGCGGTTCCATTCCTCCGTGAAGCGCGCCGAGACCCGACGGCAGAGACGGAGGAGCGCCTCGAGCTCGTCGGCGGCGGGACGGAACGCGTCCGGCCACGTCGGCGGGTACCCGTACACCTCCGAGCCGACCGGGAGCGCCGTGGGGTGCCCCAGGACGATGTCACCGTGCGGGATCCCTGCGGTGGTGAGGCCGAGGCGCGCACTGAACGCGAGGTGGTCGACGATGACCGCGTCGGGCGACACGGCGTCGACGATGCGCTGCGTCGCGCGCGCGGCCTCGACCGGCCGCCACATGAGGTCGGTGAGCCGCTCCGCGGCCTGGTAGCTCAGCGTCGGCACCGCGCCCCGCCGGGTCGCCTCGAAGAAGCCGCGCAGCGAGTCGCCCTCGTCGACGGGCTGCTGCTCGGTGGTGATGACCCCCGGATTCGAACCGCGACCGAGCCGGAGGTCGCGGCGTTCGAAGCCGAATCGAGCGACGAGGTCGGCCGTCGCGGGCCCGCCGGCGACGACCACGCGGTCGCCGCGATCCCGCCACGCGCTCGCGAGGGTCGCGAGCGGCAGCAGGTGGGACGCGTAGTCGGGGCTGATGACGAGGAGCGTCATCGGGCGGCGTCGACCTGCTCGAGCAGGGCCGCCTCGTCGCGCGCGACGCCGCGGTACACCTCGCCGAGGGCCGCCGACATCCGCTCGATCGTGAAGCGGTCCCGCACCATCGCTCGCGACCGATCGGCTCGGGCATCGTCGTCGTCGGTTGCGACGGTCGACAGGGCCGACTCGAGCGTCTCGTGGAGTCGAGCCGCGTCCCAGGTCGCCGTGAGGAGCCCGGTGACGCCGTGCTCGACGTACGTGGCCGGTCCGCCGCCGTCGGGTGCGACCACGAAGAGTCCCGTCGCCATGGCCTCGAGCAGCGCGATCCCGAACTCCTCCTTGATGCTCGCGCAGGCGTAGATCCCACCCGGGGCGCTGAGCCCGGGCAGCCCGAACCGCGCCGCGGCGATCCACCGGGCTGCGACGTCGTTGGCCCGATGGCCGGGCAGCAGCAGGCCGGCACCGGCCCGCTCGGCCTCGGGCACGATCGCCTCGATGAGGTCGAGCTGCTCCCGCTCGTCGAGGGAGGGCCGGTCGACGTCGCCTCCGATGACGAGCAGGTTGGCGCGCCGCGCGAGCGGATCGCTGGCCCACGCCTCCACGAGCGTGGCCATCCCCTTCACGCGGTGCAGGCGTCCGACGCTCACGATCAGCGGCAGGTCGCGACGCTCCGGCGGGAGCGCTCCGACGAGGTCGCGCAGCTCGCGCAGGGCTGCGCCCGGCTCGTCGCCCCGAGCGTGCGCCGACGCCTCGGCGATCGCACGATCGATCGTGGCCAGGTCGACACCCTCCGGCACGATCGTGTGGCGCTCGGCATGCGCGGTGAGGTCGATGCCGACGAGGCGTCGCATGTCGTCCTCCAGTCGCGGCCTCGGGAACAGCACCGTGTGCGCGGCGTTCGCCGCCAGGCTCTGCACGAGTCGCGTGCGGAACCAGAAGTGCTCCGCAAGGTCGGTCCGACCGAACGCCTCCCGCGTGAGCGAGCGCGACCGGTCGAGCGATTCGATCACGGCGTGCGGGTCGGGGGCGACCGTGAAGACGACCGGGATCCCGAGCTCGCGTGCGACATCCGCCGCCGCCAGGCTGCCGACGTCGGCCATCCGCAGGTGCAGCAGGTCGACGCGACCGGCGGCACGGAGGATGCGTCGGATGCCGCGGCGCGTCACCACCCGCAACGGCCATGCGGCCGCCGATGGCATGGGATCGCGGAGCAGTGGGATGCGGCCGTAGACGTGTCCGTGCTCGGCGTCGCGGATGGCGTGGAGGTCTGCGGTCGCCTCGAGCACCGAGCCGCGCGACAGGGTGATGACGCGCTGCACGCCGGTCGTCCCGTCGCGCACGAGCGCGTCGCCGAGCCGGACGAGGAGCGTCGCGATGCCGCCGTTGTCGCCCGAGCCCGCCGAACTCAGCAGCGGGTCGATATCGGCGTGCAGGAAGAGCTGGGCGATCGTGAGACCCTCGGCTCGTGCGGGCTCGGGCCGGCGCGAGGCGGCCAGGTCGACGAGGGCGAGCCGGGCGACGTGGCCGAGGAGGTCGTCGCCGACCGCCGCCTTCTCGAGCAGGTCGACCACCCGCTCGTCGGGTGGGCGCTGGCCGATCGCCGACATCGCGGCGATCCGCACGACGTCGGCCTCGGCCGCATCGGTCGCCACGCGCACCAGCGGGGCCGTCGCGATGGAGTGCCGCACGAGTCCGAGCGTCTCGACGACGCGTGCCCGGGCTTCGGAGGCGGCGACGCCGAGGAGCGCGCCCTCCACGCCCACGACCAGCTGCTCGGCGGTCGCGGGCGACCAGCGCTCGAGCGTGCGCTGCGCCAGCATGCCGGTGAATCCCCCGTCCACGACCATGCCGAGGAGCGCGCCCATCGCATCCGCCCGTGGAAGACCGGAACCGAGCGCCCAGGCCGCGTGCTCGCGGAGGAAGGCCCGTTCGTCGGACAGGAGGCCGACGAGCATCCGGCCGGCCTCGCCGTCGAACACCTGGGCGAGGGCGTGCGTCGCAGCGATCGCGGCCAGCTCGTCGTCGCCGCGGAGTGCCTGTGCGAGGACCCGGATGGTGCGGACACCGGGGTCGCGCCCGGCCTCGAAGGCCAGGTCGTCGGCGAGGCGCAGTGCGTCGACGATCGACGGCGCGGCCATGACGGCGTCGAGTGCGGTCTGGACTCCCACGGTGCCCTCCTCGGTGGTGGCACGATCGCGCCGCCGGGGCGGTGCAGTGCTGTGGACGATACTTGGTCAGTTCGTGGGTTCCGTCCACCGCTTGACAGGCCCCGGAAAGGCAGGCACATGCGCGTCGTCGTGATCGGAGACCCCACCCCGCGGTGTTCGCCGGACCGCCGGGCGTGCCGATCGCCGCACTCGCCGCCGACGACTACACGGCCGTGAAGCTCAGGGGCGCCACCGGCTGGTGGGACCAACGCGGCGTCCTCGACCTCGCGGACGCGGCGTCGGCGGACGGTGGCACCGCGCTCGCCCGAGTGTGGGACGGGCGGGAAGCGGCTCGGCGGGGGCCGCTCGTCTCCGGACCGGGGCCGAGCGGGCGGCCTCCGCGTGGTTCGATCGCATCTCCGCCGCCCTCGGCGGTGACACCTGCTGAGCCGGTTGCCCGGTTCCCAGCGGTGGCGGCGCCATCGCGGCGGCGGCCGTCGGGGCGTCGGGCCGCCGTGCGACGTCAGCGGATCGAGAAGTAGCTCACCGAGCCGCCGCCGGTGGCGAGGGCCGTGTCGACGTCCCAGTAGTCGGCGTCCTTGGTGTGGCCGCCGACCCAGACCTTCGTGCCGTCGTCGGTGTGCTCCACCCGGGTGACGACGGCCGTGTGGTCGCGGTCACCCGAACTGTCCCAGTCGAACTGCGCGATGTCGCCGACCTTCACGAGGGAGCGCTGCCCGTCGTCGAGGTAGGCGGCACGGTCGGTGCGGGTCAGCAGGTAGTCGCGGAGGGCGGTCGAGCTGGCCCAGGTGGGGGACATCGCGCCGGTGGCGCGGTCGAGGTACCAGCCGCCGTCCATGGCCCAGCCGCGGGCGACCAGCGACTGGCTCGCGAAATTCGCGCAGTCGTAACCGTCGATGACGGGGTACTCGGCGGTGTTGTAACTGCTCCAATAGGTGAGCACGTAGGCGAGCTGCGCGTCGATCCCGGGGTCGCTCGTGTAGGTGAGGCTGAGCGTGCGCGGCGCCATCGGCACCGCAGCCTCGGGCGCGCCCGTGAGCTCGCCCTCGAGGGGCTGCACCACGGACGTGCCCGCGGCGACCACCGCGGTGGGCATCTCGACGTCGACCGGTTGCCCCGCGGCATCCGTGAACTCGACCGGCGCGGTGGTTCCCAGCTCGGCGTCGTCGACCGCGGGCACCTCGAAGGTGATCGTGCGCTCGTCTGCGGCGACGATCGTCGCCGGGTCCCCGCCGACGAGCACCGACCCGACCTGGTCGAGCTCCTCGCCCGTGACGGTCACCTGCGTGCCGCCGGTGAACGGGGCGGCAGCCACCGAGAGGTCGCTCGTCACGGTGGGACCGTCGTCGACGCCGGCCTCGACGTCGGGCGTCGCGATCGTGTCGGTCGGGGTCGCGCGGTCGGCAGCATTCGCCGAGACGGTGGTCGCGCTCGGCGCGTCCCCGTCGGCGGCGGCCGCGACGGCGCCGAGCGCGCTCACGCCCATGATCGCCGAGGCGCAGCCGAGGGCGACCGTGCGCCGGAACGCCGCACCCGACGGACGGCGGTTGCGCAGGCGCTCGGCGCGGTGGCGCGGCCCCGAGCGCTTCAGCGGCTCCTGGGGTTCGCGCGTGGGCGCGACGTGCGGCTCTTCGAGCGGCGCGGCGGTCGGTTCGGGCTCGACCGCTGCGGGCTCGAGGCGCCGGACCGCGCCGGCACCCGGCTCGACGGTGACGGCGGCTCGGGTCGCGGCATCCTTCTCGACGGGGGCCCGCTGCGCGACGGCATCGGTCGATGCGGGGTCGTCGAGCCGCGCCGTGGCGGCGCGGAAGGTCGAGCGGAAGCGCAGGGGAAGCTCAGGAGTGTGGGGGGTGTGTGGCACGGCGATGGTTCCGGTGTCGGCATTAAGGGGGACACGACAGCACACCACGGGTATTTGTGAGGAACCCTCCCACTGACTGGGAAAGCCATGAGAGCGCGATCACGAACTGGACTCGGAATTGGATGCGTCGCTGACGGCGACGGCGCCGAAGGCGTGCACGGGCAGCAGGCGCCGCGGCACGACCATGCGACCCTACGCCCGCCGGCCTGAGCGACCGCTGGACGGAGGCGGCGGACTCCTACGCCGGCGCCTGGCGCCCCACGAGCCGCAGGCGGAGCGCCGCGACGGCCAGTGGCACCAGCACGAAGATCGCGACGACGTTGACGCCCGCGAAGCCGCCGACCCCGAGCACGACCCCTGAGGTCGCGGCGGCACCGGCCGCAGCGAGGTTCATCGCGGCATCCGTCGCGCCCTGCAGCGGCACGCGCAGTCGCTCGTCGACCGACGTGGTGAGCAGCGTGGAGCCGCCGATGATGCTCGCCGACCAGCCGAGGCCCAGCAGGCCGAGCGCCAGCGGCAGCAGGAGCACGTCATCCGCCGGCGCCAGGATGCCGATGACGGTGGCCGTGATGAGGAGCGCCGCGCCGATGCCGATCACGCGCGTCGACCCGATGCGGTCGGAGAGCCAGCCCATGATCGGGCTCGCGCCGTACATGCCGAGGATGTGGATGCTGAGCACCACGCCGACGAGCGAGAGGGAGAGTCCGTGCTCGGTCATGTGCACCGGGGTCATGACCATCACGCAGATCATGACGGTCTGCGAGCACACGATCGCGAGGATCGCGACGAGCGCACGGGGTTCGCGCACCGCGATGCGCAGGGCCTGCCAGGAGCCGACGCGCTTCGGCGGCGCGGTCGCCACGGGCGGGTCCGCCACGACGGGCGGGTCCGTCACGGCGGGCGGGTCGGATGCCGCGGGCAGCCCGGATGCCGCAGCCGAGTCGGCGAGGGCGACGGGCATCGGATCCGGCGTGGCATCCGTCGCCGAATCCGCGTCGACCGCCAGGTGCCCCGCCTTCGGGATCCGCAGCAGCGTGCCGACGATGACGGTGGACAGCGCGAACGCGACCGCAGAGAACACGAACGGCCCCACGAGCGGTGGCAGCCCGAGCGACTGGCCCAGGGTGTCGCCGGTCTGCGAGAGCAGCGGCCCCGCGACCGAGCCGATGGTCGTCGCCCAGAGCACGAGCGACATCGCGCGGGCCTCGAATCCCGGCGCCGCCACCTCGGTCGCCGCGAACCGCGCCTGCAGGCCCGCCGCCGCGCCGGCTCCGAATGCCGCGAGGCCGAGGAACACGAGCGGCGCCGTGGCGGTCGCGGCCGCGACGATGACGAGCACGGCACCGAGGCTCGCCAGGCCGTACCCCGTGGCGAGGGCGACATTGCGGCCCGATCGCACCGCGAGTCGCGCGAGCGGCACCGCGACGATCGCCGCGCCGAGCACGCTCGACGATTGGGCGAGTCCGCCCATCGCGAGAACGCCCGTGAGGTCGGCGGTGAGGATGGCGGCGACCGCGATGCCGGTGGCCACGCCGAGGCCCGCCAGCAGCTGGTTGACGATCAGCACGGCGAGCGAGAAGCCACGCCGCGGCATGCGCCGCGCTCGACCCGCCATGGACTCAGCCGTAGTCGGGGGCGGGCGGCAGCCCGAAGAACTCCTCGAGCGTGGTCACGCCGGTCTCGCGCATCTCGTTGGCGAGCTCGGTGCCGACGTAGCGGAAGTGCCACGGCTCGAACGTGTAGCCGGTGATGGCGGTCTTGTCGGCCGGGTACCGCAGGATGAACCCGAACCGAGCGGCGTTGTCGCGCAGCCAGATGCCCTCGGGCGTCTCGCCGAAGCACTCTTCGAGCGAGCACTCCCCCGAGAGCGGGCCGATGTCGATCGTGAGGCCGGTCTGGTGCTCGCTGAACCCGGGGCGGGCGGTCGTGAGGTCGTCGCCGTCGTAGACGTCCTCCTGGGCGGAGTACGAGCGGTAGGCGCTGTTCGACGCGAGCTCGAGTCCGGCCTCGCCGCGTGCGGTGTCGAACATCGCGACGACGGCGTCGGATGCCTCCTGCCGGAGCAGCGGCTCGTTCGTGAACTCGACCGGCACCTCGACGAGGTCCGCGGGCTCGAAGTCCTGCGGGTTCATGGGCCGCAGCTTGTTCACGACGACCCAGATGCTGTTCGGGTCGTCGAGAGACCTGGCCGCGCGGTCGAACGTGTCGACGCTGGCGGGGGCCGGGAGCGCGTTCGGGGCCGGGCGCGCGGTGGGTGTCTCC
>Ga0247821_10002436_pt1 | contig 10213 bp, 12 predicted proteins | sample 13C_Glycerol_Day_FD_192481 | JGI IMG/M metagenome (GOLD analysis project Ga0247821, IMG submission 192481) | Soil microbial communities from agricultural site in Penn Yan, New York, United States - 13C_Glycerol_Day14 | ecosystem: Environmental > Terrestrial > Soil > Agricultural land | place... | reverse complement strand
ATGATGCTCTCCTTGTGGTGAGTGGTGTGTTGGTACTTAGAAGTTTGCCTGAAGTTGAGCCGTAGCGCAAATCAGCGGTTGACGATGGCCTCGGCCTCGGCGACCGTGATGACGTCCTTGCCGCCACGCGAGCCGTCGAAGAGGTAGATGGTGGTGAGGGTGCTGGGCTCGAAGACGAAGTCGCCGTCAGCGTTGACCGTGAAGCCCTCCTTGTGAGCCAGGGCGAAGGTCAGGGCCTCGCGGATGGTGTCGCCTGCCTCGAGGTGAGCGGCCTGATCGAAGTCCTGCTCGGTGTAGTGCTGCGAACCGTTGCTGACCAGGTGAACCGTGTAGCGTGCCATGATGCTCTCCTTGTGGTGAGTGGTGTGTTGGTAGTTAGATTATTGCACGGCTCGAGCCGAAGCGCAAATCCTTAGAGGGAGTGGGAGGACTGGCGCTCGACGTAGTCGAACTCGTCGTTGATGCCGTGGGGGTGCTGCTCGATCCAGCGCTCCGCGCGTGCCCTGCTGCTGGTGTGGCCGACCACGAAAGCCTCGCCCTTGAAGTAACCGATGATGATGTGCATAAGTAGATTGTTGCACACCATCACCGGTTCCGCAAGCCTCAGATCCAGGCTCCCTTGGTGGGACGCTTGCCGAAGGCGAAGCTCACGTCGTCAGCGCTGACCTCGAGCGCTGCTGCGAAGGTGAGGCGGCGACCCTTGAGGCCCTCGATGATGTCGGTGTAGTCGACCGTGCTGAAGAACTCACCCATGAGCGAGGAGGGGATGCTGACCCAGACGCGGAAGCCCTGGTCGTCCTTGACGACTGCCTTGTAGCTGGTGCCGTAGTCGCCCTCGACGATCTTGGCGGAGACGATCTCGCCGGTCACCTGCACGCGGCCGGAGGGAGCCGGGGTCTCAGCGGCCTTCGCCGCCTGCCCTGCACGCTTCTCCATCGTGCGGCGAACCGCTGCGATCATGTTGGGGGTGAAGGGCTTGCTCGGGCCGACCCAGCGGAGGGTCTCGGCCATCGTGCGGATGAAGCCATCCTTCTCGAGCTTGACCGGCTGAGCCTGCTCTGCCCACTCGTCGTAGGTGGCGAACAGGTGCTGGGTGTCGTCCTCGATGACGATGCCCATCAGGAACTCGAAGACCTCGGGGTCAGCGGCCTGCAGAGCAATCTGGTTGGCGTGAGCTGCGTCGATCTTCTTCTGGTGCTCAGCGGCACGCTTGCGGTCGGCCTGTGCCTTGCGGACGGCTCGCCCGTGGCACCACTTCTGCGCAGCGGCCTCGTTCTCGAAGATGTCACCGAGGCGAAGCTCGTAGATGTTGTGGCACTTGTAGCAGATGCTGTCGAAGCCGTTGAACGAGTAGTGACCGGTGCCACCACAGCGCGAGCAACCCTTCGCGAAGATGTCGCCAGCCTGGATGTAGTAGAAGCCCTCGAACTCGAGGGTGGTGATGTTTGCCATGAGATGAGTTTAGCTGATGCTGCTGGAATCCGCAAACACTTCTTCGACTACAGGCTGGCAGGGTCTTTGCCGTCGAGCGTTCCGTAGAGGAGGTACTCGATGAGCAGCAGGAGTCCCCGCACGATCGCGTACGCATAGTTCTCCCAGAGGTACCATCCCAGACCCACGAACCAGAAGATGACGGCCGCGATGCCGATGACGTGCAGGATCGGCAGGCCGAACAGCGTGGTGAAGATGGTCTGGGTCGGCCCTGCCTTGGTGAAGTACTTCGGCTCGAGGTCCTCGAACAGGTCCTCCATCGTGGTGCGTCGCTTGGTGTGGCTGTGCTGAGTCATGATGATTCCTTACTCGAGAAAGTTGGCGTAGGAGGGGTCCTGGAAGTTCCCAGTGCTGGGACCTGCACCCTGCAGGAAGACCAGGAAGAGCCACCAGAAGAACTGACCGATGAGCCACAGGGCCACACCGATGACACCGAGACCGGCCAGCACCAGGGAGATCCCCACGAAGAACGCGAGGACGCCCGAGCGGACGCGCTCAGTCGCAGTGGGTGCCTCGTCTACTACGAGGAGTTCATCGAACGTGGTCATGCTTCTACCTCTTCCGGTTCCGGCCTGCGAATGATCTTCAACTGAGTGTTGAGGTAATGCAGGTCGTTGCCCATTTTAGTCTGCACACCCAACCTGAGCAACTGTGAATCTTCCTCAGGCGGGGCGAGGTTCATGATGAAGTCGCTCCAGCCGTGGAGAGCCGTACTGCCCAGGATCATCTCCTGGATGCTCTCGCCCTTCTCGAAGACGCGCTTACGGGTGTGGTGGATGAACATGATGGCACACCCAGTCGCCTTGGCGATGATCTTGAGGTCCTTGAGGATGCTGTACATGTCGGTGCTGCTGCTGACCTCTGCCTTGCCGATTGACATAGAGAGGGTGTCCAGGATGACGATCTTGAGACCGTACTCCTCGATGGTCTGGTAGAGACGCACCTTGTCGCAGACCGTGTCGAAGCTGATGTCCCCATTGTCCTCCACGTGCAGGCGTCCTTCGCTGAGGTCGATGGGGTCGAAGCGGGTCAGCAGGGCCAGAGGCTTCGGCGGCTCCCAGGTCATGTGGCCTGCCTTGTCGACACGGAGGCGACCGTCCCAGTGGTAGCCCTCGCGACCACGGGTCCGGTTGATGCCGTCGTTGAGCCGGGTGGAGAACAGGTACTCGCCGTCCTCGAGGCTGAAGAAGCCGACCGGCTGAGGCTTGGCCACACTGACACCGAGAGGCTTACGGCCGGATGCGAGACCCAGGGCCAGCTCCATCGCGACACGGGTCTTGCCGACCTTCGGGGGAGCCACCAGGAGTCCGCAGCCACCCTCGGGGATGATCCCCTTGACGAGCCAGGGCATCGGCTTGCGGATGACGGGACCGAAGTCCGCCACGGTAGCCATCTCCCAGGCACCGACCGACTCCTCCGTGACCTCCTGGTCCTCGATGGGGTTGGAGGTCTTGGCAGGCTTCTCCGGCTTGGAGGGCTGAGCGTCGTATGCCCGCTGGATGTCGTCCTTGAGCCGGTCGGGGTCGTCCTTCCACTTGTTCCAGTCGGTGGCCTTGATCAGCTTGAAGGTGAGAGCCTGGTCCAGTCCCAGCTCTGCTGCCTGCCGAGCGAACTTCCAGAGCAGGTTGCTGCGGTCGCCGTACCCGTCAGGGGTCGCCAGAGCCGCTGCTGTCGCCGCAGGGAAGCCCAAACCGCTGGCCACCTTACGCAACAGCACAGCGCGCGGGTAAACGGTCCCCTGGGACGGCAGGAGACGCCCGTGGAACGGCTTGCGCTTGTGGTGCCAGGACCCAGGGACACGCAGGAGCTGACCGATGTCGACCCCGCTCTTGTCGCCGCCGAGAGCGTGGGCCAGCAGACCCATGAACCCGTCACGGTGGAACTCACTCGGGGAGAAGCTCTCCTTCATCAGCCAGATCGCCTGCTTGTGGCCGGGGCTGGTCTCCCAGATGTACGACGGCTTCAGCGCCATCAGCATCTCGTTGTTGTACGAGTCGTCGCAGTCGACCCAGAGCACCCGCTGAGCAGGGTACTGCTGGAACGTGCCTTCCTCGTCCTTGCGCTTGATCTTGCGGTCAGTGCCGTTGCTGACTGCCGGGGTCCAGTACCAGTCGTCCGCCTCCGTGAGCACGGGCAGGGACGGCTGACGGCTGTCGAGGTACGGACCCTCGCGGAACCGCTCCTTGCCCTTGACACCGATGTTGCTGATGTGTGGCATCCACACGTTACCGCGCACGCCTGCGTGACGCCAGACCTTGAGGACTACTCCGAGAGACTGCTTATCCACTCTACTACTTCCCGAACGTTTGGATCGTGACTGGTGAAGGTCTTACCCCCAGCCTCCCTGAACTTCTTCAGGTTGTACTGCTGTGCCTTCGAGGGCTTCTCACGGGCTGACTTCTTGGCCTCGATTGCGAAGAAGTGCCCATGCGCGCTACCTAGAACATCGGGGGTCCCTTTCTGCTGAAAGGAACCCCCGTGAGTTCTGAGGCAGTAGACACCCGGGATGGAGTTAAGTACCCCCATCATCTTCCGGACGATGTCTGCCTCATCCACGTCTTAGCGACGCTTGACGGTGCGACGAGCCGGTGCTGCTGCGGCAGGCTTCTTGGCAGGTGCCTTCGCAGCGGGCTTCTTGGCCGGAGCAGAGGCGCGGCGACGGGGAGCGGGAGCTTCCTCCTCTTCCTCCTCTTCCTCATCCTCCTCGTCCTCTTCCTCGTCCTCGTCCTCGTCGAACTCGTCCTCGTCCTCTTCGAGCTCGTCGTCGCCGAGGTCGTCCTCATCCTCGTCGTCCTCGAACTCCTCCTCGTCTTCCTCGTCGCCCTCGAGGATCTCCAGGAGCTCGGCCTTCTTCAGACCGGTCGGGTCCTCGCCGAGGTCCTTGACGGCCTTGCGGAGCTGAGGCAGGGTGTAGGTCGAGTAGTCGACCGCCTCCTCTTCCTCGTCCTCGTACTCCTCGTCGGCCTCCTCGTCCTCGGCCCACTCGCCCTCGTCGTCCTCGTCGTCGTCCCCGGCCACACCGACCGCGTCGTCACCGACCAGGCTGAGGTCGTAGATGCCGTTGACCTCCGAGCGGCCCTCGTACTGGCCGACCGCGTCGGTGATCTCCACGGCGACGAGCTTGCCGATGGGCTTCTCCGGGTCGATGGTCGAGACCTTCTTGGGGACCGGGATGCCCGCAGCCACGAAGAGGTCGCGGATCTTGAAGAGCTGGTTGTCCTGGTGCTTGCAGTACCAGGGGAAGCGACGCGTCTTGTAGCGCGGGTCGGTCGGGACCAGGGCATAGGTCCACATGTCCGTGCCGTCGTTCGCCTCCTTGTCGTCGACGCCCACGACCTTCATCTCGTAGAGACCCTCGGGGATGTGCTTGGTGTTCCAGCCCGAGCGCTCTTCGACCTTGGAGAAGTCGAGCTTCATCTTCTTGAGTGCCATGATGTGTTTCCTTCTTTTGGGGTTTCTCGACTAGCGGGTCCAGCCGAGAAGCTGGTTGAGGCGAGCCGGGGTCGGCTGCTTCAGGTAGGGAGGGTTGCCCTTGTAGATCTTGCTGCGGGCACCCGCCACGATGGAGGACGACGGCCCGAGCCAGAGGCGGCGAACAGGCTTGTCGTTGACCTGAGCGATGTACAGACGGCCGATGGCGTCCGACATCTGCATCAGGATGGAGTAGGGTCCGGGGGAGAGGTCCGGGACGGTCATGGAGTTGACGTCCTCGTCGTCATCGTCCGACTGCCACTCCTCGTCCGGCCGCTGGAGCTTCTCCTGGACGATGACGTACACGTCCTTCTTCGAGTTGCGCAGGGTGCGCAGCAGGGCCGCGAAGGAGTTGTTGCAGATGCCCCGCTGGTTGAGCGAGACTGCCCCTCCGCCGCCGATCTCCAGGAGGAAGTCGTTGTACAGGGATGTGGCCGTGTCGATGACGATGCGGTCGTGCTTCGCCAGGAACGGGGTCGAGAGGAACGTCTTGTTGAGGTTCTTCGTGCTGGTGTCCTCGACCACGGTGAGACCCGTGGTGTCGATCCCGATGAGGCCCTGATCCGACGATAGGACTGCCGTCTTGCCCTTCGGGGCACCTGCCAGAGCGAACGTTGTCTTGCCGACCTTGGGTCGACCGTAGATGGTCTTGAGCGTCACTTCTTCTTGCCCTTCTTCTGGTTCGGGTAGTAGTCGAGCGGGTCACGCGTGGTCGTGTACCTCGTGCGCTGCTCGATCTCACTGGTGCCGTGGATAAGGTCCGCGATTGTGAGGTCCTTGTAGTTGCACATGTACCCTGAGCAAGCGTGAAGGTTTCGCTCCACACAGTCGGGGTCGTCCCACGTGTAGTTTAGCAGGCGGCGAGCGCTCGTGACAAATGCCTTGTGCTGCCTAGCCCGCTGCTCCGGAGAAAACTCCATACGATCCCGCCGGAACAGGTCGCTGTAGTCCCGCTGCTTGAGCGCAATGAGGAAGTCCTTGACGTACTCGCGCTCCTCCTCGTCCTCGATGGCGAGAAGCTCCTTGCCCCGGATCACCGTCATCATGCCCTGTTCCTGGAGCCACTCCTTGAAGACGGGGAGGGTCGTGCCAGAGGGCTTCAGCACCCGGCTGATCTTGCCCTTCAGGGTCAGGCTGGGGACGCTGATGGAGCCGGTCTTGGCGTAGTCGTAGATGAAGCCCTTCGGCTGAGGCAGAGGCTTGCCCTTCCACCGAAGCTTCTTGTACTCCGGAGCGGTCTCGCATGCCCAGAGGTACGAGTAGTGCTGGAAGGCCAGCTCGCGGTATCGCCACTCCGGGATCTGTGCGTGCGTCTTGTGGTCGACGAGCCAGACATCCCCGTGCTCATCGATGACGACGAGGTCGATCCGGCCACGGTACAGCACCTTGCCGCCGAACATCGGACGCTCGACCGTGATCTCCGCCGCGATGGGGGTGAGGTTGTCCTTGGCGTAGACGTACTCGTACGAGGTCATGATGCGGTGGACCTCGCGCTCGAGGCCGACCACTTCCTCCTCGAACTGCTCCTTCTCGGACTTCTCCTTGATCTCGGCATGCTTCGCACGCCAGTCGCGACCGTTGGCGCGCTCCTCGAGCAGGGAGTGTACCCACGTCCCACGGGTGAGAGGCTTCTTCTCCAGGCGAGGCCGCAGTCCCAGGACGATCGAGTAGTAGACCTCCCGGTGGCACTCGACGAAGCCAGACACCATGGACTGCGTGATGACGAGCTTGCCGTCGTCGGTCGTGGGCCACTTGCCCCGGAACTTCCGCAGCGGGCTTCCGGGCTTGAGACCCGTGCTCGGCAGGCGTGTGGCCTTACCCTTAGAACTCGGCAAGCGGCTCGCCTCCCCAGCACCGACTGATCGTGACGTCCGCCTTGAGGAAGAACTTGCGCTTGAGGTTGGCATCTGCGGCCTCCAGGGTCTGCTTGACGAGACGCCCGACCTTCCGAGCGTTCTTGTAGGGTGCGGTCAGGCACACGGAGTCGTGTACCGTAGTGATGAGCTGAGCGTCCCAGAGCGACATCCTGGCGTCGCGGGCGAGCTTGGCAAGGGAGATAAGCATGAAGTCAGATCCTGTGCTCTGCACGGGGCTGTTGATGGCCTGCCGGAAGGCGTTCTCCTGGACCCAGAAGTCCGAGTCGTAGACCTTCGGCAAGTGGCGGAACCGGCCGAACTCGTTGTGCACTCCGCCGTACTCGATCGCCTCGCGACGCTGCTTCCGGTACCACTCCTCGAGGGAGCTGAAGTTCTCGAAGAACTCAGCACGGAACTTGCCTGCGTCCTTCGGGTTGATGGTGACCCCGTAGTTGTCGAAGACGTAGTCGGCGAAGTGCTTCTCCCGCATGCCGTAGATGAAGCCGAAGTTGACACCCTTCGCCAGAGACCGGTGCTCCTTGGTCATCTCCTGGCCGTGGACGAGCTTGAGAGCCATGTAGGTATGGATGTCCTCGTCGCGCTCGAAGATGCTGAGCATGGTCTTGTCGCCCGACATGACTGCTGCCACACGAAGCTCCAGCTGCCCGAAGTCTACCTCGATCCAGGCACGACCGCGCTCCCCGAAGAGGTTACGTGTGGCCTTGTCGCGAGGGATCTGCTGCGAGTTGAGGCCAGGCTGTTCCTTGCCGGGACTGCTGCTGCTGAGCCGACCGGTGACCGTGCCCGTGAGGTTGAAGCTGGTGCTGATGCGACCGTTGACCGTCCGCTCCTCGATGGGCACCAGGAAGCCGGTCAGCTGCTTGTACAGGGTCGACCGCTTGATCAGCAGGCGCGCGGCAGGGTGGTCGATCTTGCCGAGGTTCTCAGCGCTCAGGCTAGGCACCCCATCGGGCCACGTCTTGGACGGCTTGCCGACTGCAGGGCACTTCGCTCCCTGGTAGACGTAGAGCCACCACTTGGTCCAGTTCGTGTTCCCCCAGTTGACCTTTGACTTCTTCAGGAAGTCGGGCCAGCGCTCCTTGTCGGGCACCGACCGGTCCAGCTGAGCCTCGATGGCTGCGATCTCCGCCTGCACGCGCTCCTTGGTCTTCTTGACCAGACCCAGACGCACAGGCATCTGGTTGGCCTCCATCATCTTGAGAGGCTTGACGGCAGGGAGCATGATCTGCTGCATGACGTACACGGGGTTCTCCCCCGGCCGGAGGTTCTTCCGGATGTAGTTCTTCTGCCACTTGAGCAGGTCTCGACCGAGAGCTACGTCCCTGGCCACATACCGAGAGACCTCTGCCTTGCGGACCTTCCACTGGGAGCGGGGGATGTGCACCCGGTCCTCCCAGCGCTTGCCGAACCAGTCGGGGAACTGAGTGACGTCGATCTCCTCCTTGCCGTAGCGGAGGATGCGGTGACCGAGGTCGTCCAGGCCGACGGTGCGGTTCTCGTCGATGAGATGCGCCATGAACATCGTGTCCCAGACCATGCGAACCTTCGCGCCATCCCGCTCGAGCCACGTCTGATCGAAGGGCGAGTTGTGCGCAGCACCCTTGCGGATGCGGAGCTTGCGGATGTCGGCCTGCCTGCGAGGCCACCAGACGAGAACGTCCTTGCGGTCCAGCGGGGCGAACGCGATACAGAGGAGCTGGCCCTTGTCGTAGAAGAGGCTCGTGGTCTCGATATCGAAGTAGACGATGTCGTCTGTCAGGTCAAGGTACTCCTGGACATCAGTCCAGTCGTCGGTGATCATGAATTGCAAGCGGGGCTCCTGCAGGTGATGTGGAACTTGAGTTGTGTGGAACTATCGGGACCCTGACAGGATTCGAACCTGCGTGCTGCCAACAACCGGAGCTTACGATCCCCGGCTACAGGGTCCATGTTGAGTTAGATGGGTGACCCCCGGCCACCTGTTCGGGTAGGTGACCGGGGGTCGGCTGTCAGGAGCGAGCCGGACGCTTGCGAGCGTTCGCGGCCGGAGCCTTCGCCGCCGACGCACGCGGGGCACGCTTCGCGGGAGCGGGCTTCTCGGCGGGAGCCGCCTTCGCCGCCGGAGCCTTCTTGGCGGGAGCGGCCTTGGCGACCGGCTTCGGCTCCTCGTGAGCGGGCTTCTCGATCTCCCAGCCCGTCGGCAGCTCGTCGACGTTCGCGATGGCGCGGTCGACCAGACCGTCGAAGTCGCCCGCCTCGATGCTCTCGACGAACGCCTGCCAGGCGATCGCTCGCATGGCCTTGTAGCGGTTCTTCTGGACGTCGATGCCGTGGGCCTCGATGACGGCCAGGATGCCCTCGTTGACGATCTGCTTGAGCGTCGGCTCCGAGGTCTCCTCGGTCTCGACGACCTCGTCCTCGAGGACGGCTGCCTTGGTGCTCTTCGTGGTGGCCATGATGTTCTCCTTGTGTTGTGGCCGGACTGTGGTGTGCCAGTTTTTCGACTAGCCCTCGGTGTTAGAATCCCGTGTCGGTTTCGAAGTTGTTGAAGAGGCTGTACTTGCTGACACGTATAACTATGCCTGACGCCTGCGCAGAGCGCAAGTCCTGGGTGAAAATTTTCCTGGGAATTTTTAGATCCTTAGCTGCGGTAGGCCAAACGAGGCCGCTCCTTGATGCGCTTGACCACTTGGTTGAGGTGATCGTGGTTCACCATGAGAGTCTGCCATACGTCCTCGTCGACGGTTCCCTTGCCACACAGGAACCACACGGTCGGGCTGGCAGGGGACAGCTTGATGCGGTCCGACGCCTGCTTGAACGTGATGTAGTTGAAGTCGCTGGTGTACCAGATGAGGTCGTTGGCCACACTGATGTCCACGGCCATCGCAACGGTCCTGGGCTGGACGAGGAGGACCTTGCAGTCGGGGTCGTACTGGAAGTCCCTGATCACCCGGTCTCGATCCTGCACGGACCCCTGGATGATCTGGTGGCCGATGCCCCTGCGGGTCAGCCAGCGGCGGACGAGCTTGATCTCCCACGTGTGCGTAGCGGCGATGATGACCTTGCCCTTGCACCGACCCAGCACCGTCCCCAGGGCCGCGAGACGCTTGCGCGCTGCGACGGGTATGGTGTGGCTCTGCCCCTCGTCGTCCTTGACCCAGCCTGCGACGAGGGTGCGCATACGCAGGAGCCGGGTCAGCGGGTTCAGCGCGGCAACCGTGTAGTCGTCGACCTCGAGGACGCCTTCCTTGAACAGCTCGTTGAGCTGCTCGCTGATCTCCTCGGGCACCGGGTAGTTGACCTTGCGGATGGGCACGGGGTCGCCGGGTCCGACCATCGTGATGACGTTCGGCTGGAGGTACGCATTGAGCTCGTCCTGGTTCCGCGGGCGGATC
>Ga0247821_10002435_pt1 | contig 10213 bp, 9 predicted proteins | sample 13C_Glycerol_Day_FD_192481 | JGI IMG/M metagenome (GOLD analysis project Ga0247821, IMG submission 192481) | Soil microbial communities from agricultural site in Penn Yan, New York, United States - 13C_Glycerol_Day14 | ecosystem: Environmental > Terrestrial > Soil > Agricultural land | place... | reverse complement strand
CTGGCGGCGCGCGATCTCGATGCGCGCAGCCTCAGGTGGCAGTACTTCCTCGATGCCATCTGGCAGCAGCCAGCGGTCTACCGTTGCCATTACGCCATTTCCCCTCTGGTCCGGGCGGCTTGCCAGCAGGCGAGCCGTCAGTAAAGCAGGCATTGGCGCACAGCAGCGGGCAGCACTGATCCCAGCGCCACCACCGTACCCAATACCCTCGAATTGCCTTGCGACCTGACCAAGCCGTCAACTGGCCGTTTGCCAATCAACCTTGCAGACGCAAAAAAGCCGGGAAATTTCCCGGCTGCCGCATCATACACCCCTTTTCATTCAGGATGCACCCTGCCTGGAGTTTTAGCTGCCAGGCGGGGTGTTTCCTCAACAGAGCATCAGGGCTTGCTCTTGTCCAGGTAGCGGAAGAACTCGTTCTTCGGATCCAGGACCAGCACGTCGCTCTTGCTCGAGAAGCTCTCGCGGTATGCCTGCAGGCTACGGTGGAACGCATAGAAATCAGCGTCCTGGCTGTAAGCCTTGGCATAGATGGCGGCCGCCTGGGCGTCGCCGTCACCACGGGTTTCCTCAGCTTCGCGGTAGGCTTCGGCCAGCAGTACACGGCGCTGACGATCGGCATCCGCGCGGATACCCTCGGCCAGCTCGTTACCCTTGGCACGATGCTCGCGGGCTTCGCGCTCACGCTCGGTGCTCATGCGGTCGAACACGCTGCGGTTGACTTCCTTCGGCAGGTCGATGGCCTTGACGCGCACGTCGACCACCTCGATACCCAGCTCCTTGCTGGCCATGCGGTTCAGCGAGGCGGTGATGTCAGCCATCAGCGCGTCACGTTCACCGGACACCACTTCGTGCAGGGTACGCTTACCGAATTGGTCGCGCAGGCCGCTTTCCAGACGGCGCGACAGACGCTCGTCGGCAATCTGCTTCATGCCGGAGGTGGCAGTGTAGAAGCGCTCGGCATCCTTGACGCGCCACTTGGCGTAGGCGTCGACCATCACCGCTTTCTTCTCCAGGGTCAGGAACCGCTGGGTCGGGGCGTCGAGGGTCATCAGGCGGGCGTCGAACTTGCGGACCTGGTTCACATACGGGATCTTCACATGCAGCCCCGGCTGGACATCCGCCTGGACCACCTTACCGAAGCGCAGCAGTACCGCACGCTCGGTCTGGGACACGATGTAGAAGCTGTTCCAGGCCACGATGGCCAGGACCACAGCGGCGATCAGGGCGATCAGCGATCTATTGCTCATCAGCGGCTCTCCCTAGTACGCATCTGCTGCTGTTGCTGTTGAAGGTCCTGCGCCGCACGCGCTGCTGCATCGTTGGCCGACGGGGTAACGCCGGTGACAGGTGCGGACGTGTTGCGGCTGCCTTCGACCATCTTGTCCAGCGGCAGGTAGAGCAGGTTGTTCTGCCCGTCCTTGGTCGCCACCATGACCTTGCTCGAATTGCTGTAGACCTCTTGCATGGTCTCCAGGTACAGACGCTGACGGGTCACGTCAGGTGCCTTGTGGTACTCGGCGACCAGCTTGGTGAAGCGGTCGGCCTCACCCTTGGCGCGCGCGATGACTTCGTCGCGGTAACCGTTGGCGTCCTCGATGATGCGCTGGGCCTGACCACGGGCTTCCGGCACCACGCCGTTGGCGTAGGACTCGGCCTGGTTGCGGGCACGCTGCTCGTCTTCGCGGGCACGGATCACGTCATCGAAGGCTTCCTGCACTTCACGCGGGGCAGCCGCGCTCTGTACGTTGACCTGGGTAACGGTGATGCCGGTACGGTAGTTGTCGAGGAAACGCTGCAAACGTTCGCGGATATCCACGGCCATCTGCTCACGACCTTCGGTCAGTACCTGGTCCATCGAAGTGGAACCCACCACGTGGCGCAGGGCGCTGTCGGTGGCATGCTGCAGGCTCACCTCGGGCTGGTCGACGTTGAGCACGAAGTCCTGCAGGTTGCTGATCTTGTACTGGACGGTCAGTGGTACCTCGACGATGTTCTCGTCTTCGGTGAGCATCTGACCCTGCTTGGTGTAGGCACGCTCGCGCGTGACGTTTTCCATGTACTTGCGATCGATGGGCGGGAAGTAGATGTTCAGGCCGGGACCGACCGTCTCATAGTACTTGCCGAAGCGCAGCACTACGGCCTGCTCCTGCTCGTCGACCACGTACACGGCGCTGTACAGCCAGATTGCAGCCAGCACCGCCAGGCCGATGCCCAGCAGGCCGAAGCCGCCACCCTTGCCGACATTGCGGTCACCGCCGCCACGTTTTTTGCCACTGCCGAACATGCCATTGAGGCTGTCCTGCAGTTTGCGGAAGGCCTCGTCCAGATCAGGCGGACCTTTTTTATCGCCACCGCCGCCACCGCGTCGGCCGCCCCAGGGATCCTGATTGTTCGAGTTGCCACCCGGCTCGTTCCAAGCCATAGCGCTCTCCATCTGATAAAGCAAAGACGCGCCCACGGCGCGCCGTCCAATGCTACAGAATGCCTGCCACTGCCGCCCGGCGACCTCGCCGGGCATTTATTGCAAAGTGTGTTGCTCGACAAACACTTGCGGCTCCATGCCTTCACGGCTGACCAGGCGATTCAATTCGACCATGGGCAACCGAACACTCAGCAGGTAGCGCCCTTCTTCATCATGCGTTTCACTCTGCACGGCACCCAGGGCAAAGAATTGCGCGCGCAAACGGGCAAAACGCTGCTCCAGACACAGGGTACCGACAAACAGATCATCCCCCAGCAGCTCGGCAATCGCCTGGCCAACCAGCTCCAGACCACGTCCATCGCGTGCCGATACCCAGACCCGCTCAGGCTTGCCATCGGCATCGCGCTGAATCTGCGGCTCGACATCTTCTAGCAGGTCGAGTTTGTTATAGACCTCGAGGATCGGCAAGCCTTCGGCACCGATCTCGCCAAGTACTGCCAGCACCTGCTCGATCTGCTCCATGCGCTCTGGCTCATGGGCGTCGATCACATGCAGCAACAGGTCAGCGTTGCTCGACTCTTCGAGCGTAGCCCGAAATGCCTCGACCAGCTTGTGCGGCAGGTGACGAATGAAGCCTACGGTGTCGGCCAGCACGATCGGGCCGAGGTCGTTGAGCTCGAGCCGGCGCAGGGTCGGGTCGAGGGTGGCGAACAGTTGGTCGGCGGCGTACACCTCGGATTCGGTCAAGGCATTGAACAGCGTTGACTTGCCGGCGTTGGTGTAGCCCACCAGCGATACCGACGGAATATCCGCGCGGCGACGGCCACGACGAGCCTGCTCACGCTGGCTGCGGACCTTTTCCAGACGCCCCTTGATCTGCCGCAGGCGCACCCGCAACAGGCGGCGGTCGGTTTCCAGCTGGGTTTCACCCGGACCGCGCAGGCCGATACCACCTTTCTGCCGCTCAAGGTGGGTCCAGCCGCGAACCAGCCGCGTGCTCATGTGCTCGAGCTGGGCCAGTTCGACCTGCAGCTTGCCTTCATGGGTACGCGCCCGCTGGGCGAAGATATCGAGGATCAGCCCGGTACGGTCGAGCACACGACACTCGAAGACACGTTCGAGGTTGCGCTCCTGACTGGGCGTGAGGGTGTGATTGAAAATCACCAGGTCTACCTGTTCGGCGTTGACCAGGTCGCGCAATTCCTCGACCTTGCCACTGCCAATCAGGTATTTGGCGGTAGGCTGATGCCGTGCCACCGTGACCAGCGAAACGATGTCGGCGCCGGCCGACAATGCCAGTTCCTGAAACTCCTGCGGATCTTCGCGCGCCTCAGGGTTCTGACCTTCCAAGTGAACGAGCAGTGCTCGCTCACCACCACCGTGGCGCTCAAAGAACAATGCAGGCTCCTATCAGGCGTTGCCTGGCTCGCTGTCACCGTGTTCGGAATCGGACGGGCTAGGCAGGCGAACCGGACGGGCAGGAACCACGGTCGAAATAGCGTGCTTGTAGACCATCTGGCTGACGGTGTTCTTCAGCAGTACCACGAACTGGTCGAAGGATTCGATCGAGCCCTGCAGTTTGATGCCGTTGACCAGATAGATCGAAACCGGGACCTTTTCTTTTCTCAAGGTGTTCAAGTAAGGGTCTTGTAGCGAATGCCCTTTTGACATATGCCGCACTCCTGTAAGGATAAATAATAGAAATTCAAAGAAATCGATAAGTTGTGCCGCCCCTTCGCAAGAATAGACGGCAATCAGCAGGGACTCAGCTCAATATGGAGACGGCCCCAAGGTATTTCAAGGTGCGGGACAGATTGTCGCAGGCCAGGCTGTCGAGCCAATGTACGTCGGCCCAACCACGCAACCAGGTGAACTGCCGCTTGGCCAGCTGTCGAGTGGCAATGATACCGCGTTCGCGCATCTCATCCTCAGTCAGCTTGCCGTCAAGGTAGTCCCAGACTTGCCGATATCCCACTGCCCGTATAGACGGCAGTCCGGCGTGCAAGTCACTTCTGGCCCGCAGCGATCGGACCTCGTCGATGAAGCCCTGTTCCAGCATTTGCGAGAATCGTAGCGCAATTCGCTGATGCAAAATGTGACGATCTGTAGGAGCGATCGCCAAACTCGCGACAGTATAGGGCAAATGCGTGCCAGCGCCTGCGTCTGCGGCGCTACTTTCCGCGAATTGACGCTGGCGATGTGCCGTCATGCTCTCGCCGCTCACCCGGTACACTTCCAGCGCTCGGATCAGGCGCTGCGGGTCGTTGGGGTGAATGCGCGCCGCCGACACAGGGTCCACTTCAGCCAGCTGCCGATGCAGTTCGGCCAGGCCCAGCGCCTCAGCCTGGGCCTCCAGTTCCGCCCGCACGGCAGCATCGGCCGCGGGCATGTCCGCCAGGCCATCGATCAGCGCCTTGTAGTAGAGCATGGTGCCGCCAACCAGCAGCGGGATCTTGCCACGTGCAGTGATCTCGGCCATCGCTTCCAGCGCATCGGCGCGGAACTGCGCGGCCGAATAGCTTTCGGCCGGGTCACGAATGTCGATCAAACGGTGCGGATGGGCAGCCAGGATCTCTTTGGAAGGCTTGGCCGAACCAATGTCCATGCCGCGATAGACCAGCGCCGAGTCGACACTGATCAGCTCGCAGGGCAAGACTTTGGTCAGTTCGATGGCAAGGTCGGTCTTGCCGGCCGCTGTCGGGCCCATGAGGAATATTGCAGGGGGCTTGCCGCTCATTTCATCGACCGCGCAGGAAAAGTTTGTCCAGGTCGTCCAGGCCCATCTGGGTCCAGGTCGGTCGGCCGTGGTTGCATTGGCCGCTGCGCTCGGTGTTTTCCATGTCGCGCAGCAAGGCGTTCATCTCGGGAATCGCCAGGCGCCGGTTGGCGCGCACGGCGCCGTGACAGGCCATGGTGCCGAGCAGCTCGTTGAGGTGCGCCTGGATACGGTCACTGGTGCCGTACTCCATCAGGTCGGCGAGTACGTCCTGAACCAGGCGATTGGCCTCGGCTTGCTTGAGCAAGGCCGGGATCTGGCGGATCGCCAGGGTTTCCGGGCCCAGGCGCTGCAACTCGAAGCCCAGGCGCTGGAACCATTGCCCATGCTCTTCGGCGCAATCGGCTTCGCGCTGGCTCAGCGCCAGCGTCTCGGGCACCAACAGCGGCTGGCCACTCAGGCCTTCGCTGGCCATGGCGACCTTGAGTCGCTCGTACATGATCCGCTCGTGGGCGGCGTGCATGTCCACCAGCACCAGGCCTACGGCATTCTCGGCGAGGATGTAGATGCCTTTGAGCTGGGCCAGGGCATAGCCCAGCGGCGGAATATCGCCCTGGCCCTCAGGCAGCGTCGAAGGCGCAGGCGCCCCGTCGCTCAATGGCTTGTAGAACTCGCGATAGACCGCTTGAGACTCGGCCGCCGGCAGCGGCTGGGACGGACGCGGGGTGTACTGGTATTGGTAGCCTGCGCCACTGCCACCATTGGAAATCGCAAACTGGGGTGCCTGGGGCTGCTCAAGGACCGGTGAGGCAAGGCGCATCTCACCTTGCGGGCCGAACTCACCGACCTGCTGCCCTGTCGGGCGGACCATCTCGGCGGCCGCGGCGGGCGCTGCCAGCTGGTCTTCCGGACGAACATCGGCCAAGGCACGGTGCAAGGTGCCATAGAGGAAGTCGTGCACCGAGCGCCCTTCACGGAAACGCACTTCGTGCTTGGTCGGGTGCACGTTGACGTCGACGCCATTGGGCTCGAGTTCGAGGAACAGCACGAAGGTCGGGTGGCGGCCATTGAACAGCACATCGCGATAGGCCTGGCGCACGGCATGGGCGACCAGCTTGTCGCGCACCGCGCGGCCATTGACGAAGAAGTACTGCAGGTCAGCCTGGCTGCGCGAGAACGTCGGCAGGCCGACCCAACCCCACAGGCGCAGGCCGTTGCGTTCGACATCGATGGGCAGCGCCTGCTCCATGAAGCCCGGGCCACAGATGGCGCCGACCCTTCGCGCACGAGCTGTTTCGTCGTGTGCTTCGTGCAGGCTAAGAATGCTCTTGCCGTTATGACGCAGGTGGAAGCCGACATCGAAACGCGCCAGGGCCAGACGGCGGATGACCTCCTGCAGGTGATCGAACTCGGTCTTCTCGGCCTTGAGGAACTTGCGCCGGGCCGGGGTATTGAAGAACAGGTCGCGCACTTCCACCGAGGTGCCGACCGGGTGCGCGGCCGGCTGCACCCGTGGCGTCATGTCACGCCCTTCGGTCTCGACCTGCCAGGCTTCGCCGGCGCTGGCGGTACGCGAGGTCAGGGTCAGGCGCGCCACCGAACTGATCGAAGCCAGGGCCTCGCCACGAAAACCGAGGCTCAACACCCCTTCCAGGTCTTCCAGTTCGCGAATCTTGCTGGTGGCGTGGCGAGCCAGGGCCAGTGGCAAGTCATCAGCGGAGATACCACTGCCGTCGTCACGCACCCGCAGGAGCTTGACGCCCCCCTGCTCGACTTCGACGTCGATGCGCCGGGCACCGGAGTCGAGGCTGTTTTCCAACAGCTCCTTGGCCACCGAGGCCGGGCGTTCGACCACCTCACCTGCGGCAATCTGGTTAGCCAGCCGCGGGCTGAGCAGCTGGATGCGCGAACCGCCACTCATTGCTGCGAGGCCAAGGTGGTGGCGGGGATAGTCAGGTGCTGGCCAACCTTCAGTTCATCGGTCTTGAGGCTGTTGCTGCTGCGCAGGCTGGGAACACTGACCTGGTAGCGCACGGCGATCATCGCCAAGGTCTCACCAGGGCGCACGGTATGGTCGCGCGGGCCCTGGGCAATCTTGCCGCTGTCACGCAACCAGGCCACGTAAGTGCCAGGCGGCGGGTTTTGCTGGAAGTACTGGCGCACACCGGTATGAATCGAGCGGGCCAAGGCCTGCTGGTGACTGGAGGTGGCCAGCTTGGCGGCTTCATTATTGTTGGAAATGAACCCGGTTTCGACGAGGATCGACGGAATGTCAGGCGACTTCAACACCATGAAGCCTGCCTGTTCCACCCGCTGCTTGTGCAGCGAAGTGACCCGGCCCATGTTGCCGAGCACCTTCTGCCCGACATTGAGGCTGGAGCTGAGCGTCGCGGTCATCGACAGGTCAAGCAGCACGCCTGCCAGCATGCGGTCCTTGTCGTCGAGGCTGACGTTGCCGGCACCGCCGATCAGGTCGGAACGGTTTTCCGTATCGGCCAACCAACGCGCCGTTTCGGAGGTGGCGCCGCGGTCGGACAGGGCGAACACCGATGCCCCGAACGCGGCCCGCGACGGCGCGGCGTCGGCGTGGATCGAGATGAACAGGTCGGCGCCCTTCTTGCGGGCGATCTCGGTGCGCTTGCGCAGCGGGATGAAGTAGTCACCGGTACGGGTCAGCTCGGCGCGGTAGCCCTTCTCGGTGTTGATCTGGCGCTGCAGCTCCTTGGCGATCTGCAGCACGATGTCTTTCTCGTGCTGGCCGCGCGAGCCGGAGGCACCCGGGTCCTCGCCGCCGTGGCCGGCGTCGATGGCGACCACGATGTCGCGCTTGCCGGCAGGTACAGGCGGCAGCTTGATTGCGGGCTGCGCCGGGGTAACCGGCACGGCAGGCGTGGTGGCCGGGGCAGGTACCGGCGCAGGGGGTGCCGAAGGCGCCGTGGCGGCGATGGCGTCGGACTCCTGGTCGTACAGGTCGACCACCAGGCGATTGCCATACTGGGCATTGGGAGCCAGGGTAAAGCTCTTGGGCGTGACCGACTTCTTCAGGTCGACCACCACGCGCAGGTCAGTCGGTGTGCGCTGGGCGGAGCGCACGCTGGTGATGGGCGTGTTCGACGTGGAGACACTCAGCGGCGCGGCCAGGGTCGCGCCATTGATATCAATGACGAGGCGATTGGGCGCGCTCAGGGTGAAGACGCTATGCTGCACCGGACCCGACAGGTCGAATACAAGCCGTGTGTTGTCCGGCGCGCGCCACAGGCGCATGCTCTTGACTTGTGTGACGGCCAGAGCGTCAACGGTCACTGCTGTCAGCAGCAGCCCAACGGCAGCGACCAGTGCGCGTATGCGCATACCTACCCCACTTACTGTTTATTGTGTTCGGCCAGTGCAGCGCACCAGGCCTCGCCGCGAGCCCCCTGCGGCGAAAGGTTGAGCGAGCGTCCGCTCGCTTGGGGGCTTATGGTAATGGTCAGGTCAGGCTTTGGCAAAACGCCCGCACCCTTTTGTGGCCACTCGAACAGGCACAGCGGGTCGCCCTCGAAGTAGTCGCGAATGCCCATGTACTCCAGCTCTTCCGGATCGACCAGGCGATACAGGTCGAAGTGGAAGGCACGCACCGTACCGATCTCGTAAGGCTCGACCACGGTAAACGTGGGGCTTTTCACTGCACCAGTATGGCCCAGGCCACGGATCAGGCCACGCGACAGGGTGGTCTTGCCAGCCCCCAGGTCACCTTCGAGGAAGATCACGCCGTGACCGCCGGTCACCTCGGCCAGTTTGGTGCCGAATGCCACCGTGGCCGCTTCATCGGCCAGAAACAGGGTTATGCCAGACACGCAGAATGTTCCTCCAACAACTCACGAATGACCGGCGCCAGATCGCTGGCCGCCAGGCCTCTACCTTTGCTCCCCAGACGCTCGCCGGCGCAGGCGTGCAGCCATACGCCCAGGCAGGCAGCGCTCCAGGCATCCAGCCCCTGGGCCAATAAAGCCCCCAGGACGCCGGTCAGCACATCGCCCAGCCCCGCCCCAGCCATCGCCGGGTGACCGCGTTCGCACAGCGCCAACTGCCCCGTCGGGTCGGCGACCAGGGTGCCGGCCCCCTTGAGCACGCAGATGCTGGCATAGCGCCGCGCCAGCTTCCGCGCAGCGCCGGCGCGGTCAGTCTGTACTGCCTCGGTGGAAATGCCCAGTAATCGCGCCGCCTCCCCAGGATGAGGGGTCAGAATACTGCCGCTGGGCAGGGCCAGCGGAGTATGCGCCAACAGGTTCAGCGCATCGGCGTCCCACACCTGTGGCCGTTCGGCATTGGCCACTGCCGACAGCAGGCTACGCCCCCAGGCGGCCTGGCCAAGGCCCGGGCCAACCACCAGTACCGAGGCCCGCTCCAGCACACCCATCAGCTGGTTGGCCGAGCTCACGCCAAGGCACATGGTTTCCGGCAAGCGAGCAAGGCTTGCGGCAACGTGTTCGGGGCGGGTCGCCACGCTGACCAGACCGGCGCCACAGCGCAGTGCCGCCTCGGCACTCAGCAACACCGCACCACCGGTACCGAGGTCGCCACCGACCACCAGCACATGGCCGAAGTCACCTTTCTGGGCATGCGCAGGCCTTGCAGGCAGGCGCGCGACCGTCCTGCTGCCGAGCAGTTGCGGGGGGTGGCCGGTGTGTTTGGTCTGGGGCATGGGGTCAAAGGCTCCAATGTCTGGCAGAATTATACGCACCTGAGCCCGTATTGCCTTGCCCATCCATGTCCGCTTGCACACCTGACCTCGCCGCACTGGCCCAATCGATCAAGGATTGGGGCCGAGAACTCGGTTTTGCCCACGTCGGCATCGCCGGTGTAGACCTTGGCGAGCACGAACATCACCTGCAGCGCTGGCTCGACGCCGGCTACCAGGGCGAGATGGAATACCTCGGCGCGCACGGCAGCAAGCGCGCCCACCCCGAGCAACTGATCCCCGGTACCGTGCGCGTGGTATCGCTGCGCATGGACTACCTGCCTGGCGACACGCAGATGGCGCAGCGCCTGGCGCAACCGGAAAAGGCCTATGTGTCGCGCTATGCCCTGGG
>Ga0247821_10002434_pt1 | contig 10216 bp, 9 predicted proteins | sample 13C_Glycerol_Day_FD_192481 | JGI IMG/M metagenome (GOLD analysis project Ga0247821, IMG submission 192481) | Soil microbial communities from agricultural site in Penn Yan, New York, United States - 13C_Glycerol_Day14 | ecosystem: Environmental > Terrestrial > Soil > Agricultural land | place... | reverse complement strand
GGCAAGCAGCATGGCCAGAGAGAACGGAATAAATTTCGAGTTCAATCGGATAACCCCGTTTAAGTGAGTGAGCGCACAAACACGCCTGACAATGACCGTCAGTTGCGATGGAAGGTTCCCGTCGCATGGGATCGAGTCAATCTGGAGATGAAAAGAAGCCCGCGATTACGCGGGCTTCAGGGTACTTCTTGCTACTCGGTGCCGGTCTGTGCCGGACGCCCGATCATTCCCACTCTATTATCAATAAATTTATTTAATCCAGTAAACTCAGACACTTAAAGCAATCTGAATCTAAAAAACCATAAAAAATACCATGCTCAATACAATCACCCAGAGTGCTCTGCGCTAAGGCGTATCTATCCCACCGCCTGCAGAACACTGGCACGCGCCACAATGACCTTGAACAGATTGCCGGCCCGGTCATCGACGAGTTCGATCTGAGGCCAGGCCCGAATTACACGCAAAAGGCCACTGCCTAGCCCGCGATAAGGAAGGAGCTTGGACGCAAAAGAGGCTAGGATGGGATTGCGCATATTGGAGTTGCCGGCCTTGATGTTCTCGATAGTCAGGTTGTTAGGCAAGTGGCCCGGGCTGATGATCTCGACGCGATCCGCAAAGACCAAAACTCTCACCGGAGCGCTGATGAAGTAGTCGCGGTGGATGAGCGCGTTGGCGACCAGTTCTTCCCAGACGATGCGGGGAATCTCAGGCTGGCCCTGAGAGTTGAATCCTTGCTCGCCCTGAGGGGCGCGGGTGTTTGCAACGATGAAGCCTAGAGTCTGCTGGAAGACATCAGCCAGCTTTCCGCTAATATCGCGGCTGTCGATGTAGCGTTCGTCCTCGATCTGCGTGCCGACAAAGGCTACAGCCTTAACGATAAAAGCAGGCAGCGCATATTGCGGAGCCCTGGCGAACAGCAGGCTGCCTGCCACATTGAGCTGCCCTTGGTTCATTAGGTTCATATTGCTCAGCAACTGCGGAAGCGGCTGACCATGTTGGGCGAGCGGCTCGCCGAATTGCTGCTCGAAGAACCCTCCGAAATAGGGCATGTCCACATCCCCAGCACTCAAGCCCACCACGGGAGTTTCATCGGCGTGCACCAAACCCGCCTGCTGAAATAGCCGCTGCAGTTCCTCGCGCGACGTTGCGCGGCGCTTGTCTGAACCGCTCTTCACCCAGATCGTGCCGTTCTTGTCCATATAAGGCTTATTGACCCCCTCAGGAATGGACACCACCATGACCGTGCCATTTGGGTGTGGCACATTTTCCGTGAGCGGGTTTACGGCGGGGCGCACAACCTGTGAGGCTGCGTTAGCGATGAGCTGGTTGAGACGGGCAACGTCGGCCCCAGAAAGACCGCGTACCGAACTGTCGTCGTTCACGCCAATGAAGATTCGTCCGCCAGCAGTATTGCTGAAGGCCACGATCTCTGCAGCCAAGCCATCTGCATTTGTCATGTCCGCCTTGAACTGCTGCCGACTGTCCTCACCCCGACTGAGCAAGTCGATCAGCTCTGTGGTTTCCATAGGTTGTAGACCTCTTTGCGACGGTTGAAGGCTTCCTGGCCTCCTTCCATTATGTTGATGATGGCGTCCTGCACCGGGCGGGCGTCAATACTGCCGCTTTCAACGCTAACCCTTTCATCCTCGTACTGGCAGGCGTGCACCTGCTCCGCATCACCTAGCACCGGGAAATTGGCGTTGTGGGTGGCGAAGATGAACTGGGCGTGAGGCTTCATCTCACGTAGCAGCTTGATCACGTCATCGTAGATGGTCTGATTGTCCAAATCGTCTTCTGGCTGGTCGATAATAAGTACGTCGTTCTGCCGTTGGCTGAGCACGTACAACAGCAGCGCAGAAGCCCGCTGCCCAAGTGAATGGTGTCTCAGTTCCTTGCCGCGATAGCGTATAACGAAACGGTTGGGAACCTGCCAGGTGACGAACTCAATCAGGTTCTGCATGAAGGTCTTCTCGAAAGCCCCTGGAGTACTACCCGCCTTGACCAAAGCATTTGGCAAGGCACGCAGAAGGCCGCCGAAGTCGACATAATCCTCCATCACTGCGCGCAGCGTGGTTTCGCGGATATTGCTGCCCTTGAAGAGCTGCTGCATGAAGTTGATGGCAGCTTCCTTGTCGCCCTTGAAATCAGCTTCGATCTGCAAGGCAGTGTGGCCAGCATTCACGCGATCCAGCTCCGCCTTGATGATGTTGAATTCGCGCAGCCAAAGTTCGTTGAGCCTGTCGATCTCGGTAAACAGCGCATCTCGGATGCTAGTCTGCTGTGATTCCTGCTTGGCCAGCGCTTGAAGCATTTGCTCCGCTTTGGTTTTACGCTGCTGCTGGGCTAGGAAATCGTCCGGCTGGATGGCAGCCATGCCGGTTTGCTTGAGCTCCTGGGCCAGATGGCGTTCGATTTGTGCGAACTCTTCCTGAAGACTTCTACTTGCACCTTCAAATTCACCCTGTTTAGCCCTGAGACGATCCGCAATGGCGCGAGCTTCTTGCTCGATCTGCTTGAGCTGATCGACCTTAGTAACGAGGTTGGAGAACTCAGCAAAGTAGGCCGCAAAAAAATCCGGGTTCTGCTTGGACACATAACTTGTCGCGTTCCGCAACTCGTCCTCATGCTCAGAGATCAGGCTGCCCAGAGCGAGGATGAAACTGTCTGCCCGCTCCTTCATACGCGCCAATGCTGCAGCATCCTGCTGAAAGCCAAGGCGCTTTTGGAGCTTGTCAGCAACGCCGTGCTCCGCGTACTTAGTCAGACGGAAGTTAGCATCATTGAGTTGTGTCTCGAAGTCACGCTTAAGTTCGGCCGTATTACTGATCTTAAGCCAGCGTTGAGCAGCGTCGCGCACGCGCTGGCGTTGGACCTCGAGTTCTTCACGCTGCACACGCAGTTTCTCGCCAACCAACTTTTCCACCAGATCAGTCTCGAAGCCTTCGCCGGTGCTAGAAAGGTCCTTCTGGCCGAAGTAGATCGGGCGACGCAGTACAGTCTCCCGTATCGAAACGCCAGGCTGCAACTTTCCGCCCAAGTAGACGTTCGGCGCTTCACGGAAGATGCGAGAAACGGTGAACTCCTGCCCATACACGTCGCAGGCCGTTAGAGTCACCTTGCCGCCGCTGCCGAGGGTATGGCGGATCAACTCATCCTTATATTTGGTGTCCTGCGCCTTCTCGCCCCTTGGAATGTCGAGGGCATAGCGCACTGCCTCTAGGATGGATGACTTGCCACTGCCCCGAATGCCAATCAACGTGTTAAGTTCGGAAGAGAAATGCAGCGTCTGCCCGTCAAAGATGCCGCCGTCGAATTGAATACTGCGAATGTGCGACGCCTGATGCTTGGGTGGATCTAAGGCCACCCGCGCAACGGGATCGCTCAAGGCAAATTTAACAGCCTCAAAGGACAGCTCCCCCAATTTGAGGAAGCAAGCTTTACCCTGGCCGATATCCTCTATGCACTTGGCATCGCAGCCTTCGAGTTCAGCTGGGTACCAGTCATTCAGATGCTGCTGGACTTTTGCCCGGCAGGGCTTGTTTTTTTCTTGCAGCTTGTTGTAGGTACGAACTTTTTGGAAACCAAGTGCACGGCGGCGGAAGAATTCGTTCTGACCAAGTTCGGATAGACGCCCTCCATCCAGTTCGGCCCAAAGTCCGCTCGGCGCTTCGACATGGGCAAAGACGAGGAAAAAGTCGCGGTGATAGCTTTCCAGCTTCTTGATGGTTTCTAACAGTGATAGAGAGGATCGCCCGTTCTCCTGTTCATACTGCGCAGGGATTTTTCCTTCAAAAGCGACACCCAAAAATGGATTGATATGGTCATGCCCATCAGCCATCCAGTCTTCGGAAAATACGACCAGCGTATGTATGCCATTGGCCCCATCGTTGACGGACAACTCCACGCCAGGAAGAAGCGAAATCCCCTTCTTCAAGGCCGTCTTGCGTAGCGCCTTGAACTCTTCAAAGTCGAACTTGTTATGGTTAGTGATAATGCCCAGCCGGATACCTGCTTTCTCCAGCGCATCCACATAGCTGCTGTTGTAGAAGTTGTCATCGCCCGTGAACTTGAACTCGCGGTCTGCGCGAGTGTGCAGATGAAAGTCTGCGCGAACCCACTCAGCGCCTTCTGCAAAGACAACGGATCGATTCCCAAATCGCGTGGGTGGAAGACTATCCATCATGACCCCTCCTAATTTTCTGACGCCCCTGCGACCGTTGGCCACTATGAGAGCTTGGCATCGTCGACAAAAATCTCTCTATCCGATTGCTGAATTTGCCGCAGCAAGATAACTAGCTCATCACCATCTCCGCCACGCAGAACTTCGTCGAGCAGCGCTTTCGCATAGAAAGGGTCGGCGCGCAGCAACTCTGCCATTACCTCGTCGTGCGCTCTGTCCTTCATAGTATGCTCGTCTCGTTTTGGATTCAGAAAAACAAAATTTCAATTTTCCGCTCCCCAATACAAATGCTCCCTGTGCCAAGCAAGGTATTTGAGGTGTTGAGGTAACAGCTTGACTCTCAGCTCCGCTGAGCAGTTTAAGATCTCACGATCCCTGTCGGAAATGTAAGGCGAAATCAGGATTTCTCCTTCTTCGTCAAAGGAGACATAACCCTTGTCGAACAAGGCATCGAGGTTCGGGGTCAACAGAAGACCGTTGTAAACATCCAACCGCTCAGAGTTGCTTGACTCGCTCCACGGCTTGATGTGTGAGGCTTTGAGAATGTCGATCTGTGAGCAACCTGTAGCCGAGCATTTACCCCAGTGCTTGATCAGTTTCCTACGAAAAGCGCCCTGCCCAATCCGAGCAAGGATGATCTGACTTTTCTGCGTTTCAGTGAGCATCGCATCAGCCATCACTTGCTGCTCTTGGCCCTTGGCGATGACCTCAGCCACATCGTCAGTGACCCAATATTTCCGGGTGACGCCAAAGCTACCCTTCCGGCTTGGGGCTACCCCAATCGAAACACAGAAGCTCTCGAAAGCGAGCTGTAGGCTCTCATTCTGAACAGGATACGAGCCGTAAATTTTTTTCAGCGCGAGATTGGTTTCGCTTCCATGCTTCTCCCTGTTCAATCCGTGGATCTGAATCGTGTTGCCAACGTAGCCGATGAATCGAGATGGTGCGAACGCAATACCGGCATCTGTCAGGTAAGGCAGATAGCATGTCCCTTTTTTGATGAGATCACGGTAGATCCTCCTTTCCCTGTCTGCTGTGACTCTCGCACGCTCAAGCTCAGCAAGGTTCTCCGCTACCTGCTCCTCGTTTATCACCAGCTCCATTACTGCTCCTTACAATGAAAAGCCCGGCTCAGTGGCCGGGCATCAAGGTCAAGAATTCCTGATGAATCAGCCTCGCCGTGCGACAGGTCAGCATTGGGCATCAGCAGGCGATATGGAGCCAGAGCGGCCCGCGTGAGGTCAGCGTCACGGTTGAACCAAGAAAGAAGCTGCATTGACGGGTTCCAAGGGACGGCATTCAAACCGGGTACTTTACCCTCCCACCCCCTAAGCATCCATCCCATCTTTAACTAGAAATGGCACAGCTTTACCGCGTCGTCGAGGTGGCGCCGTTCTTCTGGTGCCCTCTGTCATGGTTTTCGCTCCTGTTGTTGCTATTCAGCTCTTAGACGCTGCAGCGGTCGGGGCCTCGCAGAGCAGGATGCCGTTGAGCCGAAGGCGAATAAGGGGCTGTGTTGGATGGGTTCGGGCTTGCCCGTACCCGTACAACACACATCTTGCCGTCTAGTTCTACGCGACTTTACGCGACGGAAATATCGATACCAATTGATTACTACTCCGTCGCACAAAATCGCATTGAATTGCATTGAATTGCATTAAATCGCGTTTACTCGCATAAAGTCGCATTGATGACAGCCTTATTGCTTCACATCGATGAATGACACCAAAAGGAAAGGCATCCCGCTCAACCCTACTGTCACCTATAAGCTTTAAGGACGGCTCGGCGGCGGAGCAATACGAGACGATAGCCCGCGCTTTGAGCTATTTTCGAAGCTGTGAGTGCCCTGGGCATTGCCAACACCTAGAAACCTTTTTTACGCCCTCTGTGGGCCTTTTGCTCGCGCTAAGGAAATCACCAACCGCCCTTCCCTTTGGTGCTCAATGGCCGCAGGCCGATCAAGACAGCAAGCGATGGGCTGCGCCCTGAAGGCGCGGCACTTCGTACGCAGGATGGAGATTCTTAGAGAATCTTGGATGGAATTAGAAAACTGCTCGGAGAGCCTCGCCTTTACTGGGCCTTTAAGAATCGGCTGGGTGCCATTAACGTGGGGCTTGGGTGCTGAAAACGTGGGAGTCGGGTGCCGTTAACGTGGGTGGCGGGCCTTTATCCAATGCCTTAGGTCGTCCGATCTCCCATTTGCCTTTGGAATATTCGCATAGCTTCCAGCCCACAGCGGCAAGCTCGCCGAGTGCCTTACGTGCTGTCTGGCGGCGCTTTTTAATCGCGTTGACATTAATTACTTCTTCCGGCCAGACATAGCCACAAAGAGTATCCAGGGCTACCCGTCCCGACCTGCCGGCGTCGATCCAGCCGCAGAGCCGTTGATGAAGTAGGCGAGCAGGATCAGTCTGTAGTGACCTAACTTCGACCATATCTATACGAATGTGCTGTCCGCCCATGACAGCACGGGTAATTAGAGGATTTAGGGCTACATACAGTTTGCCGTCCTGCTCGTCGCTGGTGTACTCCGATAGCAAACGAAAGCCCTGTCGCTTCCTTCCGTTCTGCACAATGATGGATACCTTCCAAAGTCGCTCGATGCAGTCACGTACTGGTCTGGTGTCATCAATGTTGGCATAGCCGACTTCGCGGGCCAGCGCCCGGTAGCTGCCCTTGACTACCATCGCATCCTGCTGGACAGCTTCCCACTTAGGTTCAAGGAACAGTCGCAGCTGCCGACCAGCTTCTGTTTGGGGCTCAGGTGACAGCACAAGACCCGACGGCCCGGCCAACGCCACCAATCCTTGCAGTATGCGAAGGTCGTCCACGCCCAACGGCTCCGGGCCGCTGAACTCGATTCGCTTGCCGCCACCGTAGTCATACACTACGTCAAGCTTGCCACGCTTTCGCTCACCTCGTTTGAGACTGCGGAACAGGCCAGGGGCCAAACAATGCGCCGGATCATGTCGGGCGTGCGTCAAATCATGCTTGCGCACGATGCTTCACCTTTCCGCAATCCTCCTTGGCATCCAGCAGCTCTACCGGCAACAGCACGCCACCGATTTGCTGCATGTACCAACGATCAACCTGCGCAGTCGCATAGTTCTGTTTGGACACGCCAAAACGCACAAAGAAGTGGCGACGCTCCGTGCCGATAGATCGCCTGTCGAAGGCACGGTCGGTTAGGCCCTCAGCTTCTTTCTCCGTCATCTTGGCGACAAAACCACACCAGCGGGCGTTGTCGATCAGCGCAGAGGCGCCTCGGGCCGCCTGCTGCTGATCGGTTTGACCTTCGCGGGCACTACCCTTACTCACATGGTGCAGGTACAGAACTGACGCTCCAGTGCTAGCCGCAACGTGCTCAAGCGTGGCAACAAGCCTCGCCATATCACCATTGCTGTTTTCATCGAGGCTATGAATCCGGCTCAAAGTATCCAGCACGATAAGCCGTGCACCACCACTGAACTCAATGATTCGCGACAGGTGCCGATCATCCATGACGTTCAGACGTTTACCCATGATCGTCTCAATGGTCAGATTCTCTGCAATGGCCTCACGTGCATGTTGGCCCAGGTGTTTACCAATGGCATGAATACGCCCCACCAACGCAGGCTCTGGATCCTCTCCAGCGAGATAGATCACTCGGCCAGCTTGCGCCGGAGCAAGTCCTACTAAGTCTCCACCCACGGCTCTACTTTCGACAGTCGCACCGCAAGCAACAGACATTGCAGCCTCCAACGCCCAAAAGCTCTTCCCTGTAGCTCCGGGAGCTACCAACGCTCCAACGGTTCCCGCCAAGAATCCGGGCCATATGAAGTCCAGCACCGGTGGCTCATTCTCGAACGCCGCTAGTAAATCAATTGCCATAACTCATGCCCCCATTTCCCGGACGTGAGGCTGATCCAGACTCCCTACAAGAATTAATCCATTCCTCGACTTCGGCCAAATCCCACACGACCTTGCGGCTACTGAGTGCGATCCGGCGAGGAAATTTTCCCTGCTTTTCAAAGTTGTAGATCGTGCGCTCGCACAACGGGATGATTGCCAGCAATTGCTTCTTACTGATGAGGACTGTTTTCTTTTTTGCCGATTCCATTTCCACTCCAAACACCTCGATCTATCACGTGCAGAAGTCGATTATTCCCGTCATTTACCGGTATTTTCCAGCACTAAAATCTATTTTTATCTCGAAAAATCAACCACTTACATTCCGAAAAACGTATGGTTTACGGACAAAAAAAAGGCGCTCTATCCGGCGCATCTACAGGAGTTTTGACCGACCTATTTGCGGGAGTAAAAGTGTCCGGAAAGCGTTGTATGTTCGGACGAAAAAAAACCCACCGGAGTGGGCTTTACGCTTAGAAAAATACAAAATCCCGTGTTTTTGGTGCATAACTGCGCTCAGCTCAGCCGCTTATACGAGCTTTTTTGATCGTCCATTCATCAATCATGTCAGCCCAATCCTGCAGCATTGCACTGCGCTGATCGCGATATTCAGCCTTGTTGTAGACGGCTCGCACGCCCTTCTGTTCGTGCGCGAGGCATTTCTCGATCCAGTCAGAGTTATAACCTGCTTCATGCAGCAGAGTGCTTGCTGTCCGCCTCAGATCATGTGGCCCGAACTTGCTCAACGGTTTCCCCTCTTTCTGCGCTAGTCGATAAGTGAGAGTCAGCACTTGGTTGATTGTGGCCGCACTCATGGGCAAATCTGAGTCGTAGCGTGAGGGCAACACGTAGTCTGATCCACCAGCAAAGGTTTTCAGCGCAATGAAGATATCCAGCGCTTGCCTAGACAAAAACACCAAATGGGGATTTCGCCGCTTCATCCGCTCTTTGGGAATGGTCCATAAGGCTTCGCTGAAATTGATCTCGTTCCAGGTCGCATTGGTCAGCTCACTTTTCCGCACCAAAGTGAGCAACAACAGCTTCGCCGCCGCTCGCACCGATGATGCAGTTCCGATGCGATCCATGTATTGATACATCAAGGCGATTTCATCAGGAGTCAAAGCCCGGTCGCGTGGCTCGAACTTGGCTATGCTGGCAGACCGCACCAGATCCGCCGGGTTCTCAACCTTCTGCCCACGTTCAATTGCCCACCGGAAGACCTGCATCACAATCTCTCGGGAGTGCACCGCCGTTGCTGGGGCGCCTCGCTCTACAATTGCATCGGTCAGAGTGCGCAGATCCTCATGGTTAACCTCTGCCAATTTCTGATTGCCGAATTTCGGCTTGAGCTCACGCTCGTAAACCGAACGTCGCATATCACGAGTCGAGTCGGCCATCTGATACCCACGTAGCCATTTCTCGGCCCAGGCATCAAACGTCTCCGCACCCTTGATACGAGCCTTATCACGGGCTTTTTCCTTCGCAGGCGACCTGCCAGCCGCAACCATTTTTTTGGCATCACTAAGCCGCTCTCGCGCTTCTGCAAGCGTGATGCCGCCCACACCATAGCGACCAAACGTGATCGTCTCTTGTCGGCCGTTGATGGAGTAGTTGTAGCGAAACGAGATTGACCCCGCCACCGTGACGGCCACGTAGAGTCCGTCTCGGTCATTCACTTTGTAGAGTTTTTCTTTCGATTTGAGATTACGCAGCTTGGTATCGGTCAGCATGGGACTCGCAGATTCCGTTCAAAAAATACCATGCTCAGAAACGCACCAAAAATCGCAACAAAACCCAATGAAACCGGGCAATTGATTGGAGTTGATACCATGCACTCCGAGGCAGAGACGACATGGTATCAAATGCCGAGCATGGCATTTGGCTCAGTCAATACCCCATACCATGCCACACAAACATAGTGCTTGGCGATGCGCAGAGCTGCCGGAATTTGCCAGACACAAAATGCCGAAAGCCCGCAATTACGCGGGCTTCCGGAGTGTTTCTTGCCAATCAGTGCCGGGCTATGCCGGACGCGGGATCATTCCCACTCGATCGTTGCTGGCGGCTTGCTCGACACGTCGTAAGTAACGCGCGAAATGCCTTCGATCTCGTTGATGATCCGGCCGCTGACAGTCTCCAGCAGCTCGT
>Ga0247821_10002432_pt1 | contig 10218 bp, 7 predicted proteins | sample 13C_Glycerol_Day_FD_192481 | JGI IMG/M metagenome (GOLD analysis project Ga0247821, IMG submission 192481) | Soil microbial communities from agricultural site in Penn Yan, New York, United States - 13C_Glycerol_Day14 | ecosystem: Environmental > Terrestrial > Soil > Agricultural land | place... | reverse complement strand
CGCCAGCTGGGCATAGTCCGTCACCGTCACGGGCAGGTTGAAACGCAGCACATGCGGCAACACCAATGCATTGGACAGGCCATGGGGAATGTGGAAGTGCCCACCCAACGGATAAGCCAGCGCGTGCACCGCCGCCACCGGGGCATTGGCAAACGCCTGGCCGGCCAGGCAGGCGCCCAGCAGCATGGCCTGACGCGCGTCCAGATTGCCGCCATTGTGCACGGCCTGATCCAGGTTTTCCGCCAGCAGCCGCAGCGCCTCGCGCGCCAGCAGGCTCGACAGCGGGTTGCGCTTGAGGCGGCTGGTATAGGCTTCGATGGCATGCACCATGGCATCGATACCGGTTGCGGCGGTTACCGCCGGGGGCAGGCCGAGCGTGCAGACGGCATCGAGTACCGCCAGGTCCGGCAGCAGTAGCGGCGATACGATGCCCATCTTGCTGGTGGCGCCGGTGGTGACGATGGCGATCGGCGTCACCTCCGAACCGGTGCCGGCCGTGGTCGGCACCTGGATCAACGGCAGGCGTCGGCCCTTGGCCTTGTCCATGCCATAGAGTTCGGCAAGCGGCTGGTTGCAGTCGCGGTGGGCCAGCAGCGCGACCAGCTTGGCAACATCCATCGAACTGCCGCCGCCAAAGCCCACCACCAGGTCGGCACCGATATGCCGGGCCCGCTGGGTGGCTGCCAGTACACAAGCTTCGCTGGGGTCGGCGGTAACCTCGCTGAAGATCGCCACGCCGACCTTGGCCGTCGTGAATCCCGGTAGCAGATCATCGAGCATGCCCAGGCGGGCGATACCGGGGTCACTGACGATCAGCACGCGCCGTGCGCCGCGCTCGCGGCACAGAGTGGCAAGGCGCTGCACCGCGCCTGCTTCGCAGAGGATCTGCCCGGTAGTGGCAAAGCTGAAAGGCTGCATCTGGCTCTCCTTGTCGTCGTTGGCCCTGCGTCAGAAGGCGAAGTCACTCGCTGGCAGTGCCATGAGGCAATCTGCACCGCCCAGCAGGGCTTCGCGGTGCGCGGTGGCGCGGGGCAGGACGCGTCGCCAGTAGAACTGCGCCGCGTGCAGCTTGGCCCGGTAGAAATCCGTTTCGGCACTGCCGCCAGCCAGCGCCGTCTCGGCGCGCACGGCCGCCTGCAGCCAAAACGCTGCGAGCAGCACATAAGCCGAGTAGGCCAGGAAGTCCACCGAGACCGCGCCCATTTCCTGGGGGTCACGCTGGCAAGCCTCGACTACATGGCCTGCCAGCACACGCCATTCCTCCAGGCGCTGCCCGACCGCTGTCGCCATGGCATGCAGACCACCACCGACACCAGCCGCCTCGACATGCAGGGCCAGTTCATCGACCAGCAAGTTCAGCTCGGCCCCGCCGTCGCCCAGCAGCTTGCGGCGCACCAGGTCGAGAGCCTGGATGCCGTTGGTGCCTTCATAGAGCTGGGTGATGCGGCTGTCGCGCATCAACTGCTCCATGCCCCACTCGCGGATATAGCCGTGTCCGCCATATAGCTGCACGCCAAGGCTGGCGACCTCCTGCCCGACATCGGTGAAAAACGCCTTGACGATCGGGATCAGCAGTGCCGCCCGCCGGGTTGCGCCCTTGCGTGCCTGATCGCCAGGCGCTGCGTGCTCCAGGTCGAGCTGCCGGGCGGTATAGATGGCCAGCATTCGGCAGCCCTCGGTAAGGGTTTTCTGGGTCAGCAGCATGCGTCGCACATCCGGGTGGACGATGATCGGATCGGCCGGCCTGTCCGCCGCCGCCGGGCCGGTCAGCGCGCGCGATTGCAAGCGCTCGCGTGCATAGGCCAGCCCCCCCTGGAAGGCCGCTTCGGCAATGCCCAGCCCTTGCAGGCCGACTTGGAAACGGGCGTCGTTCATCATGGTAAACATGCACGCCAGGCCTTGGTTGGCCTCGCCTACCAGCCATCCCTGGGCACCGTCGAAATTCATCACGCAAGTCGAGGCGCCCTTGATGCCCATCTTGTGCTCCAGCGCGCCACAGCCCAACGCGTTGCGTTCGCCGCCCGGCAGCAGCTTGGGCACCAGGAACAGGCTGATGCCCCGCACCCCGGCCGGCGCATCGGGCAGGCGTGCAAGTACCAGATGAACGATATTGTCGGTCAGGTCCTGTTCGCCGCCACTGATGAAGATCTTGCTGCCTGTGATGCGATAGGAACCGTCGACCTGCGGCTGGGCGCGGGTGCGCAGCAAGGCCAGGTCGGTGCCGGCCTGCGGCTCGGTGAGGCACATGGTGCCGGCCCACTCGCCACTGACCATGCGCGCCAGATAGGACTGCTGCAGCGCCGGGCTGCCATGGCGATGCAAAGCCAGCACGGCACCTTCGGTGAGGCCGGAGTAGATGCGGAACGACAACGACGCGGCCATCAGCATTTCGTGGAAGCTGGCCGAGGCCATTTGCGGCAGGCCCTGCCCGCCGTAAGCCTGCGGCCCGGTCATGCTGGCCCAGCCATGGGCCACGTATTGCCGGTAGGCGTCGCGGAAACCATCGGGCGTGATGACCTCCCCATCAGCCAACTGGCAGCCCTGCTCGTCACTGTTGCGGTTGAGCGGTGCGACTACCTCGCCGGTAAAGCGCGCGGCCTCTTCCAGTATGCCGTCGAGTGTGTCGCGGTCCAGTTCGATACCCAGCTGCTGACAATGGGCGGCAACGTCGAACAGCTCGTGCAGCACGAAGCGCATGTCGCGCAAGGGAGCCTGGTAGTTCATGCCTGAACCTCCGCCTGCTGCTCGAAACGCTTGCCGTTGGCCACCAGCGTGCAGAGCAGAGCGGCCGGGCGCCAGTGCTCGCCCAGTACGCTTTGCAGGTATTCCAGCCGAGCCAGGACGAATGCTGCACCCTGGTCATCGGCCCAGCGCATCGGGCCACCTGTGGCCGCAGGGAAGCCATAGCCGTTGAGCCACACCCGGTCGATGTCGGCGCTGCTGGCAGCGATGCCTTCCTGCAGAATCTTCGCGCCCTCGTTGACCAGCGCCAGCAGGCAGCGCTCGACGATTTCCTCGGCGCTGATGCCCCGGCGTCGGTAACCCAGGTCGTTGGAAATCTTGAGCACCAGGGCGTCGACCTCGGGGTCATGCTCGGCCTGGCGGCTGCCAGGTGCATAACGGTAATAGCCCTTCCCTGTCTTCTGACCCAGCCGGCCCAGATCACACAGCGCATTATCCACTTGCACCAGCGGATCGTGCATGCCCTGCCTGGCCAGCTGGCGGGCACGCCATTCCAGGTCGATACCGACCACGTCGTACATGCGGAACGGGCCCATGGCAAAACCGAACTGTTGCAGCACCGCATCCACCTGGTGCGGCAGCGCGCCTTCGAGCAGCAACTTGCGCGCTTCGGCCACATAACTGCGCAGCATGCGGTTGCCGATGAAACCGGGGCAGTTGCCGGCCACTACCGCCACCTTGCCCAAGCGCTCGCCCAGCGCCTGGGCGGTATGGAGCACCGCCTGGTCGGTGTGCGCGCCGCGCACTATCTCGAGCAGCTTCATGACATGCGCGGGGCTGAAGAAATGCAGGCCCAGTACGTGCGACGGTCGCCGGGTCACCGCCGCGATCGCGTCGATGTCCAGCGCCGAGGTATTGCTGGCCAGGATCGCCTCCGGTTTGAGGTGCTGGTCCAGGGCCCGGAAGATTTCCTGTTTGAGTTCAAGGCTTTCATACACTGCCTCGATCACCAGATCGGCCTGGGCCAGCGCGGCGTAGCCATCCACCGCCTGCACTCGCGCCAGGCAGGCTTCAGCCTCGGCCTGGGTGACACGCTGCTTCTCCACCTGCTGGGTCCAGGCCTGGCTGACCATGCTCAGGCCAGCGTCCAGGGCTGATGCGTTGCTGTCGAGCCACAGCACCGACAGCCCGGCACTGGCGAGGCTGATGACAATGCCGCGGCCCATGGTACCTGCGCCTATCACGGCCACCTGGTTGATCGCAAAGGGGGTATTCACGCGCAACGCTCCTGCTTGTTGTAGGTATGAGGACAGGCATCACCCTAAGCAGGCCGCAGGTATTTTTGAAATTTCAATTTCGTATGCCATATATTCTGCCCATGAATATTTCCAACTTCGATCTGAACCTGCTGCGGGTCTTCGACATGTTGCTGCGCGAGCAGAACGTCTCACGGGCGGCTGAACGCCTGGCCCTGACCCAGCCCACTGTCAGCAACGCCCTGGCGCGGTTGCGCGACCAGCTGGGCGACCCGCTGCTGGTTCGTGTGGGCCGGCGCATGCGCCCTACGCCACGGGCGTTGGCGCTGGAAGGGCCGATTCGAGCGGCGCTGCAACAAATCGAGCAGACCCTGGCCACTGGCGATGCCTTCGAGCCACGGCGCAGCCACCGTCAACTGCGCATCGCCCTCACCGACTTCGTCGAACAGTTGTGCATGCCACCGCTGCTGGCACGCCTGCAGGTACTGGCCCCGCACTTGCGCATCGATGTGGTGCACCTGGCTCCAAACCTGCCGGCCGAAGCGCTGGACCGCGGCGACCTCGACCTGGTGCTGGGGCGCTTCGATGAGGTGCCGGCACGTTTCAGCCGCCGCCCCTGGAGGCGTGAAACCCTGCAAGTCGCGCTGCGCCAGAAGCATCCGCAACTGGCGCCGGACCAGGCACTGGATCTTCAGGCGTTTCTTGGTTTGCGGCACATCTGGGTACACGGTGGCCAGACCCGCGGCATGGTCGACCAATGGCTGGCCGAACAAGGCCTGACCCGGAAAATTGCCTACACCACCCCCAACTACCTTCAAGCAGCGCATCTGGCCGCCGCCACCGAGATGTGCGTGGTGCTGCCGCGGCAACTTGCGCAGCAGTTCGCCAAGTTGCTGCCCTTGGCGGTGCACGAACTGCCCTTCGCCCTGGAGCCGTTCGAGCTGGAACTGGTGCACCTGACCCATCGTCGGCACGACCCCGCCCTGGCCTGGCTGGTGGAGCAGATCATGGAGCTTCCGCCTGCCTGAGCCCATCAGCAAATGCGATGGCAACCATGCCGCTCTGGTATTGGCTGGTGCCCGAACCCGTCCCCTACAGTGGTCCGCCACCATAACAACAAGGACACACCATGCGCTTCCCACTGTCGATGCTGGCGCTCGCCCTGCTGGCGCCCCTCCCGAGCCTGGCCACTACGGCGGCAAAGGATGCCACCCCGGCCACCCAGGCCAGCAACCAGCAATGGCTGCAACGCCTGCCGTTCGATGACCACGGGGATTTCGAAGCGGCCCGGCGCGGGCTGCTTGAACGCTTCGACGGGCCGGTCGCGACCGCCGATGGCAAGACTGTGTGGGACCTGGGCCAGTATCGTTTTCTCGACCCGACGCAGGCCCCGGCCACGGTAAACCCGAGCCTGTGGCGCATCGCCCAGCTGAACACTATCGCCGGCCTGTTCAAGGTCACCGAAGGCATCTACCAGGTCCGCGGTCTGGACCTGGCCAACATGACCATCGTTGAAGGCCAGGACGGGCTGATCGTGCTCGATCCGCTGCTGGCCGTCGAAACCGCCAGGGCCGGCCTTGAACTGTATTTTCGGCACCGCCCGCGCAAGCCGGTGACCACGCTGATCTACACCCACCCGCACATCGACCATTTCGGTGGCGCGCGCGGGGTGATCGACAAGGCGGACGTAAAGGCCGGCAAGGTCCAGGTCATTGCACCCGAAGGCTTCTTCGAGCATGCCATCGGCGAAAACGTGCTGGCCGGCCCGGCCATGAAGCGCCGCGCCCAGTACATGTACGGTGCCCCCCTGCCCCGCGGGCCACGCGGCCAGGTGGATGCCGGGCTGGGCAAAGGGGTGCCGGCCAACGCCACCGTCAGCCTGATAGCGCCGACGCTGGAAATCAGCCAGCCGCTGCAACGCATGACCCTCAGCGGCGTGGAGGTAGAGTTCCAGTTGACCCCTGGCACCGAAGCGCCAGCGGAGATGAACATCTACTTCCCTGGGCTCAAGGCTCTGTGCATGGCCGAGAACGCCACCCACGTGCAGCACAATGTGCTGACCCTGCGCGGTGCGCTGGTACGCGACCCGAAAGTCTGGGCGCACTACCTGGACCAATCGCTGTTGCGTTACGGCGACCAGGCCGAGGTAGTGTTCGCCCAGCATCACTGGCCGACCTGGGGCGGGCCGGCAATCCGCGAGTACCTGGCCGACCAGCGCGACATGTATGCCTTCATCGATAGCCAGACCTTGCGCCTGATCAACCAGGGCCAGACACCAATGGAAATCGCCCAGAGCCTGGCCAACCTCCCGCCGCGCCTGGCCAGCAAGTGGTACAGCCGCGACTACTATGGCTCGCTCAGCCATAACGTACGTGCGGTCTACCAACGCTACATGGGCTTTTACGATGGCAACCCGGCCAACCTCGACCCACTGCCGCCGCAAGCTGCCGGCAAGCGCTACGTGGCGGCAATGGGTGGCGCCGATCAGGTGCTGGCCCAGGCACGCCAAGCCTTTGCCGAAGGTGACTACCGCTGGGTCGCGCAGTTGGTGAACCATCTGGTATTCGCCGAACCGGGCAATACCGCAGCGCGCGAACTGCAGGCCGATGCGCTGGAACAGCTGGGTTACCAGAGCGAGAACGCTACCTGGCGCAACGCCTACCTCAGCGGCGCCCAGGAGCTGCGCGGCGGAATAGCCGCCGCCACCGGCAGTGGCGGCAATGCCGACGACATGGTGCGGGCACTGACCCCAAGCCTGTTCTTCGATTACCTTGGGGTACGGGTGGATGCCTTCAAGGCGGCGGAGAGCGACCTGAGCATCAACTGGCGCTTCACCGACCTGGGTGAAGACTACGCCCTGACCCTGCGCAACGGCGTGCTCACCCATCGCGACCTGGCTCGTCACGCCCAGGCCGATGTGCAGGTGAGCATGAGCAAACAGACATTGGACCGCATTGCCCTGAAGCAGACCGGGTTCCTCAAGGAGGCCACGCTGGGCGAGATCTCCATCGAAGGTGAGCGGGTGAAGTTCCTGCGTTTCATGGGCGGCCTGGAGAACGCCGATTCGCGTTTCAACATCGTGACCCCTTGAGCGCCGGCATCTTCGCCGGCAAGCCCGCTCTCACAGGTACCGCAATGGCGTCTGGATTCACATCGTACCTGTGGGAGGGGTTTCAGCCCCCGTTCGCCAACCGGTACAACCCTGCCAGCGCCATCAGGCACACTGCGCTGCCCAGTGCCACTACCGGTAGAATCGCAGGCCGACCGCGCTCGACCCGCAACATCGCCAGGCCCTCGCTGTAGCGCCGTCCCTGGCGGGTCAACAGCGTCAGCGTTGCGAAGCCGACTACTGCCGCCAGCGCCAGGTCGCCCTGGCGCAAAGCCAACCCCGCGACCGCCACCAGCGCCAACCAGGTACGCCGCCAAGCCAGTTCGGTGCGTTCGGCCTGCAAGCCCGGATCAGGCATGCCAGCGCGGCCACAACACGACAGCGGCCATCAACGCCGCGATCAGGCAACCCAGTGCCAACAGCGGCACCAGCGCCGGCAGCGGCAATGGCCGGCGCTGTCGCAAGGCACGCTCCACCCGCAGCCAACGCAGGCAGGCGCCGGCGCTCAGCAACATGCTCAGCAACATCAGGCTGCCGACAAGCCAGAGCCGAAGCGGCGCCTGCAGGGCCTGGCCGGCAAAGGTCTCGATGGCAATGCCACCTCCCAGCAACGCCAGCGCGGTACGGATCCAGGCCAGGAACGTGCGCTCGTTGGCCAAGGTGAAGCGAGGGTCGGGCGCCTCGCCCTGCCCCAGCAGACGCCGAGCCCAGTCCGGCCGTGGTTCAAACGCGTCCATCAGCGCACGCCAAAGCTGCGCAGGGCGCCGGGAGAAAAATACGAAAGGCTGGTGCGAACATTGAAGTCGAACGGGCGACGTTGCTCGTTGATCAGCCCCGACGCATGGTAGCGGCCACTCTTGAGGTCATAGGTGACCTCCATTGCGTTGACCGCCACCTCGCCGCCTGGGTGGTAGAAGCTGTGGGCCTGTGATGTACGCCACAGATGGCCGCCAGCATCGTAGCTGTCGGTTTCGAGAATGGCCCAGGTGTCTTCGTCCACATAGAAGCGTCGCTTGGCATAGATGTGCTGTGCGCCGGGCTTCAGCGTCGCCTCCACCACCCACACCCGGTGCAGCTCGTAGCGTGTAGGTGCCGGATTGACATGACCAGGCCTGATCAGCTCGGCATAGCGCAGCTCGGGCGATGCCAGGCGGTAGCTGTTGTACGGCACGTGCAGGGCCTGCTTGCCCAGCAGCTTCCACTGGTAACGGTCGGGGGCGCCATTGAACATGTCGCGGCTGTCGGCAGTACGCAGGCCTGCGGTGCCAGGCCCCGTGGTGTCGTAGGCGATGTTCGGCGCGCGCCGCACACGCCGCTGACTGGCACTGTAGACCCAGGACAAGCGGGGCTCGGCTACCTGGTCAAGGGTTTCGTGAACCACCATGGCATCACCGGCAAGCCGTGATGGTGCCGTCATGCGGTAGGTGAAGTAATACAGCACATTGCTAGCACCCATCCCGCCCAGGCTTTCCGGGCGGGCTACATCCTGGCGCGCGCTCATCAGTACGAAGCGGCCGTTCTTGAACGGTGTGACGCTGTCGGACATCTGAATGTAACTGGCATTACGGTGCCGGGTCAGATGGTTCCAGATCACTTCCAGGCCGTTGTCCGGCCGGGGAAACGCAATCACTCCACTGAACCCGCGCAGGCCGTTGCCCTGGTCATCCAGTTGCACCTGCGTTGCGTTGCGGGCGGCCGAGGCAGCGACGCCGGCAGGCACCGCGACACTGCGATGGGTGGGGTAGACCGGCAGTTCGAAGGTGTGCGGGAAGCGCTTGAGCAAGGCTACCTGGCCGTCGGAAAGCTGGCCCTGGTAACGCCGATAGTTGGCCGCCGTGATCCGGTACAGCGGCTGCTCGGCGGCATATGGATCCAGCGGCGTGCCGTTGTCACCCAGACGCTGCTGGGCGACGCTCAACCCGCCTTGCCAGGCCGGGATACGGCCGTCCGGGCTGGCCGCGCGTTCGGCGCCCACAGGGGTCAGGTTGTCAGGCAGGCGTGCCGCAGCCAGCGCGCCGCTGGCCCAGAACAGGCCGATCATCACCATTCGCATTTTCATCATTATGCCCTCAGAAGGTGACGCCCAGGCTCAGCGAGACAAAGTCCCGGTCACCACGGGTGCCATAGTCGCCATCGATAAAGTCGGTATACGACAGGCTCAGGCTGTAGGTGCTGGCAAGCGTCGCATCAAGCCCGACGCTCACGGCCTTGGAGCCCTCGCTGAAAGCCGAACCCTCCACCGGGCCTGTACCGTGCACATCGTGCGACCAGGACAGGTTTGGCCGCAGGTCGAAGCCGGCGATCACGTTGGGGTAGGTCAAGGTGGCGCGTAGCCGGTAGCCCCAGGAGAACGGGGTCATGAAGCCTTGGTCGTTGCAGTGCTCTGGCGTCTTGGAAATCGCCCGGCATACGCTGTTGTCCGCCAGCTCGCCACTGTTGAAGGTACCCGAGCGGCCGTAACGCGGGCCTGCGCCGCCCTCCAGCCCGCCGACGTAGGTGGCCCCGGCCTCGCCCACCAGCAGCATCTGGTTGGCCCCTAGGACCTGGCTGAAGGCATGCACGGCGGTCACCTGAAGCTGGGTCACCTCCTTGCGCCGGTAGCCGTCGAACAGGGTGCTGGCGCTGTCTGGCCGCAGCCCGTCGTCCAGCAAAGGCGAACGGCCCTCGACGTTGAGCAGTGACTGGATGATGTCGGTACCGTTGAGCTGCATGGGCATATTCGGCCGGTAACTCAGCTCACCCTGCAGCGCCGTACCGCTGCGCAGAGTGGTGGCGAACGACAACCCATACATGCGGATGTCCTCTGGGTACTGTACGCGGTACTGGGAGGTACCCAGGCGCAATGCGCCGACCAGCGACTGACCGGCAGCGGAACCGAGGAACCCGGCGCAGCCGGCCGGGCCGATGCCCAGGTTGGCGCACAGCTGCGGGGTGAAGCGGTTGTTGTCGAAATAAGGACTGCTGACTGTCCCCAGGTAAGGCGTGCGGCTGTGATAGTTGGCTGCGTAAGCACCGAACTCGGTGTCCAGCGCCGCCACGTACCAGCGCAGCGAAACACCCCACTGCCCGCCGTCGCGGGCATCCTGGTCACTGCCCCGGGGTATGCGCACGCCTTCGCTGGTCAGGTTCACGCCAAACGGTGCAAGGCCGGCGACGGCAGCCGGGTTGCCA
>Ga0247821_10002429_pt1 | contig 10219 bp, 10 predicted proteins | sample 13C_Glycerol_Day_FD_192481 | JGI IMG/M metagenome (GOLD analysis project Ga0247821, IMG submission 192481) | Soil microbial communities from agricultural site in Penn Yan, New York, United States - 13C_Glycerol_Day14 | ecosystem: Environmental > Terrestrial > Soil > Agricultural land | place... | reverse complement strand
GCCGAAGGCTACAGATAATCGGATGAATTCAAAAGGTTTTTTTAGTGAAACCAGCCTCGGAGCGACAGGCCTGCCGCCCCGAAGCCTACGATCAGCCCTCGCGTGGGGGCATGCCCCCCAGGTTGGCCATGATCAGGCTGGCAAACTGTTCGACGGTCATTTTCTGGCCATTGAAGTCAACCATGCCATCGGCATAGTGCACGCTGGCCAGGATGTCGTTGCCTTGCACCGTTGCCATCTGGCTCTGCACGGCCATCATGCCGAGCATTTCCCCGGTCTGGGACGCTTGCTGGGCAAGCACTTGTTCATCGCTCTGGCCCTGCAGGCGGGCCTGTAAAGTCGCCAGGTCGCCCACCATTGGTTTGGACACCTGCAGCGTACTTTGCACCTGAGTGATCATCTGCTTGTACAGCTCTGCCGACGGTAGCTCCAGGGAAGATGGCTTGCCCAAATCGACACTTAGCTTGAAATGGCTTTCACCGTTGGCCGTCTTGAACGAAAAGTCTTCTAGGGCAATCTGCGGCTTCGCAGCCAGCAGTTGCTGGACGTTGGCGTTGACCTGGTTTTTTTCAGACTCGGTCATCGGCAAGGACGGCAACACCTGACCTTGCGCTGCTGCTGCCTGGAACTCCGGCAGCCGACTCTGGTACCAAGTCAGCAATGCCTGCATGGCTGGCATGTCAATGTTCTTGATGTTCCAGACCATGGCGCTGGAACCTACCGGCTTACCATCAAAACTGATGTCGCCAACTTTGTAGACGATCTTGCCGCCAAACTGATCGCCGTCGGCCCGGGACTCGCTGCGCTGCTCAAGTTGCTTGAGCAAAAGCACTTTCTGCTCCTCACCCTTGGCCGCACTGAAGTGGTCAAGGACCATGTCGGTGGAGCCGACATAGAAACCGTAGGGCGTCTTGGTCAAGTTACCGTCGAGGCTGAGGTTCTTGAGCTCGATCTTCAGCGGCCCGATCTCCTTATCAACCAGGTCCAGGCTAAAGCTCGGCGCAGCGCCACTGAATGTGATCTGCTCGCCATCGCGCGTGCCACTGGCCTGAATCGCCAATCCGGAGAATTTGGTCGTAGCCCCACCCACCTCGGTCACTTGCATAGGCGGCATGATCAGCGTGCCGTCCGTCGAGCCGTCATAGCCCAGGCTACTTTGGCCGAACACTGGTGGCACCTCACCGCTGGCGGCAAACCACTCGGCCGTGAGCGCGTCCTTCTCCAAGGCGTAATTACTGGCTGCCATTACCGGCATGAGTTTCAACGCCTTGACCCGGCTCCAGGGCAACGGGCCGTGTTCGATATGATCGACAAACCCCAGCTCGAAACTCTGCGAGGCGTCGGCGCCCTGCAGTTCCGTAACTTTGACCCGGTAATGCGCGGTACTGGAGAACAGGTGTGACTCCAGCGACGCCAGTTCCAGGGTCACCTTACCGCTTAACCCCGACGATTGCTTGAGCTGCACATTGGCTTGCGCCATGGCCTGCTCAAGCACTTCAGGCAATTGCTTGCCGGTGTACCAGGCCCCGGCCGTGCAGACTGCTGCCACGGCAACGACCAGGCCTGAAAGTACACCTACTGACTTCTTCATGAATTGTTCCGCTTGTCCATTTGTTGAGGGTTGTTGCTACAAGGCCAGTGGCCTATTCGTTGACGTCCATGTACTCACGGGCCCAGACGATGTAGTCGCCAGGCACGGTGTAGGTATGGGTCAGTTCGGTGGCACTCAGGTCTGAGGCACTGCTGGTGATCCGCCGCTGTTCGCGCAGGCAGTCGTAGGTGGCCTTGATCGCCGCGAAGTAAGCGCCATGGCCATCCACCGCAATGCGCACGCCCAGTTGCGCCAAGCGTGCATCGTCGTGCAGCTGTGGGTTGCCGTAGGTCACCAGCATCAACGGCACGCTCAGGTGCGCGGCGATCTGCTCAAGGTGCTCAAAATCGCGGATGCCGACCATGCACAGCGCGTCGGCACCAGCATTCTGATAAGCCACGGTACGGGCGATCACTTCTTCGACCGGGATCAGCGCCGCGTTGGTCCGGGCGATGATCGAAAGCTCCGGATCGACCCGTGCCTCCAAGGCTGCGCGAATCTTCCCGACGCCCTCGGCAATACTGATCAGGTCGGTGGACTTACGCCCGAACTGGGCCGGCAGCAAGGTGTCTTCAATGGTCAACGCGGCAATACCGGCGCGCTCCAGTTCGGTAACCGTGCGCATCACGTTCAAGGCATTGCCATAACCGTGGTCAGCGTCGGCAATCACCGGCAACTGCGCCACACGGCCAATACGCGTGGCCTGCTCAGCGAACTCGCTGAGGGTGATCAGGGCAAAATCAGGTGCAGCCAGCACCTGCAGGGAAGCGACCGAACCACCCAGGATACCCACCTCGAACCCCAGATCAGCGGCGATACGCGCTGACATGGGGTCAAACACGGAGGCCGTGTGGTAACAGGCAGGAGAAGCAAGGAGTTGACGAAACGCGCGACGCAGGTCTTGGTGGGAGGCTCTTGGCATGGTCTTTCCAATCTATCGACTTCATTTATTGGACAGAACATACCACTGCAGGCCCCCTCGCCGACAGGGTCAGATTGACGGCGCCTGCCCGCTCAAGTGCGCCGCTGTGCGCGTTTGAGGGTTTCGCTGGGCAACTCTTTGAACAGTTGCTGGTAGCTGCTGGAGAACCGCCCCAAGTGCCAGAACGACCAATGCATGGCCACTTCGGCGACGGTGCTGTCGTTTGAACGGCAGGCCAGCAGCTCGCGGCGTGCACTGTTCAAGCGGCGCAAACGCAGCCAATGGGCCGGGGTCATCCCGGTATAGGTTTTGAAGGCTTGCTGCAGTTGGCGCAAGGGCACTTCGGCGACCTGCGCCAGTTCCAGCAGGTTAAGGGTTTCTTCCGGGCAGTCAGCCGCCCATTGACTGATCCGGCGCATGATCGTGCGTTCTTCGGTGCGCCGCCACAAGGCGCTGCGGTCCAGACAGACACAGGCACTGTCGAGGATGAACAGACAATCCTGGAGCAATTGCTCAGCCAATGCCTCACGGCTCGGCGGATCGATCTCTTGCCCCAAGCGCGTCAAGGTGCTGCTCAACCAACTGCTGAACAACCCATTTTGCATCGAGTTGAGCGGGGCCATGAACAGCCCTTCCAGGCGCGCAATATCAAGCCCATGACGTTGGACAAAATCAGGGCCGAAAACCACCGCCACTTCCTGGTAGTTCTCCGGGGTGATCCAGATGTTGCGGCTCTCGCCATTGAGCAGGTACAGGCTGTTGTCGCTACGGTCAAAACAGAACGTCAGGGCACCGGACGGCGCATGAAAACTCTGCTCCACCCGCGTGTTCATCGACTCTTCGTAAATCTCCACTCCCTCAAGTTCCAGGCAACGGATCCGCCCGGCGAAATGCCCGGGTGACATCTGCTGGTAGTGCACCGCCCAATTGGGTGATGCACGCTCTTGCTCGATTACGGTTGCGGTGCTGAAAGCCTGGACCTGGAACTGATTTGGCGCTGTCATGAGCTGCTCGTTACGCACTCTTTTGGTGCATTTTATTCTGCGAAAAGTGGATAGATGGATACGCAAGCGTCACCCAAGATAGACCGCAACGCGCTGCAGGGGAAGTCGTCCAGACGGCATACCAGCCTTGATCGCTGGTCCTGGCGCGGAATAAAACCAATAACGAGGTCTTTATGAATGCCCCTTTCGATCAGCTGTCTGCGTGGCTGAAAGAACACAAGATTACCGAAGTCGAGTGCGTGGTCAGTGATCTGACCGGTATCGCCCGCGGCAAAATTGCACCCACCAACAAGTTCCTGCATGAGCGAGGCATGCGCCTGCCGGAAAGTGTGCTGTTGCAAACGGTAACCGGGGATTTTGTCGACGACGACATCTACTACGACCTGCTCGATCCTGCCGACATTGACATGATCTGCCGCCCAGACTCGGCGGCTGTGTATGTGGTGCCTTGGGCGCTGGAGCCAACTGCCATCGTCATCCACGACACCTTCGACAAGCAGGGCAACCCGATTGAACTGTCGCCGCGCAATGTCCTGAAAAAAGTGCTCAAGCTGTATGCCGACAAGGGCTGGCAGCCGATCGTCGCACCAGAAATGGAGTTCTACCTGACCCAGCGTTGCGAAGACCCTGACCTACCGCTGCAGGCGCCACTGGGCCGTTCCGGCCGCGCCGAAAGTGGTCGGCAGTCGTTTTCGATCGATGCTGCCAACGAATTCGATCCGCTGTTTGAAGACGTCTACGACTGGTGCGAAGCCCAGGGCCTGGACCTCGACACGCTGATTCACGAAGACGGTCCGGCACAGATGGAGATCAACTTCCGTCACGGCGACGCCCTGGACCTGGCCGACCAGATCACCGTATTCAAGCGCACCATGCGCGAGGCAGCGCTCAAGCACAACGTCACCGCTACCTTTATGGCCAAGCCGGTCGGCGACGAGCCCGGCAGCGCCATGCACCTGCACCAGAGCGTGGTCGACATCGCCACCGGCAAGCCGATCTTCGTCACCGACGATGGGCAGATGAGTGAGCTGTTCCTGCAACACATCGGCGGCCTGCAGAAGTACATCCCCAAGGTGTTGCCGATGTTCGCCCCGAACGTCAACTCATTCCGCCGCTTCCTCCCCGATACCTCGGCACCGGTTAACGTCGAGTGGGGCGAAGAGAACCGTACCGTGGGCCTGCGTGTGCCAACCTCAAGCCCAGACGCCATGCGCGTGGAAAACCGCCTGCCCGGCGCCGACGCCAACCCGTACCTGGCGATTGCCGCGAGCCTGTTGTGCGGTTACCTGGGTATGGTCGAGAAGATCAACCCCAGCGCCCCGGTCCAAGGCCGGGCCTATGAGCGCCGCAACCTGCGCCTGCCGATCACCATCGAAGACGCCTTGGCCAACATGGAAGACTGCCCGAGCGTGGAGCAGCACCTGGGCAGCAAGTTTGTCCGTGGCTATGTCGCGGTCAAACGCGCCGAACACGAAAACTTCAAGCGGGTGATCAGCTCCTGGGAGCGGGAGTTCTTACTGCTCAGCGTCTGAGCGCCGTTACGTAACAAGCATCGATAAAACAATTCGAAGAGGTCGATATGCGTTCATTGAAAACAGTTGCAAGTGCAACCCTGGCGCTGCTGGTCAGCGCCGCGGCTCAGGCTCAGCCCAGTGTCAGCGTGTACAACTGGACCGACTATATCGGCGAAACTACCCTGGCGGATTTCCAGGGCAGCACCGGCATCAAGGTCATCTATGACGTGTTCGACTCCAACGAAACCCTGGAAGGCAAGTTGCTGGCCGGTCGCACCGGTTACGACGTAGTCGTGCCTTCCAACCACTTTCTGGCGCGCCAGGTGGAAGCTGGCGCGTTTCTAAAACTCGACCGCAGCCAATTGCCGAACTGGAAAAACCTCGACCCGGTGCTGCTCAAGGCACTGGAAGAGAATGACGCCGGCAACCAGCACTCAGTGCCCTACCTGTGGGGCACCAACGGCATCGGCTATAACGTCGACAAGGTCAAGCAGGTGCTCGGTATCGATCATATCGACTCGTGGGCGGTGTTGTTCGAACCGGAGAACCTCAAGAAGCTCAGCCAGTGCGGCGTATCGTTCATGGACTCGGCCGATGAACTGTTCCCGGCCGTGCTCAACTACATGGGCATGGACCCGCGCAGCAACAGCGTCGAGGACTACAAAAAAGCCGAGGCCAAGCTGCTGACCCTGCGCCCGTACATCACCTATTTCCACTCCTCCAAGTACGTCTCGGACCTGGCCAACGGTGATATCTGCGTGGCTTTCGGCTACTCCGGCGACGTGTTCCAGGCGGCCAACCGCGCCAAGGAAGCTAAAAACGGCGTCAACATTGCCTATGCCATCCCCAAGGAAGGCGCCAACCTGTGGTTCGATTTGCTGGCCATCCCCGCCGATGCCAGCAACCCCAAAGAGGCCTATGCCTTTGTGAACTACCTGCTCGACCCGCAAGTGATCGCCAAGGTCAGTGCCACCGTCGGTTATGCCAACGCCATTCCACCTTCTCAGCAGTACATGGACGCCGACCTGGTCAAGAACCCCGAGGTGTACCCGCCGCAAGCGGTGCTGGACAAACTCTATGTCTCCAACACCCCGACCCCGCAGATCATGCGCGTGATGACCCGCTCCTGGAGCAAAGTGAAGTCGAATAAATGAACCAGGGAGCCTCTATGAATCCTGCTGCGCAACATGCCAGCTCCTACTACAAGGCATCGGTAGGCCCGATGCCAGAACACCCGGCCTTGGCAGGCGAACTGAGCGCTGATGTGTGTGTTATCGGCGGCGGTTTTACTGGCGTCAACACGGCGATCGAACTGGCCCAGCGCGGGCTCTCGGTCATACTGCTGGAGGGACGACGCATTGGCTGGGGCGCCAGCGGGCGTAACGGCGGCCAACTGATCCGTGGCATTGGTCACGAGGTTGAAGGCTTTGCCCGCTACGTTGGCCAGGACGGTGTGAAGTACCTGCAACGTGCCGGCATCGAATCGGTCGAGGTGGTGGCCAACCGCATCCAGGAGCACAGCATTGACTGCGACCTGCGCTGGGGCTTCTGTGAACTGGCCAACACCCCGGCTCAGTTCGCCGCCTTTCGCGCCGAGCAGGACAGCCTGGCAGCACTGGACTACCGCCACGAAACGCAATTGGTCGGCCCTGAGCAGATGCACCAGGTGGTCGCCTCTTCGGCTTACGCCGGCGGTTTGATCGATCGCGGCTCGGGCCATCTGCACCCGCTCAACCTGGTGCTGGGCGAGGCCCGCGTGGCGACCTCGCTGGGCGTACGGATCTTTGAGCACAGCCCAGTGCTGGAGATCAATCACGGCGCTACCGTGCAGGTACGCTGCGCCCAAGGCAGCGTACGCGCCGGCAGCTTGGTGCTGGCCTGCAACGCGCACCTGGATGAACTGGAACCCCGCCTGAGCGGCAAGGTGTTGCCCGCCGGCAGCTACATCATTGCTACTGAACCGCTGTCAGCGGCCCAAGCCAGTGAACTGATCCCACAGAACCTGGCGCTGTGCGACCAGAAAGTCGGCCTCGACTACTACCGCCTCAGCGCCGACCGGCGCCTGTTGTTTGGCGGCGCGTGCCACTACTCCGGCCGCGACCCCCTGGACATCGCCGCCTACATGCGTCCGAAGATGCTCAAGGTATTCCCGCAACTGGCCAACACCCGCATTGAGTTTCAGTGGGGGGGCAAGATCGGCATCACAGCCAATCGCTTTCCCCAGGTCGGTCGCCTGTCACAGCACCCGAATGTGTACTACGCCCAAGGCTATTCAGGCCATGGCCTGAATGTCACCCACTGGACCGCCCGGTTACTTGCTGAAGCAATCGATGTCGGCCACAGCCAGGGCATGGATGTGTTCAGTGCCGTGCCGCACATGACCTTCCCGGGCGGCAAGGCGCTGCGTTCCCCCCTGCTGGCATTGGGAATGTTGTGGTACCGCTTGCGCGAAGTGCTGGGTTAATCGGCACGAGTATTTACGACGGGCGACTTGCGACAGACGCAATTGCAGCTACTTTCAGCTAAGTCCTTGTTTCAACATATGACTTGCTTCGGAGGGCATCGGAGAATGTTTGCAGCTCAGCTGTCGCACCGCCCAACCCCTTGGTTTCTTGGCACTCTGCTGCTGGCCTTGGCAGGTTGCAGCAGTATTGACGCCCGCACCACAGAGTACGTCGGTGCGCCTCACGCCGCGCCCAGCAGTGCGGCAAACGTCGAAGTACTGCGCAGCGAGCCAACCCGCGCCCACGACCGCTTGGGCGAGATCGTGGTCGACGCCAGCGTCGAGCCAGCACCACCGATCACCGAGGTCGAACAGAAACTACGCGAGGAAACTGCGAAGATCGGCGGCGATGCAGTCGTAGTGGTCTACGACCGCATCCAACCGGTCTCAGCCTATGTCAGCGGCCCGCTCTGGGACCGCGATATCCAGACCATCGAAGGGCGCAAGCTCAAAGGCATCGTTATCAAGTACCAGTAATGCATCGCCTTCACTGATCGGCCCAACCTGGCTTGAGCTCAACACGTGGGTCCTGCGCCTGCAATACGCCTGGTGAGACCGCGAAGCTCAGCCGGCAGACGGCAACACGGCCAGCGGATCAATCGGCTTGCCGTTCTGGCGAATCTCGAAATACAGCTGCACCCTGTCAGCGTCCAGGGAGCCCGCTTCAGCGATTTTCTGCCCCTTGCTGACCGTCTGCCCTTCCTTGACCAGCAACTTGCTGTTGTGGCCGTAGACGCTGGCATGGGACGACCCGTGCTGGAGGATGATCAGGTTGCCGTATCCGCGGATGTTCACCGCAAAAGCCACCTTGCCACCGAGGCTGGCATATACCGGCTGGCCTTGGGTCGCGGAAATGGTAATGCCCTTGTTCAACTTGTCGGCGGCCGAGAAGCGGCGAATCACGGCGCCTTTCACCGGCCAATCCCAACCGCGCAAGGTCACCTTGGTGGTTGAAACCGGTTTGCTCTTGCTGGCCGTCGAGGTGCTACGCGTTGTGGTTTTCGAGCCACCAAAGCGAATGGTCTGGCCGACATTCACCGCATAGGGCGCAGCAATACCGTTGTAACGCGCCAGCTCCTTGAAATTCCAGCCGTGGCGTGAGGCAATCGAATACAAGGTGTCGCCACGCTTGACCTTGTAGGTACCGGCCACAACTTTGTTAGCAGCGACACCAGAGTTTGGAGAATGCGAACTGCATGCGGACATCGCCAGCATCACGGCGATCAGAATAAACCTGAAAAACACACCACTTCCTTTTCCCGGAGACGCCGTTAACGAGGTCGCTACTATAAATCAGTCTGTTGCTTTGCGCGGCACAGTCTGTACTCGACGCTCAGTTCTCCTGCGTCCAATGCAGATTCACTTTCTCAGTCTGGCCTGGCACTACATTGACCGCGCCGACCTGTTGCTCACCATTGCGCGAAGCAATCAGGTTGTACTTCCCCGGAGGCAGCTTGACCTGAACCATCGGGCCAACCTGGTTCAACCGCAACAGTATCTGGCCTTGCACGCCCTGAATCATCAGATCAACATCCGGTACGTACTTGTTTTGCGAGCCGCTGGAAAACGTAAGCTGCAGGTTGTAACCCTGGACTTGCTGAATGGCCCGTGACTCATCCTGGCCAATGCCGCCAGTCACATAGCTGATACCGTTTTGCTGTTGGGGCTGCAGATGCACTGCAGAGTTATCGATTGGCTCTTGGTATTCAGAGGCTTGTACCTGCTGGGCTACCAACACCAAGACCACTGTTGTGGTAAATGCGAGTGTGCTGAAAGTTCTCATCGCCATGAACCTCGCGCTACATTGTGCTAACCATTTTACTGCCTTGATCCCTCGCTTTTAGAACGATTCGGCGTTACCAGGCCGGGCAATACCGCTGGATGCTTTCAGATTCATCTTATTAAGCCGCCAAACCTCTCTTGATAGCCTTGGGTCTTCGTTTGCACGCAGGTGCAGTGAACTAATCGAAGGTTGGAAGGAATTGCAATGAGTGGTTGGTACGAGCTGAAAAACTACAGCAATGGTACGTGTCGCTTTTATCTGTATTCGCGCGACGGCCAGCGGTTACTGCAAAGCGCAGTGTATCCGGACAGCGTCAGCGCTGAGCAAACCATTGAGGCAATCCAGAACAGCTGCGGGACGGTGGAGCGTTTCAAGAAGGGTATCCATAGCGGTGGCAAGAACTACTTTGTTCTACGCGGAGCAGGCAACACCGAACTGCTCACCAGCCACCTGTATGACTCCGAGAGCGCGCTTGAGCGGGCCATCTCGTTGATTTCATCAGTCGCTCAGACAGGCGAGCTGAAGAAAGCTGCCTGAGCCGAAATACGGCGCCACTTCGCACAAGGCCCATCAATTGATGGGCCTTGTGCTTTTCTATTACAGCATTGCTCGAGGTGCACCTGAACGCGCCGACTAGATGCAACGCGCAGAAAATAGCTGCGGTCCAGACACGAAAAAGCCCGCTCCTTTGCAGGAAGCGGGCTATTTCACATGACGCCCTAAACTAGGGATCGTCACTGGCGTCTGCATGATTATGAATCCGGCAATACCTTACCGTTTCAAGATTCACACATCCGGCCATATATGGTGGGTCGTGTAGGATTCGAACCTACGACCAATTGGTTAAAAGCCAACTGCTCTACCAACTGAGCTAACGACCCGTTGGATGGCGCGTATAATAC
>Ga0247821_10002427_pt1 | contig 10222 bp, 8 predicted proteins | sample 13C_Glycerol_Day_FD_192481 | JGI IMG/M metagenome (GOLD analysis project Ga0247821, IMG submission 192481) | Soil microbial communities from agricultural site in Penn Yan, New York, United States - 13C_Glycerol_Day14 | ecosystem: Environmental > Terrestrial > Soil > Agricultural land | place... | reverse complement strand
GTGCAGGCCAACAAGGAGCTGATCCGCAACCTGGCGCACGAGATCAAGAACCCGCTCGGCGGCATCCGCGGCGCGGCGCAGCTGCTGCAGATGGAGGTCGAGTCCAAGGACCTGTCGGAATACGCCCAGGTCATCATCCACGAGGCCGACCGGCTGCAGGCGCTGGTCGACCGGCTGCTGGCGCCGCACCGCCGCCCGCACGTGGTGGCCGACATGAACATCCACGAGGTCTGCGAGCGGGTGCGGGCGCTGATCCTGGCCGAGTTCCCCAGGGGCCTGGCCCTCGAGCGCGACTACGATACCTCGATCCCGGACTTCCGCGGCGACCGCGAGCAGCTGATCCAGGCGGTGCTCAACATCGCCCACAACGCCGCGCTGGCGCTGGCCGAGCGCCGCGCCATCGGCGACGCGCGCATCGTGCTGCGCACGCGGATCGCGCGCCAGGTCACGCTGGGCAAGCAGCGCTATCGTTTGGCACTGGAATTGCATGTCGAGGACAACGGTCCGGGCATCCCGGAGGCCATCCGCGATCGCATCTTCTATCCCCTGGTATCGGGGCGCGAGGGCGGGTCGGGTCTCGGTCTCACGCTCGCGCAGACCTTCGTCTCGCAACACCAGGGCACGATCGACTGCGAGAGCGAACCGGGCCGGACGCTGTTCAGAATCACGATGCCGCTGCCTTGACCTCGCGTCGAGGATGCGGTCGAGGCAGGCCCAGGAAGCGACGCACCCCCGCATGAAACCCATCTGGATCGTCGACGACGACCAATCCATCCGCTTCGTGCTCGAGAAGGCCCTGGCGCGCGAGGAGCTGCCGGTGCGCAGCTTCTCGAACCCGCGCGACGTCGTCAGCGCACTCGACGACGGCGACGCGCCGCAGGTGCTGGTGAGCGACATCCGCATGCCCGGCGGCTCGGGCATCGACCTGCTGGCGCAGCTCAAGGAGCGCCTGCCGGGGCTGCCGGTCATCGTGATGACCGCCTACTCCGACCTCGACAGCGCGGTCTCCGCCTTCCAGGGCGGCGCCTTCGAGTACCTGCCCAAGCCCTTCGACCTCACCAAGGCCGTCGAGCTGATCCGCCGCGCCATCGACGAGAGCCTGCGCGAGGACGTGATGGACGAGCGCCTGGCGCAGATGCCGGAGATGCTGGGCCAGGCGCCGGCGATGCAGGACGTCTTCCGTGCCATCGGCCGGCTGAGCCAGAGCAATGTCACGGTGCTGATCACCGGCGAGAGCGGCTCCGGCAAGGAGCTGGTGGCGCGTGCGCTGCACAAGCACAGCCCGCGCGGCGCCGGCGGCCCCTTCGTCGCCATCAACACCGCGGCCATCCCCAAGGACCTGCTCGAGAGCGAGCTGTTCGGCCACGAGCGCGGCGCCTTCACCGGCGCACAGACGACGCGGCGCGGCCGCTTCGAGCAGGCCGACGGCGGCACGCTGTTCCTCGACGAGATCGGCGACATGCCGTTCGACCTGCAGACGCGCCTGCTGCGCGTGCTGTCCGACGGCCAGTTCTACCGCGTGGGCGGCCACAACCCGCTCAAGAGCAACGTGCGGGTGATCGCCGCGACGCACCAGAACCTCGAGGAGCGCGTCAAGCTTGGCGCGTTCCGCGAGGACCTGTTCCACCGCCTCAACGTGATCCGCCTGCGCCTGCCGGCCCTGCGCGAGCGGCGCGAGGACATCCCCGCGCTGGCGCGTTCCTTCCTGCAGAAGAGCGCGCGCGAGCTCGGCGTGGAGGCCAAGCGCCTCAGCGAGGCGGCGCTGGCGCGGCTGACGGCCTTCGACTACCCCGGCAACGTGCGGCAGCTGGAGAACGTCTGCCACTGGCTGACCGTGATGGCGCCGGCCCAGGTGGTGGACGCGAACGATCTGCCGCCGGAGCTCAACGACGCGCCGCTGGCGGCCGGGCGCCTGCCGGCGGAGACCGCGCCGCGCAGCCTCCCGCCCGGCCCGCAGGGCGAACCGCCGAGCGGTCCCGTCGCCGCGCCGGCCGGGGCGGCGCAGGGCGCCCCGGCCGCGCCGGGCCTCTGGCTGCACGACCTGGAGCGCGAGGCGCGCGCTTTGCTGGAGGCGGGCGTGCCCGACGTCTGGAATGCGCTGACCGAGAAGTTCGAGGCGCAGCTGATCCACACCGCGCTCGACATCACGCGCGGCCGCCGCATCGAGGCTGCGCACAAGCTCGGCATCGGCCGCAACACCATCACGCGCAAGATCCAGGAACTGGGCCTGGACGACTAGGGCGGCGCGGCCGCGCGCCAAGGCGCCGGTCGGGCACGGACGCGCCGCGCGCCCGGTTCGGCGCGCCGCGCCTCAGCCGCGCGACCAGAGCGCGAAGGCGTGCGGCCGCAGGCCGGCATACAGGCCCTGGCGCACGGTACCGCCCGGCGCCAGCCCGCGACAGTGGAAGCCGCGCGTGTTGGCCAGCACCAGCGAATTGGCCGGCGCCAGCACCGGGCCCAGCGGCGCGATGCCCATCTCGCGCAGGTCGCCCGGGCTGGCGCGGAAAGCCGACGAGCGCACCTTGTCGACGAGGATGCGACGCTGCTCCCACGCACGGCGGGCGGCGTCGCTGCGATGCGTGCCGGGCGCGTACATCAGCGGGCCGTCCGCCTCGGTCACCGGCTCGAAGTAGTACCAGGCCTTGAAGGTGTCGTGGAAGGTGTCGCAGTGCACGTCGCGCTGCAGGTCCGGGTTCGCGGCCTGGTCGCCGTGCACCAGCTGGTAGAGCCAGAAGGCGTCCGGCGCGCTCGCCACGCCGGTCAGCGCGTGCAGCCGCCGGAGCAGCGGGGAGCCCGGGCCGAAGGCGCGCCGCAGCGTCGGACAGCGCTCGTCGATGCGCACGAAGCGGTTCAGGCTGCCGCCGTCGGCGCGGTCGAAGCCGGCCGGGTTCGGCAGCCGAGCGCCGAAGCCCCGGCTGCGCACCGCGGGACGCGGCTGCTCGCGCTCGTGATCCTGCAGCCGGGCCTCGAACTCCGACCGCGAACGCTCGAACTCGGCGGGCGCGAGCACGTTCTCGATCACGACCAGGCCGTCGCGCCACAGCACGGCGCGCAGCGCCGGGTCGGGCGCCGGGGCCATCAGCCGTCGCACGCGGCTGCACAGCGCTGCACCGCGCACCCGGGCGGCGTGCAGCCCGAGCCGGTTGAGCCGCGCGGAGCCGATCACCGGGTGTCCGAAGCCCTTGTGGTTGGAGACGATGGCGAGCAGATGGCGCATCGCGTGATTGTGGCGCCCCCGGCGCCGGGGTGGCCCTGCACGGCCGCGCGGCACCCCGCGGCACGGGACGCCGGCCCGGACTCCCCGCATCCGGGCGCCCGGCCGGCCCGGGCCGCTCGTGTCGTGGCCCCGACCGCGGGTGACCGCCTATCATCGTCTGCGCCGGCGCGGGGCGGAAGCATGCCGCCGCGCCGATTCGAAACCCGGAGCAGCATGGCGACCAGACGCAGGACCCCGCGCACATCGGCGACGACCGACGCCTTGCCCAAGGCGGCGACCGGCATCGCCGGGCTCGACGAGCTCACCGAAGGCGGGCTGCCGCGCGGCCGGCCCACGCTGCTGACCGGCGGAGCCGGCTGCGGCAAGACCATGCTGGCCGCGGAATTCCTGGTCCACGGGGCGGTCCGGTACGGCGAGCCGGGCGTGTTCCTGTCGTTCGAGGAAACGGCCGAAGAGCTCACCCAGAACATGCGCTCGCTCGGCTTCGACCTCGACGAACTGCAGCGGCGCCGGCTGCTGGCGCTCGACTTCGTGCGGGTGGAACGCAGCGAGATCCAGGAGACGGGCGAGTACGATCTGGAGGCCCTGTTCATCCGCCTCGGGCATGCGATCGACGCGGTGAAGGCACGGCGCGTGGTGCTCGACACCGTGGAAGCGCTGTTCGCCGGGGTTCCGAACCACGCCATCCTGCGCGCCGAGCTGCGGCGCCTGTTCCGCTGGCTCAAGGTGCGCGGCGTCACGGCGATCGTCACGGGCGAGCGCGGCGAGGCCACGCTGACGCGCTACGGCCTGGAGGAGTACGTCGCGGACTGCGTGATCGTGCTCGACCACCGCATCCTCGACCAGGTGTCGACCCGCCGGCTGCGCGTCGTCAAGTACCGCGGTTCGGCCCACGGCACCAACGAATACCCCTTCCTCATCGGCTCGCGAGGCATCTCGGTGCTGCCGATCACGTCCCTGAGGCTGGACCATGCCGCCTCCAGCGAGCGGGTGTCGACCGGCATCGAGGGGCTCGACCGGATGCTCGGCGGCGCGGGCGTCTACCGCGGCAGCAGCGTCCTGGTGTCGGGCTCGCCCGGCACCGGCAAGAGCACCCTGGCGGTGAGCTTCGTCGACGCGGCCTGCTCGCGCGGCGAGAAGTCGCTGATGTTCTCCTACGAGGAGTCGGAGAGCCAGCTGCTGCGCAACATGGCCTCGATCGGCTTCGACCTCGGGCGCTGGGTCCGCAAGGGGCTGCTGCGCATCGAGTCGACGCGTCCCACCCTGCATGGCCTCGAGCAGCACCTGGTGCACATGTACGACCTGGTGCGCGACTTCAGTCCCGCGGTGGTCGCCGTCGATCCGATCAGCAACCTGACCGAGCACGGCGAGGACGCCGGCCTCAAGCCCACGCTCATGCGGCTCATCGATTTCTTGAAGATGAGCCAGACGACGGCGCTGTTCACCAGTCTCACCACCGACGCCGCCACGGTCCTCGCCTCCTCCGAGGTCGGCGTCTCGTCGCTGATGGACAGCTGGCTGCTGCTCTCCAACCTGGCCTACAACGGTGAACGCACGCGGACGCTGCAGGTCATCAAGTCGCGCGGCATGCCGCATTCGAACCAGGTGCGCGAGTTCGTCCTGTCCGCCAAGGGGATCGATCTGGTCGAGGTCTACATGGATGGCGACCGCGTGCTCACCGGCGTCGCGCGGGTGGCCCGGGAGGCGCAGATGGCGGCCGCCAACGAGCTGCTGGGGCGCGACCATGCGCGTCGCCGGCGCGATCTCGCGAACCGGCGGCAGGCGCTGGATGCCCAGATCGCGGCGATGAACATGGAAGCCGAAGAGCGTGCGGGCGACGTCGAGTTCAGGATCGCGCGCGAACGGCTCGAAGCGGAGCGCCCGCACCATGCGGCCAAGACGGGCGCGACGGCCACGACGGGCGCGGAGGGCGCGACGGGCGCGGAGGGGTCGGACCCCGCGCCGCGTCGGCGCCGCAAGGCCTGATGGGCGGGCTCACCGTCGAACCGGGCCGCAGGCCATGACCGCCTCCAAGCCGGAATGGCAGCTCAGGCTCTACGTGGCCGGCACGACCGCCCGCTCGGTCGCCGCCCTGGAGAACCTCAAGCGGGTCTGCGAGACGCACCTGGCGGGCCGCTACAGCATCGAGGTCATCGACCTGCTGGTGAATCCGAGGCTGGCCGCCGGGGACCAGATCCTCGCGGTGCCGACGCTGGTCCGCAAGGTCCCCGAGCCGATCCGCAAGATCATCGGGGACCTGTCGGACGAGGAACGGGTGCTCGTCGGTCTCGACGTGCGTCCGGTGGGCTGAGCCAGCATGCCCGCCACGCGCGCGTCGCGCCCCGCCGTCGCCTCCGCGTCCGACGACGTCCAGGTGTTCCGGCTCTACGTCAGCTCGGCCAGCCCGGTGTCATCGCGCGCGCTGGTGAACGCGCGCCGCTTCTTCGACCGCCATCTCCCCGGCCGCTACCGGCTCGAGATCGTCAACATCGGCGATCACGTGGAACAGGCGCGCCGCGACCAGGTGGTGGCGTCGCCCACGCTGCTGCGCCTGTCGCCGCTGCCGCAGCGCCGCTTCATCGGCGACATGTCGAACACCGCGCGGCTGTGCGACTGGCTCGATGTCGCGCCGCCGGCCGATTCCTGAGGCGCACGTGACCGAGCGCTCGACCGTCGCCGACCAGGCCGCGTCCCCGGCGGCGCAGCTCGCGGAGGAAAACGCCGGCCTGCGGCGGCGCCTGCAGGAACTGGAAGACACGCTCGAATCGATCCGCCGAGGCGACGTCGACGCGCTGGTGGTGGACGGCTCCATCTACCTGCTGGAAAGCGCCCATGCGTCGGCGAACCGGCTGCGCCAGGACGTCCTCGGGCAGATGGAGGACGCGGTGTTCGCCTTCGACGCCGGCGAGCACATCGTCTTCATGAATGCCGCCGCGGAGCGCCGCTATGCGATCGGCGCCTCGCAGGCCCTGGGCCGACACCGCAGCGAGGTGTTCACCGAAGTACCGGGCGCAGGACAGCCGCAGGCCGGGGCTTCGGACGGCCCGACCGCCGGACCGCGGGCGAGGGCGGTGTCGACGCATCGGCTGCACGACGGGACGACCCTCTCCGTCGAGTCGATCGTGTCGCAGCTGCTCGATGCCTCCGGCCAGGCGGTGGGTTCCCTGGCGGTGATCCGCGACATCGGCTCGCGCCTGGAGGCGGAACGCGCGATCGCCGAGGCGACGACCGCCCTGGCGCGGCGCGAGCGGCAGTTCGCGACGCTGGTGGAGAACTCGCCCGACGTGATCTCGCGCCTGGACCGCGAGTTGCGGCATCTGTACGTCAGCCCGGTGGTCGAGCAGTATTCGGGCGTGCCGGCGGCCGCCCACGTGGGGCGCACCCACCGCGAGCTGGGCCTGCCCGCAGCGCTCTGCGAGCTGTGGAGCGAGGCGCTTGCCGACGTGTTCCGCTCGCGTCGCGCCGACCGCCGCGTCAAGTACCAGCTCGTGACGCCGTCCGGCGTCGCGCGGACGTTCGAGGCGCGGCTGCTGCCCGAATTCGTCGATGGCGGCGAGGTGGAGTCGGTGCTGTCGATCGCCTCGGACATCACCGAGCGCGAGGCCATGGACGCCGCGCTGCGCGAGAGCCAGGCGCAGCTGCGCTTCATCCTCGAGTCGGCCCGGATCGGCGAATGGGAGCACGACCTGCAGAGCGACCGGATCTCTGCGTCGGCGCTCTACGGCCGCTGTTTCGGCCTCCAGCAGGCGCCGACCGACTGGAGCGGTGCCCTCATGCTGTCGCGCGTGCACCCCGACGACCGCGCGGCCGTCGAGCAGGCCGTGGCGCACAGCCGCTCCCAGCGCAGCGACGTCCACTTCGAATGCCGGGTGCTGTGGCCGGACGGCAGCGTGCACTGGGTCGAGATGCACGGCAGCCATTACGGCGTCGATCGCTCCCGCAAGCGCCTGGTCGGCATCGTGTCGGACATCACGCGCCGCAAGGACGCGGAGGCGCTGCTGCGCGACGCCGACCGCAGGAAGGACGAGTTCCTCGCCACGCTGGCTCACGAGCTGCGCAATCCGCTCGCGCCGATCACCAACGCGATCCAGATCATGCGGCTCACCGGCGATGCGGCGGCGCACGAGACCGCGCGCAACATCGTCGAACGCCAGCTGGGCCAGATGGTGCACCTGGTCGACGATCTGCTCGACGTCAGCCGCATCAGCCGGGGCAAGGTCGAGCTGCGCATTGAGCCGACGGACCTGCTGGCCGCCCTTCAGACGGCGCTGGAGACCAGCCGGCCCCTGATCGACGCCGGCCGGCACCGGCTGACGGTGCGCCTGTCGGCGCCCGGCGCCGTGCGGGTGAACGGCGACCCGACGCGCCTGAGCCAGATTCTCTCCAACCTGCTGAACAACGCCGCCAAGTACACGCCGGAGGGGGGACGCATCGAGGTCGCCCTGGAGGTCGAGGACGGTCAGGCCGTCGTGTCGGTGCAGGACTCCGGGATCGGCATCTCCGAGGAGATGCTGCCGCGGGTGTTCGACATGTTCGCGCAGGTGGACCGCACGCTGGAGCGTTCCCAGGGCGGCCTGGGCATCGGTCTGGCGCTGGTGAGGAAGCTGGTCGAGCTGCACGGCGGCAGCGTCCGCGCGTACAGCGACGGTGACGGCCGAGGCAGCCGCTTCGTGGTGCGCCTGCCGCTCGTCTCGATCGCCCCCGGCGCGGCGGCCTCCACGCAGCCGAAGGTCGAGGCGGCCGACGACGGCGCGTGCACGATCCTGGTGGTGGACGACAACCGGGACAGCGCGACCAGCATGGCAAAGCTCATGGAGCTGCTGGGCTATCGGACGCTCGTGGCCTACGACGGCGCGGCCGCCGTGGAGATGGTGGGCCGGCACCGGCCGGACGTGACGCTGATGGACATCGGGCTGCCGGTGCTGAACGGCCGCGACGCCGCACGGAAGATCCGTGCCATGGAGGCTGCGCCGGAGATGCTGCTGGTCGCCATCAGCGGCTGGGGCCAGGAGCAGGACATCGCCCAGTCGCGCGAGGCCGGGTTCGACCATCACTTCGTCAAGCCGGTCGACGTCGCCCGCCTGGCCGACGTGATCGCGGCCCACCGCCTGTCGCACCGGCGGCCGGCACCGTGACGAGGCGTTGCGCCTACCAGTCCCGCATGCGGCGCCGCAGCTTGGCGACGGTGGCCTCGTGCAGCTGCGAGACCCGCGAGGCGCTGACGCCCAGTTCGGCGCCGATCGCCTCGAGCCCCAGCTCGCGGTCGTAGATCATTTCCATGATGGTCTGCTCGCGCGGCTCGAGCCCTTCGAAGGCTCGCACCAGTGCCGAGACGCGCTGGCGCCGTTGCAGCGCGCTGACCGGGTCGCTGCCCTCGTCGAGCGGCATGGCTCGCTCGCGCGCCGCCAGGTCGAGCGCGGACTCCTCCTCGATCTGCTGCAGGTCCTCGTCGCCGTAGCGCAGGGCGCCCGCGCCGGCCTCGACCATGCTGCGGTGGAACTCCGCCAGCGTCCAGCCGAGCTCGGTGGAGACTTCCTTGGCGCGCGGCGCGCGGCCGAGCTGGTGCTCCAGCCGCTGCACCGCGTCGCGGATCTCCCGCTGTCGCGCGCGTGCCTCGCGCGACAGCGTGTCCGTGTGGCGCAGCGCGTCGAGCATCGCGCCCTCGATGCGGCGCGACGCGTAGGTGTGGAAGGTGGCGCCGCGGTTGTCCTGGAAGCGCGACATCGCGTCGTTCAGGCCGATCATGCCGGCCTGCACCAGCTCGTCCATGTCGACGCTGGCCGGCACGCGGGCGCGCAGGCGGCCGGCGATGCGGCGCACGAGCGCCTCGTGCTCGCGCAGCCTGGCGCTGCGTTCACAGGCGGAGATCGGGTCGGGGCTGGACATGGCGGGCTTCGCATCGGGCGCGTCGGTCCCGATGCACAGCATTGTCCCGAGCGCCGGCCTGTGCCAGCCGACGAATAAGCGGGCCGCTCGCGGCTTAATCCACGCCGCGGTCGCCGGCCGCGGCTGCGGCGGCGGCGGCCCGCGCGCGGCGCGATGCGCCCCTCAGGCCGGGCGGCGTGCGTAATGCACGAAGGCGAAGTCCCAGCCGGACGCGGCGCGGTGCGTCTCCCGCGAGCGCTCGACGAAGGCCGAGCGGTCCCATGCGGGGAAGAAGGCATCGGCCTCGAACTCCGCGTCGATCTCCGTCAGCAGCAGCTCGTCGGCGCGCGGGAGCGCCTCGGCATAGAGCTGCGCGCCGCCGATGACGAAGGCGCGCTCGCGGTCCTGCACGCGCTCCAGCGCGGCGTCGAGCGAAGGCACCGGCTCGGCGCCCTCGGCGCCCCAGCGGGCCTGCCGCGTCACGACCAGGTTGCGCCGGCCAGGCAGCGGGCGGAAGGCCGGCGGCAGCGACTCCCAGGTGCGGCGCCCCATGATCACCGGCCAGCCGAGCGTGTGCTGCCTGAAGTGCTTCAGGTCCTCCGGCAGCCGCCAGGGCAGCGCGTCGTCCTTGCCGATGGCGCCGTTGCGCGCGACGCCGGCAATCAGCACCAGCCGTGTCATACCGCCACCGGCGCCTTGATCGCCGGGTGATGGCGGTAGTCGACCACCTCGAAGTCCTCCAGCTCGTAGTCGAAGATCGAAGCCGGCCGGCGGCGCAGGCGCAGCTCCGGGTAGGGATAGGGCGTGCGCGCCAGCTGCTGCTCGACCTGCTCGGCGTGGTTGCTGTAGAGGTGGCAGTCACCGCCGGTCCAGACGAAGTCGCCGACGTCCAGGTCGCACTGCTGCGCCAGCATGTGGGTCAGCAGCGCGTAGCTCGCAATGTTGAAGGGCACGCCGAGGAAGATGTCCGCGCTGCGCTGGTAGAGCTGGCAGCTGAGCCGGCCGCGTCCGCCGTCGACCTCGGCCGGCGCGACGTAGAACTGGAAGAAGGCGTGGCAGGGCATCAGCGCCATCTTCGGCAGGTCGGCCACGTTCCAGGCGCTGACGATGATGCGGCGCGAGTCCGGGTTGGTCCTGAGC
>Ga0247821_10002425_pt1 | contig 10223 bp, 6 predicted proteins | sample 13C_Glycerol_Day_FD_192481 | JGI IMG/M metagenome (GOLD analysis project Ga0247821, IMG submission 192481) | Soil microbial communities from agricultural site in Penn Yan, New York, United States - 13C_Glycerol_Day14 | ecosystem: Environmental > Terrestrial > Soil > Agricultural land | place... | reverse complement strand
TCGCGTAGCGGGCCGCGCCGGCGTGGCCCGCTACGCGATGACCCTCGATCTCGCCGGGCTCGCGCTCGGCCGGCTGGCGCTGGCCGCCTCGGGCGCGGCGCCCGAGGCCTTCTCGCCGGCCGAGGCCGGGCTGTTCGCCGGTATCGGCGCGACGCCGGCCCAGGCGAAGCTCTGGGCCACGCTGGTGCCGCGGCTCGCCGAGCGCACCACGCACGCCCGCGCGGTCAACCTTGACCCCGCGCAGGTGATCCTCGATACGTTCCTGACGATCGACGCGGCGGCCGCCGAGGCGCGGGCCCACGCGGCCTGACCCCTTCGCTGAACCGATTGCCGATGCCCGCCGCCCTCGTCGACAGCCATTGCCACCTCGACTTCCCCGACTTCGCCGGGGAGACCGGCGCCGTCGTCGCCCGCGCCGCCGCCGCCGGCGTGACCCGCATGGTCACCATCTGCACCCGCCTGCGCCAGGCGGCCGCGGTGCGCGCGATCGCCGAGGCGCACCCCGGGGTGTTCTGGGCCGCCGGCAGCCACCCGCTGCACGTCCACGAGGAGCCGATGGCCACCGTCGACGCCTTGGTGGCGCTCGCCGCGCACCGCAAGCTGGTAGGCATCGGCGAGACCGGCCTCGACTATCACTACAGCGCCGACACCAGGGCGCTACAGGCCGAGTCGCTGCGCATCCACATCGAGGCCGCGCGCCGCACCGGCCTGCCGCTGATCATCCACGCCCGCGACGCCGACGACGACATGGCGCGCATCCTCGCCGACGAGCATGCCGCCGGGCCCTTCGCCTGCGTCATGCACTGCTTCACCAGCGGCCGCGGGCTGGCCCAGACCGCGCTGGCGCTCGGCTTCTACCTGTCGATCTCCGGCATCGCCACCTTCCGCAGCGCCGACGACCTGCGCGCGATCTTCGCGGACGCGCCGCGCGACCGGCTGCTCGTCGAGACCGACAGCCCCTACCTCGCGCCGCAGCCGCACCGCGGCAAGCGCAACGAGCCGGCCTACGTCGCCGAGACCGCGCGGCTGATCGCCGGCCACCTCGGCATCGAGCCGGACGAGATGGCGGCGCTCACCTCGGCGAACTTCGACCGGCTGTTCGCGAAGGCCGCCGCGTGACGGCGCGGCTCCGCGCCACCATCCTCGGCTGCGGCTCGTCGGCCGGCGTGCCGCGCATCGGCGGCGACTGGGGCGCCTGCGACCCGGCGGATCCGAGGAATCGCCGCAGCCGCTGCTCGCTGCTGCTCGAGCGCACGACCGGCGGCGGCACCACGCGCGTGCTGATCGACACCACCCCCGACCTGCGGACGCAACTGCTCGCCGCCGGGATCGGCCTGCTCGACGGCGTGGCCTATACCCATGCGCACGCCGACCATATCCACGGCATCGACGACCTGCGGACCGTCGTGCAGAACCGCGGCGGCCGGCTGCCGGTCTGGGCGGACGCCGAGACCACCGACGTGCTGATCTCGCGCTTCGCCTACGTCTTCGTGCAGCCGCCCGGCAGCCTGTATCCACCGATCCTCGACCTTCGCGCCATCGAGGGGCCGCTGGTGGTCGAGGGCGCCGGCGGCCCCATCGAGCTGCGGCCGTTCCGCGTCGCGCACGGCCGGATCGACTCGCTCGGCTTCCGCAGCGGCGGCCTCGCCTACCTGCCGGACGTCTCGGCGATCCCGGACACCGCCTGGACCGAGCTCGACGCGCTCGACGTCTGGGTCCTCGACGCGCTGCGCCGCAGGCCGCACCCGACCCACAGCCACCTCGCCCGGAGCCTCGAGTGGATCGCCCGGTCCGCGCCGCGCCGCGCGGTGCTGACCAACATGCACAACGACCTCGACTATGCGGCGCTGCTCGCCGAGCTGCCGCACGGGATCGAGCCGGCCTACGACGGCATGACGCTCGATCTCGACGCATGATCGGCATCGTGTTCCTCGTCGTGCTGCCGGTGTTCCTGGTGATGGCCGCCGGCTACGCCGCAACGCGCAGCGGCGTCTTCTCCTCGAGCGCGGTCGACGGGCTGATGGTCTTCACCCAGAACTTCGCGATCCCGTGCCTGCTGTTCCGCGCGCTCGTCGACCTCGACCTCGGCGCGGTCTTCGACCCGCGGCTGCTCGCCTCCTTCTATGTCGGCGCGGTGACCTGCTTCGTGCTCGGCATCATCGGGGCGCGCCTCGCCTTCGGCCGGCGCCCGGGCGAGGCGGTCGCCATCGGCTTCGGCGCGCTGTTCTCGAACTCGGTGCTGCTCGGCCTGCCGATCATGGAACGCGCCTACGGCACCGGGTCGCTGTCGCCGACCTTCGCGATCATCTCGATCCACGCGCCCTTCTGCTACCTGGTCGGGATCGCCACCATGGAGGTCGCCCGCGCCGACGGCCGCGGGATGGCCGATACCCTGCGCGCCGTCGCCCGCGCGATGTTCCGCAACGCCCTGATGATCGGCCTGATGCTCGGCTTCGTGGTCAACCTCGGCGACATCCCGCTGCCCGGGCCGCTGCGCGACGCGCTCGACATGATGGCCAACGCCGCCCTCCCGGCCGCGCTGTTCGGGCTCGGCGGCATCCTGACCCGCTACGCGATCCGCGCCTCGCTGGCCGAGGCCGGCATGATCGCCGCCCTGTCGCTCATCCTGCATCCGGGGATCGCCTTCGCGCTCTCCGCCGGGGTGTTCGGCCTGCCCGACGGCTTCGTCCGCTCGGCCGTGGTCACCGCCGCGATGGCCCCGGGGGTCAACACCTACGTCTTCGCCAGCCTCTACGGCCGCGGCCAGGCCCAGGCCGCCAGCGCCATCCTGCTCGCCACCGGCCTGTCGGTGCTCACCGTCTCCGCCTGGCTGGCGATCCTCGGCGGCGCCGGCTGACCTCAGGGCAGCGCCTCGAAGTCGTCGCGCCGGTGGCCCTCGACCATGACGCGCAGGCCCTCGGGGGCCAGCACCTCGACGGCATCGCCCCACTGGTAGAGGTGCCAGGCCATCTCGAGCCAGCCGGAGGCGCGGAAGCGGACGACGAGCGCCTCGTCGGGCTGGTCCTCGAGCCGCTGGCCGGGATGGAAGACGAACTCGCGCGCGGCCGGCGCCGCCGCGGGCGAGAACCGCCAGACGACCTCGCCGTAGCGCGCCTCGTCCTGGTAGGAGCCGAAGGCCCGGGCCGCATGCGCGGCGATGTCGAAGCCCGGCTCGCGGGCGAAGCTCGACCCGAGCAGCCGCGCGGCGCGGATGCGGTCGACGCGGAAGTGGCGGAGCGAAGGGTCGCGGTCCTCGTCGCGGGCGACGAGGTAGCGGCGCATCCCGAGCAGCACGCCATGCGGCGCGACCCGGCGCTCGGCCTCGCCGCCATCGGCGCCGGCGTAGGTGATGGCCAGCAGGAACGGGCCCTTCAGCGCCTCGGCGATGGTCTCGAGCACCCCCGGCTCGGCGCGCGCCGCCGGCCCGGGGCGGGCGGCGAAGCCCTGCGCCTCCATCAGCGCCTCGGCGTCGGCCTCGGCGCGGCGGGCGTGCGGACCGGGCATCAGCGCCAGCAGCCGGTCGCGCAGCGCCGCGAGCGCGGCGACGTCGGGCGTGGCGCCGTCGCGCTCGGCCCGCCGGATCGACATGTCGAGCGCCGCGAGCTCGTCGTCGCGGACACCCTGGAAGCGGGCGAGGCCGGGGTCGCGCAGCTTCCAGCGGCGGCGGCGGTCCTCGTCGGTGCGGATCTCGACGCCGGGAAACGTGTCCTCGAGCGCGCGGGCCATGCGCTGCGCGGTCCGGTGGTCGGCGTCGAAGGCCTCGGCGATCTCGGCGAGCGAGACGCCCTGGTGCCGCGCCACCGCCATCTCGGCGAGCCGCATGAGATCCCGGGCCTTGGCAAGCGACATGGCGGCGTCCCCGCGCAGACTGTCGAACCGCGATAGCAGACGCCGGGGATCGGCGCCATCCAATCGCGGAATCCGAGCGACGCCGCGTCGGGAAACCCGGGATTAACCGTCATTTGCGAGGCCAGGCGCATCCGACGGCGTAAAACAGGACCTTCCAGGTTGAGTTGGGACGGCATCGGAAGTATCGCCTGCAGTGACAGGTTCTGTCACCGGTTGGGGCGCATAAGGGGTTCGCGGGCGACTCGCCCCGCCTGTGGGCGCTCCGACCGGGGAGCGCGGAGACGGAGCGCGGAGAGATGCAGAGTAACGAGTATGGTGTCCTTCTCTCCGCCTCCGATCTCACGCGCTTCTCCGGGTGCGCCCACGCGACGACGCTCGACCTGGCGCGGCTGAGGGGTGGGGGACCCGTGCCGGGCGAGGACAGCGAGGACGCCAGGCTGCTGCAGCGCCACGGCGACGCCCACGAGGCGCGTCATCTGGCGGCGCTCAGGGCCGCGGGCCGGAGCGTCGTCGAGATCGATCGCGCGGGACGGTTCGCCGAAGCCATCGCCGCGACCCGCGCGGCGCTCGCGGGTGGGGCCGAGGTGGTGTTCCAGGGCGCGCTCGTCGGCGGCGCCTGGGGCGGCTGGACCGACTTCCTCGAACGCGTCGAGCGCCCGTCGGCATTCGGCCCGTGGTCCTACGAGGTGGTGGACACCAAGCTGAAGCGCAAGCCGCACCCGAAGCACGTGCTGCAGCTCGCGCTCTACTCCGACCTGCTGGCCGAGGTGCAGGGGACTGCGCCGGAGCAGGCCCACGTGGAGCTCGGCGACCGGACGCGCGCGACCATCCCGCTGCGCGAGGTCGGCGCCTACGCCCGGCGCGTCCGGTCGCGGCTGGCGGCCTTCGTGGCACAGCCGCGGCCGACGCGGCCGGTTCCCTGCGCCGACTGCCCGCTCTGCCGCTGGCGCGGGCACTGCGACGCGACGCTCGCGGCCGAGGACAGCCTCTACCGCGTCGCCAACATCACCCGCGGCCAGGTGGCGAAACTGGAGGCGGCCGGCATCGGGACGCTCGCCGCTCTGGCGGCCCGGGACCGGCCGGTGCGCGGCATGGCGCCGGAGACGCTGGCGCGCCTGGTGGCGCAGGCCGGGCTGCAGGCGGTCCGGGGCGCGGGAGGCGGCCCGGACTTCGCGCTCCGCCCCGCCGTTCCCGGCAAGGGCTTCGACCTGCTGCCGGCGCCCGACCCGGGCGACATCTTCTACGACATCGAGGGCGACCCGCACGTCGAGGGCGGGCTCGAGTACCTGCACGGTCTCTGGGCACCGGACGCCGGCTTCCGCGCCATCTGGGCGCACGACCGCGACGCCGAGCGGGAAGCGCTCGAGGCCGTGCTCGACGCCTTCCGTGCCCGCATCGCCGCGTATCCGGGCGCGCGGATCTACCACTACGCGGCCTACGAGGTCACGGCGCTGCGGCGGCTGACGGCGCTGCACGGCATCGGCGAGGCCTTCCTCGACCGGCTGCTGCGCGAGCGGCGCTTCGTCGACCTCTACGCCGTGGTGCGCGGCGGGGTGCTGGCCTCGGAGGCCGACTACTCGATCAAGTCGCTCGAGGTCTTCACCGGCATCGAGCGCGCCGGCGAGGTGAAGACCGCCGGCGGCTCGGTCGTCGCCTACGAACGCTGGCTCGAGGAGCGGGACGACGCGATCCTCGCGGAGATCGAGGACTACAACCGCATCGACTGCGTCTCGACCGAAAAGCTGCGCGACTGGCTGGTGGCGATCCGGCCCGCCGGTCCCTGGCCGGCGCCGGCGACCGGCAGGGCCAGCGACGAGGCGGCGGAGAACGCGGAGGCGGCAGCCTTGCGCCGGGGGCTTGCCGACTCCGGGATGGAGGCCGAGCGGCAGCGGCTGCTCTTCGACCTCGGCGCGTTTCACCGGCGCGAGGCCAAGCCCGCCTGGTGGGCGATCTTCGACAGCCTCGGCAAGGACACCGACTCGCTGATCGACGACATGGACTGCCTCGCCGGGCTCGAGGCCATCGGGCCGGCCCGGCGCGAGAAGCGGTCGGTGGTGCGCGACTACCGCTTCCCCGACCAGGAGACCCGGCTGAAGCCCGGCAGCCAGCCGACCGCGCCGCTGGCCGATCCCTATCTCCCCGTCACCCTCGCCGGGCTCGACCGCGGCGCCCGCAAGGCCACGGTCAAGCTCGGCGCCGGCCGGGGCAGCGCGCTCCCCGACCGGCTGTCCCTGCACCCGCCCGAGCCGCTCCGCACCGGGGCGCTCGCCGCCGCGGTGCGCGCGGTGATCGCCGACCAGTGCGGACCCCAGCGGCGTCGTGCCATCGACGACCTGCTGGCCCGGCGCGCACCGCGGCTGGGACTGCCGGCGGGCGACGTCCTCGGCGGCGCCGACCCCGTCGAGGGCACGGTCCGCGCCGTGCTCGCGATGCAGGACACCGTGCTGCCGATCCAGGGGCCGCCCGGCACCGGCAAGACCTTTGTCGCGGCCCGCGCCATCCTCGCGCTGGTCGCCGCCGGGCGGCGCGTGGCCGTGGCGTCGACCAGCCACGAGGCGATCTCGAACCTGCTGCGGGCCTGCCTCGCCGCGCTGCCCGACGACGCCACCGGCCTGACCATCGACCGCGTGGACCTCGCCCACAAGCTCGGGATCGGCGAGCATCCCTACGGCCCCGGTGCGCCGATCCACGCCTCGAGCCGCACCGACGACGCCGCATGGCACGCGGCCGACGTGGTCGGCGGCACCGCCTTCCACTTCTGCAAGCCCGAGTTCGAGGGGGCCTTCGACACGCTGGTCGTCGACGAGGCGGGACAGGTCGGGCTCGCCAACCTGCTCGCCATGGGGCGCTGCGCCCGGAACATCGTCCTCGTCGGCGACCCGCGCCAGCTGCCGCAGGTGGTGCAGGGGTCGCATCCGGGCGGCGCCGGCCTCTCCTGCCTCGACTGGCTGCTCGGCGATCAGGCCACGGTCCCGCCCGACCGCGGCATCCTGCTGCCGGTCACCCGGCGGATGCATCCCGAGCTCTGCCGCTTCGTCTCGGAGCAGGTCTACGAGGGCCGGCTCGCCAGCCACCCCGACACCGCCCGCCAGCGCGTCGGCGGCAGCCGCTGGCCGGGGGCCGGGGCGCACCTCGTCGAGGTGCCGCACGCCGGCAACGCCCAGGTCGCGCACGAGGAGATCGCCGCGATCCGCGCCGCCATCGCCGAGCTCACGGCCGGCACGTGGACCGACGGCGGCGGCGCGACCCGGCCCTTGCGCGACAGTGGCATCATCGTCGTCGCCCCCTACAACGCGCAGGTGAACGCGCTGCGCGCCGCGCTGCCCGAGCGGGTGCGCGTCGGGACGGTGGACAAGTTCCAGGGGCAGGAGGCGCCGGTCTGCCTCGTGTCGATGACCGCCTCCTCGATCGAGGAGGTGCCACGCGGCATGGGCTTCCTGTTCTCGCTCAACCGCATCAACGTCGCGGTCAGCCGCGCCAAGGCCCTCTCGCTGGTGTTCGCCTCGCCCCGGCTGCTGGACGCGCGCTGCGCCACGGTCGAGGAGGTGCGCCTCGTCAACACCCTCTGCGCCCTGCCGGTGGCGGGCGCCCAAGCCGCCGTCGGAGATGCCGCATGATCCGCTTCCTGCACACCGCCGACCTGCACCTCGGCAAGCCGTTCGGCCGTTTCCCCGAGGACCTGCGCGGCCGGCTGCGCGAGGCGCGGCACGCCAGCATCGTCCGGCTCGCCGCCGCGGCGCGCGGCCACGGCATCGCCGACATCCTCGTCGCCGGCGACAGCTTCGACACCCAGACCCCGTTGCCCGCGACCCTGCGCCAGGCGCTGCACGCGATGGCCGCCGACGCCGGGGTCCGCTGGTGGCTGCTTCCCGGCAACCACGACAGCCTCGCCGCCGGCGACCTCTGGCAGCGGGTCGGGCGGGACGCGCCGCCGAACGTCCGGCTGCTGCTGACCCCCGAGCCGGTGGCGTTCGCGACCGGCGCCGTGCTGCTGCCGGCGCCCTGCACCCAGCGCCGCCCGGGCCGCGACCTGACCGCCGGCATGGCCGACGCCGCGACGCCGGAGGGCGCGCTGCGGATCGGGCTCGCGCACGGCGCGGTGCAGAGCTTCAGCGAGGACGGCAACGAGGCGCTGATCCCGCCCGACCGGGCGGAGACCGCCGGCCTCGCCTTCCTCGCCCTCGGCGACTGGCACGGCCAGCTGCGCATCGGCGCGCGCTGCTGGTACGCCGGCACGCCCGAGGCCGAGGGCTTCAGGCACGCCGCGCCTCCCGGCGCGCTGTTGGTGGCTCTGGCCGGCACTGGGCCCGAGGTGACGCCGGTGCCGACCGGGGCGCTCGCCTGGCGCAGCCTGGCGCTCGACCTGCTGCCCGGCGATGGCGATCCGGCGGCCCGGCTCCCGGGGCTGCTGCCGCCGGTGGCGTCGCGCCGCGACACGCTGCTGCGCGTCACCGCGACCGGCCGCACCGGCCTCGCCGGCGAGGGCGCGCTCGTCCGCGCGCTGGCGGCCGTCGAGCACGACTTCGCCTTCCTCGAGGTCGACCGGACCGGTCTCGCCGTCGAGCACGCCCCCGCCGACCTCGAGCACTTCGGCCTCCCCGGCACGGCGCTCAGGGTCGCCGCCGAGGCGCTGCGCACCGACGCCGACGACCCGTCGCTGCCGGACGAGGAGCGCGGCGCCGCGCTCGCCGCCCTCTCCCGCCTCCATGCCTTCGCCGGAGATGCCGCATGAAACTTCGCTCGATCAGCCTGACCAACGTCCGCCGCTTCGCCGGCGGCACCGTCCGCCTCGACGGCCTCGGCGACGGCCTGAACCTCGTCTGCGCCCCGAACGAGGCCGGCAAGTCGACGCTGTTCGAGGCGCTGCAGGCGCTTATCCTCGTCCCCGCCCGCTCCGGCGCCGCCGAGGCCCGCGCCCTGCGCCCCTATGCCGGCGGCGCCCCCGAGGTGGCGGCCGAGGTGGAGCTCGACGGCGGCCGCTACCGCATCGCCAAGCGCTGGCTGCAGCGCCCGTTCGCCCGCGTCACCGAGCTGCCCTCGGGCCGGATCATCGCCCAGGACGACGAGGCCGAGAGCTGGATCGCCGTGTGGCTCGCCGGCGACGGCCCGGCCGAGCTGCTCTGGGTCCGCCAGGGCATGCTCGCGCTCGAGCCCGAGGGGCGCAATCCGTCCGAGAAGGCCGAGCAGGAGCGGCTCGTCCGGATCCGCCGCGACCTGCTGTCCTCGGTCGCCGCCGAGCTCGACGCGATCACCGGCGGCCGGCGGCTCGACGCGATCGCCAGCCGCTGCGAGGCGGCGCTCGCCGAGCTCGCCACGCCGACCGGCAGGCCGAAGGCCGGCGGCCGCTGGCGCCTCGCCGAGGACGAGGCCGCCGGGCTCCGCGGCGCGCTCGCCCGGCTCGACGCCCAGTGCGAGGACCTCGCCACGGCCCTCGCCGAGCGCGCCCAGGTCCGCGAGGACCTGGCCCGCGCCGAGGATCCCGCCGCCACCCAGGCCCGCGCCGCCGGCCTCGCCGAGGCCGAGCGCGCCGCAGAAGCCGCGCGCATCCACCGCAGCCGCCTCGACGCGGCGCGGGACGCCGAACGCGCCGCCGCCCTCGAACTGGCCGCCGCGGCTCAGGGGATCGAGGCCCACGACCGCACCACCCGCCGCCGCGCGGCCGCCGAGGCTGAGGCCGCCACCGCCGCCGAGGCCTGCCGGGCGACCGCCGGGGCCCTCGCCGCCGCGCAGGCGCGCGAGACCGGCGCCGCCGGCGCCGCCGCAACGGCGCGAACCACCCAGGCCGCCGCGCGCGCGGCGCTCGAGGCCGCCGAGCGCGCGGCGCGTGCCAACGAGTCCGCCACCCGCGCCGCCGCGCTCGCCGCCCGCCTCGACCGCGCCCGCGGCCTCGCCCGCGAGGTCGCGGCCGCCACCGCGGAAGCATCGGCCGCCGCGGTCCCGGACGCCGACGTCCGCGCCGCGCGCGAGGCCGCCGCCGCGCTCGACCGCGCCCGCGCCCGGCTGGAAGCCGGCGCCGTCACCCTCACCGTCGACTACCTCCCCGGGATGGCCGATCGCATCACCCTCGACGGCCGGCCGCTCGATCCCGGCGCGACGGTCGCCTGCGCCGGCCCGGCGACGCTCGATCTGCCCGGCCTCGGGCGCATCGCCCTCGCCCCCGGCGGCGACGCGGTCACGGCCGCCCGCGGCGCCGCCGCCGCGGAGGCGGCGCTGCAGGCGATCCTCGCCCCCGCCGGCGCCTCCGACCTCGCCGGGCTCGTCGCGCTCGCCGAGCGCCGCGCCGCCGCCGAGTCCGGCGCCGCCCGGGCGAGCGCCGAGATCGCCGGCCTCGCGCCCCTCGGCACCGCCCATCTCGAGGCCGAGATCGCCGCCGC
>Ga0247821_10002422_pt1 | contig 10231 bp, 5 predicted proteins | sample 13C_Glycerol_Day_FD_192481 | JGI IMG/M metagenome (GOLD analysis project Ga0247821, IMG submission 192481) | Soil microbial communities from agricultural site in Penn Yan, New York, United States - 13C_Glycerol_Day14 | ecosystem: Environmental > Terrestrial > Soil > Agricultural land | place... | reverse complement strand
CAGCGACTACAGCGGCGAAACGAGTGTGAACTCGGGCACGCTGCGTGCGGGTGCCGACAACGCCCTGGGCCTGACCAGCAAGCTGAGCCTGGCCGATCTGACCGGCTTCGACCTCAATGGCAAGACCCAGACGGTGGGCGTGCTCAACGCTGTGGCCGGGTCGAGCTTGAACCTGAACAACGGCACGCTGGCGCTGAGCAACGGTGGCACCTCGGCGGGTAGCCTCAGTGGTGCGGGCCAGCTGCAGGTCAATGGCGGCACGCTGGACGTGCAGGGCAGCAACAGCGGCCTGAGCGCCGACACCCTCATCGCGACAGGGGCCACGGTCAGTCTGAACCATGTGGACGGCCTGGGCAGCGGCAGGATCACTGATAACGGCACCCTGCTGCTCGATGGAGCCAGTGGCACGCTGGACAACGCCATCGATGGTACGGGCGAGTTCGTCAAACGCGGCGCCAGCCTTGTGACCTTGACCGGCAAGACCGGCTGGACAGGCATCACGCGACTGGAAGGCGGCGATTTGGTCCTGGATGGTGGTCAGGGTGGTGCACAACTGTTCAGTAACATCGTGGGTACCCGGGGAACGAGCCTGAGCCTGAAAAACGGTGCAAGCCTGACCGGCTGGATCGACCCGACCGACGTCAACATCGACGCGGCCAGTACCTGGAACATGACCGCCAATTCCCTGGTCGACACTGTCGATCTGGCCGGCGCGATCAAGTTTGCTCCGCCTGCCTCGCTGCCTCTGGAGGCTGGGCGCACGCTGACGGCCAGTAACTGGATCGGCCAAGGCGGCACGGTGGAGCTCTACACGGTACTGGGTGACGATCAATCGGCGAGCGACCGGATCGTGCTTGATGGCGGTCGCGCCACGGGTGATACCGGGTTGATCATCCGCCATGCGGGCGGCGACGGTGCACAGACAAGCCAAGGCATCCGCCTGGTCGAAACCCGTAACGGTGCGACAACCGACGCCGGGGCGTTCAAATTGTCGACCGCGTCGGACGGCTATCGCGCAGGCAAGGGCACGATCGCGGCTGGCGCCTATGACTACAGCTTGGTACGTGGCGGTAACAAAGGAGTGGCCGACGACTGGTACCTGACCTCGCGTAACCCTAATGAACCGAAGACCCCAAATAATCCGGTGTATCGACCGGAAGTGGGTGCCTACCTGAATAACAAACTGGCCGCTTCGACGATGCAGGTGCACACGCTGCACGATCGCCAAAGCCAGGCATCGGAAACGCAAGGCCAGGACCAGAGCGATACGAGCGACGGCAACGGCTTCTTGCGTGTCGTCAAGAAGAGCAGCGATCGCACGGGTGCGGGGCATCAGGATCTGTCCGATACGACCACCTTGATCCATGGCGGAGGTGACCTGCTGCGCTTGAGCGATAGCGCCGATGGCAGCATCCGTCTCGGTGTGATGGGAGCGCAACATTCCAGCGACAACCGAGCCGATAACGGTAGCGTGAAGGCGAAGGGCTCGGTGAATGGCTACAGCATCGGTGTGTATGGCACCTGGTATGGCCATAGCGACATCCAGACAGGGCCGTATGTAGACAGTTGGATCATGTACGGCAAGTTTGATAACACGGTGAAAGGCCACGGCCTGGCGAGCGAAAGTTACGACTCGAGCAATCTGTCGGCCTCGCTGGAGGCGGGTTACTCGCTGCCGGTCTACGAGAGCAAGCACACCCAGCTGTACATCGAGCCACAAGCCCAGGTGATCAAGTCGAACTATCGCGCCGATTCACACAAGGAGCGTAACGGTACGGTGCTGTCGGGGCAGGCGGATACGTCGGTGACCACGCGCCTGGGAGTGCGCTTGCACGCAGAGGTGAAGGATACGCTGGGCATGAAACCCTTCGCGCAATTGAATTGGTGGCACGGTCCGGACTCGCAGAGTATTACCTTCGATGGGGTGAAGGCGCATGACCAACTGCCCGAAAATCGTTTTGAGGGCAATCTCGGCCTGCAGGGGAATCTGAGCAAGGAGGTGAGCGTATGGGGCTCGGCCGGTTATGAGGTCGGCGAGCATGACTACCGTGTCAGCAAGGTCGAACTGGGTGTGAAGTACGCCTGGTAAACCTGAATGAGCATGGCAAAGCAAAGAGGGCGAAAGCCCTCTTTGGAAGGTAGTCATCTGGGGGTAGTCATCGTTGTGCTCAGGCTCGCGGTCGGCAGCATCTTCCTGGTGAAAATAGTACGTGTCCGATTTTGCTGGGTGGAATCTTTGCATAAGATCCCCCTAGGCATATGTCTAGAAATTCCCGGTGTTGTTTCCAGGTAATCCTAGGTGGATCAGGGCAGATCATGCTTGTGAAAGTTCAGTTTTTTAATCGGAGTCAGAAGTGCCAAAACATATTTTCCGAATTTCTGGTGCGGTGGTTGCGCTTGTGCTCGCGGCCACTGTGGTGCCGGTGGTTGCAGAAGAGGCGGTGCCTCAATCCGCTCCGGCTACTCCAGCACGGGAGGCCTTCGGCGACTGGTCTGTTGGTTGCACGACGCCGGCGGTGGAGCCGCCAACCGACAAGGTCTGCACATTTGCCCAGGAGCAATTCGAAAAGCAATCACATCAGCGTGTGCTTGGGCTCGAACTGCAGCCTGACGGCACCGGCGCGAAGGGCGTCCTTGTCTTGCCGTTTGGGCTGGACGTGCAGAAGGGCGTTACGTTGCAGGCGGATGACGGCAAACCTTTCAGCGTTTCGCGCATCAGTCACTGCCTGCCGATAGGGTGTGTGGTTGAAGTAAAACTGGATGCGTCCACGATGGCACGGCTGGACAAAAGTAAGGCGCTAAAGGTCAACGCTACCATTAACGGAGGCAAGCCAGTGTCTTTCGACATTTCACTCAAGGGTTTCAAGACGGCCTTCAATCGGACGAAAGTGCTGGCAATGTCCAAGCAGCCAGGGGGTAAATCATGACTAGGCTCCAGAGCAGCGCCCTGCAGGGAGAGGCGGCGCAGTTGCGAGAGGTTCATGATAACTGGATATTGGCCTGTGCTACGCAAACGGTCGATGGAGTGGTAGGTCAGCAGGGCGTGCTGATTCAGGAACAAACCCATACGCAATCGAACCAGCGCGTGCTGAGCATCGAGTTGTGGCCTGAGGGGGAGCAGTTCAAGGGGGCGTTGATATTGCCTTTTGGCCTGGCGTTGCAGGAGGGCGTGATCCTGCGTGTAGACGAGGGCGTACCGTTTACCCGTCCGTTTCGCACGTGTCTGGCCGCTGGTTGTGTTGTGGATCTTGAGTTCGATGAAGGCGTTAGTGCACAGCTAAGGGTGGGCGAAACACTCAGGGTGACGGTTGTAACAGCCGATATCGGTAAAGAGGTGGCGTTTGCAATTCCACTGAAGGGGTTATGCAGTGCGCATGATCGTCTGCTGGGCTTGCTCCAGTAGTCTTCAGATACATGCTGACTGATCGGTGTTTTGATTGCTGCGTAGAAGCAAACCGGAAATATTATTTCTGGCGATGACTGCTAATCAATTGCAGGCTGACAGTGCGCGCTATATCTGATGGGTGCAGTGGAGTCACCCGGAGCCATCAATCTAGGACCTGTCTAACTAGAAAGTAAATGGCAGCGTAGTTAATTTATTGATGACCAATGGCTAAGGACTGGCTCTGGCGAAGAGACAACAGCATGCGTTCACTAAATGTTCTGCTTCTTGAGGACAATGCTTTTCAGTTGATGGCGCTGCATCATATGTTCAATAGCATTCAGCTCTTCAATGTCCGGACAGCCTGCAGCCTTGAGGCGGCGCAACAGGCGCTGGTCAGTCGGGGCAGTGCCGATATTGTTATATGTGATTTGCAGATGGATGGTTTCGATGCCCTCGAGCTGATCCATTTTTTGGCCAAGAACCGATTGGCGCGTGCGCTGATCATCCACAGTAGCCACGAGCAAAGTGTCCTCGACGGCGCGGCCAATTTAGCCAGGTCGCAGGGCATCCATTTACTGGGTAGTTTGCAGAAGCCTATGTCGATCGAGGCATTGTGTTTGCTCCTGGATAATTACAAGGCTCATATTCAGCGCGGCGCTGATTCGCTGCTACGGGCGCAGGTGCCGGAGTCGTTATCACTGGAAAAACCGCATCAGCAGGCGTCTGCTCAGCGTATTGGTGATGCTGGGGTGATTGAGCAATGCATCGCTTACTACCAGCCCAAGGTCAATCTTGAGGGAACGTTACTGGGTGTTGAAGCGTTAGTCCGTTGGCAGCACCCTCAGCGTGGCTTGTTGTCGCCCGGCAGCTTCATTGAAGCACTGGAGAATGCCGGACTGATTGAAGCGTTGACCTGGCACATGCTGGAGTTGGCGTTGAAATTATCCGCTCGGGTATTGCGCGAGCGTGGTGAATACCTGCCGGTCTCGGTGAATATTCCTCCTTCGATGATTGAGCAGGATAATTTTGCGCGACAAGTATTGGCGCTGTTGGTGCGCTTCGGGTTGCCCGCCAACGTGCTCACGCTGGAGATCGTCGAAAGCCAGGTATCGCACGCCACGGCTACCCACTTGGAAGGTTTGTTGCGCTTGCGTAAGCAGGGCTGCCAACTGTCAATTGATGACTTCGGCACCGGCGCCTCGAATATTCAGCGCCTGCTGCAACTGCCGTTTTCCGAGTTGAAAATTCCTGCGGAGTTCGTGAGCAGCATGGCGAGCGATGAGCGTAAGGCTGCCGTGGTCGCAGGGGTCATGATCATGGCGCGAAGGATGGCATTGAACGTGGTGGTCGAAGGGGTGGAAACGGCGTGTGACTATCGAGCCTTGCAGGCATTGGGTGGTCTGGCTGTGCAGGGTTTCTTCATTGCACGGCCGATGTGCGAAGCTGACCTGTTGTACTGGATTAGCGAGCATCAAAGTGTCGAACTCAAGTAAGCCCTTGCTACTGCAGGTAGATGCGCTGGCCAATGGTGCAGATCTCACACAGGTCGACAAGCTGCTGCACGGCGACGAAGAGGCGTAAGACATCCGCTTTTACAATCCCGCCGTCGCCACTCGACACGGGGCTATCTCAGCCCGATGGTTTTTCAGCGGCGCTGCGCGAGCAGTAGTTCTTCACCACCTGTCCACCCGTTCTGGGACAGACCGATAAATACTGTATACAACAGTAAGTCTTAATCTGATCATTTCATATTTCTCGCAAGCACTAATGGATCCAAAATTAAACTTCAGTCTCGAAGGCGTACGACTCTAACGGAGGTTTGCAAGAGGCCCGACCGGGACTTATAGTCAAAATTCTACAGTGCTATCGGGCGCATTGCGGATAGAATAGCAATGACCAATAGGTAGGTTAGGGAGAATTGATTGGATGTGCTTGTTGACAATCAAGAAAATTCGCTGGCAGAACCACAAGCCAAGACGGCCCTACGTGCAGCGACATCGAGATGATATGTCATGTCTACCTTCAAAATTAAAGTGGTAATAGCGGACGATCATCCGGCATTGCTAATCGGTATAAAATATGCGCTTGCCACGAATGCAATGCTGGATATTGTTGGCGCTGCGGTGGACTCGACACAACTTATTTCCATACTCGATCAGCATCCTTGCGACGTTCTGGTCACGGACTATGTAATGCCGGGGGGGAAATTCGGTGATGGCACCCCGCTTCTCGCCCTTATCAAGCGTCGATACCCGGCACTTAAGGTTGTCGTGTTCACCATGCTCGATAATCCCGCGACTACTCGACACCTTATACAGCACGGTATCAGTTGCATTCTCAGCAAAGCGGACCCTACGGAGCACATTGTGTGCGCCATCCATGCAGCCTATGCAGACAAAAGCTATTTCTCTCCGCTCATAGACGAAATCGTCCAAAGACTGGGCATCAATCAACACACAATTGACAGCTTGCCGGAGCTCTCCAAGCGCGAAGCGGAGGTGATTCGGCTATATGCCTTAGGCTACACGGTCAGCCAAATCGCAGAACAGTTACATCGTAGCAAGCAAACCATCAGCTCACAGAAACAACGAGCCATGCAAAAGCTGGGGATCCAACGCGAACCAGACTTATTCAAGTATGCGATGGAGATAGGGATAATTTGAATATAAGAGTCAAAAGCGTAATTCGCACCGAATGTTCGGGGCGATTGAAGCTCTGATGTTGGAGAGGCACCCTCTCTCGGTAACATCATGTCGGCGTCAAAAGGGAAAGGTGTATTTGAACAGAATTACAATTGGCGGCAAGCTGTTTCTTCTTGTCGGACTACTATCCACCATCACCGTAGTTTCCGGACTGGTGGGCGTGAGCGCAATGTCCGATGAGAAGGCGCGATTAAAATCGGTTTATGAAGACCGAACTGTTGCGCTGGTACAACTGGGTAAGGTTCTGTACGACTCTCAGTCGATACTCCATCTGCTTGAGCAGGCGGACGATGAGCAGTCATCGGCTAGCCTTACCAGGACGCTCGACAAAATTGACCATATCGCGGCCAGGCGCGAGGAAAATTGGCAAGCCTATCGGCGCACTTACCTGACGGCCGAGGAAACGGTACTGGCCGATCGAACTGACGCTGACAGACGTGAGCTCGCGACCGCACGTAGCAAGATCATCGCCGCTTACCGCCAGGGTGGCCGGGCTGCGGGTATGGCCGAGGCACAGAAAGTTCTCCTGGCTCGTCCCTTCAGTGCCTTTCACGCCGACATGGGCCAGTTGATCAACCTGCAGGCTCGCATTACCCGTGAGAAGTACGACGAAGCACACCAAAAGTACATACAGCTTTACATCTATACCATCACGATTGTCCTTGGCAGTGTTCTGATTGGCGTCTTGATATCCTTGCTGCTGGCGCGTTCGATCACCCGCCCGCTCCACGTCGCGATTACCATTGCCAATCGCCTTGCAGGCATGAACCTCGCGGATAACCCGTCTTTTGCCGGCAAAGATGAAACTAGCCAGTTGCTCCACGCCCTTACCCAGGCGCAGTCTGGTCTGCGCAATATGGCGGAGAAGATCAATGCGCAGGTGGCGCAACTGGAGGGCATGTCGAATGCACTGCTACCGGCGGTCTTTCAGTTACGCTTATCTACCGACAGAAGGATCGCTTACAACTTCATAAGCAACAGCGTCTTGCCGATTCTAGGGGTTTGCGCAGACGAACTGCGAGCTGACCCTGCGGCACGCTGGCGCCATGTGCATCCGGACGATCTTGAGCTGGTACAGAGCGCTTTCACTAGCTTGCTGCACAGGGTGCTGTCAGGCGAGGAAGGTGCCTCTTCAGAGACAATCAGCCGAGTAGTGATTGACGGTGAAACCCGCTGGGTGCTGGCGAACGTGCGCGTGAGCACTGATTTGGCCGATGGTGCGGTTATCTGGAACGGCTACTATCAGGATGTCACAGAACAGCGCCACGCACAGAAACTGCTGCAGGATGTGGTTGACGGATATCCCTCCGTCGTTCTGATCAAGGACCTGAAAGGCCGGCACCTACTGACCAATAGGGCATTTGATCGCGTCTTCAATTTGCCAGCGGGCGCTGTGCTGGGGAAAACGGATTATTTTTTCTTTCCGGACAACGTGGCAAAGCGCGTACGGGCAAAGGACAAGGAAATAATCAGGAATGCCGCAAGCCAGCAGTTCGAGGAGGAAATTCCGATTCGGAATGGGAGTTATGTGTCGCTGACCACTAAATTCCCGTTGACCGATGACAATGGACAACCCTACGCCTTGTGCGTGATTGCGAGCGACATATCCCCGCGCCGGACGATGGAAAACGCTCTGCGCGACAGCGAGGCGTACAACAAAGCGCTGTTTCAGGACTCCCATGTTCCGATGGTGGTAGTGGCGCCGGAAAGCGGAGCTATTACCGATTGCAACAGGGCCGCCGTCGATATCTGTGGTTATGAGAACAAGAACGATCTCATCGGCAAGACTACACTTGGTGCCTCAACGCCTCAAGAGTACACATGGACTGCAGCGATCGAACAGGCTATCGCTTTGGAGAAAGGGCGCAATGTGTTCGAGTGGCGCCTCCAGCGGCCAAACGGAGATATCTGGCACGCTGCGGTGCATCTGACGATAATATGCCTTGATGGCAAGCAACTGCTGCAGGGGACTCTCGAGGACATTACCGTACGTAAGTGTGCCGAAAAAGCACTTCAAACAGCCAAGGAGGCTGCCGAAGAGGCCACACAGATGAAGTCCGACTTCCTCGCTACGATGAGTCACGAAATCCGTACCCCATTAAATGCCATACTGGGTAACCTCGAACTGCTCGAACACTCAAACCTGTCTGACCTACAACATGACCGGTTACACACCATCACGACATCGTCGCGCTCACTGCTCAACATCATTAACGATATTCTGGACTTGTCCAAGTTCGAGTCGGGGTGGTTGAGACTGGAAAACGCCACGTTTGATATTATTGACCTGATTGAACAGGTGGCTTCAATGTTCGCCCCTCTGGCGAGAGAAAAAGGGCTTGTACTCTATTTTTCCGTTGAGCCAGAGATCGAGAGGCATTACCACGGGGACCCGACGCGCATTCGGCAGGTAGTTGAGAATCTCCTCAGCAACGCGATCAAGTTCACCCAAGAGGGCAAGGTGAGCCTGGCGCTGCGGCTTGCACAAGAAGCCGTGAATGGATCGCCGCTCGTCATTAGTGTCAGCGATACCGGCATTGGTATTCCCGCTGATTTTCAGCGCAAAGTGTTCAATAAATTCACACAGGCGGACTCATCGATAACACGTCGTTTCGGTGGTTCAGGTCTGGGGCTCGCTTTGTGCAAGCGGTTGACCGAGTTGATGGGCGGTGACATTTTACTTGAAAGCATCCCCGGCCTCGGCAGTAAGTTCTCGGTGTGCTTGCCGATACCAATGGACAATGCCACAAGTGTTGAGCCCCTACCGTTTGCGTCTGGAACAGCTATCGCACTTGTGGGTAATTCGGCTGAATGGCATTCAACTGTCAAGCCTCACCTGTTCAAGTGGGGGCTCGAGGTATTCACTGCCAGCTCTGCGCAAGAGTTGGCTATCGCCTCGATTCCAAAGCTTATTTTTGGCGGGAAAAGCCAATGGCATAGAGACGATGAAGCGGCTGCGGCCAGGAATACCTGGGAGATCCACGTAAGCTGCGACGGTCCACGCACGCCTATTGCAAGCGGCAATCAGTTATCGGTGTCCTGCTATTCCCTTGCCGGCCTCAGGTCAGCCATTGCACTTGCAGTGGAAAATCCAAACAAACGGATCCAGTCTCCCCCAACGCTCGCGCTCGAATGCACCACAGACAAACTACGAGTACGCGTGCTCGTAGCTGAAGATCATATAGCAAACCAAATACTGATCCGCGAGCAACTTGAGTTGCTAGGCTTCAAGGCTGACTTCGCCGAGAACGGTATTGCCGCGCTCAAAAAATTTAGCGAGCAACAATACGATATTGTGCTGACTGACCTGTCCATGCCGGAGCTCGATGGATATGGCTTTGCAACTTGTCTACGCAGACAAAATGAATGGGTACCTATCATAGCAATCACGGCCAGTACGGCAGCTGATGATCGGCGTCGCTGCGAAGAGGCAGGTATCGACGATGTCATACTGAAGCCTATATCTCTGGCTGAACTGGATATGGCAATACGCAAGTACCTGGGTGGTAAAGCCAATATCAGTCCAAGCGCGAGCCACACCAGCGAACGCGACGCTGCAACAAGCAGTCCTTTACCAACTGACCTGTATGACGCAATGATGACAACTTCTTCGAAGTCTCTGGCAATCATTCGCACTGCGGTTTCATGTTGCGAGGTGAAGCCGGTACTGACGCAACTGCATTCCATGCAAGGGGCGTTCATGATGGTGTGTGAGCCCGAGATCGCAGCAGCCTGCATCGAGCTGGCAGCCATGGCTAAAGCGAATGATTTTGCGGAATTGTTCCATGCGCTCACCGACTTCGAACACAGGGTGCATACAACGTTGGAGAGGCGCAAACCCCGTTTCTTTACTGGTTGATTTCGGCCGCCGACGATTTTGAAAGTGGCGAGTCAATCCAAAACGCTCAGGACACTTGCGCGATAGTTGGCAATAATTCAGCGGATAGGGTTGCAAGCGCAGCCGCACTGTACCTGATTTGTACCTTTGGACTGTATCTGAGGTGGTTCCGCCAGAAACGCGAAAGCCGCGCATTGCGCGGCTTTCTGTTTTGGTGGGCCCACACGGACTTGAACCGTGGACCAAAGGATTATGAGTCCTCTGCTCTAACCAACTGAGCTATAGGCCCCAGTGGTCGCGAATTAT
>Ga0247821_10002421_pt1 | contig 10231 bp, 7 predicted proteins | sample 13C_Glycerol_Day_FD_192481 | JGI IMG/M metagenome (GOLD analysis project Ga0247821, IMG submission 192481) | Soil microbial communities from agricultural site in Penn Yan, New York, United States - 13C_Glycerol_Day14 | ecosystem: Environmental > Terrestrial > Soil > Agricultural land | place... | reverse complement strand
TTCAATGACCGGGGCTTTGAGTTGCCGACGGTACCCCGGCAGCGCCAACGCCAGGAAGATCGCCGCCAACGCCAGCATCGACACCGACGCCGCCAGCGCATAACGCAGCGATTCAGCCCCCAGGGTCGGCAGGAAGAAGTCGCTGAGCATGCCGATCAACAAGGGGCCAACCCCCACGCCGAGCAAGGTCATCGACATCACGAAGATCGCGGTCGCCTGGGCCAGGCGGGAGGCCGGGAACAGGTGGGTGATGGCGCCCAGGCACGGTGTTGCCCACCACACGCCAAAGAAGCCGAACACGCTGTAGAACAGGAAGGCCGTCGGTACGTCGATGCTGCCGATCTGGAAGGCCGTGCCCTGGGGCCAGAGGAAGTAGGCCAGGGCAAACGGGATGCTGATCAGCGTGCCCAGCAGTGGTACGCCGATCTGCCAGCCAACATCGCGACGGGCCATGCGGTCGGTGACGATGCCGCACACCAGGGTGCCCAGGGTCGAGCCAGTGCCCCCGACCACGCCGACCAGAAAGCCCGCTTGCTGGATGTTCAAGCCGTGGGAGCGAATCAGGAAGCTCGGGCTCCAGGTGCCGATGGCGTAGCCGGCAATCGCGGCGGCGCCGCCGGTCAGTACCAGCCACAGGAACGACGGCGTTTTCATCAGTTCCTGCAGGGTCTTCAACCAACCCTCATGTTGCGTGGCCGCCAGGTGCGCAGGCACGGGGGCGGTCTTGGGGGTGCGCACGGTCAGCAGCAACAGCAGGCCGAGGAAGATCCCCGGCGCGCCGATCAGCAAAAACGCCAGGCGCCAGCCGTGGTGCTGGGCGATCCAGCCGCCCAGGCCCAGGCCGACGATGGCGCCCAGGCTCGAACCGAGCATCAGCACCGCAAGCGCCGTGGAGCGGCGTCGCGCCGGGTACAAGTCCGACACCATGGCCACCGACGGCGCCGTGCCGCCCGCTTCACCCACCGCCACGCCAATGCGCGCCAGCACCAGCATCAGGAAGCTGCCGGCCACCCCGCAGAGCATGGTCATCAGGCTCCAGGCGATGCAGCTCAGGGCAATCACCGGCTTGCGCCCGATGCGGTCGGACAGGCGCCCCAGCGGGAAGCCGAACAGGGTGTAGAACACCGCGAAGGTCACCCCCGACAGCAGGCCGATGCCGGTGTCGGAAATGCCGAACTCGAGCTTCACCGGCTCGATCAGGATCGCCATCAACTGGCGGTCGATGTAGTTGAACACGTAGATCGCGGCGAGCACGAACAACGCATAGTGCGTGCGCCATGTAACAGGGGTCGAGGTCGTCACAGCGGGTGCTCCCGGTCTTGTTCTAGTCGGCAGATCGTCGGGGGTTGTGCAGGGCATTTCATCGTCCGTTCAGACCAGTTCCGCAGAGTTCCGGCCAGCCGGCAAATCTAGTCTCGACGGACGATGTTTCGTCTCGGCCGTAGGTCAATCATTCAGCCCATCTTCGGCGTTTCACCAATCCCTGCCGCCGTGCAGCGCGATTCTGGCACAGCCGGAAAATTCCAAGAAGTGAAGGAGCTGACATGAGCATCTTGTTCGAGCCGCTGCGCCTGGGCGACCTGCAACTGGCCAATCGCATCGTCATGGCGCCGATGACCCGCAGCCGTGCCGGCAGCGATGCGCTGCCGGGCGCCGAGATGGTCGAGTACTACCGCCAGCGTGCCAGTGCCGGGCTGATCGTGGCCGAAGGCACCGCGCCGTCGGCCAGCGGCCTGGGCTATTGCCGCACCCCGGCGATCTACAGCACTGAACAGATTGCCGCCTGGCGCCGGGTGACCGATGCCGTACATGAGCGCGGTGGCCAGATCGTGCTGCAACTGATGCATGTGGGCCGCGCCGCCAGCCATCACAACAAGCCCCGTGGCGCGAGCACCGTGGCGCCGTCGGCGCTGCGGGCACACACCCGGCTGTTTACCGATGTCGCCGGGATGGTCGACACCGATGCGCCCCAGGCCCTGACCCTGGAAGGCATCAACGCGGTGATCGGCGACTACCGACAGGCGGCGCTCAACGCCCGTGAAGCGGGTTTTGACGGCGTCGAACTGCACTGCACCAGCGGTTACCTGCCAATGCAGTTCATGGCCTCGGGCAGCAATCAGCGCGAGGACGCCTACGGCGGCAGCGCAGCCAACCGGGTAAGGTTCGTCAAGGAAGTGCTCGAGGCCATGGCCGCCGCCATCGGTGCCGGTCGGGTGGGTTACCGTCAATGCCCGGGCAACCCCTACAACGACATCAGCGATGCCAACCCGACTGAAACCGCGACTGCCCTGTGCGCCGCCGTGGCGCCCCTGCGCCTGGCCTACCTGCACATCATGCGCTCGCCAGCAGCGGGCCTCGACGCCTTTGCCCTGGCCCGCCAGCACAGTGATTGCGGCCTGATCCTCAATGACGGGTTCGATGGGCCGTCGGCCCAGGCAGCGCTGGAGGCGGGCGAGGGGGATGCGGTGTCGTTCGGTCGCCACTTCATCGCCAACCCGGACCTGGTCGAGCGCCTTCAACGTGGCTTGCCGCTGGCCGGGTTCGACCGCCACACCCTCTACACCCCAGGTGCAAAGGGCTACTCGGATTACCCCGCGTACCAGGCCGCCACCCTGGAGGTGACGCCATGAGCCTGGCCCAACGGACGAGCCTGCCGAGCGCTGCGCCGGTGCCCCGCGAGCAGACCCAGGCGCTGCTTGATCGCCGCGCCAGCGCCAGTGGGCAGATCAAGCCACGGGACCTCTATACCCTGGCCGACCGCTTCGAGGCGCAGGTGCGCGAGTATGGCCAACGGCCCTTTCTGATCTATGCCGGCCAGCCGCTGACCTATGCGCAAGTCGATGCCCAGGCCAACCAGATGGCCCATACCTTCTACGCCAAGGGCCTGCGCGCCGGGGATGTGTGCGCCCTGGCGATGGAAAACCGCCCGGCGTTCTTCTGCACCTGGTTCGGCCTGGTCAAGCTGGGGGTGGTGGTGGCGTTCATCAACACCCAGGTCACCGGCCGGGCGCTGTTGCATGCCCTGGACACCACCGGCGCCAAGGCCATGGTCGTGGGTGAGGAATGCCTGGCCAACCTGCAAGCCACCGATAACCTGCCCAACCTGGCCTATTGGCTGGTGCCCGATGCCGAGAATCCCTGGTCCGGCCCGCTGCCCAAGGGCGTGGATGGCCAGTTCGCCGCGCGCCTGCACAGCGCCCCGGCCACTACCTTCCCACGGGAGATGCGTGCCGCTATCGAGGCCCAGGCCACGACCCTGCTGATCTTTACCTCCGGCACCACCGGCTTGCCCAAGGCGGCGCGCTACAGCCACATGCGCTGGATGTCGTCGGGCGATGTGATGGAAGTGACGCTGCCGGCCACCTGCGAAGACGTGTTCTATTGCTGCCTGCCGCTGTACCACGGTGCGGCGGCCACCTCGGTGACCTCCACCGCGCTGCGTGCCGGCGCCAGCATCGTGGTGCGGCGCAAGTTCAGCGTGCGCGAATTCTGGAAGGACGTGCGCGAGCACCGCATCAGTGTGTTCCAGTACATCGGTGAGATCTGCCGCTACCTGCTCAACCAGCCGGTGAGTACAGGTGAGCGTGAGCACAGCCTGCGCTGCATGCTCGGCGCCGGTCTGACGCCTGATTCGTGGCAGCGCTGGGTCGAACGCTTCGGGCCGCTGCAGATCTTCGAGGGCTGGGGCGCCACCGAGGCCAACGCCAACCTGATCAACGTCGACAACTATCCCGGTTCCTGCGGCCGGGTGCCGGACTGGAACCGCACCAACCTGCGCCTGGTGCGCTACGACGTCGAGAACGACTGCCACCCCCGTGACGCGCAAGGTTTCTATCAGGTGTGTGAAGTGGGCGAGGTGGGCGAGGCCATGGGCTTTATCGTCGACCACCCCGATATCGGCGGTGGACGCTTCGAGGGCTACACCTCGGCCGAGGCCAGCGAAAGCAAGATCCGTCGCAATGTCCTGCGCGAAGGCGATGCCTACTGGAGCTCGGGCGACTTGCTGCGCCAGGACGCCGATGGCTACTGCTACTTCGTCGACCGCATCGGCGACACCTTCCGCTGGAAGAGCGAGAACGTCTCGACCCAGGAAGTGGCCGATGCCCTGGGCGACTTCCCCGGCCTTGAGCTGATCAACATCTATGGCGTACAGGTGCCCGGCCATGAAGGCCGCGCCGGCATGGCGGCGGTGTTGATGCAGGCGGGGCAGGGCTTCGACCCCGAGGCGTTCTACGCCCTGACCGACAGCTGTCTGCCGCGCTATGCCGCCCCGGTGTTCGTGCGGGTCAGCGCTGCCGCCGACCTCACCAGCACCTTCAAACTGCGCAAGGTCGACCTGCAACGCCAGGGCTATTGCCCCGATGCATGCACCGACCCGCTGTTCATCCGCGACGAGCCGTCGCGCACCTATCAGCCGTATTCGGCCGAGGTGCTGCAACGCGCCGGCCTTGCGCCGTTTGCAGGTGCCCATCATGGCTGACCTGGACGCCAGCGGCGCTGAACTGCGCGACGGCCTGCGCTACCCCTGGCCTCAGCCCCCGGCCAGCGGCCAGGTGTGCGAGGTGGCCAGCGGGGTGTTCTGGCTGCGCATGCCACTCCCGTTTCGCCTCGACCACATCAACCTTTACTTGCTGCAGCACCAGGACGGCTGGGTGGTGGTCGATACCGGCATGAACACCGCGCAGACCCGTGAGGTCTGGGAGCAGGTGTTCAGCGAGGTGTTCCAGGGCCAGCCAGTGCGGGCGGTGATCTGCACCCACTTTCACAGTGACCATGCCGGTGTCGCGGCCTGGCTGACCGAGCGCTTCGAGTGCCCGCTGTACATGACCGCCGCGGAGTTCCAGTGGCTGCACGTTCAGGTGCCCTCGGACCAACCGCCGACCTGGGCCTTCGTCGACTTCTACCGCAAGGCCGGGTTCAGCACCGAGCAGGCCGGCGAGTTTTTCGCGGCTGTCCAGGACAAGCACTTTCACCCCTTGCCCTGCACCGGCTTTCGCCGCCTGCGCCAGGGCAGTGAGCTGCGCATCGGTGGCCGCAATTGGCAGGTGCTGATCGGTAACGGCCACTCGCCCGAGCACGCCTGCCTGTACAGCGCCGAGGACGGCCTGCTGATTTCCGGCGACCAGGTGCTGCCGCGCATCACCTCCACGGTCGGGGTGCAGGCCACCGAGCCCGAGGCCAATCCCTTGCGTGACTGGCTGGACTCGATCGAGCGGCTGCGGGCACTGCCCGACACCGTGCTGGTGCTGCCGGCCCACGAGCGTCCGTTTTTCAACCTGCATACGCGCCTGGATCAACTGGTGGCCCACCACCAGGGCCATTTGGCGCGAGTGCAGGACAGCTGTGAGGCGCCGCGCGGCGCGCTCGAGCTGATGGCGGTGTTGTTTCCCAGGCTGTCAGGTCGCTTCGACGAACTGATGGCGCTGGGGGAAACCTTGGCGCATGCCAATTACCTCATGGCCGAAGGCGTCCTGGTGCGCGAGGAACACGGGGGGCTGCTGCGGTACCGGCAGGCCCCTGCGGGGGCCACGGCGCCCGACCCGCTGCGGGTGTTCTGAACAATCCGGCGTCACGGTCATGGTGAACAGTCCAGGCGGCCTTGGGGTTGCCCTTCAGGAGAGTCAGTGTGAATTACAAGAACAACAATAACTGTACTGGCCTAGGCGCGCACGGTGTCCAGGCCGCCAGCCTGGCGGTGGCCGTGGCGCTGGCATCAATGCCTGCATGGTCGGGGGAAACCATCGAATTCGACAACGGCGCCACTATCGACTGGTCGGTGACCACCAGCTATGGCCTGGGCGTGCGCGTGGGCAAACCCAGCGACCGGCTGATGGGCATCAACGCCGACGACGCCAACCGCAACTTCAACCAGGGCAGCCTGACCACCAATCGCATCGGCGCGCTGGGCGAGATGATCCTGCGCAAGGACAACTACGGCGCCGTGGTGCGCGCCAGTACCTTCTACGACGATGTCTATCACCAGGACAACGACAACGACTCGCCGCAAACCGTGAACAAGGACGGGCGCAACGACGAGTTCACCAGCCGCACCAAGTACTACAGTGGCGGCCGCACCCGCTTGCTCGACGCCTATGTGTTCGGCGGCTGGCGCTTCGACAACGACACCATGCTCGACGCCAAGGCCGGCCGGCACATCGAGTCGTGGGGCGAGAGCCTGTACTACCCGGGCGTCAACGGCGTGCAGAACCCCTCCGATGCGGTCAAGGCGGCCCAGCCCGGGGTCGAGGTCAAGGAGATCCTCCTGCCGGTGGGGCAGTTCTCGGCGTCCTACCGGATCAACCCGCAAATCACCTTCGGCGCCTACGTGCAATACGAGTGGAAGGGCACCGAACTGCCGCCGGTGGGCAGCTATTTGTCGGGCAGCGACGTGATCGGCCCGGGCCGCGAGTTCATCCGTACCGCCAACGGCAACGTGCGCTACCAGGGCACCGACGAGCCACGCGACGATGGCCAGTGGGGCGTGCAGGTGCGCTACCGCCCGGTGCCGGCCATCGAGTTGTCGCTGTTTCACGTCAACTACCACGACAAGAACCCGGCCACCGCGCTGGTGGGCTACAACGCCGTGCCACTGGGCAATGGCCAGTTTGCCTTCGCCACCAACGGCTATCGCGTCGAGTACTTCGAGGACATCAAGCTCACGGGCCTGAGCATGTCGACCAAGCTGGGCGATACCCAGATCGGTGCCGAATGGTCGTACCGCGACGGTGCCCCGGTCATGGTCAACACCGGGCTGGGACCGGTGCCGGCCAAGGGCAAGGGCCAGCAGATTCAGCTGTCGGCCATGCGCATCCTCGGCGACCGGCCGTGGGCCAGCCAGACCACCCTGACCGCAGAAATCATTCACGTACGCGCCGACAGCGTCGACTCGGCCTCGGCCGCCCCGAACCTGCAAGGCGTCAACCTGCTGCCGTCACTGGCGCCGATGGTTGGAGAATCCGATGACTACACCTACAAGACCAGCTCAGCCTGGCGAAGCAAGGACTCCAGCGCCTACACCGTCGGTGCCTCGTTCAGTTATCCGGGGGTTTTCCAGGGCTGGGATCTGGAAGTGCCACTGCGATTCTCCAACGTGTTCAGTGGCGCATCACCCATGGCCGGCAGCATCGCCGGCGTTCAGGGCGACCGCCGCTACAGCGTCGGCACCACCTTCAAGTACCTGAGCAACCTGGAAGTGGCACTGACCATGATCGGCTACCTGGGCTCGCCAGACCCGGTCAAGCGGCCGATGGCTGACCGTGACTACGCCACCTTCTCGATGAAATACACCTTCTAACCCGGTAGGAGCAGGCTTGCCCCGCGATCGCATTTTTCCTGACACAACGCGATCGCGGGGCAAGCCCGCTCCTGCCTAGACCACCCGGGGGACTTATGGGACTCAAAGGACACGCCGCGATTGTCGGCACCGCACAGTACAAACCGGAAAAATACGCCACCGCACCGCGTATGTTCCACCTCGAACAGGTCGCTGACCTGGCGGCCCAGGCCCTGCGTGATGCCGGCCTGCGCGCCGAAGATCTCGACGGGCTGGTGATCAACGGCCCGCACTTTCACGAAGCCTCGGTGTTCGTGCCGGCCATGGCCGCCGAATACCTGGGCCTGCAGCTGAACTTCGCCGAAGTGGTGGACCTGGGCGGCTGCACCGCAGCCGGCATGGTCTGGCGCGCGGCGGCAGCCATCGAGCTGGGCCTGTGCCAGGCGGTGCTCTGTGTGATGCCGGCCCGCATGGCGCCAATGGGCCCGGATGAAGACCCGAGCTGGATGGCCCGGGCCATGCGCTTTGGCGGGCACAGCACCGCCTATGGCGCGCCGGAGGCCGAATTCGACCTGCCGTATGGGCACATGGGCCAGAACACCGGCTACGCCATGATCGCCCAGCGCTACGCGGCCCAGTACGGTTACGACCCGCGGGCCATGGCCAAGATCGCCGTGGACCAGCGCACCAACGCCCAGTTCAACGACCAGGCGATGTTCTTCGGCCAGCCCCTGACCATCGAGCAGGTGCTGGCGAGCAAGAAAGTCGCCGATCCGTTGCATGTGCTGGAGATCGTCATGCCGGTGGCCGGCGGCGCGGCGCTGATCATCACCTCCCGCGAAGTGGCGGCGCGCGCGCGCAAACGCCCGACGTACATCACAGGCTTTGGCGAGCACCTGGCGTTCAAGTCGCCGTCCTATGCCAAGGACATGGTCCATACCCCGATCGGCCCGGCCTCGCAGCGGGCCTTCGCCATGGCCGGGCTCAAGCCGCAGGACATGCACGCGGCGCAGATCTACGACTGCTACACCATCACCGCGCTGCTCACCCTGGAAGACGCAGGCTTCTGCGCCAAGGGCGAGGGCATGGCTTTTGTGCGCGAGCACGACCTGACCTGGCGCGGCGATTTCCCCATGAACACCCACGGTGGCCAGCTCAGCTTCGGCCAGGCCGGCTCGGCCGGGGGCATGTCCCAGGTGATCGAAGCGGTCACCCAGATTGCCGGCGCCGCCGGTGAACGCCAGCTATCGCGCTGCGACAACGTCTACGTCTCCGGTACCGGCGGCGTGATGAGCGAGCAGGGCGCATTGATTCTCCAGGGAGCCTGACGACCATGTCCAACAACAAACCCATGCCGCTGGCCACTGAAATTTCCGCGCCATTCTGGGAAGGGCTCAAGGCCCGCAGCGTGCTGATCCAGCAGTGCAACGCCTGCAGCCAGTGGATCTTCTACCCGCGTCGGCATTGCCCGGCCTGCCTGGCCCACGACCTGAGCTGGCGTGCCGTGAGTGGCGGCGCGACGCTGTACAGCTACACCGTGACGCGCATCGCCACCTTGCCTGACTTTGCCGACGAAATGCCGCAGAAGCTGGCGGTCGTCGAGCTGGACGAAGGGGTGCGGATCAATACCAACCTGGTGGGCCTGGAGGAAGACGAAATCCACATCGGCATGCGCCTGCAGCCGGTGTTCGCCGAAGTCGATGCCAAGGGCAACCGCCTGTTGCGCTTTACCGGCACCGACAAGAATGCGGCGGCCTTCGAGCCGTTCGCGGTGGAAGACAGCGCACCGAGTGCGGCCCCTGCAGCGGTGCGGCAGATTGCTGTGGATGATGCCGAGGGGTTGCAGGCGCTGGTCAGTGAGCAGTTCAGCGACTGGAGCAACAGTGTGCTGGTGGACCAGGCGCTGATTGATGCCTTTGCCCAGTTGTCGGGGGATGACTACTGGATTCACACCGATCCGCAGAAGGCCCGCTTGCAGAGCCCGTTTGGCGGCACCATCGCCCATGGCGCGCTGGTGCAGGTGCTGCAGTCGCGGATGAAACTGGCGCTGGGGTACGAGATCACCGGGTTCACCACCCAGATCAACTACGGTTCAGACCGGTTGCGCTTTCCGGCGCCGGTGCCGGCGGGCGCGCGCATTCATGCGCGGGCGCGGGTCAAGGCGGTGCAGGTGCAGCCTCGGGGTACGCAGTTGACCCTGGAGTTGCATACCCATGTGGTGGGGCAGGAGCGGCCTTCGGTGATCAATGATCTGGTGATTTTGTACCAGGCTTGATTGCACTCAAATCCAGGTGGCATCCCAGAGCGGATAGTCACCTGCCTTCCGAGCCAGCCCCGCCCGAATGGGGTTGGCGACGATGTAGCGGGCGATGTCCTGCACCTCTTCTGTACGAACCGCCCTGTCGTAGAATCCCTTTTGCCACATTCGCCCATGGCCGTTGGTCAATCGGTTGATGGACAGGCTACTTCTGGACTTTACCGTGCACATGACTTGGGAAAGACAGGGGGCCTGTAGCGTGAACAGCCAGTGGAAATGGTCCGGCATCACCACCCATGCCAACGAGCAGACCCATTGCTCTTCATGCGCCCGCCGCAGCTCCCTGACGAGCAAACGACCTGACGGGAACTCGCCCAGAACGGGTCGACGTCGATGGGTTACAACCGTTACCGAGTAGATCTGTCCTGGTTCCGAGTGACGTCCTGCCAACAGCCGATAACCGTTTGAATGAACAAGCATTCCATTGCCCTCAATTCACGTAATTGCACCTAATCACCGTAGGTCGCCGAATCACGCCTCGTTGCGTCGAACCGTGAGCGAGTATTTCCAAAGGAAGGGGTAGCCGCTGCCGAGGCACGAGGCTGCGATCGGCTGCGCAGCAGTCGCAAGAGGGTTGATACGCCATCCAATGCCGTGGCCGCTACGCGCCCAATCGCAGCCTGGCGGCAGCGGCTACGGGG
>Ga0247821_10002420_pt1 | contig 10234 bp, 9 predicted proteins | sample 13C_Glycerol_Day_FD_192481 | JGI IMG/M metagenome (GOLD analysis project Ga0247821, IMG submission 192481) | Soil microbial communities from agricultural site in Penn Yan, New York, United States - 13C_Glycerol_Day14 | ecosystem: Environmental > Terrestrial > Soil > Agricultural land | place... | reverse complement strand
CCTCCGGCGATGACGACCGCGGCCAGGACGACCGCGGTCACCGACCACGGGTCACGTCGCTGCGCGTCGCCGCTCGGTGTCATCCCCGGTTCGGCGGTCGCCCTCGGTTCCGCGGTCGGCCGGGGCCCGGCGGTCGGCTCGGGCTCAGCGGTCGGCTGCGGCTCGGTTCCGCCGGCCGTCGGCTGCTGGCCTTTTTGCTCACTCGGTGTCACGTCACCGGCGTCGGGCGACGTCAACTTCGGCACGAACTCACGATACGTCCCGGGCGACGCTCGCCCGCGTGACGGCGGCCGCACCGGGACGGTGACTCCCTCGCGAGGATCACCGGCCGCCGCATGTCCTAAGCCTACCCAAAGTGTTGTTAGGCTCCCCTAATGATGGAGACCCGGGTGGCCGTAGGTCACCCGGGGTCGGACCCGAAATGACCACCCCGGCCCTGGTCACCGGCCCGGCGCCGGCCTCGACCGGAGCGGGACGCAAGGCCGCCGCCGTGATCGTCGGGGTCGTCCTGCTGGCGGGCCTGACGGTGGCCAGCATCTTCATCGGCTCCGGGAACATCACCGCCGCGCAGGTCTGGGCCGCGCTCGACACCGACTCCGGCAGCACCACCGACCTGCTCGTGCGGGACTTCCGAGTTCCCCGCACCCTGCTGGCCATCGTGGTCGGCATCGCGCTCGGGTTGGCCGGAGCCATCATCCAGCCGCTGACCCGCAACCCGCTCGCCGACCCGGGCATCCTCGGCGTCAACGCGGGCGCATACTGCGCGGTCGTCCTGGCCGCGACGTTCCTGGGCTCCGCGGTCGACCTCACCCTGGTGTCGTGCTCGCTGGCCGGGGCCCTGGTCGCCGCGTTGATCGTCTACGGGGTGGGGAACACCGGCCCGGCCGGCGGGACACCGACCAAGCTGGTGCTCACCGGCGTCGCCCTCGGCGCAGTGCTGTCCGGGGTGGCCTTCGCGGTGACCCTGACCAGGCCCGAGGTCTTCGACAAGATCCGGTTCTGGAGCGCCGGGTCGCTGCAGGGACGCCAGTTCGACACGTTGTGGGCCGTCCTGCCGTTCATCGCGGCCGGCGTGGTCATTGCCCTGTTCATGCCGCGGGCCCTGAACGCCCTGTCCCTGGGTGATGATCTCGCCGTCGCGCTGGGGTCGCGGCCGGGGGTGACCAAGGCCGCCGGGATCGTCGCCGTCACCCTGCTCTGCGGCGCGGCCACCGCGGCGGCCGGCCCGATCGCCTTCGTCGGACTGATGGTGCCGCACGCGCTGCGCAGCATCGTCGGGCCCGACCAGCGCTGGATCATGCCGCTGGCCCTGCTCGCCGCGCCGATCCTGCTGCTGTCCGCCGACATCATCGGCCGGGTCGTCGTGTCCTCCGAGCTGCCGGTGGGCGTCGTCACCGCCTTCCTCGGCGCGCCGGTGCTGATCGCACTGACCCGGCGGAAGGGAGCGCGGGGACTGTGAGTGTGAAGACCGGCGATGCACTCGCGCCGCTGCGCTGGCCGCACGCCATTCGTCCGCTGCGCGTCGGGCGGTTCAGCGTTCGTCTGGAGGTCCGCGCCGCCGTCCTGACCGTCGTGTTCCTGCTGGTCGCGCTCGCCGTGGGGGTCTGGTCGCTGACGGTCGGGAGCGCCGGCATCGGCCTGTCGGAGGTGATGTCGGCGTTCGGTGGCAGTGCGAATCCCGGCACGAGCCGGGTCGTGCTGGAGTGGCGGCTGCCCCGGGTGGTGTTCGCGCTGCTGGCCGGTGCGGCGCTGGCCATCGGCGGCGCGGTGTTCCAGTCGATCACCCGGAACCCGTTGGGCAGCCCGGACATCATCGGGTTCAGCTCCGGCGCATACACCGGCGCTCTGCTGGTCGGGATCCTCGCCACCGGCAGCACCTGGAGCATCTCCGCCGGGGCGCTGGCCGGCGGCCTGCTCACCGGTGTCGCCGTCTATCTCCTGGCGTTCCGGCAAGGCATCGCGGCCGCCCGCATCGTCGTCGTCGGCGTGGGGTTGAGCCTGTTCCTGTCCGCGTTCAACACCTGGCTGCTCACCACCATGCGGCTCGAGCAGGCCATCTCGGCCGCCAGTTGGGGGGCCGGGTCGCTGGCCGACATCGGCTGGGGACAGACGATTCCGGTGCTGATCGGGATGGCGCTGTGCGTTCCGGTGGTGCTGTGGTTCGCCGCGGACATGCGGATGCTGGAGATGGGCGACGACGCCGGCCGGGCCGTCGGCGTGCCGGCCGAGCGGGTCCGGATAGTCCTGCTACTGATGGGCGTCCTGCTGGTCGCGCTGGTCACCGCCGCCGCCGGACCGATCGCCTTCGTCGCCCTTGCCGCCCCGCAACTGGCCATGCGGCTGGCCGGCACACCCGGGGTGCGCATCGTCCCGGCCGCGGTGTTTGGCGCGCTGCTGCTGGTGGTCAGCGATCTGATCGCGCGCACCGTCATCGCGCCGGTCCAACTACCGGTCGGCGTCGTCACCCTCTGCCTGGGCGGGGCCTACCTCGTCTGGTTGCTCGCCACCGCCGGACGGAGAGCCCGATGAACGCACCTCTCAACACCCCCGCGCGGTTGGCGGCGCACGCGTTGTGCACCGGTTACGGCGAACGGCAGATCATCACCGACCTGGACGTCCGGGTCCCGGACGGCAGCTTCACGGTGATCATCGGACCGAACGGCTGCGGCAAGTCGACCCTGCTGCGCTCGCTGGTGCGACTGATCACACCGACCTCGGGCGCGGTCCTGCTCGATGGCGCCGACATCGCGCGGACCCGGTCCAAGCTGCTGGCCCAGCAGATCGGGCTGCTGCCCCAGGCGTCCATCGCCCCGGAGGGCATCACCGTCATCGACCTGGTCAGCCGCGGACGGCACCCGCATCAAAGCGCGCTACGGCGCTGGAGCAAGCATGACGAGCAGGCCGTCCAGGAGGCGCTGGCCCGGACCCGGCTGACCGACCTGACCACCCGGGCCGTCGACGAGCTGTCCGGCGGCCAACGGCAGCGGGTCTGGATCGCGATGGCGCTGGCCCAGGAGACGCCGATCCTGCTGCTCGACGAACCGACCACGTACCTGGACATCTCGCATCAGATCGACGTGCTGGACCTGTGCACCAGCCTGCAGCGGGAGGGCCGGACGCTCGTCGCCGTCCTGCACGACCTGAACCAGGCGGCCCGGTACGCCACCCACCTGATCGTGCTGCAGGCCGGCCGGATCGTCGCCGAGGGTCCGCCCGCCGCCGTGGTCACCGCGGAGCTGGTCGGGCAGGTCTTCGGCGTGGCCGCCCGAGTCATTCCCGACCCCGAGACCGGCAGCCCGCTGATCATCCCGCACGCACCGGTCTTCACCTGACCGTCGAACAGCCCGCCCACCGGACCGTGTCCCCTGCGAAAGGAACCCCTTGAAACCAAGCCGAACGACCATCGCCGTCACCGCCCTGGCCGCTGCCGCGTTGGTGCTCAGCGCCTGCAGCAGCGGCAGCTCCAGCTCGACGACCAGCTCATCGACCAGCTCGTCGGCAACTGCGAGCGCGGCCGCGAGCTCGGGTGCACCCGGTTCGGGCACGGCCGGGTCCGGGCTGCCGGCGACCGTCGACACCATGTTCGGGCCGGTCGAGGTCCCCGCGCCGGCGGACGGTGACCTGACCGTGGTCGCCCTTGGTTGGTCGGACGCGGAGGTCGCGCTCGCGCTGGGCGTCCAGCCGGTCGGCGTCTACGACTGGCAGGGATTCGGCGCGGCGAACAAGGGCGTCGGTCCGTGGGCGACCGAGAAGTTCGGCGAGGTCACGCCCACCGTGCTGGCCAACGCCGGGTCCGGGTTGGACTACGAGGCAATCCAGGTACTGGAGCCGGATCTGATCCTGAACACCCGGTCCGGCGGCGACCAGGCCGAGTACGACCGGCTGTCGACCATCGCCCCGACCGTATCTGCTCCCGCCGGTACCGCCGCGTTCGGGACCGCCTGGGACGTGCAGACCCAGCAGGTCGCCGACGCCCTGGGCAAGTCCGCCGAAGGCGCGGCCCTGGTCACGCAGGTGCAGGAGACGATCACCGCCGCGGCGGCGGCCAACCCCGGCTTCGCCGGCCGGACGGCGGCGGCCGGGACCAAGTTCGGTGACGCGTACGGCGCCTACATCGCCGGCGACTTCCGCTGGGACCTGTTGGCGGATCTGGGCTTTGCCCAGAGTCCGGCGGTGCTGGCGCTGCCGGCCCAGGGCTTCTACGTGCCGGTATCGGCCGAGCAGATCAGCGCCTTCGACGCCGACGTCGCTGTGCTGTTCCCGATCGGCTACACCGTCGCGCAGTTGGAGGCCGATCCGTTGATCGCCTCGTTGCCGGTCGTCAAGGACGGGCGCACCGTCTTCCTGGCCCAGGACGACGAGGTCACCCAGGCGTACAGCGCAGCCAGCCCGCTGTCCATCCCGATTGCGGTCGCCGGGCTGACCCCGCAGTTGACCGCGGTCACCGCCGGCTGATCGGGCGCTGTCGGGTCTCCGGCGCCGGCGCTACCCTCACGGGTGGCGTCGGGCCAAGCCGTCCGCGTCCGGCTCGCCGGAAGGATCCTTGATGCGCCACACCCCCCGCTTCCTGATGACCGAACCCGCCGAGGTCAAACGACTGATCCGCGGCAACCCCTGGGCCACCTTCGTCTCCCCCGCCGGCACGGGGCTGGTGGCGTCGCACTACCCGGTGCTGCTGGTCGAGGACGCGGCCGACAACCCCGACGAGATCACGATCGTCAGCCATTTCGGCCGGCCGGACGAGACACTGCACGAGCTCGGGCGGCACGAGATCCTGGTCATCATCCAGGGTCCGCACGACTACGTGTCGCCCAGTTGGTACGCGCCCGGGGATCTCGTCCCGACCTGGAACCATGTCACCGCGCACCTTTACGGCGTGCCCGAGATTCTCGACGACGACGAGAACTACGCCATGCTCAGCCGGCTCACCGATCATTTCGAGCAGCATCTCCCGAACGGGCGGAGCCTGTCGACGGACGAGGCCGGCACCCGCCGCGCCGCCAAAGGCACCGTCGGGCTGCGGATGCGGGTGAGCCGGTTCGACGCCCGGGCCAAACTCAGCCAGAACAAGCCGGTCGAGGTCCGCGCGGCCGTCACCGCCCAGTTGGCTCAGCGCAATCCCGACCTGGCCGACGAGATGCGGCGCACGCGCTGACCCCTCGGGATGCACCCGCCCGCCGGGCGGCGCTCGGGTTGCGCCGGCTCCGAAAAGGCGTCCGCTCGACGGATCGGGCATTCCCCGGTCGGGGGCGGCACGCCCTGTCCTCCGATCGGAGGACACGAAGTCGGACCGGACGGTCGTCCCGGCGACGCGGGTCCCGGACGGACAGTAGGAGCCGTTCGCATCGCCAGCCGGCGATATCGACGGTCCATCCGAGGAGAACTTCATGTCCACCATCACCAGGGGCGGGCGCGGCACGCTGGCATTGGCCGGGCTGATCGTCGCCGTCTCGATGACGACGATCGACCAGACGATCGTCGCGCTGTCCGGCCCGACCATCGAGACCGACCTGGCCATCACCCACGACGCGATGCAGTGGGCGGTCAACATCTACCTGATCGCCACCGCGGCGTTCTTCCTGCTGGGTGGCCGGCTCGCGGACGTGTTCGGGCACAAGCGGATGGCCCTGATCGGCATCGCCGGTTTCGGGGCGACGTCGCTGCTGTGCAGCCTCGCCCCGACCGGTGACCTCGCCGGCACCTGGCTGATCGGCGCCCGCGCACTGCAGGGTCTCGCCGGCGCGATCATGTTCCCCGCCGCGATCGGCCTGGTCGTCCAGGGCTTCTCGCGGGAAGGCCGGGCCAAGGCAATGGCCACCTTCTTCGGCGTCACCGGCGCCATGACGGCCATCGGCCCGATCGCCGGTGGCCTGCTGTCGCAGTGGACGTGGCGCAGCATCTTCTGGATCAACATCCCGCTGGCCGTCATCTCCTTCGTCATCGTCGCGATCGCCGCCACCCCGACCCGGCGCCGGCGGGAGAAGATCGACCTGCCGGGTGCCGCGGTCATCGCCGCCGGACTGGGCCTGATCGTGTTCGGCCTGCAGCAGGCCGGGGCGTGGGGCTGGAGCAGCCCGTGGGTGATCGGCAGCATCGTCGCCGGCGTCGCGTTCGTGGGCCGGTTCGTCCTGCTCGAGCGGCGCACCCGGCAGCCGCTGGTCCAGCTGCAGGTGTTCCGTGAGCTCGGCTTCTCGCTGTCGGTGCTCGCCACGCTGTTCGCGTCCATCGCGTTCGTGTCGACGTTCTTCTTCCTCAGCGTGTACGGCCAGGTGTCGCTGCAGCTGAACGCGATCAGCACCGGTCTGCTGTTCCTGAAGTTCTTCATCGGGTTCGTCGTCGCCGCCCAGGTCGGCTCGCGCCGCTTCGACCGGATCGGCCCGCGCAGCGTGTTCGCCCTCGGCGGCCTGATCGGCACCGCCGGGTTTGGCTGGCTGGCCTACGCCGTCACCCGGATCCCGGCCCAGCCGGACCAGTTCATGAACCCGCAGACCTGGCCGATCGTGCTGGCCGGGGCCGGCATCGGCTTCATGCTCAGTGCGGCCTCCACCGACGCGGTCAACCGGGCCATCGGGGCCTCCTACGGCGAGGTCACCGCGATCTCGCAGACCATGCGGAACTTCGGCGGCGCGCTGGGTCTCGCGGTGTTCACCACGGTCGTCACGAGCGTGCTCGCCGGCAAGCTGACCGATGCCTTCACGGCGCTCGGGGCCCCGGCCGGCACCGCCGACACGGTGGTGGCCCAGATCAGCGGCGCCGCCGGCAAGGCCGGCTCGAGCCTGTCCCAGCTGCCGCCGGCCGTGCAGGACAAGTTCGTCGATGCGGTCCGGCAGGGTTACGCAAGCTCGGTCTCCTGGGCGTTCGTCGGCTGCGCGATCGCCATGGCGGTGGTCGTGGCGATCGGCCTGCTGTACCCGAAGGGTCAGGTCTCGGCGAGCTTCGCCGACGACAGTGCCCAAACCCGGGCCACGGACGTCCCGGCCTGACCCCGGCTACGGTCTCCCCATGGTCGACGGCAGTCCCGCTGCTGAGCTGAGCGACGGTGTCCGCGGGTGGCTGGTGTTCTACGCACTGGCCATCGCGGGCACCGTCGCCATCATGGTGGCCGGCCCCGCCGCGCGGTGGCCGCAGACGGGCGCCGCCGTCGCGCTGGTGATCGGCACCCAGGTGGCCTACCTGATCCTGGCCCGCCCCGCGCGGACGGGCATCCGAGCGAACAGCCGGCGCGGCGGGATCTTCGCCGGCATCGCGGTTGCGGCGTTGGGCCCGGCCGTCTTCCTGAACCCGTGGAGCGCGACCTCGCTGTTCGCGCTCACCCCGGAAGTGTTCATGCTGTTCACCTTCGGGTGGGCCGCCGGCGTCATCGCCGCGCTGAACACCGTCTCCGCCGCCGGTCAACTGCTCGCCGGACCCCACACGGTGCCCGGGGTCGTCCAGCAGGTCGGCATCTCGTTGTTCATCGTCACCTTCTCGCTGTTCTTCGGCAGCCGAATCGTCTCCATCGCCGACCGCAGTGCCGAGCGGCTGCGGCTGATCGAGCAGCTCCGCGATCGGGAGGCCGAGGTGGCGGCCCTGTCGGCCGCGCGCGGCGCCGAACAGGAGCGGACCCGCATCGCCCGGGAGATGCACGACACCCTGGCTCAGGGGTTCACCTCCATCGTGACCCTCGGCCACGCGGTCCAGGGTGAATTCGACGCCGACCCGGCGGCCGCCCGCCGGCACGTCGAGATGATCACCCGCACCGCCGCGGAGAACCTGACCGAATCCCGGCGGATCATCAAGGCGCTCTCGCCGGCCCGGCTGGACGGGGCGACGATGCCCGAGGCCGTCGAACGGATCGTGTCCGCCTTCGCCGAGGAGACCGAGACCCCGGCCCGTGTCGTCATCGAGGGCGACGTGCTCGCCGCTGCCCCGGCCGCCGAGGTGGTCGCGCTGCGGGTGGTGCAAGAAAGCCTGGCGAACGTGCGCAAGCACGCGCGAGCCCGTTCCGTCGAGGTGCGATTGTGTTACGCCGCTGACTCGGTGGAGATCACGGTGCACGACGACGGCATCGGCTTCGAGACCGCATCGCCGTCGGACGGTTTCGGCCTGGCGGGCATGCGGGCCCGGGTCGCCGACGCCGGCGGCGACCTGGACGTCCGGTCGGCTCCGGGCGCGGGCACGGCCGTGACGGCACTGGTGCCCCTGGGGGTGGCGGCATGATCCGGCTGGTGCTGGTCGACGACCATCCGCTGGTCCGGGAGGGTATCCGCGGCATGCTCGCCGCCTACCCCGACATCGAGGTGGTCGGCCAGGCCGCCGACGGCGGCCGAGGGCTGGACATCGTCCGCGAGTTGCGACCGGACCTGGTGCTGATGGACCTGCGGATGCCCGGCGGCGACGGCGTCACCGCGACCCGCGAGATCGTCTCCGCCGGCCTGTCCCGGGTGGTCGTGCTGACCACCTACGAGACCGACGAGGACATCCTGCGGGCCGTGGAGGCGGGCGCCACCGGATACCTGCTCAAGGACATCACCCCTGACGAGCTCGCCCGCGCCGTGCGGGCGGCCGCCCGCGGCGAGACCGTGCTGGCGCCATCCGCGCAGGGCGCGTTGCTGCACCGGGTCCAACGGCCCCGGGCCGCGACGCCGGCCCTGTCGGCGCGGGAGGTGTCCGTGCTCGCCCACGCCGCCGAGGGTCGCACCAACGCCGCGATCGGCGCGGCCATGCACATCAGCGAGACGACGGTGAAGACCTACCTGGCCCGCGCCTTCGACAAGCTCGGCGTGTCCGACCGCACCTCGGCGGTGCGGCGGGCCATCGATCTCGGCCTCATCCGCTGACGACGCCGACCATCCCTTGACCATCCCGGGGGATGGTGTAGTGTCGGTGTTGCACGAGAGGGAGGGCCATGGCCGAACCGGAGAAGACCGAGAAGATCACCATCAACATCGGTCTGGTCGATCTGGGTGAGATCGACCTGCTGGTCGGCGAGGGATTCTTCGCCAACCGCACCGACTTCATCCGCACCGCGATCCGACGGCAACTGGAAGCTCGCTCGGAGGCGGTCAAGGAGACCGTCGAACGCCGCACCCTGGCGCTCGGCACCGTCCGCCTGGACCGTGCGCAGCTCGAAAAGGTGCGCGCGGATGGCCGGACCGTCGAGCTCCGGGTGCTCGGCCTCGGGGTCGTCGACGACGACGTCACCCCCGAGCTGGCCCTGGCCACCATCGAAAGTGTCGAGGTATTGGGCGCTTTCCGTGCCTCCCGGGCGGTCAAGGCCGCCCTCGCCGACCGCACCCGCTGACCTTCCTACCGGCACCACCCGTTCGGGCGCACTGCTGCCCGGAATCACCCGCCGCATCCTCGCGGCTTCGACGACCCACAAAACTCCGACAGGAGAACCATGTCCACGAAATGCTCCTCGCTACCCGCCGCCCTGAACCACCTGCGTCAGCGGCTGTCCGATGCACTTCCGCAGACCGCGCCGGGCGACCGGCTGCCCGATCCGACCGGCATCCTGGCCCAACTCGGCCTGACCGGGTCATCCCCGGCCTCCTCCACGGGCACGACACTGCCCACCCAGCAGACTCTCTCACTCCCGTTCGGGGGCGGAGCCGGTGCCGGACGGCCGAACCTGAGCATGCCGAACCTGAGCATGCCGAACCTGAGCATGCCGAACCTGAGCATGCCGAACCTGAGCATGCCGGACCTGAAGATGCCGGACCTGAACCTTCCCGGGCTGACCGGCTCACTCGGCGCCGGGCTGCCCGGCGTCCGCGACGACTCCGCCTTGCGCGACATCGCGAACGCCGGTGGTGAGCTGCGCCGGCTGACCCATCACGGCGCCACCGGCAGCCGGGACTACCTGCTGTACATCCCTACCGGCTATCACGGCGAAGCGGTCCCCTTGATCGTCATGTTGCACGGCGGCACCCAGAACGCGCTCGATTTCGCGGCGGGCACGCGGATGAACCACCTTGCCGAGCAGCACGGGTTCCTGGTCGCCTACCCCGAGCAGTCCCGCCAGGCGAACGCGCGAGGGTACTGGAACTGGTTCCGGACGGAAGATCAGTTTGCCGGCGCCGGCGAACCGGCGATCATCGCCGGCATCGTGCACGAGGTGTCCGGCGACTTCGCGATCGACGGCGGGCGGGTCTATGTCGCCGGCCTGTCGGCCGGCGGGGCGATGGCCGCGGTGATGGCCGGGGCTTATCCGGAGCTGTTCGCCGGGATCGGCGTGCACTCGGGGATCGGC
>Ga0247821_10002418_pt1 | contig 10237 bp, 10 predicted proteins | sample 13C_Glycerol_Day_FD_192481 | JGI IMG/M metagenome (GOLD analysis project Ga0247821, IMG submission 192481) | Soil microbial communities from agricultural site in Penn Yan, New York, United States - 13C_Glycerol_Day14 | ecosystem: Environmental > Terrestrial > Soil > Agricultural land | place... | reverse complement strand
GAGCATGAGGGGGATCTCGATGATTCCCTGACCGTCCTCGGCCGGTGTGCCGTTGCGGTCGATCGTCTCGCTGACGACTTGCCGGGCCAGCGCGGTGAACAGGGGCATGAACTGTCGCTGCTGATGAGGGGGCGCACAAAGGAACAGGGTGTGGTGGCCCCCGTCGAGAAACGTCTGGAGCGACAACCGTCGGGTCTGTGCGCAGCGCCGATCGACCCCCTCCAGGGCGAAGACCTCCAAAGTGGTGGCGGCGGTGGCGCAGATGGAGCCGTAGGTGAGTTCGCTGTAGTCCTCGTAGTTGATCAGGCGGGTGAGGCAACGGCGCCAGCCGCTGGAATCGGGGTCGTCGTCGAGCAGCCGGCGGCGCTCGCCGAGGACATTGACCGTTTCGGAGGCGCTCATCCCCAGCCAGTCCAGTACGTTGCCCATGGTGCCGCCAGTGCGTGCCGCCGCGTACAGGAGCGGGGTGAGCAGCAGTCGCCCTTGGCTCGACCAGAAGTCGCCGTTGGTGACCCCTCGGAAGTCCGTGCCGGTGGAGAGACTCTCTGCCTGGCGCACCGCGTCGTCCCAGACCGTGATCGAGTCCAGTGGGCTCCACCCCACGCAGTGAGCGGCGAACCGCCGACCGATGGACTCGGTTAGCCCGGCCGGGTCGAAGATGAACACCTCGCCGAGCGAGCTCCGGTACTCAAGCGTGGCGGCGATCACGTCGAAGCGCACCGAGGTGACCAGGCTGGGGCCTGCCCATTCGAGCACGGCGGGGATGACGACACTGGTCGTCTTGCCGCTGCGCTGCGGACCGAAGACGATCAGTGGCTGAAGGACCTCGCAGCGGTGTATGACTCCGTCGGTGGACCCCATGGCGACGCGGTGGAGGGAGTCCGCTTCCCGAGGTGTGCTGGGCGGTCCGTCGGCCATGGCTGGCTGGTCCTTTCCCGTCGTGGTCCAGTGAGGTCAGGCGAGACTTCCGGAAGTGGTGTCGAAGGAGTAACCATCGGTTACAGAGTGGATGAAGCCTGATAGGCCGATGTTGCGGAAGAACGAGATGTACGCATCTGCTGCCGCCGCGGGCTGGAGGAAGTGCTGCGAGTCGAGGCGAAAGCGCTCACCGCGGGCATCGGAGCCGAAGGCGGCACCGCTGTACACGAGTTGGAAGAACAGTCCGCTCCAGTCGGAGGCCGAGGGTGCCATTACTTGCATTTGCTGCACGATGCCCTCGCGGACTGGATGGGTGCGGCTCACTCGATAGTCCATGCGTCCGTATGAACCGAAGTCGCCGGGAAGGGCCGCGCCGTCGGCGGTGCGGTCGATGCGGCCGTTGATGTCGGGAAGCCGGATCGCAATGTTCTCCATCATTACGTCCAGATTCCGGACCTGACGTTCGTTCTCGCGGTATGGACGGAAGTTGTGGCACACCACATCGAAGGTGAAGGAGGCAGTGAGCAGTTTCACCCGCTGTGGGATCTCGTCGACGGGTACCGAGCCGCTGTCGTTGCCCTCCAGTGTGCGGTGGAGTTCCGCGTCGAAGGCAGCGATGGCCTTGGAGAGGATGTCGGGAACGGTGGGCATGAAATGTGTGTACCAGCGGTGGAAGGTACGAAGTGTGGACCCAAGCCGAGTGATCACGACTCGTCCGTCGCCGTAGAAATCCAGACCGAAGGCGTAGTCCGTATCCCGGAACTCGAAGCTCAGCCGCTCGTCGCTGATGGTTGTCTCAAGGTTCGCGATGTTGGCGAACCGTGCCTCGGTGAGAGCATCTTCGATGGCGCCGTGCAGCCGTAGGGCGACGCGGCTCGAATCGACGAGGTTCACCCACCGTCCCACACCCGACAGAATGGCCTCGAATGTGAACCCGCGAATGTTCCCGACGAACCGAGTGAAACCTGTGCAGAAATACTCCCAGGTCACTTCATCAAGGAGAATGCCGGCGTAGTTGCGGTCGCGCTGGGCGCGCTCCAGCTCGTCAGTCATGCGTTGCGCTCCAAGGCCGAACCGTCGATGGGTGTCATGTGCTCGGGGCGCAGCTGGTAGCTGCCGTTCTTGAGCTGGCGGTGGATCGTCGCCGTCAACTCGAAGCGGGTGTGCGGAGGGTTCGAGTCGGCCGTGCAGTCCGCAGGGATGAGTTGATTCGCAAGGTCGTTGAGCACAGGAAAGAGCTCCTGATGCAGACCGCGCGCGCCGAGTTTCGACTGGGCGGCGGCCTCTGCGACGGCCTGCTGTGTGTCGGGTGCGATGTCCAGCAGAAATCCGTGCCGGCTGAAGTACGCCCGGTAGAACATCAGTGGCGAAACCTCGTCGCGTACCAGGATTTCCCGCAGCGCGTCCGCATCGAGTTCATCGAAGCGGATGATGATGGGCAACCGGGCGGCGAGTTCCTCCAGAAACCCGAACTCGTGCACGTCCTCGGGCCTGATGAGGTCGCCCCAGCCGCGGCCGACCTTGCGCTTGTGCACGACGTTCTGAATGTTGGTGAAGGCGCCCGCTGCGATGAAGAGGATGCCCTGCGTGTCGAGGTCGCGCGGTGCGTCGTATTCGTCCTGAGTGAGATCGAGACTGTCGCCCTCGATGAACTGAAGAAGCCGTCGCTGTACGGCCGCGGTGTCGTCGGTCGCCTTGAAGTAACGCAGCTTGTCGAACTCGTCGAGGAAGACGATCCCACGGGTGGCGACGTCTTCCGGAGGACTGCCGCCGGACAACGGGCGGGCTCGTTTCACGAGCGACTGGAGAATGTCCTCCAGTGTGAGGCTGGTCGAACTGCCCGTGCTCACCAGGCGGGTCGAGTCGACCACCAGGCAGGGGATTTGCAGGGCGGCAGCGGCAACCTTGATGGCGTGTGTCTTGCCAGTGCCGGTAGGGCCGATGATCAATGCGTTCGGCGGCCGGTGTTGTGGGTCCGGCATGTCAAACCATGAGAAGTGCATGTCGATCAGGCGGCTCAGGGCCGTGACGGCCTGGTTCTGCCCCACCACGAGGCGCTCCAGCGCCTTGCGTGCTGTATCGGTCATATCGCCCTCCCCGTGAGGAGAGAAGCTACCCAGGGGAGGGCGATGTCAATGAAGGATCATTGCTCAGAGGTACTTCTTCAACTCCCGCCGCGCCAGCGACCGCTGGTGGACCTCGTCCGGTCCGTCGGCGATCATCAGCGTGCGCGCCCCGGCGTACAGCTCGGCCAGCGGGAAGTCCTGGCTGACGCCGCCCGCGCCGTGCAGCTGGATCGCGCGGTCGATGATGTCGACGACCGCGCGCGGGGTGGCGATCTTGATGGCCTGGATCTCGGTGTGGGCGCCCCGGTTGCCGACGGTGTCCATCAGCCAGGCCGTCTTCAGCACCAGCAGCCGCAGCTGCTCCACGGTCACCCGCGCGTCGGCGATCCAGTTGTGCACCACGCCCTGCTGGGCCAGCGCCTTGCCGAACGCCGTGCGGGAGACCGCCCGGCGGCACATCAGCTCGATCGCCCGCTCGGCCATGCCGATCAGCCGCATGCAGTGGTGGATCCGGCCGGGGCCGAGCCGGGCCTGGGCGATGGCGAAGCCGCCGCCCTCCTCGCCGACGAGGTTGGACACCGGCACGCGCGCGTGGTCGAAGATCACCTCGGCGTGGCCGCCGTGGGAGTGGTCCTCGTAGCCGAATACCTGCATGGCGCGCTTGATCGTGACGCCCGGGGTGTCGCGGGGGACCAGGACCATGGACTGCTGACGGCGGATGTCCTCGCCGTCCGGGTCCGTCTTGCCCATCACGATGAGGATCTTGCAGTCCGGGTTCATCGCCCCGGAGATGTACCACTTGCGGCCGGTGATGACGTACTCGTCGCCGTCCCGCTCTATGTGCGTGGTGATGTTGGTGGCGTCCGAGGAGGCCACATCCGGCTCGGTCATCGCGAACGCCGAGCGGATCTCACCCGCCAGCAGCGGCTCCAGCCACTGCTTCTTCTGCTGCTCGTCGCCGAACTGGGAGAGCACCTCCATGTTCCCGGTGTCGGGCGCCGCGCAGTTCGTGGCCGTCGGTGCCAGGTGCGGGGAACGGCCGGTGATCTCGGCCAGCGGGGCGTACTGGAGGTTGGTGAGACCGGCGCCGTACTCGGCGTCGGGCAGGAACAGGTTCCACAGGCCCTGCCTGCGGGCCTCGGCCTTGAGCTCCTCCACCACGGCCGGGGTGTCCCAGGGGGACGCCAGTGCGGCCCGCTGCTCCTCCGCGACCGCCTCGGCCGGATAGACGTGCTCGTCCATGAAGGCCAGCAGTTTGGCGCGCAGTTCCTCGGTGCGTGCGTCGAACGCGAAGTCCATGTCCCGTCAGCCTTCCTGGATGCCTTCTTGAAGAGTGGTCAGGCCGTGCTCGATGAAGACCGGGACCAGGTCGCCGATGCGGTCGAAGCCGCGGCCGACCGTCTGGCCCAGCGTGTAGCGGTAGTGGATGCCCTCCAGGATCACGGCGAGCTTGAACCAGGCGAACGCCGTGTACCAGGAGACCGCGGAGACGTCGCGCCCCGAGCGCTCGGCGTACCGCTGGATCAGCTCGGCGGGGGAGGGGTGTCCGGGCGCCTCGGCGGTGGTGGAGACCGGGGAGTGCGTCATGCCGAGCGGCATGCTGTACATCACCAGCAGGCCGAGGTCGGTCAGCGGGTCGCCGAGCGTCGACATCTCCCAGTCGAGGATCGCCTTGATCCGGTCGTCCTCGCCGATCAGGACGTTGTCGAGGCGGTAGTCGCCGTGGATCACCGTCGCCGTGGGGGAGGAGGGCAGCCGCCGGCCCAGCGTGGCGTGCAGCTCGTCGATGCCGGCCAGCTCACGGTTGCGGGAGGCGTCCAGCTGCTTGCCCCAGCGGCGAAGCTGGCGGTCCAGGAACCCCTCCGGGCGGCCGAAGTCCTCCAGACCCACCGACGCCGGGTTCACCGCGTGCAGCTCGACGAGGGTGTCCACCAGCGACAGCACCGCGCCCCGGGTGCGCTCGGGGCCGAGCGGGGCCAGCTGGTCGGCGGTGCGGTACGGGGTGCCCTGGACGAACTCCATGACGTAGAACGGCGCCCCGAGCACCTCCTCGTCCTCGCACAGCAGCACCGGCCGCGGCACCGGCACGTCCGTCGGGTGCAGGGCGCTGATGACCCGGTGCTCACGCTTCATGTCGTGCGCGGTGGCGAGGACATGTCCGAGCGGGGGGCGTCGTACGACCCAGTTCGAGGTGCCGTCGGAGACCGCGTAGGTGAGATTGGACCGTCCACCCTCGATCAGCCGGCCGGTCAGCGGACCGTGCGCCAGACCGGGCCGCTCGCGCTCGAGCAGGCCGCGCAGCCGGTCGAGGTCGAGGCCGGGCGGATGGTCGGGGCTCATACAGGGCTCCTAAAGGCAGGTGAACGGGACCTGACTCATGATGCCGACCAGTCGGTATGTCGTCCAGTGCGGAAGCCGAACGTGATCGGGGCCACGATAGGCCGACAGCTCCCCGCGCCGGGCGCCGGGGAGCTGTCGTTGGGGAGCTTTTTGGACTCGGTGGGGTGCCTGGGACCTCAGTGGTCGTCCCAGTGGCCGTCGTGCGCGGCGTGCCGATGGCCGTCGTGGAGGTAGTCGACGTGGTCGCCGTGCAGCACGCTCTCGTGCCCGCAGTCGGCGCCGTGCCGGTGGGTGTGGCCCTCGTGCGCGTTGTGGCCGTCCGTCTCGCACTCGTCCCAGTGCCCGGCGTGCTCGCGGTGCAGATGGCCGTCGTGCGCGTAGTCGGTGTGGTCGCCGTGCGGCACCGCGGTGTGCCCGCAGGAGGGGCCGTGGGCGTGCGCGTGGGAGCGGTGTTCCGTATGGAGGGTGGTCATGGTGCTCACCTTCGGAGGAGCGGGTGATGACGTCGGACAGGCTGCCACGCGAACGCCGCATATCGGGCGATTCGGCTTGCGTGGCGTCCGGTCACCCCGGAGGGTCGAAGCCATGAAGGGGATCAGCTACTCACGCTACGGCGGGCCCGAGACGCTCGCATACGGAGATGTGCGCGACCCGCGCGTCGGGCCCGACTCCGTGCTGGTGAAGGTGCGGGCGGCGGCGGTCAACCCGGTCGACTGGAAGTGCCGCGAGGGCTACCTGGACGGGCTGATCGAACCGGTCTTCCCGGTGGTCCCGGGGTGGGACGTCGCGGGCGTCGTGGTCCAGCCCGGCGCGTCCGTCACGGAGTTCGCCGTCGGCGACGAGGTCATCGGATACGTCCGCGAGGACTTCCTCTCCCGGGGCACGTTCGCCGAGTACGTCGCCGCTCCCGTGCGCACCCTCGCCCGCAAGCCCCGCAACCTCACCTGGGAGGCCGCGGCCGGACTGCCCCTGGTGGGGCTGACGGCGTACCAGGTCCTGACCGGGGTGCTCCAGGTCAAGCGGGACGAGACCGTCCTGGTGCACGCCGCGGCGGGCGGGGTCGGCTCGATCGCCGTCCAGCTGGCCCGCCATCTGGGTGCCCGGGTGATCGGCACGGCGAGCGAGCACAACCACGACTTCGTCCGCGGCCTCGGCGGCGAGCCCGTGGAGTACGGCGACGGTCTGATGGAACGCGTGCGGGGGCTGGCCCCCGAGGGCGTGAACGTCGCCTTCGACACGGTCGGCGGCGACGCGCTGAAGGCGTCCGCCAATCTGCTGGCCCCCGAGGGCCGCCTGGTGTCGATCGCCGACCCCGACGTCGTGGACTACGGCGGCCGCTACTACTTCGTGCGCCCCGACGCCGGGGACCTGCTGCGGCTGTCCGAGCTGGCGGAGCAGGGCGTGGTGAGCGTCCATGTCTCGGAGACGTTCCCGCTGGAGCGGGCGGCCGATGCCCACCGGCTGAACCAGGAGGGCCGCACCCGGGGCAAGATCGTGGTCACCGTGGACTGGGACACGGAGGAGGCGACGGCGCCGGACGGGCTGTGGCAGGAGCGCGAGCAGGCGGAATAGCGGGCGAGCGGTCGGGGCGGGGGCTCTCGGTTCAGCAGCGACGCCCCGCAGGCGGCCAGGGTCACCGAGGGTTGGGACAGGGGAAGCGACGGCGCTGTACGGGCTGTGGCACGAGCCCGGGCGGACGGAGCAGCGGTCGGGGCGCCGGAGTCGCGGTGCCCTCAGAACAGCAGTGCCGCCCCGCACGCGGCCAGGGCCACCGTGATCAGGACGGTCGCCGTGGCGTGCCGGGGGGTCAGCGCGGTCGGCCGGGGCGACGAGGCGAGGTCGCGGATGCGCCGGTGCGCGAGGGCCAGGAAGCCCAGCCACAGCCCGCAGCACAGGGCGCTGACGAGACCACCGGCCACCGAGACCCCGCCGTGCAGCGCGGTCTTCATCGCGAGCACGGCGGCGACGGTGCCGGCCAGCGTCGTACGGCGCCACGCGAGGCGTGTCCGCTCGGGCTGGAGCCCGGGGTCCCGGACCGGTTCCGCCGCCGAGGCGCTCATCCCTCCCACCCGACGAGCACGACCACCACCATCGCCACGGCGACGACCGCGACCACGAGGCTCAGCACCGCCGGGAACCGCGACACCGGCAGGTCCTCGCCCCGGCGCATCGCCCGCTCGCAGCGCACCCAGTGATTGACCGCGCGCAGCGAGCACAGCACGCCGGCCGCGAGCAGCGCGAGCGCCAGGCCGACGCGCCAGCCCCAGCGCAGGTCCGGCAGGAACTGGTCGACGGCGAAGCCGCCGCCGATGAGGGCGAGCGCGGTGCGCAGCCAGGCCAGGAAGGTGCGCTCGTTCGCCAGCGAGAATCGGTCGTCGGGGGTGCCGCCTTCCTGGCGCACCTCCTGCGGCGCGAACCACAGCCGGACGTTTCGCACGAACTCGCTCACATGCCCGACCCTATCCGGGCGCTCCGCCGGGGGCTTCGCCGGATCCACCCGCCGGGGTCGGCTCAGCGGGCCGCCCGCAGGGCCTTGAGCCGCTCGTACGCGGCCAGCCCGTCCGGCACCCACGGCCAGTCCGTGAGCCGCCGCTCCACCTCGGCCTCGGGCAGGAAGTCGTACCAGGCGACCTCCTCCACCTGAGGGTTCACCGGCAGCTCGCAGCGCACCTCGTACACCGCCGACCACCAGGTCTGCCCGGCACCGTCGTCGTACAGGAACGTGAAGAGCAGTGTCGGCCGGGGCAGCCCGCTCACCCCGAGCTCCTCCTCGGCCTCGCGCAGGGCGGCCTCGTCGTACGACTCGCCCGCGCCGACCACCCCGCCGACGAACATGTCGTACCGCGAGGGGAACACCAGCTTGGTGGGGGTGCGGCGGTGCACGAAGAGCCGGCCCTCGGCGTCCCGTGCCTCGATGAAGACGCAGCGGTGGCGCAGCCCCTTGGCGTAGGCCTCGCCGCGCGGGGACCGTCCGATGACCCGGTCCTGTTCGTCGACGATGTCGAGGATCTCGTCAGCAGAGCTCATGGGGCCATCCAAGCAGGGGCGGCCCGGACGCGTTCAGGGCGTCTGCAGAGCCGGCGTGCGCTTCGGCTGGATGACTCCCGACGGCATCGCCCTGTGCGTGCCGAGCATGATGATGCCGACCACGATCCCGGCGAGTCCGGCCGCCTCCCAGGCCAGCGCGCCCGCGTCCGTGCGCAGCCGGTCGCCGAGGAAGCCGACGCCGCAGAGGATGCCGGCCAGCGGCTGGGCGGCGGTCAGGGCGGGCAGGGACATGCGCAGGGAGGCCGTCTCGAAGGCGCTCTGCACCAGGATCAGCCCGGTCAGGCCGAGCGCCACCACGGCGTACGGCTGCCACCCGGTGAGGACCTCGGCCATGCCGCCCTCGGCGAACCGCTCGCCGGTCACCCGGGTCAGGGCGTCCTGCACGCCGTACAGGAGACCGGCCGCGGTCGCCAGCAGTGCGGGGCCCGAGCTGAGGCGGGAGCGCTTGGCGTACGCCGTGAGCAGCAGGGCCACGCCGACCATGAGGCCGATGATCAGCCAGTGCCGCATGGGGTCGCTGGTGGCTGTGCCGCCGGTCGGCTGGCCGGCCACGATGAAGGCCGTCACACCGCCCGCGAGCAGCGCGAGGCCGGTCCAGCCCTGGCGTCCGAGGGGCTGCTTGGTCTGGCGGCGGGAGAGCATCAGCGCGAACAGCAGGTTCGTCGCGAGCAGGGGTTCCACCAGGGAGATCTCGCCCTGGCCCAGCGCCATCGCGCCCAGGGCCATGCCGACCACCATCAGGCCGATGCCGCCGAGCCAGCGCGGCACCTTCATCAGGTCCAACAGGATCCGCGGCGAGAGGAAGTCGCTGAGCGGAGCCTTCTGGGCCGCGTTCTGCTGGAGGACGAAACCGAATCCAAGACAGCAAGCGGCGGTCACGGCGAGTATCAGGATCTGGAGCGACACGCTGCGTACCTCGAATCCTGCCGGGCTGGGACGGGGTGCGTTAAGGGCCGACTGTAGCGGCCCCTGGCCCGGCGTGCGCGTTCCACCATCGTGCGATGCCCAAACGGACCTCGCCATGACGTACGCCACACACAACGAATAAATCCGGCATTGTGGACAGGTTGAATGCCACAACTGCCTCATCAGTAACACTAGTTGACGCGTGTAACGCGTCGGCGGCACTTGACGCGCACCCTTGGCGGGGGGTTTGCTGCGAGTGATCGCTTGATGACAGTCCACGATTTGCTCACAACAGGACCCAAGACGGTGTCCCCACCACCTCCACTGGGCCGCGGCCGAAAGCGCGCTGCCCACGCCTACGACTCGGCCCTCGACGACGCCGAGCTCGCCGCCGCCCGCACCGCCCTCGCCCAGGGCAGATGGCAGACGGCCCGCTCGCTGCTCGCCCGAACCGGCGACGAGTGGGACCGCAGGGGGCACCGCGTCACCGTCCTCGCCCAGGAGCAGTACTGCGTCCCCTGGACCCGCGACTGGCTGCTCGCCGAGCCCGACTCCGTGGACGCCGCCGTCCTGCTGGCCCTCGCCCAGGTGCAGCGCGCGCTGCGCGGCAAGGAGAAGCCGCCGCGCGCCCGTGAGGCCTGCCATGCCGCCGCCGCGCTCGCGCCCGCCGACCCCACGCCCTGGCTGGGCCTGCTCATGCTGGAGAAGGCCCTGGGCGCCGAGCCCGAGGTGCGCCGCCTCTTCGCCGAGGTCCGCGCCCGGTACGCCGACCACCACCACGCCCACCACCTGATGATCGCCCGGCTCGCCGAGCACCAGTCCGGCACCGGCACCGACCCGCTGCACGAGGTCTACGACTTCGCCAACGCGGCCGCGGAACGGGCGCCCGCCGACTCCCCGCTCGCCGTCCTGCCCGTCATCGCCCACGCCGAGCGCTACCGCGTCCCGCGGCTCGTGGC
>Ga0247821_10002417_pt1 | contig 10242 bp, 11 predicted proteins | sample 13C_Glycerol_Day_FD_192481 | JGI IMG/M metagenome (GOLD analysis project Ga0247821, IMG submission 192481) | Soil microbial communities from agricultural site in Penn Yan, New York, United States - 13C_Glycerol_Day14 | ecosystem: Environmental > Terrestrial > Soil > Agricultural land | place... | reverse complement strand
GCGCGATCTCCGTCCGACCCGCCGCCGCCGCACCATGTCCTTCGCCCCCCTCCCCGGCCTCGTCCTGCGCGGCGTCGCCGCGCCGCTGCGCCTCGCCGACTTCGGGCTGATCGCCTTCGACATGGATTCGACGCTGATCAACATCGAGTGCGTCGACGAGATCGCCGACGCGGTGGGGCTCAAGGCCGAGGTCGCCGCCATCACGGAGGCGACGATGCGCGGCGAGATCGCCGACTTCAAGGAGAGCCTGCGCCGGCGGGTCGCCCTGCTGCAGGGCGTGCCGGAAACGGCGCTGCACGAGGTCTACGAGCGCCGCCTGCGGCTCAACCCGGGCGCCGAGGCGCTGGTGCGCGCCTGCCAGGCCGCCGGGCTGAAGACGCTGCTGGTCTCGGGCGGCTTCACCTTCTTCACCGAGCGGCTGCGAGAGCGCCTCGGCCTCGACTTCACGCGCAGCAACGTGCTGGAGATCGAGAGCGGCCGCCTCACCGGCCGGCTGGTCGACCAGCCCTGGGGCGACATCTGCGACGGCGCCGAGAAGCGCCGCATGCTGCTCGAGACCTGCGCGCGGCTCGGCCTCGAGCCGCGCCAGGCGATCGCCGTGGGCGACGGCGCCAACGACCTGCCGATGATGGGCGAGGCCGGCCTCGGCGTCGCGTATCACGCCAAGCCCGCGGTGCGCGAGCGGGCCATGGTGTCGATCGAGGACGGCGGGCTGGACCGGCTGCTCGAGATCCTGCGCTGAGGCGCGGCGCCGACCCTCGATCCACGGGTGGTCGTGGGACGTGCGGTCGCGGGGGCGACCGCACGCCGCGTGCAAGAATGGCCCGCGGCGCCTTCCCCAGGAGACTTCATGGCCACTCACGAGCGCGGAGCGCTGGACAGCCTGCTCGCCACCCACGAGCAGGAGGTGTATCAGGACTGGATCGGTCAGCTGCGCGCCGAGGGCGCATTCAGCAGCGGCCGCACCAGCGAAGGCGAGTTGACCGGCGAATGCGCCCGCTTCCTGCGCCTGTTGCGCGAGGCGGTGGCGAGCGGCGACCTCGACGTCTCCGGCCCGGCCTTCGCCTCGGTGCGCGACCTGCTGACCGACGTGTCGCGCTCGCGCGCGGTCCAGGGATTCGCGCCGCGCGAGACCGCGGCCTTCGTGTTCTCCCTGAAGCAGCCGCTGTTCCAAGCCTTGGCTCGGCACAGCGAGGGCCAATTCGACCCCTTCAGGGCCAGCTGGGACATCGGCACGATGATCGACCGCCTCGGCCTGCACACCATGGAGGTCTTCCAGACCAGCCGCGAGCAGCTGATCCGGCGCCAGCAGGAGGAGATCTCCGAGCTGTCCACCCCGGTGATCAAGCTGTGGGATGGCGTGCTGGCGCTGCCGCTGATCGGCACGCTCGACAGCCAGCGCACCCAGGTGGTGATGGAGAACCTGCTCGAGTCCATCGTCCAGCAGGGGGCCGAGATCGCCATCATCGACATCACCGGCGTGCCGACCGTCGACACGCTGACGGCCCAGCACCTGCTCAAGACCGTGGCGGCCGCGCGCCTGATGGGCGCCGACTGCATCATCAGCGGCATCCGGCCGCAGATCGCCCAGACCATGGTGCACCTGGGCGTCGAGCTGAGCGTGGTGTCGAAGGCCAGCCTCGCCGACGCCTTCGCGCTGGCCCTGGCCAGGCAGGGCCGCACAGTCACCAAGCTGCGCACGCCTGCCGCCGCCGGCCCCGCCGTCGCCTGAAGGGCGCACGGTGGACCGCATCCCCATCCTCAAGCTCGGCAAGGCGCTGCTGGTCACCATCCAGGTGGACATGCACGACCGCCTGGCCACCGCGCTGGAGGAGGACCTCACCGCCAAGATCGTCAGCGTCGGCGCGCGCGGCGTGCTGATCGACATCTCGGCGCTCGAGATCGTCGACAGCTTCATCGGCCGCATGCTGGACAACATCGCCGCCGTCTCGCGCGTGCTCGACGCGCGCACCGTGGTGGTGGGCATGCGCCCGGCGGTGGCGATCACGCTGGTCGAGCTTGGCCTGTCGCTCACCGGCGTGCAGACCGCGCTCGACGTCGAGCGCGGCATGCGCCTGCTCGGCCAGTCTCCCTTCGAGCTGCTGTCGGAACCCGACGACGACTGCGACTCCGGTGGCTGAGACGTTGCAGATCCGCTCCTCCGATGACGTGGTGCGGGTGCGCCAGAGGGTGCGGCTGTTCGCCGTCGAGGCCGGGATGACGCTCGTGGACCAGACCAAGATCGTCACCGCGGCCAGCGAACTGGCCCGCAACACGCTGGACTACGGCGGCGGCGGCACGGTGGAGATCGAGGCGCTGGCGGCGCCGCAGCGCGGCGTACGGCTGACCTTCGCCGACCAGGGCCCCGGCATCGCCGACATCGAGGCCGCGCTGCGTGACGGCTACACCACCGGCAACGGCCTCGGCCTCGGCCTCGGCGGCGCCAAGCGCCTGTCCAGCGAGTTCCACGTCGAGTCGTGGCCCGGCCAGGGCACGCGCGTGCGCATCGCGCGCTGGCGATGAGCGCCGACGCCGTGCAGGTGCGCGACGGCAGCCAGGTGGCCGAAGCGCGCCGGCGCGCCTTGGCCGCGACCGCCCAGCTGGGCTTCGACGCCACCCTCGCCGGCCAGGTGGCCCTGGTCGTGACCGAGCTCGCGACCAACCTGCTGAAGCACGGGCACGGCGGCGAGGTGCTGCTGATGCGCGGCGAGCGGCGGCTCGACGTGCTGGCGCTCGACGCCGGCCCCGGCATGCGCGACGTGGCGGCCTGCTTGGCCGACGGCTACTCGACCGCCGGCACGCTGGGCCAGGGCCTGGGCGCCGTGCGCCGCCAGGCGAGCGACGTGCGCGTGGCGTCCTGGGGCGGCCTCGGGACCGCCGTGCTGGCCCGCTTCGGGGAGCCGGCGCTGGAGCACGAGACGCTGGGCGCCGTGGTCGTCGCCAAGCCGGGCGAGGAGGCCTGCGGCGATGGCTGGTGCGCGCACGAGGACGACGAGGCCCGCACGCTGATGGTGGTCGACGGCCTGGGCCACGGCATCGAGGCGGCCGTTGCTGCGCATGCCGCCGTCACGCGCTTCCAGCGCGCGCGCGGCCTGGCTCCGCAGGCGCTGCTGGAGGCGCTGCACGAGGCGCTGCGTCCTACGCGTGGGGCGGCGGTGGCGGTGGCGCGCCTGCACTGGCGCAGCGCGACGGTGTCCTTCGCCGGGCTCGGCAACATTGCCGCGGCGCTGATCGGCACCGACGGCGCGGTGCGGCGGCTGGTGTCGCACAACGGCATCGCCGGCCACAACGCGCGCAAAATCCAGGTCTTCGACTACCCCTGCCGCGAGGGCCTGCTGGTGATGCACAGCGATGGCGTGAGCACCCATTGGTCCCTCGACCGCTATCCCGGCCTGCTTCGGGCGCACCCGCTGCTCGTGGCCGGCATCCTCTACCACCACCACGGGCGGCGGCGCGACGATGCCACGGTCGTGGCCGCGCGCCTCGCGCGCTGAGGCCACCGTGGGCACCCGGCTGCTGTCGCTCGCGCTGGGCTCCGACGCCGACGTCGTGGCGGCGCGCCAGCAGGCGCGCCGCATCGCCGAGCTGTGCGGCTTCACCACCCAGGCGCAGACGCGCATCGCGACCGCCGTGTCCGAGGTCGCCCGCAACGCCGTCAGCCACGGCGGCGGCGGCGAAGTGGCCTTCGCGCTGGACGGCAGCGACGAGCTGCAGCGGCTGGAGATCGTCGTCGCCGACACGGGGCCGGGCACCGATCCGCAGGAGGCGCTGGGCGGCGGCGAGCCGGGCCCACGGCGCGGCAGCGGCCTGGTGAACGCGCGCCGCCTGGTGGACCACTTCGAGTTCGACAGCGCGCGCGGCCGCGGCACGCGCGTCACGCTGGCGCAGCGCCTGCCGCGCGGTAGTGGCCGGGCGCCGTCCGCCTCGGCGCTGCAGTCGGCGGCGCGCCGGCTGCAGTCCGGCAGTTCTGACCCGCTCAACGTGGTGCTGCAGCAGAACCGCGAGCTGGTCGAGAGCCTCGCCGCGCTGCACGACCGCGAGCGCGAGGCGGCGCGCCTGAACCGCGAACTGGAGGAGACCAACCGCGGCGTGGTCGCGCTGTACTCCGAGCTCGACGAGAAGGCCGAGCAGCTGCGCGCCGCCAGCGAGATGAAGACGCGCTTCCTCTCGCAGATGACGCACGAGTTCCGCACGCCGCTCAACTCCGTGATCGCGCTGTCGCGGCTGCTGCTCGACCGCGTGGACGGCGAGCTCAACGCCGAGCAGGCGCGCCAGGTCGAGTACGTCCGGCGCGCCGCGCAGGGCCTGCTCGACCTGGTCAACGACCTGCTGGACCTCGCAAAGGTCGAGGCCGGCAAGGTCGACGTGCGGCCCATCGAGTTCGCCGTCGAGGACCTGTTCGTCGCGCTGCGCGGCGCGCTAAAGCCGCTGCAGACCAACCCCCAGGTCAACCTCGTGTTCCGCGCCGCCGACGGTCTGCCGCCGGTCTATGCCGACGAGGCGAAGGTGGCCCAGGTGCTGCGCAACTTCATCGCCAATGCGCTGCGCTTCACCGATTCCGGCCGCGTGACCGTGGGCGCCGCGCTGGACGACGCGGCGCGGCGCCTCGTCTTCACGGTCGAGGACACCGGCATCGGCATCGCGCCCGAGCACCAGCGCATGATCTTCGACGAGTACACCCAGGTCGACAGCGGACGCCCGCGCGGGGGCACCGGCCTCGGCCTGCCGCTGTGCCGCCGGCTTGCCGCGCTGATGGGCGGCGACGTCGACGTCGAGAGCGAGCCGGCGCGCGGCTCGACCTTCCGCCTCGTGCTGCCGCTGCGCTTCGGCGAGACAGCCCCCAAGCGCGACGGCGGCCCGCTGCGTCGCCTGCTGCTGGTCGACGACGAGGAGTCCTTCCGCTATGTGCTGCGCCACATCGCCGAGGACGCCGGGCTGCACGTGATGGAGGCGGTCGACGGCGCCGCCGGCCTGGCGCTGGCGCGGGAGCAGCGCCCCGACCTGGTCGTGATGGACCTGCGGATGCCCCGCATGGACGGCTTCGAGCTGCTCGGCCAGCTGCGCCTCGATCCGCAGCTCTCGGCCACGCCGGTGATCGTCTGCACCTCGCTGACGCTCGACCTCGAGCAGCGGCGCGGGCTCTCCAGCGCCTACGCGATCGTGCCCAAGCAGGACGTGGCACGCGATGGCCTGGCCGCCCTGATCGCCTCTGCCCTCGCCTCCCTGAGGGCATCGCCATGACCCCGCGCCCCCCGCCAGTCCTGCTGAACGTCGACGACAACGAGATCGCGCGCTACGCGCGCAGCCGCACGCTGCGCCACGCCGGCTTCGAGGTGCTGGAGGCGGACAGCGGCACACAGGCCCTCGCCTCGCTGGAGGCGCGTGAGCCGGCGCTGGTGCTGCTCGACGTGCAGTTGCCCGACATCTCGGGCATCGAGGTGTGCCGCCAGATCAAGCGCCGCTGGCCGTCGGTGCTGGTGCTGCAGACCTCGGCCGCCTTCGTCAGCAGCGAGGACCGCGTGCGCGGCTTCGAGGGCGGCGCCGACGCCTACCTGATCCAGCCGATCGATCCCGAGGAGCTGGTGGCGACGGTGCGAGCGCTGATGCGCCTGCACGCCGCCGAGGAGGCAGCGCGCACCCTCAACGAGACGCTCGAGCAGCGCATCGAGGCGCGCACCGCCGAGCTGCACGCCGCCAACCACCGGCTGCAGGAGCAGATCGCTCAGCGCGAGCGCGCGGAGAGCGCGCTGGTGCAGGCGCAGAAGATGGAGGCCGTCGGCCAGCTCACCGGCGCGATGGCGCACGACTTCAACAACCTGCTGGCCGGCCTCGTCAACTACCTGCACCTGATCCGCCTCAAGTCGGCCGACGGGGCCGTGCGCGGCTATGCTGACAGGGCGCTCGCCGCCGCCGATCGCGGCGCCAAGCTGACCAAGCGGCTGCTGTCCTTCTCGCGCATGGACCAGCTGCAGACGCTCAGCTCCGACATGCGCCGCGTGGTCGCCGACATGCACGACTGGCTGGCGCAGTCGGTCGGCAGCGCCATCGAGATCCGCCTCGACATCGACGACGGCGACGTCATCGCCGTCACCGACAGGCACCAGCTCGAGCTCGCGCTGCTCAACATGGTGCTGAACTCGCGCGACGCCATGCCGAGCGGCGGCACGATCGCGATCTCGGTGCGGCGCCAGCGCGCGGAACTGCCGGAGCACGATGGCCTGGCGCCCGGCGACTACGTGCTGATGACGGTCACCGACACCGGCGAGGGCATGCCGCCGGAGGTGATGGCGCGCTGCTGCGACCCCTTCTTCACCACCAAGCCGGTCGGCCTCGGAACCGGCCTCGGCCTGGCGCAGGTCAGCAACCTGGCGCGCCGTTCCGGCGGCGCGACGCGCATCGAGAGTGCGCCCGGGCGCGGCACCTCGGTGTCGCTGTGGCTGCCGGCCGGCGAACGCGGCGACCTGCCGCTGGCGCCGGCGCGCCGCTCCGGCGAGGAGGTGACGCCCGGCGGCGGCGAGTCCGTGCTGCTGGTCGACGACGACGAGGACGTGCTGCGCACGACCGCCGCGATGCTCGGCGCGCTCGGCTACCGCGTCACCGGCGTGGCCAATGCCGAGGCCGGCCTGGCCCAGCTCGCGGCCGCGCCGACCGACCTGCTGCTGCTGGACTTCGAGATGCCGGGCGTCAACGGCCTGGAGCTGGCCCGCCGCGCACGCGCGCACCATCCGCAGCAGCGCATCCTGTTCATGAGCGGGCACGCGGAGATCGCCGCGCTGGACCGCGAGGTCGCCGGCGCGCAGCTGCTGCGCAAGCCGTTCCGCGAGTGGGACCTCAGCGCGGCGGTGCGGCGGGCGCTCGGCCGCGACGGGCCGGGCTGAGCGCCGGCCGCTGCGCCTCTCGCTCCCGTCGGCTCCCACCTCCCGCTTCACCCGCATCGGCCCTGCCCCGGGCTGTTCCAGGCGCCCGTCCCACCGACGGCCCTGTAGCTGCGGCACGTGCCGCCGACAGGCCCGGCGTCGTGCACGCGTGCCGCGCGCGGGGGACCGCACCGCCACCGCGCCGGCCGCTTCCCCTCACCCGCATTGACAGCCCCCGTCCCCCGCACCAGACTGCCCCGGCGGCGAGTCGCATGGGGGGAGGCAGCATGGCTGGCAACAAGAAGCGCGCGCGTCAGGAAGTTGCGGCGGTCGAGTCCGACGAGCGGATGTCGAACAAGGACTACCTGAAGGAGCTCTACCGGCTCCACGTCGAACTGGTCAAGCTGCAGGAATGGGTGCTGAAGAATGGCACCAAGGTCTGCGTGGTGTTCGAGGGGCGCGACGGCGCCGGCAAGGGCGGCACGATCAAGGCTCTCACCGAGCGCGTGAGCCCGCGCGTGTTCCGGGTGGTGGCCCTGCCCGCCCCCACCGACCGCGAGAAGACGCAGATGTACGTCCAGCGCTACCTGCCGCACCTGCCGGCCGCCGGCGAGGTCGTCATCTTCGACCGCAGCTGGTACAACCGCGCCGGCGTCGAGCGGGTCATGGGGTTCTGCACGCCGGAGCAGGCCGAGGACTTCCTGCGGGCCGTGCCGCTCGTCGAGCAGGCGATCATCCACTCCGGGGTCATCCTGGTGAAGTACTGGCTCGAGGTCAGCGAGGAGGAGCAGACCCGCCGCCTGCAGGCCCGCATCAGCGACGGCCGCAAGACCTGGAAGCTGACCGACATGGACCTCAAGTCCTACAGCCGCTGGTACGACTACTCGCGCGCCCGCGACGACATGTTCCGCGCCACCGACACCGCGTTTGCGCCCTGGTGCGTGGCGAACTCCAACGACAAGCGGCGCGCCCGGCTGAACATCATCAGCGACCTGCTCGGCCGCATCCCCTACGAGGAGGTGCCGCGCAAGAAGATCGTGCTGCCCAAGCGCCAGCCGGCCGGCGACTACCGGCCGATCGACTACCCGTTCAAGTACATCCCGGAACGGTTCTGAGCCGCCCGCGCGCGCCAGGGCACCTCCCCGTGCCATCGCAGGTGCCGGGGCACCGCGACGGCCCGGAGGTCCTGGCGGGCACGAGCGCGACGCCGATCGCGCCGGACCTCGCCGCTCAGCCGAAGGACTCGGTCAGCACCATCGCGTTGAGTTCGCGCTTCTTCCAGTAGATCTGGTGGATGCGCGGCCTCAGCACGTTGAGGACGGCCGCGTCCACGCCCTCGAAGGTCACGAGGGCGGCGGGGCGGGAACCGTCACCGAGCACGCGCTCGATCTTCTGGCACGCCGGGAAGCCGTACTTTTCCAGGAAGGCGCGGATCTCCTCGTCGGTCGCGCCCTCGTCGATGTTGCCGAGCATGAGTTGCGCCATGGTCGCTCTCCCGTGAGGCCCTCCTAGGCCATGATGTTGACGCCGCCGTCGATGTACAGCGTCTCGCCGGACAGGCGCCGGGCGTAGGGCGAGGCCAGGAAGGCGCACGTCAGCCCGACGTCCATGATGTCGACCAGCTCGCCGATCGGCGCGCGCTGCACGGCCTCGTTGAGCAGCAGGTCGAACTCCTTGAGGCCCGAGGCGGCGCGCGTCTTGAGCGGGCCCGGCGAGATCGCGTGCACGCGGATGCGCTGGGGTCCCAGCTCGTAGGCCAGGTAGCGGGCCGAGGCCTCGAGCGCCGCCTTGACCGGCCCCATCACGTTGTAGTTCGGGACCACCTTGTTGGCGCCGTGATAGCTCATGGTGAACAGCGTGCCGCCGTCCTTCATCAGCGGCGCGGCGAGGCGCGCCATGCGGATGAAGGAGTGGCAGGACACGTCCATCGCCTGGCCGAAGCCCTGGGCCGAGCAGTCGATCAGCCCGCCCTGCAGGTCGTCCTTCGGCGCCCAGGCCAGCGAGTGCACGAGGATGTCGAGCCGCCCCCAGGTCTGCTCGATGCGCTCGAACACCGCCTCCAGTTCGCCGGGCTTCGCCACGTCGAGCGGCATGAAGATCGGCGCGCCCAGCGCCTGGGCGATCGGCTCGACGTGCGGCCGGGCCTTGTCGTTGAGGTAGGTGATCGCGAGCTCGGCGCCGAGCTCCTGGAAGGCCTTGGCGCAGCCATAGGCGATCGAGTGCTCGTTGGCGATGCCGCACACGAGCGCCTTGGCGCCCGCCAGGATGGGTCGTACCGTCTCGAGGGTCATGCCGCGTCTCCCAGGGCCTCGCGCGTGTGGCGCGCAATCATCAGTTCCTCGTCGGTGGGGATCACCCACGCCGCGACCGCGCTGGAGGCCGCGCTGATGCGCGGGCCGCCGTCCCGGTTGGCCGCCTCGTCGAGCGTCACGCCGAGCCAGGCGGCCTCGCGGCAGACGCGCTCGCGGATCGCCGCTGCGTGCTCGCCGATGCCGGCGGTGAAGACCAGCGCATCGAGCCCCTGCGTCGCGGCCGCCAGCGAGCCCAGCTCGCGGCCGATACGGTAGGTGAAGAGCTCGATGGCGAGCCGCGCGCGCGGGTCGTCGCTCGCCAGCAGCGTGCGCATGTCGCTCGACAGGCCCGACACGCCCAGCAGCCCGGACTGCTTGTAGAGCAAGTCCTCGATGGCCCGCGCGTCCATCTTCAGCTCGTCGAGCAGGTAGAGCACGACGCCCGGATCGAGGCTGCCGCAGCGCGTGCCCATCGGCAGCCCGTCGACCGCGGTGAAGCCCATGGTGCTGGCCACGCTGCGCCCGGCGACCATGCCGCACAGGCTGCTGCCGTTGCCGAGGTGGGCGACCACCGTGCGGCCGGCGGCCGCCTTCGCGTCGAACTGCGGCAGCACGCTGGCCACGTACTCGTACGAGAGCCCGTGGAAGCCGTAGCGCCGCACGCCGCCGGCGGTGATGGACTCCGGCAGCGCGTAGGCCTGCGCGACCTCCGGCTGGAGGCGGTGGAAGGCGGTGTCGAAGCAGGCCACCTGCGGCAGCGAGGGGCGCAGCTCGGCGAGGATCTCGATCGGCTTGAGGTTGTGCGGCTGGTGCAGCGGCGCCAGCGGCGCGAGCGCCTTGAGCGCCGCGACGACCGACGACGTGACGCGCGCGGGCCCGGTGAAATGCATGCCGCCGTGCACGACCCGGTGCCCGACCGCCGCCAGGCGGAGGCCCTCGCCGTGGCTGCGCAGGAAGTCGGCCAGGAAGGCGATCGCGCCGCCGTGCCCGAGCCCGGCGCCGGGCTCCCAGGCCTTGGCGCCGACCGAGGCGCCCCGCCGGTCGGTGGCGCCGAAGCGCGCTGCCGTGTACAGGCCCTCGAGCTGCTACTGCAC
>Ga0247821_10002414_pt1 | contig 10253 bp, 7 predicted proteins | sample 13C_Glycerol_Day_FD_192481 | JGI IMG/M metagenome (GOLD analysis project Ga0247821, IMG submission 192481) | Soil microbial communities from agricultural site in Penn Yan, New York, United States - 13C_Glycerol_Day14 | ecosystem: Environmental > Terrestrial > Soil > Agricultural land | place... | reverse complement strand
GTGGTTGAGCGTGCGCCCGCGCATGTAGGCGAGCGGTGCGATCTCGATGGTCTGGCGCTCGAACAGCTTGGCGACCTTGTCGAAGCCCATCAGGTCGTAGAGCGCGTCGTAGAGCGGGCGCAGGTACGGATCGACCTTCTGCGCGAGGTCGCCGGGCAGGAAGCCCAGCCGCTCGCCCGCCTCGACCGCAGGCCGGACCAGCACCAGTCGCTTGACGGCGTCGCGCTCGATGGCGTCGACCGCGCAGGCGACGGCGAGGTAGGTCTTCCCGGTCCCCGCCGGGCCGATCCCGAACGTGATGTCGTGCGCCTGGATGGCCGCGAGGTAGGCGATCTGGTTGGGGGTGCGGCCGTGCAGGTCGGCGCGCCGGGTGCGCAGCGCCGGCGCGTCGTCGTCCTCGGCCACCGGACGCGGAGTCCGCGTCGCGATCTCGACCAGGCCGAGCTGGATGTCGTCGACCGACAGCGGCTTCTCGGCCGCCGCGTAGAAGCGTTCGAGCGCCGCCCGCGCCTGGGCGGCGCGGTCCGGCGCGCCGGCGATCGTGAAGGTGCCGCCGCGATGCGCGATCTCGACGTCGCAGGCGGCCTCGATCTGCCGCAGGTTCGTGTCGAGCGGCCCGCAGAGGTTCGCGAGCGCGCGGTTGTCAGGCGGCGACAGCGTGACGGAGGTCTGCGCTTTGCGTTGGGCCATCGCCGCCTTGCCGGTCAGATCGTCGAGCGCACGAGCGGGGCCTTCAGCGCTTCGTCGATCATCCCGAGGCTTTCCGCGAGATGCGCCGCCGCCGCCGCCGACCACCCCGGCCGCGACGCGACCGCGGCGATCTCGCCGCGCAGCAGCTTCGCGTCAGCCCGCAGCAGCGAGCGCGCGTCCGCCGGCATCGACGACGACGGTCGCAGCAACGCCGTGGCGAGCTTGGTGGCATGCTCGCGCTGCAGGTTGCGGCGCATCAGCGGGATATCGCGCGCGGTCTTGAGCTCGCTCCAGATCGCCCGGTGCAGCGTGCCGTATACCTCGGCGAGCTGCAGCGCATCGCCCGGCTTGTCGACCTTGCCCTCGGCGTCGAGCAGGCGCTGCGCGACGCTCTCGCTCATCACGCGGTCGAGCACGACCTTCTGCGCGGTGAGCACCTGCGTGGGCAGCGAGTAGTCGAAGCCGGCCGGCGCAAGCCCCACGTCGTAGGTGTCGCCGCGGTCGAGGAAGTCCACCGACAGACTGCGCAGGAACTCGGGCTTGAAGCGGAAGCTGTCGGCCGAGAACACGCCGGACTCGATCAGCTTGAGCGCGTTGCGCTGCTTGGTCATCGACACCGGGTTCATCGGCGTGCGCCCCGAGCCGGCGGCGTCGCGCAGCACGCTGATGCCGCCGATGAAGCGTGCGGCCAGGAGGCCGCTTTCGCGGACCTGCGTGATGCCGCGCGAGATGTTGCGCCGCAGGGCCGCATACGACTCGCCCGACTTCAGCGGCCGCGCCTCCCAGCGCTCCCACAGCTCCTTGGCGAGCGTCAGGCGACGGCTCGCATAGGCGAGCGGATCGCTGCCGAGGTCGCCGGCGGTCGCGTCCGGGTCGATCTGCTGGTTGGTCTCGTCGTCGTAGGCGTAGGCGAGCAGCGGCTCGTTGCTGCGGCCGGCGATCTTCGCGAGATCCTCGGCCTCGCGCTCGGGCGCGAGCGGCTTGTACGCGTACTCGATCGCCCAGTAGTCGTAGGGGCCGAGCGTCGACATCGAGTACTCGCCCTGCGTCTCGGTGCGCAGCGCCAGGTTGATCGGCGTGTACTCCATCACCGAGCCGGACACGCCGTGCTTCCGCGTGAACTCGGGGTCGTTGAGCTGCGCCTGCGTGTAGATGGTCGAGGCGCGGAAGTTGTGCGTGAGCCCGAGCGCGTGGCCCACTTCGTGCATGATGACCTCCTTGAGGTCGGAGAGCACGAATTCCTCGGCGGCCGGGCCGTCCGGATCGATGACGCCGCGCGCGGACAGGAGGTCCATCGCGAAGCCGCGCTCCTCGGCGACGAAGTCGGCGATGCGGCACACCATCGCGTTGTCGGGGAGGAGCGAGGCGGCGAGCGCGTTCGCGGTCGCGCCGGACGAATCGGCCAGCCGGTAGCGCGCGAAGCGCAGCCGCACCGGGTCGATGCCGATGTCGGCGTCGAGGATCTCGCCGGTGCGCGGATCGGCCTGCGACGGGCCGATGCCGCCGAAGACCGGGCGCGCCGAGGTCATCCAGCGGATCGACGCGTGGCGCGCGTCGAGCGTGTCGAAGTCGGCGTCGTCCGGCTGGATCTTCGCCTGCACCGCGTTCTCGAATCCGATGCGCTCGAACGCCTTGTTCCACTCGACCACGCCGGCGACGATCGTATCGCGGTAGCGCGTCGGCACGTTGCGGTCGATCCAGAACACGATCGGCTGCTTGGGCGGCGACAGCGCGGCCGCCGGGTCCTGCTTCTCGAGGCGCCAGCGCTTGACGTAGTTGACGTTGGGGGTGAGCTTGGTGTCGCTCGAGTAGTCGAAGCGCGACACCATGAAGTAGCCGACGCGCGGGTCGGCGACACGCGGCCGCATCGGCTCGTCGGGCAGCTTGGCCAGGTTGTACTGGAAGCCGAGGAACAGGCTGCGCGGATCCGGCACGGTCGCCGGAATGCTCGGCACCTGCGCGCCGGGCGGGACCACCGGCGGCGGCTGCGTCAGGCGGCTGACCGCGTAGTGCGCGTTGACCTGCACGCCCAGCGAGTCGGGGGACACGCGCGTGCGCGCGATCGACGTGTTGCGGCCGTCGAAGCTGTACGGCTGCCGGTAGCTGCGGTCGAGGAGCGCGTAGGCGCCGGGGATGTCGGCGAACAGCAGCGTGTTGAGCTCGACCAGCACCGACTTGCGCTCCGGATGCGGCTGCGAGGCCACCGGAGCCGACGAGAGCAGGCTGTCCGAGAACGCCTCGGCGACGGCCACTGCCTCGGGCGTCTTCGGCTGCGCGAAATACCGTTCGTTGCGCGCCACCAGCTGCACCGTGTTGCCGATCTTGCGGAACTCGGCCACGTTGGAGCGGCCCATGAGGCCGGCGAACATGAAGTTCTCGCCGAGCCCGTTGGCGAGGTTCACCGAGAAGAACATCGGCTTGTCGAACTGGTCGGGCGCGATCTCGATCCAGACCTTCTCGTCCTTTTGCCACAGCGTGAAGTAGCCCTTCGACTCCTTCGCCTCCTTGATGACGTCGGCGAACGGACGCGTCTGCGACGCCGCGGCGGCCGCGGCGGCCGCCGCCGCGGCGGCGGCGGAGCCGGCGCCCGAGGGCCGGCCCGCGCCGTTGGGGGCGCCGGGTTGCTGGGAGGCGGCCTGGGCGCCCACGGCGGCGGCCGCGGCGACGCTCGCGACGCGCGCGACGTCGGCGGTGGCGCGCGCGGCCTCGGCCGACTCGGCCGGGTCGGTCGGCGCGGTCGCGCAGCCGCCGAGGGCGAGCGCGACGGAGGTGAGCACGGCGGCGGGACGGAAGGGCTTGGGCATGGGGGCCTCGCGGAACGTGAGTCGAGGTCAAGCGACGAGCTCGCCGCGCAGCGAATGCGCGAGCGCGGCGGATACGAGTACGTCGACATAGCGGCCGGCGAGGGCGGGATCGCCGGGGAAGTTGATGACGCGATTGTTGTCGGTGCGCGCGGCCATCTCGCGCGCATCCTTGGCGGAGGGCCCGGTGACGAGCACGCGCTGGCGGCTGCCGACCATCGCGTCCGACGCCGCGCGGTACTGCGCGTCGATCGCGGCCTGCAGCCGCGCCAGGCGCGCCTGCGCGACGTCGCGCGGCACCGGGTCGGGCAGCTCCGCCGCCGGCGTGCCGGGCCGCGGCGAATAGAGGAACGAGAACGCGCCGTCGAAGCGCACCTCGTCGCAGAGCTTCAGCGTGCGCTCGAAGTCGTCGTCGCTCTCGCCGGGGAAACCGACGATGAAATCGGTCGACAGCGACAGGTCGGGACGCGCGGCGCGCAGCTTGCGCACCGTGGACTTGTACTCGAGCGTCGTGTAGCCGCGCTTCATCGCGGCCAGCACCCGGTCGGCGCCGGACTGCACCGGCAGGTGCAGGTGCGACACCAGCTTGTCGACCGTGCGGTAGGCGTCGATCAGCCGCGGCGTCATCTCCTTCGGGTGCGAGGTCGTGTAGCGGATGCGCTCGATGCCTGGCACCTCGGCGACGTGCTCGACGAGCGTCGCGAGGTCGGCGAATGCGTCGCCGCCGTCGCGCGTGCCGCGGTACGCGTTGACGTTCTGGCCGAGGAGCGTCACCTCCTTCACACCCTGCAGCGCGAGGTCGGCGACCTCGGTCAGCACGTCGTCCAGCGGGCGCGACACTTCTTCGCCGCGCGTGTAGGGAACGACGCAGAACGTGCAGTACTTGCTGCAGCCTTCCATGATCGACACGAACGCGGAGGCGCCTTCGACGCGCGGCGGCGGCAGCGCGTCGAACTTCTCGATCTCGGGGAAGCTCGTGTCGACCTGCGGGCGGCCAGTCTCGCGGCGGGCGCGGATCAGCGCGGGGAGCCGATGCAGCGTCTGGGGGCCGAAAACCACGTCGACGTAGGGCGCGCGCGCGACGATCGCGCCGCCTTCCTGCGACGCGACGCAGCCGCCGACGCCGATGATCAGGTCGGGACGCGCGTCCTTGAGCGCACGCACCCGCCCGAGGTCGTGGAACACGCGCTCCTGCGCCTTCTCGCGCACCGAGCAGGTATTGAACAGGATGACGTCCGCGTCGTCGGGCCGATCGGTCGGCTCGAGGCCGTCGCTCGCGGCGAGCACGTCGGCCATGCGGGCCGAGTCGTACTCGTTCATCTGGCATCCGAAGGTCCGGATGTAGAGCTTGCGGGTCACGTCGAGGGCGCCGGGGCCGGGAGGAGCCGGTGGGCGCGTGGTGCGGAAGGGGCGGGAGTATAGCGGAACGGCGGCTGAAATGCTGCGTCGCGAGGAAATCGGCGCAACTCCCATTCGCGTGTCGGGACATCGCTGTCGGACGCGCGCGGGCCCGACGACGATGGGACTGGAAGCGGCCCGGAGCGGTTCCCTCGTCCGCGCCATCCTCGACGGCCCCCGCCGGGCGATGCATTACCATGCGCGGGCAGGTGTCCGCCGCGGCCTTCGACGCGGCGGGTGAAACGGGAACGCGGTGACGCAACGGGCGAGACGGCCCGTGACGGATTCCGCGGCTGCCCCCGCAACGGTAAGTCCTCGAGGGTCGTCCACGAAGCCACTGCCGGATGCCGCGGCGGGAAGGCGGACGGCCCGCATGACGAGCCCGGAGACCGGCCTGCGACCGTGCCACGCGCCCTCAGGGTGCGCGGCGCGGCCACGAGCGCGGCGCGGGCGGTGCCGGGGCGGTCGCGCCGTTCCCGGTCCTCCACCACGCGATCCGCCTCGGCGAGCCTTCCGCATCGCAGGTCCGGTCCACGGCCGCGCGGGGATGCCCGGCCACACGCGGAAGGCGCCTCATGGTCTTGTCGTCGAAGTCATCCGGAGCGCGGCGTCGCGCGCCCGCGTACGCGCTCGTCGTCGTCGCGAGCGCGTCCTGCCACGCGCAATCCCCTGCACCGAAGGCCGCGGCGTTCGACCCGGTCGTGGTCACCGCCGCGCGCGCTGCGCAACCGATCGCCGACCTGGTCGCCGACGTCACCGTGATCGGCGCCGAGGAGATCGCGCAAAGCGGCGCCGACAGCCTCGCCACGCTGCTGGCGCGGCAGCCCGGCATCGAGATCGTGCAGAACGGCGGCCCCGGCTCGACGTCGGGCGTGTTCATCCGCGGGGCGAACCGGCAACAGACCGTCGTGCTGCTCGACGGGCTGCGGCTCGAGTCCGCCACCGCGGGCGCCGCCTCGCTGGAGGCGATCCCCCTCGAGGCGATCGAGCGCATCGAGATCCTGCGCGGGCCGGCCTCGTCACTCTACGGCGCCGACGCGATCGGCGGCGTGATCCAGGTGTTCACGCGCCGCGGCGGGGCGGGCGTCGCGGCGAACGCGAGCGCCGGCTACGGCACCCACGCCACCGCGACAGGCAGCGCGGGCGTCTTGGGCGCGTCGGGACCGCTCCGCTATGCGCTGCAGGTCGGCGCACGACGCAGCGACGGCTTCAACGCCATCGTCAATCCGGCGAATTTCTCGTGGGATCCGGATCGCGACGGTTATGCGTCCGCGAGCGTGACCGCCTCGGCGAGCGTCGAATGGAGGCAGGACCAGCGCGCCGGCGTGCAGTTCTTCCGCAACCGGCTCGACAGCCAGTTCGACGGCGGCGGCGCCTACGATGATCGCACCGTCACGACGCTCGAGGCGTGGCAGGTCGACAGCCGCAACACGATCACGCCGCAATGGAGCTGGACGCTCGCCGCCGGCCGGAGCAGCGACGATTCGGTCTCGACCACCGCGTTCGGCAGCTTTTCGTTCCGCACGCGCGACACCCAGTTCCGCTGGCAGCACGACGTAGCGCTGCCGGCCGGCGACCTGTCGGTCGCCTACGAGCGACGCGAGGAGCGGGTCGACGACGATGCCGGGTTCGTGGTGACGACGCGCGACACCGATGCGGTCGTCGCCGTCTACCGGCTCGTCACCGGGCCGCATGCGCTGCAGGCGAACCTGCGCCACGACGACTCGTCGCAGTTCGGCGGCACCACGACCGGCACGCTCGCGTGGGGCTGGCGCTTTGCGCCCGGCTGGCGCCTGACCGCGAGCGGCAGCACCGCGTTCAAGGCGCCGACGTTCAACGACCTCTATTTCCCCGGCTTCTCGAATCCCGACCTGGTGCCCGAGACCGCCCGAAATCTCGAAGGCGGCCTCGCATGGACCGGGTCGGCGGGCGACGCGCGCATCGACGCGCGCGCCACCGCGTGGCTCAATCGCGTGCGCTCGCTGATCGTGTTCCAGTGCGACGCGAGATTCGCCTGCGCTCCACGGAACGTCGACCGCGCCACGCTCAAGGGCGTCACGCTCGCGCTCGATGCCGCGCTGCGCGACACCACGCTCAAGGCCTCGCTCGACCTGCAGTCGCCCACCGACGACGCCACCGGTCGCCTGTTGCCGCGCCGCGCCCGCGCGCACGGAGCGCTCTCCGCGCGCCAGCGCAGCGGCCCGTTCGTCGTCGGCGCCGAGCTCGTCGCGTCCTCGGAGCGCTACGACGATGCCGAGAACACGCGCCGGATGGCCGGCTACGCGATCGTCAACCTCTTCGGCGAGTGGATCGTCGGGCGCGGCGTGACGCTGTTCGTGCGCGGCGACAACGTGCTCGACCGCGACTACGAGCTCGCGGCCGACTACTCGACCGGCGGCGCGCAATGGTTCGCGGGCGTGCGATGGGCGTTGTGACGGCACGCGGCGCGATCGTGCTCGTCGCGCTCGTCGCCGCGTCGGCCCAGGCGGCGCGCGTCGTCGACGATACCGGCGCGGCGGTCGAGCTGCCCGCGCCGGCGCAGCGCATCGTCACGCTCGCACCCCACGCCGCGGAGCTGGTCGCCGCAGCCGGTGCGGCGGCACGGCTCGTCGCCGTGGGCGCACGAACCGACCAGCCGCCGCGAGCGCGTGACTTGCCGGTGGTCGGCGACGCCAACGCGATCGACGTCGAGCGCATCGTGGCGCTCGCGCCGGACCTCGTCGTCACCTGGCCGTGGACCTCGCCCGCGCAGGTCGCGCGCCTGCGCGACCGCGGCATCCCGGTGTTCACGACGGCGCCGCGCACGATCGACGCGATCGCCGGAGACATCGAGCGGCTGGGCGCGCTCGCCGGCACGGATGCGGCGGCGGCACGGTCCGCAGGCGCTTTCCGCGCGCGGCTCGCCGCACTCGCCGACGGTGCCCGCTCGCGTCAGCACGTTCGCGTGTTCTACCAGCTTTCCGACGCACCGCTCTACACGATCGGCGCCGGCCACACGATCACGCAGGCGATCGCGCTGTGCGGCGGCGAGAACGTGTTCGGCACGCTGCCGGTGCCCGCGCCGGTGGTCAATGTCGAGGAGGTGCTGGCGCAGGCACCGGCGCTGGTCGTGGCCGGCACCGAGGGCGCGCGGCGCCCGCGCTGGCTCGACGACTGGCGCCGCTGGCCGGCGCTCCCCGCGGCACGCGACGCCGGCCTGGCGGTGGTCGACGCCGACCTGCTGCACCGGCCCGGCCCGCGGTTCGTCGAGGGCGTCGCCCAGCTCTGCGCCGCGATCGCGCGGGCGCGCTGAACCGGAGCCGCGCAGTCGCGGCGAGTAGAATGGCCGGCCACGGCGAGCATGACGCGAAGGACGGATGAACAAGGCTTTCACGCGCGAGAGCGACGACCCCGTCGAGGAAGACGACGACGTCGAGGCCGGCCCCGCGCTGCCCGTGGGAACGCGCAACTACATGACCCCGGGTGGCTTCGCGCGGCTCAGGGCGGAGCTCGAGACGCTGGTAGGCACCGAGCGGCCCTCGCTGGTCGCGACGGTGGCGTGGGCCGCGTCGAACGGCGATCGCTCCGAGAACGGCGACTACCTGTACGGCAAGAAGCGCCTGCGCGAGATCGACCGGCGCATCCGCTTCCTGGTCAAGCGCCTCGACGCGGCCGAGGTCGTCGACCCCGCGACGCGCGCGCGCGACGGCGGCGACCAGGTCTGGTTCGGCGCGACGGTCGACTACGCGACGCGCGACGGCGAGCGCCGCACGATCAGCATCGTCGGCATCGACGAGACCGACACCGCGCGCGGTTACGTGTCGTGGATCTCGCCGGTCGCGCGCGCGCTGACCAAGGCGCGCGAGGGCGACATCGTCCCGCTGCGCACGCCGGCCGGCTCCGACGAACTCGAGGTGCTCGCGGTGCGCTACGTGCCCCTCGTCACGGGCGACCCCCCGCGTTCGTCGGGTGCGGGTTGACGGTCCCGCCCGCTGCCCTCACCATAAGCCGATGGACCACGACCTTGCGGCCCTCGAGCAAAAACTCGCCGCGCTGATCGCGCACACGCGTGCGCTCCGCGCTGCGAACGAGGACCTGCGCACGCGCCTCGCGCAGTCGCAGGCGCACGAGCGCGTGCTCGACGAGCGCATGCGCGCCGCCGCGGCACGGCTGGATGCGCTGCTCGCGCGGATGCCGGCGGAATGACCGTCATGCCGGCCCGCGCCGCTCCGGACAAGTCGCTGCAGCTCGACGTGTCGATCCTCGGCCGCGACTACAAGGTCGCCTACCGCGAATCCGAGCGCGCCGAGCTGATGCAGGCGGTCGCGCTGCTCGACGCGCGCATGCGCGAGATCCGCGATGCCGGCAAGGTCGCGGCGATCGATCGCATCGCGGTGATGGCCGCGCTCAACCTCGCGCACGAGGTGCTGCGTACGCGGGGCACGGACAGGTCCGCGGGGACCGCGCCGATTGACGACACCCGGGCGCAGCGTAGAATCCAGGCGATGCACTCCGTGATCGACCAGGTGCTCGCTGGCCAGGACAAGCTGATCTGACCTTTCGTGCCGCGCGCTTTCGCGGCGACGTACCTTCCCATCCCCTGCGGTGTTCGACACCTGGCCTGACATTCCTTGAACCAATGCCTAACGGCGAGGCTGCCGAGCCTTAAGCGAGCTTGTGTGCGCTCCCTACGCGGAAGCGCCTGATGGCTCCGGCAGGCGGCCACCCTGAACTGTGGTTCAGGATGCGGCCAGACGGCACTTGCGGGGACCCTTGGAAAACGCGACGGCGCCGAATGGCGCCGTCGCGTTTTGGGCGATAGGCGATGGGCGATAGGATGTCTCGTCGAATCGCACGTCGCGACATCCCTATCGCCTATCGCCCATCGCCGCCTTCCGCCCCGGTTTTGGGGGAAAGGGGATGGCGATAGGATGTCTCGCCGGTTCGCGCGTCGCGACGTCACCATCACCCATCGCCTATCGCCCATCGCCGCCTCATGCCTTTCTGGTTGATGAAATCCGAGCCCGACGAGATGTCGATCGACGATCTCGCCCGGCTGCCGCGCAAGACCGCACCGTGGACCGGGGTGCGCAACTACACGGCGCGCAACTTCATGCGCGACGCGATGGCGGTCGGCGACCTCGCCTTCTTCTACCACTCGAGCTGCCCTGAGCCGGGCATCGCGGGCGTCGTGCGTATCTCGGCGCCGGCGCATCCCGACGAGACCCAGTTCGACGCGACGAGCGACTACTACGACGCCAAGGCCACGCGTGCCGAGCCCCGGTGGCAGTGCGTCGACGTGACGTTCGTCGAGAAGACGCGGCTCGTGTCGATCGCGGAAATGCGCGCCACCCGGGCGCTCGCCGGCATGATGACGCTCCAGCG
>Ga0247821_10002413_pt1 | contig 10254 bp, 9 predicted proteins | sample 13C_Glycerol_Day_FD_192481 | JGI IMG/M metagenome (GOLD analysis project Ga0247821, IMG submission 192481) | Soil microbial communities from agricultural site in Penn Yan, New York, United States - 13C_Glycerol_Day14 | ecosystem: Environmental > Terrestrial > Soil > Agricultural land | place... | reverse complement strand
GGCGGGATCCCTGCTCGGGGTGGGGTTGGTCGGCGGGCTGGTGTGGACGACGATCGTCACGTTGTCGATGCCGAACTGGTACGACCCCGGCGAGGACTGCGCGCGCAAGGTCGGCGCCGTCGACGCGGTGCCGCGGACCAGCTGGTTCCCGCCCTCGGCGAGCTGCGTGTCCGGCGACGAGGTCCGTCAGTACATGTCGACGACCCGCTCGGCGGTGCTGTCCGTGGTCGGCGTCCTGCTGCTGGTCCTGATCGCGACCGGCCTGATCCTGACCGTACGGCGACTCGGCGGCGACCCCGGCCCGACCAGAACCGGCGGCGACGACGACCTGAAGCGCCGCCGCCGATCGCACCTGGTCTTCGGTGCTTTGGACATGGCGGTCGCGTTCGCGTTCCTCACGCTCCTGAACGCGGCGGCGATCGTTTTCGGGAGTCTTCCGGGCGCCGTCCTGTTCCTCGTCGCCGCGCTCGTCGGCCTGAGCGCGTTCGGCGCCGTGCTCGACCGGCACATGGGCCCGCTGCCGAGCACCGCGCTCGACTCCCGCCGCCGGGGTACGGTCGCCGGCCTCACGGCGTTCGGCGTGGTGTTCGCCGCGACCGCCGTCACCGGCCAGCTCCCGTTCTTCCGGTTCTGGGCGTTCCCGCTCGGCGCGATCGCGTACGCCGTGATCGTCGCCCTGCAGTGGTCACGCGTCAGAGGTCGTGGTGAACCGGCCGGCCCGGCGGAGGAAGCCCGACCAGGTCGGCACTGACTGCCCAGAGGCGCGCTGCGAGCGATTCGTCGTAGCTGCGTCGAGATGATCGCGCGGCCTTGCCGTTGACGAAGTACCGGCCGGTCGTCCGCTCCAGTCCCGGCGCGGACGCCACGTGGATCGACGTGGCCGCACCGTCGGCCGGGGATTTCATGAACGGCCGCAGGACAGGGACGAACAGCCGCTGCGTCCGGCCGGGGTCGGCGGCTCCGAACGAGGTGCTGACCAAGCCTGGATGTACTGCGTTGGCGGTGATCGTCGCGGTCCGGAGCCTCCTGGCCAGTTCGTAGGTGAACAGGACGTTGGCGAGCTTGGACTGGTTGTAGGCACGTGCTCCGGAGTACGAGCGGGCGCCCTGCAGGTCGTCGAAGTCGATGCGCCCGAACGCCTGCGCGTTGGACGCCACCGTGACGACCCGGGCTGGGGCGCACCGCTCGAGGTGTTCGAGGAGAAGGTGGGTGAGCAGGAACGGCGCGAGGTGATTGACGGCAAAGGTGTGTTCGAGACCGTCCGCGGTGACGTGCCTCGTGTTCCAGTATCCGCCGACGTTGTTGATCAGTACGTCGATCCGCGCCTCCCGCCGGAGCACCTCACCGGCCAGCCGGCGAACCTCCGACTGCACGGACAGATCCGCCACGAACTCCTCCACCGCCCCACCCGACGCCCGGATCTCCAGCGCCGCGTTCCGGGTGCGCCTCGGGTCGCGGCCGGTGATCAGCACCCGGGCGCCCATCATCGCCAGACCCAGCGCGGTCGCCTTGCCGATGCCCGACGTACCGCCGGTGATCAGGACCGTCCTGCCGGCCATGCGCTGACGATCGATCGCGTCCATACGAACCCCCGCCCTCAGCATCCGCTCCCGGACCGGTTCTGTCCATTGCTGGTGGGTCCAACGTTGACAGGGGCGATCCCGCCGAGGATGGTGAGCAGGACAAGGCGCATACGGGTGGTTCTCTCAGACGTGTACGTCGAGACATCTCTGAGCGTCCGGGGGCGGGTCGCCATGGCGGTATCTGTTGTGTATCCGGTGCATGTGAACGCCGCACGAGATCCGAGGTCCTCCAGGTGGTTGTGGCTGGTGAAGTGGATCCTGGTGATCCCGCACTACGTCGTCCTGGTGTTCCTGTGGCTCGGCTTCGTGCTGAGCTCGGTGGTCGCGTTCTTCGCGATCCTCTTCACCCGCCGCTACCCGCGGGCCATCTTCAACTACAACGTCGGCGTGCTGCGCTGGTCGTGGCGCGTGACGTACTACGCCTACGGAGCGCTCGGCACCGATCAGTACCCACCGTTCACACTCGCCGAGGTCGAGAGCTATCCGGCCCATCTGTCAGTGGACTATCCGGCCCGCCTGTCCCGTGGTCTGGTCCTGGTCAAGTGGTGGTTGCTGGCGATCCCGCAGTACATCATCGTCGGCGTCTTCACCGGCGGCGGCGCATGGGCCATCAACAGATCGGACAACTGGCAGTGGAACCTCGGCGGCGGCCTGGTCGGCTTCCTGGTCCTGATCGCCGCCGTCGTTCTCGCGGTCACCGGCGCTTACCCGCGGCCGCTCTACGACCTGATCCTCGGAATGAATCGCTGGGCCCTCCGGGTCGCCGGCTACGCGGCGCTGATGACCGACGTCTACCCGCCGTTCCGCATGGACCTCGGCGGCAGGGATCCCGTTGTCACGCTCCCCGCCGTACCACCCGGTCCGTTCGTACCGCCGGCAGCGGACGGTACGAACGAGCCCGTCTAACAGGGCCAGCCCGGTTCGATGTTCTGGTTGAGGTGGAAGACGTTCTCGGGGTCGTACTCGCACTTCACCCGCGCCAGCCGCCGGTAGTTGTCCTCGCCGAAGCCCGCGATCACGCGGCTCTGTCCTTCGTTGCCGATGAAGTTCAGGTACACGTAGCCGGTGGCCCACTCCTGCAGGTCCGCACACAGGTCACGGGCCCAGCGGATCCCGCGCGCGTCGTCGGCCGCGTCCTCCCAGAGGCCGAACGGGTGTACCACCCAGGCCGACTTGCGGTGCGGCAACGGCCACGTGTCCGCGGCCCGCAGGACCTGGCCGCCCCAGGGCGCGATCAGCTGCTGTGAGGGCGAAGGACTCGGCATGTCCCTGACCCGGTCGCAGAACGCGTCGACGGCGGCGTCCGGGAACGCGGACAGGTGCTCGGCCGACCAGTAGTTGCGGAACCCCGGCGGATCGTCGAGCGCCGATTGCACCACGTCGTACGGCATCTCGGCGACCATCACGCCCTCCGGAGCCAGCGCGAACATCGGCGCGAACACCTCGCGGGCGTCGGCCTCGGTGCCGGCGTAGACCATGGCGACCCCGACCAGGAGCTTGCCCTGCAGATGGGCCGGGACGAACTCCTCGGGCGGACCGGTCAGGTACACCGCCGCGCCGCCGAGCTCGTCCGGCGCGCCGCCTTCGATCAGGTCCCGGTACGCGCGCAGCACTTGCGGCCCGGCCTCGCCCGGCCACAGCAGCAACCCGAGTGTGGCCGTGGGCAACGGCTGGAGGCGGAAGGTCAGCGACGTGGCGACGCCGAAGTTCCCGCCGCCTCCGTGCAGGGCCCAGAACAGCTCGGTGTTCTGGGTCTCGTCCGCGATCACCAGCCGGCCGTCGGCGGTCACGAGCTCGACCGAGACCAGCGCGTCACAGGCCAGGCCCCACTTGCGCTCGAACCAACCGGACCCGCCGCCGAGGGTGAGCCCGGCGACGCCGGTCGTCGAGGCCCGGCCGCCGGTCGTCGCCAGCGCGTACGGCGTACAGGCCCGGTCGAAGTCGCCCCAGGTCGCGCCGCCGCCGACCCGGGCGATCCGCGCCTCCGGGTCGACCTGGACGCTGTTCATCCGGCGCAGGTCGACGACCAGACCGCCGTCGGTGACCGCCGTCCCGGCCACGCCGTGACCGCCGCCGCGGACCGCGATCTCCAGCTCCCGGCCGACGCCGTACCGCAGCGCCGCCTGGACGTCGGCCGCCGACTCGCACTGCGCGATCATCGCCGGCCGCTTGTCGATCATCCCGTTGAAGACGGCCCGGGCCTCGTCGTACGCCGGGTCGCCGTCCTGCAGCACCACTCCCCCGAACCCGTGGGGCCGAGCGTGCTCGATCGTGTCGGACATGGTGGGACTCCCCCTTGCTCACTCCCCCAGGTGATCCACCGATCGTGCAACGCGGCCCGGTCGGGGTCAACGCCCGGCCGGTTACCGCGGCGTCACGTGATCGCGTGTCCACCAAGGGCTTTCGGGCGATCACGCCCCGAGACGGTCTGTGATCACCGGCCGTCCGTCGGTAGGGTCGAGGGGTGACTGATGCGGCGGTGATCGGCGGTGCGGGTCAGGTCCTGACCGAGGACGAGGTGACGGCGTTCGTCGGCGAGGCCCTGGCCGGCGCGGGCCTGGCCGGGCGGAGTGTCTGCGTGATCGTCCCGGACGCCACCCGGAGCTGCCCGCTGCCGCTGCTCCTGAAGGCGGTCACCGAAGCCCTGAAGGACAGCCAGGTCACGATCTTGGTTGCCCTGGGCACCCACGCGGAGATGACGCCGGACGAGCTGCGCAAGCACCTCGGCGGTGACTATCCGAACGTGATCAACCACGAGTGGTGGAAGCCCGAGACGTTCGCCGACCTCGGCACGATCGGTCCGGACCGGGTCGGGGAGATCTCCGGCGAGATGCTGCGCGACGAGGTCCCGGTGAAGCTCAACCGCGCGGTCGTCGAGCACGACGTCGCGCTGGTCGTCGGACCGGTGTTCCCGCACGAGGTGGTCGGCTTCTCCGGCGGCAACAAGTACTTCTTCCCCGGCGTCGCCGGCCAGGAGGTCATCGACTTCTCGCACTGGCTCGGCGCCCTGATCACCAGCGCGAACATCATCGGTACGCCGGGTGTCACGCCGGTCCGGGCGCTGATCGACGAAGCCGCCGCGCTCATCCCGGCCGAGAAGCTCGCGCTGTCGGTGGTCGCCCAGTCCGGCACCGACGCGCTGCACGCGGTCGCGTTCGGTGACACGATCTCGTCCTGGCGCGCGGCCGCCGGGATCTCCGCGCAGACCCACGTCCGCTACCTCGACCACCCGGTGCGGCGCGTGGTCTCGGTGATGCCGCCGAAGTACGCCGACATCTGGACCGCGGCCAAGGGCTTCTACAAGGTCGAGCCGATCGTCGCGGACGGCGGCGAGGTGATCCTGTACGCGCCGCACGTCACCCAGCTGGCCGCGATGCACCCCGAGATCGAGGAGATCGGCTACCACTGCCGCGACTACTTCCTCGGCCAGTGGGACAAGTTCCGCGACCTGCACTGGGGTGTCCTCGCGCACTCCACGCACCTGCGCGGCGCCGGCACCTGGGACCCGGTCAACGGCGAGCACCTCCGGGTCCGGGTCACGCTCGCCACCGGCATCCGCGAGGACGTAGTCCGCCGGGCCAACCTCGGCTACCTCGATCCGGCCGACGTCGACCTCGCCGCGTGGGAGGCCGACCCGGAAACGTTCGTCGTACCGAACGCCGGCGAGACGCTGTACCGGCTCAAGGCGTAGGCGGCGAACCTCTTCCACCGCGCAGTGACCGGCCGGTAACCTCGGGCGGTATGGCAGAGGTCGTCATCATCGGGTCCGGGTTCGCCGGGCTGTGCATGGGAATCAAGCTGCGGCAGGCCGGGTGTGAGGACTTCGTCATCCTCGAGAAGGCCGACGACCTCGGCGGCACCTGGCGGGACAACACGTATCCGGGCTGCGCGTGCGACATCCCGTCGTACCTCTACTCGTTCTCGTTCGAGCAGAATCCGCGCTGGACGCGGATGTTCGCGCCCTGGGACGAGATCCTCGCCTACCTGCGGCACTGCGCCGACAAGTACGGCATCGCGGACAAGATCCGGTACGGCGCCGAGGTCACCGAGGCGGCCTTCGACGAGACGACCGGCCACTGGACCGTCACGGTCAACGGCGACGAGACGATCGAGACCCAGGCGCTGGTCGCCGGCGTCGGCAGCCTGCACCGGCCGAAGCTCCCCGACCTCCCCGGCCTCGACTCCTTCGCCGGTACGACGTTCCACTCGGCGCAGTGGGACCACTCGGTCGACCTGCGCGGGCGGAACGTCGCCGTGATCGGGACCGGCGCGTCGGCGATCCAGTTCGTGCCGGAGCTCGCCCCGCAGGTCGCCCACCTGGACGTGTACCAGCGGACGGCACCGTGGATCACCGGGAAGCCGGACCGCGCGATCGGCGGCTGGGAACGCAAGCTGCACGAGCGGTTCCCGGCCGGCCAGCGGACCATCCGCAACGCCATCTACTGGGGTCTCGAGGGCCGCGGCGCCGGCTTCGCCGGCAACCCGAAGCTGATGAAAGGCCTCGAGCTGCAGGCGAAACGGCACCTGCACAAGCAGGTCACCGACCCGGAGCTGCGGGCGAAGCTGACCCCGGACTACCAGATCGGCTGCAAGCGGATCCTGATCTCGAACGACTACTACCCGGCCCTGGCCCGGCCGAACGTCGACCTGGTCACCGACCCGATCACACGGGTCACCCCGGCCGGCGTGGTCACCGCCGACGGCACCGAGCGGGCCTGCGACACGATCGTGCTCGGCACCGGCTTCGACGTCTCGGCCAACCTGACCCGGATGCCGATCCTCGGCAAGGACGGCGTCGACCTCGCCGAGCACTGGAAGCGCGACGGGATCGGCGCGCACCTCGGCATCACGGTCGCCGGGTACCCGAACCTGTTCCTGCTGGTCGGTCCGAACACGGTCCTCGGCCACTCGTCGATGGTGTTCATGATCGAGGCCCAGGTCCGCTACGTGATGCAGGCGCTGCACCTGCTCCGGCGGCGCAACGCGACGTACGTCGAGGTCCGCGAGGAGGTCCAGGACCGCTTCGTCGGCGAGGTCCAGGGCGAACTCGGTGACACCGTCTGGAATGCGGGCTGCACCAGCTGGTACCTGGACAGTTCCGGGCGGAACTCCACGATCTGGCCGGAGTGGACCTTCGCGTACTGGCGACGGACCAGGCGGCTCGATCCCGCGGACTTCGCCGTGGTCCATTAGGTGATCACCCGGACTCCTGGAGTAGGAGTCCGGGCGACCCGGCGTACGACCTTGGGATGAGCGAAAGACCGGCCGGGAGGCCGATGTCTACCGGGCGCTGCTGAAGGACTCTTGAGACATGGAAATCCTTCAGATCGCCGGAGCGGCAGTGATCGTGATCGGCATCGTGATCACGGCGCTGATCGCCATCATCCCGTCAGTCGTGGACCGCTGAGGTCAGTCGGCCGACAGGTGGACCAGTAGGTCCTGCCGGGTCAAGACGCCCACCGGCTTCCCGTCGTCCAGAACCATCAGGGCGTCCCTACCCTCGAGCAGCTCGACCGCCTTGGCGACCGGTTCACCGGCGCCCAGCGACGGCAGGGCCGGGTCCATGTGCTGCTCGACGATGTCGGCCAGCCGCGCCTTGCCGGAGTACAGCGCGTCCATCAGCGTCCGCTCCGACACCGCGCCGGCGACCTCGGCCGCCATCACCGGCGGCTCCGCCCGGACGACGGGCATCTGCGAGACGCCGTACTCCCGCAGGATCGCGACCGCCTCGGCGATCGTCTCGTGCGGGTGGGTGTGCACCAGCGGCGGCAGGCTGCCGTCCTTGCCGGCCAGCACGTCACCGAGGGTGGTGCCCTGCCGGGTGTGCGCGAGGAAGCCGTACTGCGCCAGCCAGTCGTCGTTGAACACCTTGGTCAGGTAGCCGCGGCCGCCGTCCGGCAGCAGGACCACGATGACGGCGTCCGGGTCGTCGAGCTCGTGCGCGAGCCGGATCGCGGCCGCGGCGGCCATCCCGGCCGAACCGCCGACCAGCATCGCCTCCTCGCGGGCCAGCCGCCGGGTGAGCGCGAACGAGTCGGCGTCGGAGACCTCGATGACCCGGTCGCAGATGTCGCGGTCGTACGTCTCGGGCCAGAAGTCCTCACCGACGCCCTCGACCAGGTACGGCCGGCCGGTACCGCCGGAGTACACCGAGCCCTCCGGGTCGGCGCCGATGATCTGCACCTTCCCGCCGGAGACCTCCTTCAGGTACTTCCCGGTGCCGCTGATCGTGCCGCCGGTGCCGACGCCCGCGACGAAGTGCGTGATCCTGCCCTCGGTCTGCTCCCAGATCTCCGGGCCGGTGGTCTCGTAGTGCGAGCGCGGGTTGTTCTGGTTCGCGTACTGGTTCGGCTTCCAGGCGCCCTCGATCTCGCGGACCAGGCGGTCGGAGACGTTGTAGTACGAGTCCGGGTGCTCGGGAGCGACCGCGGTCGGGCAGACCACGACCTCGGCGCCGTACGCCTTCAGGACGTTGCGCTTGTCCTCGCTGACCTTGTCCGGGCAGACGAAGACGCACTTGTAGCCCTTCTGCTGGGCGACCATCGCCAGCCCGACACCGGTGTTGCCGGAGGTCGGCTCGACGATGGTGCCGCCGGGCTTGAGCTCGCCGGAGGCCTCCGCGGCCTCGATCATCCGGACCGCGATCCGGTCCTTCACCGAGCCGCCGGGGTTGAAGTACTCGACCTTGGCGAGCACCAGCGGCTTGGCACCGTCGGTGGTCTTGGACAGCCTCACCAGCGGGGTGTTGCCGACGAGGTCCAGGAGAGATTCTGCGTAGCGCACATCTTCACTGTAGTGATACGCACGGCTTTCCCCTATTTTCACTTGCGTCGCTGTCACAGCGTGTAATCCTGTACTCATGAGTAGAGCCAGGGCAGCGAAGAAGCTGGCCCAGGCCGCAGCTTTCGGGGGCGGGGGACTCGGACTCATCGGTGCCACGTTGTACGGCGTACTGACCGCTGAGGCCGAGTATGCGAAACGCGTGATCGGACCGATGCGCTACTACCCGACTCCGGGCAACGGTCTGTACGGCCGGTATCCAGGACATCCGATCACGTTCGCCATGCTCGGCGACTCGAGCGCCGCGGGGTACGGCACCGACTCGCCGGACGAGACCCCCGGGGTGCTGCTCGCCTCCGGGCTGGCCGAGCTGGCCCAACGGCCGGTCCGCCTCGTCGACGTCTCCAAGACCGGCGCGAAGTCGACCGACCTCGCGGCCCAGGTCGACGCCGCGCTGCAGGCCGGCCCGCATGTCGCGGCGATCATGATCGGCGCGAACGACGTCAAGGCCAAGATGCCGCCGTCGACCTCGGTCCGGCTGCTGTCGGCCGCCGTCCGCCGGCTGCGCGCCGCCAACTGTGAGGTGGTGGTGGGAACCTGTCCGGACCTCGGAGTGGTCCGGCCGATCGTGCCGCCGCTGCGGTGGGTCGCCCGGTCCCTGAGTCACCGGCTGGCCGCCGCCCAGACCATCGCAGTGGTCGAGGCAGGCGGCCGGTCCGTGTCGCTCGGCTCGCTGCTCGGCGAGGTGTTCCGGACCAACCCGTCGATGTGGGGCCGGGACAACTTCCACCCGTCGGCCACCGGGTACGCCGCCGCGTCGGCGGCGCTGCTGCCGTCGGTGGCGGCCGCGATGGGCATCGGCACCGAGTCGTTCGTGCACCCGGAGCCGTTCCGCGGCGAGGCGATCCTGCCGATTGCCGAAGCCGCCGTCCAGGCCGCGCGCCAGGCCGGTACCGAGGTCGCCGCGACCGAGGTCGGCGGGCGCTCCCGCGGTCCCCGGGGCCGGTGGGCCGAGCTCCGCCACCGCCGCCGCCATCCGAAGGCCGAGGTCGACCGGGTGGAGGAGCCGACGGACGCGATCCCGGTGGGTCAGTAGTTCCGGACTTGTGCGTCCGCTGAGCGGGGACTTTCATGTCGGGAGTCTTGCCTCCGGACGGCCGGGTGGTGCACAGTCGATAACTACGCGGTACCCCGATGACGGGAGGCGAAGATGGGCTTGAACCACTCCGAGGAGACGCATCGGCGTTTGGTGGAGGCCGTGCCCAGATGCACCGGACGCGCAATGACCGAGTGGTTCCAGCTGATGAACGACGGACCGTCGTTCCTGCGCTTCGACGACAGAGTGAGATGGCTTGCCGGCGAGTACACACTCGCGCACGGGCACGCTACCGCCATCGTCCACGAGTACGACCTGGTCAAGGCGCACCGGCGAATGGGCTGAGCCGCAAAGGAGAAGAATTCGAAGACCTGCCCTTTCAGGTGGAAGGGCGGGTCTTCGTCGTTCTGAGGACCACCTCGTTGCCCTCCGGATCGGCCACCAGGTAAGGCTTCTCGGACAGCACCCGCCCAGCCGCCGCCGCGATCCTGTCCTCCGGGTCCGGTACGGCGAGCTCGAACCGGATCCGGTTGCGCTGCGGCCGAGGTTCCTGCAGTTGCTGGAAGAACAGCACCGGATTCAGCCGGCGCGGATCGTAGATGTCGGTGACGTCCGGCCGCGGGTCGGCCCGGTAGCCGAGCAACCGCATCCAGAACGCGCGAATCGCCGGTACGTCGAGCGCGTCGATGCCGAACTGCACGAACCGCAGCGGCGCGGGATCCGCCCGCAACCCGAAGTCCTCCGCGGCGGACTCGATTCGCCGTGCCAGCGCGGCGAACGCCGGATCCGCGCCGC
>Ga0247821_10002410_pt1 | contig 10259 bp, 9 predicted proteins | sample 13C_Glycerol_Day_FD_192481 | JGI IMG/M metagenome (GOLD analysis project Ga0247821, IMG submission 192481) | Soil microbial communities from agricultural site in Penn Yan, New York, United States - 13C_Glycerol_Day14 | ecosystem: Environmental > Terrestrial > Soil > Agricultural land | place... | reverse complement strand
GTTCTAGCGCGGCCTGCCAGTTCCGGGCCGACACTTCGACGAATCCCAGCTGTGCCAGGAAGCCTCCGAGCCAGTACGTCAGCCCGCTGTCTCTCGTCTGCCCGGCCGCGTCGTTCGCGAGTTGGCGCGCCGCCCGCAAGTCACCGCAGTACGCAGTCACCAAGGTTCTGCCCATCGAGTCCTGCAGGCCCGCGCCGCTCCCCCACGCACCTACCCGGTCGGCCTCGTCCAGGGCTGTTTGCGCATCCCGAACCTTGGACCGCCGGATCAGGGTCAGGATCAGGCCGATGTACAGCCCCGACAGCTCCCCGTACCGACCGGCCTCGACCGTGCGGGCGATGCCTTCCCGGGTACGCCGTTCCGCCGTTTCGTCGTTCCACGCGGCGTGGAAGCCGTGGGCCCAGGCCCACTCGGCCGCCGACAACTCGCGCGACGAACTCGCGACCAGCCGGTCGATCTCCGCAAGGGTCTGGTCGGGATCGCCGAGTCCCCACAACCGCTCGATGTTCTGGATCTGGTTCAAGGCGGCCAGCTGTACGTCAGGCCGCCCGACCGCCGCGGATTCCGTGACGGCCAACTGGCTCAGCCGCAGCGCGAGCTTCCCGTGGCCCTCCATGCGGTGGTACTCGCTCAGCTGCTGGAGGACCTCCGCGCGGATCTCGCTGCCCGCGGGAGCCATCCGGAACGCCTGTTCGAGGACGGATCGAGCAGCCTTCAGCCCTTCGACGAGCCACGCCTGCCGAACCAGGACCTGAGCCTGCTCTTCATCGGTGACAGCCAGCGCCGCGCCCTTGTCGAGCGCCGTCCGCGCGGCCAACCGGTCACCGGCGCCGACATACGTATCCACCGCCCGCAGCCAGCGAGCGAACCCGTCTGCCGCGTCGACATCCGAGGGCGTCGCGAGCGCTGCGCCTTCGAGCAGTTCGCCGGCCAGTTGCAAGGCGCCCCGGCTACGGGAGATCTCCGCGGCGCGATCGAGCTCCTCAGCCACCGCAGCCTCCGGTGCGCTGATCGACTTGGAGCGATGACGGGCCCGCTCGACCGGGTCCTCGAGCTTGTCCGCGAGAACTCGGTGCGCCCGCCGGCGCTCCGCCGTACTCGCCTGGTCATAGATCGCGGACGCGAGCAGTGGGTGCGTGAAGTCGACGACGGAGCCCGCACCGATCCTCGCGACATCGGCATCGTCAGCGTCCTCGAGGGCCGCGCGCAGCCGAGCTTCGTCCACAACGCGCTGCAGCTCCGGCACGGTCAGCCGGCCCGCCGCGGCCACCAGTAGGAGGACGTCCCGAGACGCCTGCGACAACAGCACCGACACCTTCTCGCTCAGCAGCCCGACCAGGCTCGGAGGAACCGGGAAGATCGGGTCGCTGCCCTGCTGGGCACTCCACCGCCACTTGGACAGGTCGGACTGCATCGCCTGCGCGATCATCAGCGCCAGGAGCGGATTTCCGCCGCTGGCTCTTGCCACTCCGGCAGTCATCGGAGGCGTCCATCGCAGCCCGAGGTGCTTCCGCAGCATCGTCCCGATCGCCCAGTCGGGCAGCGGCCCGAGTACGACGTCCCGCCGCGGCTCGGACAACGAGCGGACCAGGTCACCGGTCGCTGCCGGATCGGGACGCGTCGCCGCCAGCACGCTCACACGCTGCACGTCCACGGTACGCAGTGCGAAGGCAAGGCAGCCGGCACTCGCGCGGTCGAGCCACTGCAGATCGTCGAGGATCAGGACGGCCTGCTGGACCTCGCTGAGCTGCGTCAACAGGCTCCGAACGGCGAGCGGGACAGCCAGCGCGTCGACGTCGCCACCATCTGTGCGCTGCAGTGCCACGGCCAGTGCGCGCCGTTGCGGCTCGGGAAGCCGGGCTTCGACATCGGGCGGGCACTGGCTGACCAGCTCCGCGAGCCCGGCGAACGGCAATCCGCGGTCGAACTCGGTCGGCGCAACGGACAGGACCCGGCGCCCGCGCCGCTGCGCCAGCTGATTGGAAACCTTCAGCAGGCTGCTCTTTCCCAGGCCGGGCTCGCCGACGACGACCGCGCTGCCCCCGCGGTCGAGCAGGTCGTTCACCACTCGCAGAACGTCCTCGCGACCGTACAGACCGTACGCCGCAGATGCCCCATCCATCGGCCCATCATCCGGCATTCCCCGCCTCCGATCGAGGGTCCTTCGGCGCCGGTCGAGGGTTTCCCCTGCTGTCTGCCGCACATCCCCGGCCCTAGCGTCACCGTCATCGAAACCAGCCCCAGGAGGAAGCAATGAACGCAACGACCGAACCGGCCATCCTGCTCATCCACGGGGGGTTCGTCGACGGCAGCGGCTGGCGCGCGGTCTACGACCGGCTACGCGCGCAGGGCCACCGAGTGGCCGTCGTACAGAACCCGACCCTGTCGCTCGAGGGCGACGTGGCCGCGACCAAGCAGATCCTGGACGAGATCGACGGACCGGCCGTCCTCGTCGGGCACTCGTACGGCGGCGTGGTCATCACCGAGGCCGGCAGCGACGAGCGCGTCGCCGGGCTGGTCTACATCGCGGCGTTCGCACCGGACAAGGGCGAGTCGGTCAACACCCTGATCGCCGACCCGCCGCCCGGCGCCCCGGTTCCGCCGATCCTGCCGCCCCGGGACGGGTTCTTGTTCCTGGACCGCGACAAGTTCCACGACGCCTTCGCCGGCGACCTGCCCGCCGACGAAGCCGCCTTCATGGCCGACTCCCAGGTGCCGTGGGGCGTCGACGCGCTCGGCGGCACCGTGACCGAGCCCGGCTGGCGCAGCAAGCCAAGCTGGTACCTGGTCGCCGCCGACGACCGCATGATCCCGCCACCCGCCCAGCGCCAGATGGCCGAACGCGCCGGCGCCACCGTCAGCGAAGTCGCGGGCAGCCACTCCGTCTACGTCTCCCAGCCACAAGCCGTGGCCGACCTCATCCACACCGCCGTCGAGTCCCTCAGCTGACTCCCCGGACCCCACCCCACCGCCGACCAAGTCACCACAGTCCAACGAGGAGATCACGATGGGTACGAACATCTCGCGCCGCACGGTACTGGAGGCCGGTGCGGCGTTGGCCGGATCAGCAGCGCTGATGGCTACTCCCGGAGCCGCGACCGCTGCAGCAGGCGAAGGCGCCACGTCAGGCTCGAAGGTCAAGCCCACCATCGTGTTGGTGCACGGCGGGTACGCCGACTCGTCGTGCTGGAACGCAGTCATCCAGGAGTTGCAGGGCAAGGGCTACACCACGATCGCCGGCTCGAACCCGCTGCGCGGTATCCCCACCGACGCCCCGTACATCGCGAGTCTGCTCGACTCCATCAGCGGGCCGATCGTGCTCGTCGCACATTCCATGGGCGGAACCGTCATCACGAATGCCGCCGCCGGAAAGAGCAACGTCAAGGCCTTGGTCTACATCGCGGCGTTCGTACCCGATGTTGGCGAGACCCAGGGTGAACTCATCGGCAAGTTCCCGGGAAGCGAAGTGCTGCCGGTCAGCGTGCCGGTGCCCTACACGAAGCCCGACGGCACCACCGGAACCGACCTGTACCTGAGCAAGGACGGTCAGGCAGCCTTCGCCGCCGACGTGTCCACCACGACGTTCCGGCTCCTGCAGGCTACCCAGCGGCCCTTCGACGCCGACTCCTTCAGCTACCCGACCCAGGCCGCCGCCTGGCGGACGATCCCGTCGTGGGGGCTGGTCGCCGGGCAGGACAAGGCGATCCCGCCGGCCGCCGAACGCTGGATGTACAACCGCGCGAACTTCCGCAAGGTCGTCGAGGTGCCGACCTCGTCCCACGTCGCGATGATCAGCCACCCGAAGACCGCCGCGAACCTGATCGAGGACGCCGCCAAGGCCACCTCCTGATCCACCGTGAGGTGCGACTCCGTGGCCGACGCAGCCGCCCCGGTCGGGACAGCCCGCTCCCGACCCTGCCCGGCCAGAGGGGAAGACCCATGCGCCACGCCAACCAACCAGCCTCCCTCCGCGCCGTCGCCACCGTCAGCACCTACGTCACGAGGAAGACGCTGACGGGCGGCTCAGGAGGCCACGCGTAGCACCAGCTTGCCGCGGGTGTGGCCGTGGCGCGGGTCCGGTCGGGCCGCGATCAGGCGACGAAGCTGCACATCGGGGCTCCTGCTTGGCCATCCCAACCTCGACACCACCCCGCGGCTACACCGGGGTTTCCCCGAGGAAGTCGTCGCTGCGCATCAGCACTTCATCGAGCGCCGCCGGGCCACTCGCCCGGGCGGTGAACTCCGACCGGCGACAGGTGAGGAGTGGGCCGAGTTCGAGGAGCACTGCCTACTGCGCAAGGTCGCTCTCGGCGAGTGCCACCGCGGTCCGTGGGTTGGGCATCGGCTCGAGTCAGCGCTCGTGCGGCGCGGTCTGCTGTGGGGGCCCGTCGACGCGGCTTGCCCAGCTGGACAGAAAGCGGAGAGCCTCAGCGGCAGGGCTGCCCGGCTCGGCGGTGTAGGTGACGATGACGAGGCCGTCGCCAGGTAGTTCCATGGCTTCGCCGGTGAGGTCGATGTCGCCGACCAGAGCGTTGTGCAGGCGTTTGGCGGCGGTGCGGTGGTGCTTGACGTTGTGACGCGCCCACCGGACGCGGAACTCGTCGCTTCGCGTGGCGAGCTCACCGACGAGGTCGGTGAGGCTCTTGTCGTGCGGGTTGCGCCCAGCTTCGGCCCGCAGCGCGGCGACTGAGTCGTCGGCGACGGTTTCCCAGTCGAGGAAGAACGCGGGCGCACGCTGGTCGAGGAACAGGAACTTCGCGAGGTTCAGCGGCATCCTGTCGCGGTCCAGGATGTCGCCGTACAGGACGATCGCCAGGTCGTTGGCCGCGAGGATGTCGGTGCGGGCGTTGCGGACGTAGGCCGGGGTGGTCAGAGATTCCAGGATGCGGTGGATGCCGGGGCGGACCTGGGAGACAGAGGTACGGCGTGAGCCGCGCACCGGGCCGGTGGCGGCGCGAGCCAGGTCGAACAGGTGGGCGCGTTCGGCCTCGTCGAGGCGCAGGGCACGTACGAGCGCCTCGAGGACCTGGTCGGAGACGCCGGACAGGTTGCCGCGCTCGAGCCGGGTGTAGTAGTCGGCGCTGACGCCTGCGAGCAGCGCGACTTCCTCGCGGCGGAGTCCCGCGACGCGGCGTTTGTCGCCGAACGTGGGCAGGCCGGCCTGCTCCGGCGTGACGTTGGCTCGCCGGCTGGTGAGGAACTCCCGCACGTCGTCTTTGTTGCTCACGGTCACCACGGTACGGGTGGGCGTGGCGCGGCTGGGAGGGTCTGGTGGTACCTGGTACAGCGGGAACTCTCACTCCAGCCAGTGGGGGTTGTTGTCTGGAGGCATGACAAGCCATGCCGCCGCAACGCGGACCACCGCGGTGCCGTTCGATCGCCGCCAGCTCGCCGCGATCGGCGGGGCGATGCTCGGCTTCTTCGTCGTGGCCCTGGACGCTCAGATCGTGAATGTCGCGCTGCCGGGCATCGGTCGCACGTTCGGGGCCGGGCTGTCGGGGCTGCAGTGGGTGGTGACCGGGTACACCCTGGCCTTTTCAGCGTTGATTCTCTTTGCTGGGTCGCTGTCGGACCGGGTCGGGGCGCGGCGTGCCTACGCCGCGGGCATGGTGGTGTTCGCGCTGGCGTCGGCCGTGTGTGGCTTGGCGCCGAGTGCCGGGACGCTGATCGGTGCCCGGCTGTTGCAGGGAGCGGGCGCGGCGCTGGTCACGCCGACGTCTCTCGCGCTGATCCGCGAGGGGTTCAGCGACGCGCGGCAGCGGGCGCGCGCCGTCGGGCTGTGGGCGGTCGGCGGGTCTGTGGCCGCCGCAGCGGGGCCGATCGCCGGCGGAGCCTTGACCCTGGTCGACTGGCGGCTGATCTTCTGGGTGAACCTGCCCGTCGCGGTGCTGGCGCTGGTGCTCGTATCCCGTACGGCGCCCTCGCCTCGGCGGCGGGTGCGGCTTGACCTGGTCGGTCAGGTCTCGGCGATCGTTGCCCTGGGCGCGCTCAGCTACGTGGTGATCGAGGGCCGCAGCCGGGGCTGGAGCAGCCCGCTCATCGTCGGGCTCGCCGCAGCCGCTGTCATCGCCGCGGGCGTGTTCGGAGCCGCCCAGGCTCGGGGACGGAACCCGATGGTGCCGCCGGGGTTGTTCCGGTCCCGACAGCTGTCGGTGGCGTTGGTGATCGCGTTTGCCTCGATGGCAGCCTTCTACGGCGTCGTGTTCGTCCAGAGCCTCTACTTCCAGCAGCAGCGCGGCGCGTCGGCCCTGCTGACCGGGCTGCTCTTCTTGCCGATGACCGGACTGGTCACGATCGTCAGCTCGCAGACCGCCTCGCTGGCCGCCCGGTTCGGCAACCGCGCACTGATCACGACCGGGCTGCTGGTCCAGTGCACCGGCCTGATCATCATCGCCGCGCTGCCCGCCACCGCCTCGCTGTGGGCCGTGGCCGCCGCGATGGTCCCGGTCGGAGCCGGGGGTGCGCTGACCGTTCCACCGATCGCCTCACTGGTGCTCGATCACGCGCCTTCCGGCCTGGCAGGTACAGCATCGGGTGTCCTGAACACGTTCCGGCAGCTCGGCGGCTCCCTCGGCGTCGCCGCCGTCGGCGCCATCATCGCAGGGCACAGCGTGTTCATGAACGGACTCCGCACCGGCTTGATCGTCACCGTCGCCGTCCTGGGCGTCACCGCCGCGCTCAGCCTGACACTGCACAAACCCCACAACTCAACTCTCGAAAGGTGAACACAGCCATGCAGACCGTCACGTTGAACAACGGCGTCACGATGCCGATCCTCGGCTTCGGCGTCTTCCAGATCCCCGACGACCAGACCCAGGCGGCCGTCGAAGCTGCCCTCGAGGCGGGCTACCGCCATCTCGACACCGCAGCCTCGTACGGCAACGAGAAAGCCGTCGGGGCCGCGATCGCCGCCAGCGGCGTCCCGCGCGACGAACTGTTCGTCACCACGAAGCTGTGGATTCAGCACGCGCCGACCGGCAGCGTCGAGGACGACACCCTGCGTGCCTTCGACGCCTCGCTGCGCCGGCTCGGCCTGGACCACCTCGACCTGTACCTGATCCACCAGCCACTCGGCGACTACTACAGCGAATGGCGAGCCATGCAGAAGCTGTACGCCGAGGGCCGGGCCCGGGCGATCGGGGTCTCCAACTTCCACCCCGACCGGCTCGTCGACCTCATCGAGCACAACAAGATCACACCGGCGGTCAACCAGATCGAGACTCACCCCTTCCACCAGCGCGTTACCGACCAGGAACTCATGACCGAACGCGGCGTCCAGATCGAGTCCTGGGGACCGTTCGCCGAAGGCCGCAACAACCTGTTCACCGACCCCGTCCTCACCGCGATCGGCGAGGCGCACGGCAAGTCGGTCGCCCAGGTCGTGCTCCGCTGGCTCGTCCAGCGCGGCGTCGTCGTGATCCCCAAGTCGGTCCGCCCGGACCGGATGGCCCAGAACCTCGACATCTTCGACTTCGCCCTGACCGACGAGCAGTTGAAGCAGATCGCCGCCCTCGACACTGGCGACAGCCTGTTCTTCGACCACCGCGACCCGGCCATGGTCAGCGCGCTCGGCGGCCGCAGGATCGACTAAGGCCCGATGCATACACACCGAAGCACTGGCTTCCCCGGTCTGCCGCGCCGGCAGATGCTCCGCCTAGCCCTGGCCGGCACTGCCGCTGCAGCACTCGGCGGCTGCAGCCAGGGACCCCAACCCGCAGCGGAAAGCCCCCGCACCGACGAAGGAGGATCACCCAGGGTGCAACCGTCGACGGCTCCCACGAGAAGCACTCCAGCCAGAGTGCTGGTCGCCTACTTCTCCCGCCCGGGCGAGAACTACGACAACGGTGGCCGCATCTGGCTGAAGGTCGGCAACACCGAAGTCGTCGCGACCATGATCGCCGACCTCGTCCCGTGCGACGTCTACCGGATCGAAGGCGCCGAGCCGTACTCGGACAACTACGACGACACCGTCGCCCGCAACGTCCGCGAGCAGAACGCCAACGGCCGCCCGGCAATCGCCAACCCGCTCCCAGGCATCGACCAGTACGACGTGGTGCTGCTGGGCAGCCCGATCTGGAACGTCCGGGCGCCGATGATCATGTCGACCTTCACCGAGAAGCTCGACTTCACCGGCAAGACCGTGCATCCCTTCACCACCTATGCCATGAGCGGCCTCGGCACGACAGAACGCGATTACGCCCTAACGTGCTCCGGCGCCACCTTCGGCGAAGGCCTGGCCGTCCGCGGCGAACAAGTCCAGCAAGCCAGGCCGCAGGTCGCCGACTGGCTCCAGCGCATCGGGCTGCGCTGACACCCAACCCGAGCAGGATCCAGAAAGGAACATCATGACCACCTGGCTGATCACCGGCTGCTCCACCGGCCTCGGCCGCGCCTTCGCCGAGGCCGTACTCGACCACGGGCACAACGCCGTCGTCACAGCCCGCGACGTCGCCAAGGTGCGCGACCTGGCCGCCAAGTACCCCGCCACCGCACTCGCGCTGGCGCTCGACGTAACGGACGACACCCAGGTCAGTGCAGCCGTCGATACCGCCGAGGACCGCTTCGGCGCCGTCGACGTCCTGGTCAACAACGCCGGCTATGGCTACCGCGCCGCTGTCGAGGAGGGTGAGGACGATGCCGTTCAGCGGCTCTTCGATACTCACGTGTTCGGCTCGGTGCGAACCATCAAAGCCGTCCTGCCGGGCATGCGTGCCCGCCGGTCCGGCACGATCGTGAACCTGTCGTCGATCGGTGCGCGGATCTGCCCGGAGGGTTCGGGCTACTACTCGGCCGTCAAGGCAGCCATCGAGGCACTCACCCTGTCGCTGCGCAAGGAGGTCGCGCCGCTCGGCATCACCGCCATGGTCGTCGAGCCAGGCGGTTTCCGCACCGACTTCGCCGGCCGCTCACTGACCCAGGCCGCCGTGCCGATCGCCGACTACGCCGACACCGCCGGCAAACGCCGCAAGGAACACGACACCTACCACGGCACCCAGCCCGGCGACCCGGCCAAGGCCGCCACCGCCTTGATCCAGGCCGTCGAATCCGACGCCCCGCCGTACATGCTTCTGCTCGGCAACGACACGTCCGACGGATTCCGCGCCGCCCTCGATGCGCTCCGCACCGAGGTCGACGACTGGGAGTCCCTCAGCCGCAGCACCGACTTCGACGCCTGACCCGAAAGAGTCCACCATGCCCGAACCAACACCAGCGCAACGAGCCATCGGCGACTTCGCCCCCAAACTCGTCCAGCTCACCGACGACATCCTGTTCGGCGACGTGTGGAAACGCACCGACCTGTCGCCTCGTGACCGCAGCCTCATCACCATCGCCAGCCTGCTCACCTCGAGCAGCTTCGAACAGCTCCCCAACCACCTGCGCCTCGCCCGACAAAACGGCCTCACCGAAGCCGAACTCAAAGAGGCGATCATCCACCTCGCGTTCTACGCCGGCTGGCCCAAAGCAATGTCCGCCGTCCAAGTCGCCAAAACCGTGTTCGCCGAAGACCGCTGATCTGGGTCCTTCGTCGTTGACAAGTTCAGTGAAGCTCAGGTGCCTGCAGCAGCGCCGAACTCAAGCCGAACAGCAGTTGGAGACCGCAACGGGGGCGAGCAGCCTCGCGGCGAGGCGGGTCAGCGGGCGGTGAAGCCGCCGTCCACGGGCAGGGCCACTCCGACGACAAGACCGGCGGCAGGACTGCACAGCCAGACTGCGGCGGCGGCGACCTCTTCGGCGGTCCCCGGACGCCCGATGGGCTGGTCGCGGAGGAACTCCTGCATCGCTTCCGGGTGGTTTTCGATCATGTCGGCGGCCATCGGGGTGTGGATGACGCCGGGGCAGATGGCGTTGATTCTTATACCCAGCGGCGCGTACTCGACGGCCGTGCTCTTGGTGAGCCCGATGACGCCGTGTTTGGTTGCGTGGTAGCTCGCCCGGCCGGGCAGGCCAACGAGACCTCCCAGCGAGGAGGTGTTCACGATGGCGCCACTGCCTTGGCTGCGCATTTCGCGGAGCTCGTGCTTGAGGCAGGTCCACACCCCGCGCAGGTTGACGGCGGTCACGGTGTCGAAGTCGTTGCTCGATTCGTCGGCCAGGTCTCCGGACGGTCCAGCGATCCCTGCGTTGTTGAAAGCCATGTCGAGGCGTCCGAAGGTTGCGACGGTCTGGTTGATCATGGCTTCGACCTGATGTTCGAGGGCGACGTTGCACTGGATGCCGAGAACCTGACGGCCGGCGGCACTCAGTTGGCCGACCTCGAC
>Ga0247821_10002409_pt1 | contig 10259 bp, 9 predicted proteins | sample 13C_Glycerol_Day_FD_192481 | JGI IMG/M metagenome (GOLD analysis project Ga0247821, IMG submission 192481) | Soil microbial communities from agricultural site in Penn Yan, New York, United States - 13C_Glycerol_Day14 | ecosystem: Environmental > Terrestrial > Soil > Agricultural land | place... | reverse complement strand
GCCGGTGGCTGGCAGCACCAGGCGCTGATCGCTGGCCAGCGATCAGCGCCTGGTGCTGCCAGCCACCGGCAGTGTCGACCTACGTTCGGCGCTGGCGCAGGCCAATTACCCGATGGTCAATGTCCAGGCCATCACCCTCAATGGTCCCCGGGACGCCCAGGCGGCGATGCAAGCGGTGCGGGAAAGTTTCTGTCAGGTGGTGCTCGCCCCGCAGTTCATCGATATCGGTGTGAGTCAGCAAGGTCGCGATTGGCGCATTGTCCTGGCGCGGCCGCTGCTGGCCGGCAAGCTGGGCGACTGGCAGGCTGAAGGCCAGAAGCTGTTGACGATGATCAACAGTGCCCGCAGCCAGCAGCGCCAGTGCGGTGGTCAGACCTTTGCAGCCGCCACGCCGCTGACCTGGAACGCGGTGCTCGCCAGCACCGCCGAAACCCATACACGGGCCATGGCCAACCAGAATTTTCTCGACCACGTGGATCGCGATGGCCGCACGCCGGGTGACCGGGCGGAGCTGGCGGGTTATGCCGGCCAGTTGAACGGCGAGACCATCGCTGCCGGACAGGACACCCCGCGCAAAGTGGTCGATGGCTGGCTGGCCAGCCCCGGCCATTGCGCCAACCTGATGAACCCGCAGTTCACCGAGATGGGCGCTGCCTATGCGGTCGATCCCAAGAGTGATGCCGGGATCTACTGGACGGCCATGTTCGGCGCGCCGTAAAGGCTGATATCAGCCGTAGTGCAGGTCCGTGCGCTTGAGCAGTTGCTTGCAGCGCTCGGACAAATGCACCACGCGCAGGTGCTTGCCGTTGTTGCTGTAGCGCTCGCGCAGGGTCTTGAGCGCGGCAATCGCCGAGTAGTCGACGAAGTTCAGGTGCTGGCAATCGAGGGTCACCTGGGCCGGGTCGTTGGCCGGGTCGAACTGGTTGAGAAACGGCGTGGTCGAGGCGAAGAACAAGGTGCCGTGAACCCGGTACAGCTTGCTGCCGTCACTTTCCAGGTGGCTGTCGGCGTACAGCTCGCGGGCTTGCTGCCAGGCGAAGTTGAGCGCGGCGATAACGATACCGAACAGCACGGCGGTGGCCAGGTCGGTGAACACCGTGACCAGGGTCACCGCGATGATCGCCAGCATGTCGTTGGCCGGCACTTTGTGCAGCACCCGCAGCGAGGCCCAGGAGAAGGTCTGCTGCGCCACCACGAACATCACTCCGACCAGCGCCGCCAGCGGAATGCGCTCGATCAGCGGTGAGAGAAACAACACGAACATCAGGATCATGACCCCGGCCACCACCCCGGACAGGCGGCCACGACCGCCGGAACTGAGGTTGATCGCCGTCTGCCCGATCATCGCGCAACCGCCCATGCCGCCGAACATTCCGGAGGTCATGTTGGCCACACCCAGGGCTACGCACTCGCGGTTGGGGTAGCCGCGGCTCTCGGTGATTTCATCGGTGAGGTTGAGGGTCAGCAGGGTTTCCAGCAGGCCGACCAGCGCCATCAGGATCGCGTAGGGCGCGATGATCTTAAGCGTCTCAAGGTTCCACGGAATGTCGGGCCAGCTCAGCGCCGGCAGGCCGCCGGCGATGTGAGCCAGATCGCCCAATGTGCGGGTCGGCAAATCGAGCAGGTAGACGCCTGCGCCGATGCCGAGGATTGCGATCAGCGCCGGGGGCACGCTACGGGTAAGGCGCGGCAACAGATAGACAACCGCCATGGTCAGTACCACCAGGCCGATCATCAGGTACAAGGGGTTGCCGCTGAGCCAGGCGCCGTCATGTTTGAAATGCTCCAGCTGGGCCAGGGCGATGATGATTGCCAGGCCGTTGACGAAGCCGAGCATCACCGAATACGGCACCATCCGCACCAGCTTGCCCAGGCGCAGTACACCGAAGGCAATCATGATCAACCCGCCGAGCAGCACAGTGGCCAGCAGGTACTGCACGCCGTGCTGCACCACCAGCGCAACGATGACCACCGCCATGGAGCCTGCCGCGCCGGAAATCATCCCCGGCCGGCCACCGAGCAAAGCGGTGAGGGTGCAGATGATGAAGGCGCCGTAGAGGCCCATCAACGGATTCAGGTGCGCCACCAGCGCGAAGGCGATGCACTCGGGAACCAGGGCGAAGGACGTGGTGAGTCCGGCCAGGATATCGGCACGGATAGAGGTTGTTCTCATGGAGGGGAAGGCTGCCGGCGAAAAAGGGTAGGATGCTACGGAAGTTCGTGGCACTGGACCAGTGTTCAAATGGAGGTGAACCGATGAAATTTGTCGTTGTTGCTCAGCATAGAAGCGAGTACCCGGAGCCCATTACCTTTGCCAAGGGCGCCGAGTTGGTCGTGGGCGACTGCTATGCCGGTGAGGAAGGCTGGGATAACTGGTACTTGTGCAGTACCCCCGGTCAGCAGGACGGCTGGGTGCCGGGCCAGTTGATCGAGCGCCTGGACGGCAACCGGGGCAGGGCGCTGGAGGATTATTGTGCGCGGGAGCTGGATGTTGATCCCGGTGACAGCCTGGTGGGCGGTCGGCAGTTGAATGGCTGGGTGTGGTGCCGCAGGGATTCTGATGCAGCAACGGGGTGGGTGCCTTTGGCGATGTTGCGCCCGGCTTTTTGACCTGGTGGGCGCTATCGCGGGGCAAGCCCGCTCCCACCAAGATTGCACAGCCCCGGTGGGAGCGGGCTTGCCCTGCGAAGCGTCTTCGAGTCAGGCCATTGCCGCCAGCATCAGCTCCAGGTTCTGCACCGCCGCCCCCGAAGCGCCCTTGCCCAGGTTGTCGAACACGGCGGTCAACAAAACCTGCCCATGGGCTTCATTGGCAAACACCGCCAGGCGCAGATCGTTGCTGTCGTTCACGGCTTGCGGATCCAGCATTGGCGCGGTTTCGCCATGTTCCAGCGCCGCCACCTGAACATAGCGCGAGCCATGGTAATGCTGACGCAGGCACTCATGCAGGCGCGCAGCAGTCACTCCCGCCGGCAGCAAGCGCGTCTGCACGGCAATGGTCAAGGCGATGCCCTGGCGGTAGCTGCCATAGCTGGGCACAAACACCGGCCGCTCGGACAAGCCGGCGTGCTGCTGGATCTCCGGCACATGCTTGTGATCCAGGTTCAGGCCGTATACCAGCACCCCTTGGGTCGCTTCTGCTCCAGGTGTTTCATGGCGCTCGACCGCGGCACGGCCACCGCCGGAGTAACCCGAGACCGCATTGACGGTCAGCGGGTAATCAGCCGGTACCAGCCCGGCAGCCACCAATGGCCGCAACAAGGCAATGGCGCCGGTGGGGTAGCAACCGGGATTGCTCACCCGCTTGGCCTGGGCGATGCGCTCGGCCTGTTGCTCGTCGAGTTCTGGCAACCCGTACACCCAGCCTGGTGTAGTGCGGTGTGCGGAGCTGGCGTCGATCACCCGCACATTCGAGTTGACGATCGCCGCCACCGCTTGCTTTGCAGCGTCATCGGGCAGACACAGAATGGCCACGTCGGCGCTGTTTATCGCTTCGGCGCGACGCTGTGGGTCCTTGCGCTCGCTGGCGGGCAGGGTCAGCAGACGCAGGTCGTCGCGTCCGTGCAGGCGGGCGTGGATCTGCAGGCCGGTGGTGCCTTGGTCGCCATCGATAAAGACAAGAGGCTGGTGCATGGTGCTCTCAATGAATCAGGTCTGGGAGTGCCTATGCTCGCGCCGATCTGGACGAAAGAAAATTTGAATATCATGATGAGTACATTCATAAATTCTGAACGATAAAAGCCCATGCGTGAAATCAGCCTCGATCGCCTGCGGACCCTGGTGGTGATTGCCGACCTCGGCTCATTCGCCCAGGCTGCGCGCGTCCTCAACCTGGCACCACCAACGGTCAGCCTGCACATTGCCGACCTCGAGGCGCGCATCGGGGCGCCGCTGCTGTCGCGCAAGCGCGGGCAGATCCATCCCACGGCAATTGGTGAAACCTTGCTTGAACGTGCGCGTCGGCTGCTGGCCGATGTCGAACAGGCGCTGGATGAAGTGCAACGTCAGGTTCAAGGGCTCAGTGGCCGCGTGCGCCTGGGGGCGTCGACGGGGGCCATCGCCCATCTATTGCCGCAAGCATTGGATATTCTCGGCGTGCGTCATCCCGGCATCGATGTGCAGGTGCAGGTGCTGACTTCGCGTGAATCACTGGGCCGTCTGCAGGACGGTACCCTGGACCTGGGATTGGTGGCGCTGCCGCAAGCGGCAGTCAAAGGCGTGCAGATCCAGCCCTGGCGCCGTGACCCGATCATGGCGTTCATCCCCAGCAGTTGGGCGCCACCGTCGCGCATCACCCCCGCCTGGCTAGCCAGCAGGGCGCTGATTCTGAATGACAGCACTACGCAGTTGTCGCGAGTAACCAGCGAGTGGTTCGCCACGGCGGGCCTGCAGCCGGATGCGCGGATCCAGCTCAACTATAACGATGCGGTGAAGAGCCTGGTGGCGGCTGGCTACGGCGCTACCTTGCTGCCCCATGAGGCCAGCTCTCCGGAGCCTGACCCGCGCTTGTGCATGCGCGCGCTGCGTCCGGCGCTGTGGCGCCATCTGGGCATCGCCAGCCGCCAAGGGCAGGTCGAGCAGAGCAGCGCTTTTGTGCTGCAGGTACTGGTCGAGCTGGCCGCGCAGTCCCGCCGCTAGACCAGGCGCACGGCGGTGCCACGTTGCAGCCAGGCGCGTTCACCCAGGCGTTCCTGGACAAAGGCCTGGGCTTTGCGCTGCAACTGGTCCAGATGACGGTCGCGTTGCTTCTCGGCATCGACCATGGCCCGCTTGCCATGTTGCTGAAGCAAGTAGGTATGAATTTGCTGCACTTCAAGCGTGCGGTAGATAGGTGCCACGTCGAGCATCGCCACCTGACCTTCACTGGCGTGATCACGGGTGTTCATCAGCACCTGCGGCCCGCGCGCGCCGATGACAGCAAAGCCCATGGCCTCGAAGTAGGCCACCTTGTTCACTGCGCACGCGAGTTCGGCATGCGGGTAGCGCTCGGTCATCTGCTGCAGCATGGCTCTGGCAATGCCCTGGCGGCGGTATTTGCTGTGCACGGCAAGGTAGGCAACCGTGCACGCCTCGGCATCATGCTGCACGGGCAGGTACAGCAGAAAACCGATGACGGTCTGGTCGCGCGGGTCGGCGGCCACGATCAGTTCGACGGAGAGGCCGCGTGATCCGGCCATGGCCTCCAGGTACTGGTGGACCTCAAGGCCGATACCGTACTGGTAAAGGTTGTACAGCAGATTGCTGGGGGGCAGGCTGACCGCGCTGATGTCGGTCAGGTAATCAACCACCATTTGCAGGATCTGGCTCTTGATCGACTCCTCGGGCGGGGCGACAAAGTGGGTGAGGGCGAACATGAGGGGGAGAACTCCAGACGAAAAAGCGTGGAGCCAGTCTACAGGTCTGTGGGAACGGAATCACCGGCTCGCCGGAACGCCGCGAAGGAGTGTGCAGCAGGCTTGGCCTCTTGGGGGCGCATTGCGCCCCATCGCCGGCTTCGCCAGCTCCCACAATTGACCCAATACACAGATATTCCCACAGGGTGTCAGCCCTGCTTTTTGATGATTGCGTCGGCGATGCTTGCCGGCGCCTCCGCGTACTTGGTGAACTCCATGGTGTAGCTGGCGCGGCCCTGGGTCATGGAGCGCATCTGCGTGGAGTAGCCGAACATCTCGCCCAGCGGCACCTCGGCCCGCACCACCTTGCCGGCCGGGCTGTCTTCGCCTTCCTGGATCAGCCCGCGGCGTCGGCTCAGGTCGCCGAGGATATCGCCCTGGTACTCCTCGGGCGTCACCACCTCGACTTTCATCACCGGCTCCAGCAGCACCGCGCCGCCTTTTTGCGCCAGTTGTTTGGTGGCCATGGAGGCGGCGACCTTGAAGGCCATCTCGTTGGAGTCAACGTCGTGGTACGAGCCATCGAACACGGTGGCCTTCAGGCCAATCAGCGGATAGCCGGCCAGCACCCCGTTTTTCATCTGCTCTTCAATGCCTTTCTGGATCGCCGGGATGTACTCGCGCGGCACCACACCACCGACCACTTCGTTGACGAACTCCAGGCCTTCCTTGCCCTCATCGCCCGGTGCAAAACGTATCCAGCAATGGCCGTACTGGCCACGACCACCGGACTGGCGGACGAATTTGCCTTCGATCTCGCAGGTGTTGCGGATTTTTTCGCGATAGGCCACTTGCGGCTTGCCGATATTGGCCTCGACCCCGAACTCGCGCTTCATGCGGTCGACGATGATGTCCAGGTGCAACTCGCCCATGCCGGAGATAATGGTTTGCGCGGTTTCTTCATCGGTGCGCACGCGGAATGACGGGTCTTCCTGGGCCAGTTTGCTCAAGGCGATGCCCATTTTTTCCTGGTCGGCCTTGGTCTTGGGTTCCACCGCCACCGAGATCACCGGGTCAGGGAAGTCCATGCGTTCGAGGACAATCGGCTGGTTGATGTCACACAGGGTGTCGCCGGTAGTGACGTCCTTCATGCCGATCAGCGCGGCGATGTCACCGGCGCACACGTCCTTGATTTCGGCGCGCTGGTTGGCGTGCATCTGCACCATGCGGCCGATGCGTTCCTTCTTGCCCTTGACCGAGTTGAGCACGGCGTTGCCGGAGCTGAGCACGCCGGAGTAGACGCGGGCGAAGGTCAGGGTGCCGACGAAGGGGTCGGTGGCGATCTTGAACGCCAGTGCCGAGAACGGTTCGTTGTCGTCGGCGTGACGCTCCAGGTGTTTGTCTTCGTTATCCGGGTCGGTACCGTTGATCGCCGGGATTTCCGAGGGGGCCGGCAAATAGTCGATCACCGCATCGAGCATCAGCGGCACGCCCTTGTTTTTGAAGGACGAGCCGCAGATGGCCGGGACAATTTCATTGGCCAGGGTGCGCTTGCGCAGGCCGGCCTTGATCTGCTCGTTGCTCAGTTCCTGGCCGTTGAGATAGAGCTCCATGAACTCATCATTGGCTTCGGCAGCGGCTTCGATCATGTGCGCGCGCCACTCGTTGGCCAGGTCGAGCATATCTGCCGGAATTTCTTCTTCGCGGTAGGTGGTGCCCTGGTCATCCTCGTTCCAGAAGATGGCCTTCATCTTCACCAGGTCGATCTGACCTTTGAAGTGTTCCTCGGCGCCGATGGCCAGCTGGATCGGCACCGGGTGGTGGCCCAGGCGTTTGTCGATCTGCTTGACCACGCGCAGGAAGTCGGCGCCCTGGCGGTCCATCTTGTTGACGTAGGCCATGCGCGGCACGTGGTACTTGTTGGCCTGGCGCCAGACCGTTTCCGATTGCGGTTCCACGCCATCGGCGCCGCTGAACACCACCACCGCGCCGTCGAGCACGCGCAACGAACGCTCCACCTCGATGGTGAAGTCGACGTGGCCGGGGGTGTCGATGATGTTGAAGCGGTACTTGCTGGGGAACTGCTTGGTCGAGCCCTGCCAGAACGCCGTGGTGGCGGCGGAGGTGATGGTGATGCCGCGTTCCTGTTCCTGGGCCATCCAGTCCATGGTCGCGGCGCCGTCGTGCACCTCGCCCATCTTGTGGTTGACCCCGGTGTAGAACAGGATCCGTTCGGTGGTGGTGGTCTTGCCAGCGTCAACATGGGCGACGATGCCGATGTTGCGGTACAGCTCGATGGGGGTGGTGCGCGCCATGATGGGTCACCTGCACGGGATGCGTCAGACAATAAAGAGGGTATTCCCAAGGTAGCAGAAGTGAGCCGGCTTGCACGGCGCTGCATGGTTGAACCAGGATCATCCATGGCCTGAACAACCATCGGTTGTAATGCACCCGTGGCCTGACGCTTAATCGTTCTATTCGCTTGCCATGGGAGTACCACAATGCCGCTGGAAAAGACCGTCAACGCCTGGTGCCAGACTCATCCACTGATCGCCGACCTGGTGGCGTTGCGGCCTGCCAGCTGGTTCAACCCGCAGCTTGCACCGAGCGCGCAGGCCCTGGGGGATGTTCCGCTGAGTCGCCAGGACGTGCGTGAGGCCAGCGAGCGTTTGCAGCGTTTTGCACCGTTCATCCAGTCGGCCTTTGCCGAAACGGCGGCCAGCAACGGCATCATCGAGTCGCCCTTGCTGCCACTGCCAGCCCTGCACGGGGTGTTGCGCGCCGAGCATCAACTGCCGCAAGGCGGTGCGTTGTGGCTCAAGTCCGATAACCTGCTGCCGATTTCCGGCTCGATCAAAGCCCGTGGCGGCATCTATGAAGTGCTCAAGCATGCCGAAGACCTGGCGCTGGCTGGCGGCTTGCTGCAGCCGGGCGATGACTACGCCAGGCTCGACAGCGAAGCGGCGCGGGCCTTCTTTGGCCAGTACAGCATTGCCGTGGGGTCTACCGGCAACCTCGGCTTGTCGATCGGCATCATCAGTGCGCGCCTGGGCTTCAAGGCCACGGTGCACATGTCGGCTGACGCCCGGCAGTGGAAGAAGGACCGCTTGCGTGCCCATGGCGTCGAGGTCCGTGAGTACAGCGCCGACTACAGCGTGGCGGTGGAGCAGGGGCGCCGGGAGGCCGAGGCCGATCCGCAGTGCCATTTCGTCGACGACGAGAATTCGCGCAACCTGTTTCTCGGGTATGCCGTGGCGGCCGAGCGCCTGCAGCGTCAGTTGGCGCAGCAGGGCATTGCGGTGGACGCCGAGCATCCGTTGTTTGTCTATTTGCCCTGCGGCGTCGGTGGTGGCCCTGGCGGCGTGGCGTTTGGCCTGAAGCTGGTGTTCGGTGATGCGGTGCACTGCCTGTTCGCCGAACCGACCCATTCGCCATGCATGTTCCTCGGGGTGTACACCGGGTTGCACGATGGCGTCTCGGTGTATGACTTCGGTATCGACAACCAGACCGCCGCCGACGGCCTGGCGGTGGGACGGCCTTCGGGCTTTGTCGGACGCGCGATGCAACGCCTGATCGATGGCTACTACACCGTGGACGACGCAACCTTGTACCGCTTGCTGGCCCAGTTGCAGGCGTGCGAGGGGCATGAGCTGGAACCTTCGGCGTTGGCCGGCGTGCCGGGTATGGTGCGAGTCCTGCAGGAACAACAGGGCTATCGTCAGCGTCTTGGCCTGACGCAGGCGCGCATGGACCAGGCCACCCATCTGGTCTGGGGCACCGGCGGCAGCATGGTGCCGCGAGAAGAAATGGACGCCTACCTGGCCAGGGGCCGGGTCGAACTGGCCGGGCAGTGAGCATGCTCAACCTGCCACCACGCCTTGGCGCACGCCTGACTGGAGCGCAGTTTGCCAACCTGCACACCTTTGCCGTGGCCGCGCGGCATTTGAGTTTTACCCTGGCGGCGCAAGAGCTGTGCCTGACACCGAGTGCCGTCAGCCATCGTATCGCCCGCCTCGAACAGGCGCTGGAACTGCGCCTGTTCGAGCGCCTCACCCGGCGGATACGTCTGTCCGCAGAGGGTGAGCGGCTGTATCGGCTGGTCCAGGGGCTGCTGGAAGACCTTGAAGACGCCCTGCAACCGGACTCGACCGCTACCGTCAGCGGCGCATTGACCCTCTACGCCCGGCCGTCCATGACCCAGTGCTGGCTGGTGCCACGGCTGGCGGATTTCCAGCAGCGTTATCCGCAGATCAGCCTGGATATTCGCACCGGCAACGAGCCGGTGGATTTTCGCGCCCGCCACATCGACCTCGCGCTGCTTTATGGTGATGGCGAGTTTCCGGGGCTTGCCAGCGAGTTGCTGATGACTGAGCAGGTGGCACCGGTGTGCAGTCGCCAGTATGCCGAGCGCCATGGTTTGCTCGGTGCGCCACAGCGCTTGCAGCAGTGCACCCTGTTGCATGATGCCCTGGCCTGGGAGCATGCGGCGTTCGACGCCGAGTGGCAGCGCTGGGCACGATTGCACGAGGCGCAGGCGTACTTGCCGAGCGGCGGGATGACCTTCGACCGTGCTGATCTGTGTGCGCTTGCAGCAAGCAATCACGTGGGCGTGGCGATGGGCCGTCGGCAGTTGGTCCAGCCGCTGATTGATCAGGGTTTGTTGATGTTGCCGTTGGGGGACTTTGAACCGTCTGCCGGACAGGGTTACTACCTCGTACATCCACCGCGGGAGCCGCTGCCGATGCGGGTTCGGGTGATGGTCGAGTGGTTGCGTGAGTGTGCAGGTTGAGGGATTACGAGCGCTTCGCGCTCGATCGCCGGCTAGCGCCAGCTTGTGTCTTCAAGGTCACTTAAGCTTGAAATGGTGAGAGCAGTGGATGGCAGACTGAAAGCCAGATGTGCCCTAGAGCACGAGTGGGAGCCTAG
>Ga0247821_10002406_pt1 | contig 10263 bp, 8 predicted proteins | sample 13C_Glycerol_Day_FD_192481 | JGI IMG/M metagenome (GOLD analysis project Ga0247821, IMG submission 192481) | Soil microbial communities from agricultural site in Penn Yan, New York, United States - 13C_Glycerol_Day14 | ecosystem: Environmental > Terrestrial > Soil > Agricultural land | place... | reverse complement strand
CGCTGCTGCTCAAGGCCTGCGCCCACCTGCTCAAGGAACTGCCGGACTTCAACAGCTCGCTGGCGCCTAGCGGTAAAGCGATCATCCGCAAGAAGTACGTCAACGTCGGTTTCGCCGTCGACACCCCGGATGGCCTGCTGGTCCCTGTAATCAAGAACGTCGACCAGAAGAGCCTGCTGCAACTGGCTGGCGAAGCGGCGGCCCTGGCTGAAAAAGCCCGGACCAAAAAGCTGTCGGCTGACGACATGCAAGGTGCCTGCTTCACCATCTCCAGCCTCGGCCACATTGGCGGTACCGGCTTCACGCCGATCGTCAACGCGCCGGAAGTGGCGATCCTCGGTGTTTCCAAGGCCACCATCCAGCCAGTCTGGGACGGTAAAGCCTTCCAGCCGAAGCTGATGCTGCCGCTGTCGCTGTCCTACGATCACCGCGTGATCAACGGTGCAGCTGCCGCACGCTTCACCAAGCGTCTGGGCGACCTGCTGACCGACATCCGCACCATGCTGCTGTAATGCTGTTTCCTGTCTCCCTCTGCCGAGGGAGACAGGCTCCCTTTTCGAGCTGCCACGCTCGTACCTCAACCCCGTCACTTTGGCGGGGCTTTTTTTGTCTGCAATTCCTGATGAAACTCCGCCTCAGTGGGAGCGGGCTTGCGCCGCGATAGCGGTTTGTCAGCCGCATCGCATCGCGGGGCAAGCCCGCTCCCACCGGGGTGAGTCAGTTGTCATTAGGTTTAAGATTCAAGCTTCGATGCCGACACAGTGCATACAGACTTGTCAGCCTCCAGCGCATGATGCAACCTTGCCAGAATACGTAGTAGCAGATTGCGCGTCCTTCGCGATCAGCCTCCTTGAAGCGAGCTCTCAATGAAAAGCCAACCCGATGCCGCCAGCCGTATGGTGGCCGAGGTCGTGACGCAACTGCCCGTGCCTTCGCGGCTCGGCATGCTGCGTTTCGAACGGCTGAATGAAGCCAGCTGGGCCCTGCTGTACCTCGATCCCGCCTGCGAACGCCAATTCGGCCTGGCCGCGGTCGAGCTCTGCGCGCTGGTCGGCTCGCCCTACGCCAGCCTGATGGAGCCCGAGGCACGCTACAAACTGCATGATGCGATCCAGTTGCAGCTTGGCCAGCGCCCGCACTACCTGGTGCGCTATACCCTGCACACCGCGCAGGGGCCACTGCACCTGCTGGAACTGGGCGAAGCCTACAAGCAGCGCAACCGCCAACTGTTGCGCGGTTACCTGATGGTCGTCGACACCCAGCCGAGTGATGGCCCTGACCTCAGTGCTGCCGACCTGGAAACCCGCAACAACCGCCTGCAGATAGCCCTGCAGCTCAATCAGCAGGCCCAGCAGGAACAGCTGGAGCATCTTGAGCGCGTGCGTGCCCAGCAGGACCTGATCCTGCACCTCGCCCGCCACCGCTACAGCGCCAGCAATTCGCTGCTCGAAGCCGCCGAGCTGATCACCCGCAGCGCCTGCGAGATCTACAGGATCGACTGCGCGAGCATCTGGTACCTGGAAGGCCAGCGCCTGGAACCGATTTCCGCGTACTACCGCGCCACCCAGGAGCACGTGCTGCCCGACGCGATCGACGCCAGCCGCTTTCCCGACTACCTCGACGCGCTGCACACCAGCCGCGCCATCGATGCCCACAACGCCAGCCACGACCCGCGCACCCGGGACATGGCCGAAAGCCTGCGCCCGCGCGACATCAATGCCATGCTCGACGCCAGCATCCGCATCGACGGCCAGGTGGTCGGCGTGCTCTGCCTGGAACAGACCGGCTCACCACGGGCCTGGCAGTCGGATGAAATCGCCTTTGCCGGCGAGCTGGCCGACCAGTTCGCCCAGGTCATCAACAACCACAACCGGCGCACCGCCACCAGTGCCCTGCACCTGTTCCAGCGCGCAGTGGAACAAAGCGCCAACGCCTTTTTGCTGGTCAACTGCGATGGCGTGGTCGAGTACGTCAACCCGAGTTTCACCGCCATCACCCAGTACAGCACTGACGAAGTTCACGGCCACCGGCTCTCGGAGCTACCGGCCCTGGAGAACCTCAGCGAACTGTTGTTCGATGCGCCTTCGAGCCTGGCCATGAGCAACAGCTGGCAAGGTGAGTTCAAGAGCCGGCGCAAGAATCTGGAGCCGTACTGGGGCCAGTTGTCGATTTCCAAGGTCTACGGTGACAATCGCGAGCTGACCCACTACATCGGCATCTACGAAGACATCACCCAGACCAAGCTGGCCCAGCAGCGCATCGAGCGCCTGGCCTACACCGACAACCTGACCAGCCTGGGCAACCGTCCGGCGTTCATCCGCAACCTCGACGAACGCTTCGCCAGCGATAGCGACAGCCCTATCTGCCTGCTGCTGGTGGACATCGACAACTTCAAGCGGATCAACGACAGCCTCGGTCACCAGACTGGCGACAAGCTGCTGATCAGCCTGGCCCGGCGCCTGCGCAACAGCCTCAGCGCGGGCGGCAGCCTGGCGCGCTTTGCCAGTAACGAATTCGCTGTACTGCTTGAAGATACCGACCTGGAAAGCGGCCAGCAGATCGCCCAGCAACTGCTGCGCACCCTCGACAAACCGATGTTCGTCGACAACCAACTGATCAGCGTCACCGGCTCCGTGGGCCTGGCCTGCGCGCCGCTGCATGGCCGCGATCCACAGACCCTGATGAAGAACGCAGGCCTGGCCCTGCACAAGGCCAAGGCCAACGGCAAACACCAGGCCCAGGTGTTCACCGAAGCGCTGAATGCCGAAGCCAGCTACAAACTGTTCGTCGAGAACAACCTGCGCCGGGCCCTGACCCAGAACGAGCTGGATGTCTTCTACCAGCCCAAGCTGTGTTTGCGCAGCGGCCGCCTGCTGGGCCTCGAAGCGCTGCTGCGCTGGAACCATCCGGACAAAGGCATGATCCGCCCGGACCAGTTCATCAGCGTCGCCGAAGAAACCGGCTTGATCATACCTATCGGTAAATGGATCGCCCGCCAGGCGTGCCGCATGAGCCAGCACCTGCGTACCGAAGGACTGGGCAACCTGCAGGTCGCAATCAACCTGTCGCCCAAGCAGTTTTCCGATCCCGACCTGGTCGCCTCGATTGCCAAGATTCTCAAGGAAGAAGCCCTGCCGCCGCATCTGCTGGAGCTGGAGCTGACCGAAGGCCTGCTGCTCGAAGCCACTGAAGACACCCACCGCCAGCTCGACCAGCTCAAGCAACTGGGCCTGACCCTGGCCATGGACGATTTCGGCACCGGCTATTCCTCGCTCAGCTACCTGAAGAAATTCCCGATCGACATCATCAAGATCGATCGCAGCTTCATCCATGAAATCCCCGACAACCAGGACGACATGGAAATCACCTCTGCAGTGGTGGCCATGGCTCATAACCTCAAGCTCAAGGTGGTCGCCGAAGGCATCGAAACCGCCGAGCAACTGGCGTTCCTGCGTCGCCACCGTTGCGACGTCGGCCAGGGTTACCTGTTCGACCGGCCGATTCCGGGGGCCGAGCTGGTCAACAAGCTCAAGCGCTATCCGCGTGGACCGACGGCCTGACAGCGGCGTAACACTCGGGCACACTACAACTCTATCCCTTATCGTCCTATCTTGAAGAGGAATGGGTTCATGGTCCTGCGCTCGGAAATCCTGGTGAACAAAAACGTCCTGCCTACCGCGGAACAGGCCCTGCCTGGCCGCGAAACCCCGATGACCCTGCCCGAGAAGCATTTTGTCTTCAAAGACACCCCGCTGCTGGGCCCGTTCTTCGAGAACGTCGACTTTGCGATCTTTGGCCTGGGTTGCTTCTGGGGTGCCGAACGGCGCTTCTGGCAGCGTGAAGGCGTGGTCAGCACGGTGGTTGGCTATGCCGGCGGCTTTACCCCAAACCCGACCTACGAAGAAGTCTGCTCGGGCCTGACCGGCCACACCGAAGTGGTCCTGGTGGTGTTCGACAAGGACAAGGTCAGCTATCAGGAACTGCTGGCGATGTTCTGGGAACTGCACAACCCGACCCAGGGCATGCGCCAGGGCAATGACATCGGCACCCAGTACCGCTCGGTGATCTACTGCACCAGCCCCGAGCAGTTGGCACTGGCTCAGGCCAGCAAGCAGGCCTACCAGGCAGAGCTGACCAAGGCCGGCTTCGGCGAGATCACCACCGAGATCGACCAGGCGCCGACCGTCTATTTCGCCGAGGCGTATCACCAGCAATACCTGGCGAAAAACCCCGAAGGCTACTGCGGCATCGGTGGCACCGGTGTGTGCCTGCCACCCAGCCTGCAAGGCAACTGAGGGATCGTCATGTCCGCACCGAGCATGACCCTGTTCCACTCACCGGCTTCGCCCTTTGTGCGCAAAGTCCTGGTGGTACTGCACGAGACCGGACAGATCGACCGCGTGGCACTGCAGACCGTCAACCTGTCGCCGGTCAACCCGGTGGCCGAGCTCAACCAGGGTAACCCGGCAGGCAAGATCCCGGCCTTGCGCCTGGCTGACGGCACGGTGCTACACGACAGCCGGGTGATCTGCGAGTACCTCGACCAGCAGCATGTCGGCATCCCGCTGATTCCCAAGGAAGGCTGGTCACGCTGGCATCGTCTGACGCTCGCCTCGCTGGCCGATGCGATCATGGATGCCGCGGTGCTGACCCGCTACGAAACCTTCCTGCGCCCGGAGGAAAAACGCTGGGACAGCTGGATCGAATCGCAGCAGGACAAGATCCGTCGCGGTCTGGCCAGCCTTGAACAGGAACACATTGCCGAACTGAGCTCGGTGTTCGACATCGCCGCCATCGGTGTGGCCTGTGCTCTCGGCTACCTCGATTTGCGCATGCCTGGCTTCGGCTGGCGTGAGCAACAACCGAAGCTGGCGGCCTGGTATGCCCAGGTCAGCCAGCGGGCTTCGATGCAGGCTAGCGATCCGTCAGTCTGAAAGGCCCTGTCGCGGGGCAAGCCCGCTCCCACATCGTCCCCGGTGGGAGCGGGCTTGCCCCGCGATGAAGCCAGCGCTCAATCCGCCTCGCCAGCACCGCCCCCACCCGCCGCTCCTCCCGCAAGCCACTCATTGCAGTTTCCCCGGACCAACGCTGTACCAGTCCAGACGCCGGGTCAGGACCATGAACACACCCAACAGCCCGAACAGCAACAGCGAGCCCATCAGCAAGGCATAGTCCTCGGCGCTGAGCAGGCCATAGAGCATGCCGTAGAGCACCGCCAGTCCCAGCGCAAAGCCCATGGCGCGCAACAGGCTGTGCAACACATGGCACAGGTAGAAACCGATCAGCAGCACACAGCCCCCGGCAGACAGCAGATAGGCCAGGCCAAAGCCCAGGTGTTCGGACAACGACAGCACCAGCAGGTAGAACAACGCCAGTGCCGCACCCACCAGGGCGTACTGGATCGGGTGCACGCTGAGGTTCTTGAGGATCTCGAAGAGAAAGAAGCCAGCAAAGGTCAGGGCAATGAACAACAGCGCATATTTGATCGCCCGCTCACTCTTGAGGTACTGATCCACCGGGTCGACGAAACTGACACCGAAGGCCCGAGCGCGAAAATCCTCGCAGTTGGCGTTGACCACACACTGGCTCATGGCGTCTTCCAGGTTGGTGGAAAAGAACGATGTCTGCCAGTTCGCCGAGAAACCAGCCGCGTCGATCGTGCGACTGCTGGGCAAGTAGTTGCCGACAAAGCTCGGGTGCGGCCAGTTGGCTGCCATGCTGACACTGGTGCTGCGCCCGACCGGCAGCACATGCAGTTGTCCGGTACCCTGCAAGCTAAGGTCGAAGGCGTAATCGAAGCGGGTTTCAGCCTTGCCGTCGAGCGTGTTCAAGACCACATGCACACCACCGCCCAACCAGCTCAGGCTGGTGCCTGCCTGAAAGTCCAGGCGCTGATCGTTGAACTGTAGTTGCACGCCTTTTTCGATGCCGCGGATATCACTGATGCCGACCGCGAGAAAAGCCGGGTCGAAGCGGTAGTCCTCAAAATCTTCAGTAATGCCCCACTGCGCCGGCACTTTGAATTCACCGCTGATGTGGTTGTTGGCGTGAAACAGGCGCGCCTGGTAGATCCCGCGCGAGCGCAGTTCGGTGTCGATGCCTGACTTCAGCTCGAAGGTTTCTGGCAGGAAGTACAGGTGACCGCTGACTTGTTTGCTTTCCTGGTAGGTGTTGCCGTCCTCGGTCTTCCAGCGCCGCTCGGTCTTGCGGTACGGCACCACCAGTACCGGGCCGCTGATCTGCTGGCTGAAGCTGGCGCTCTGGGCGATGTCCTGGACCACGTTGTCACGCAGCTCCTGACGCTCGCCAATCAGGCCGCCGATCATCAGCAGCGGGATCAGCAACAGCACGATCAGCAACGCGATGGTGCCAAGTTTGATACTCAAGGTTCGGTTCATGGGGCAGGACTCCGGTTTCGATTGGCAGAGTCTGCGCAATCAAAATGGAGCCCTTGGGGACGTATGTGGAGCCAGTGTGCAGAGTCTGTGAAGCTTCACACCAGGCGCTTGGCCGGTAACCACAAACGTACGCGCACACCGTCTTCAACGTTGGCCACTTGCAACGAGCCGCCGTGCAGCTGCATCACTTCCTCGACAAAGTTCAGACCCAGCCCGGTACTCTTGCGCCCGCTGAAGGGCCGCGGCAGCGAATAGAAACGCTCGCTGACCCGCCCTAGAGCATAGTCGGGAATCGCCTCGCCCTGGTTGAACAGGCTCAAGGCCACACGGGTGCCCTGCTTCTCCAGCTCGAACAGCAGCATGCCGCCGGGCGGGGTGAAGTCCAGGGCGTTGTCCAGCAAGTTGGCGATGGCCTGGCGCATGAGGAACGGCTCACACAGCAGCCGGGTGCTGGCCGGCACCCGTTGACGCACCTGCAAGCGATTGCTTTCGATCCGCGCGCTCTGGGCCAGCAGCAGCTCGTCGACCAAGGCGGCCAGCGACACCTGCTGCTGTTCTTCCAGGGCTTGCAACTGCTCGACCTGCGCCAGATTGAGCAGGCGTTCGATCAACTGCTGCATGCGTGCGCTTTCGCTCTCGATGTTGTCGGCAAAGCGCTGGCGCTGCGCCTCCGGCATTGGCCCCTGAAGCAGCTCAGAGGCGCCGCGGATGGCCGCCAGCGGACTCTTCAGCTCATGGGTCAGGGTGTGCACATAGCGCTCTACATAGTCCTTGCCTTCCAACTGGGTGCGCATGCGTTCCACCGCCGCCGCCAGTTGCCCCAGCTCACCACCGCGATAGTGCGGCAGTGCGGTGCGCTCACCCTCACTGACGGCCTGGGCGTAGTGAGTCAGGCGCCGCAGCGAACGTGCCAGCCACCACGACAGTGCGGCACCGACCAGCAAACCCAGACCGATCAGGCCCAGCCCCAGGTACAGCAAACGCCGTTCGGAGCGATCGATATACGGCTGCAGGGACTTGTTCGGCTTGGCCACTGTGACCACGCCGATGATCTTGCCTTCATCGAGAATCGGTGCTGCCACGTGCATCACTGACGACTCCGGATCATCCGGGTCGCTGCGCGTCGAGCGCGCACCATACTCACCGCGCAGGGTCAGGTAGACATCGTTCCAGCGTGAGTAGTCCTGGCCCACCGCGACGCCGCTGGAGTCGAGCAGGACCCTACCTTTGGCATCGGTGACGTAGATGCGATGGTTGACCTGATTCTTCGACAGCCCCCAGATATCGGCGTTCGGCTGGCGCTGGCCGTAGGCACGCAACAACTGTGGCAAACGGCTCTGGCCGAGGGTGCCGGCCTTGACGTCGTCGTGAAGGATCTCGGCAAGCAGGTTGGCGGTGTCCACCAGCGTCTCTTCAGTGGACTGCCGCACACCGGGACGGATCTCTTCACGCACGGTGCTGAGAATGAAGTAGCCGGTCAGCCCGACAAACAGGAAGTACACCAGGAATATACGAATGCCCAGGCGCATCAGCTGTGGCTCGGGCTGTAGCTGTAACCCAGGCCGCGGTGGGTCTGGATCGGCTCGGCATCAGCGGCCACCTGGCGCAGCTTGGCGCGCAGACTCTTGATATGGCTGTCGATACTGCGCTCGTAGCCGGCGTCGGCTGCAACGCCGACGGCATCAAGCAACTGCTCGCGACTGAACACCCGCTCGGGTTGCTCAAGCAGGCTTTGCAACAGGCGAAATTCATGGCGGGTCAGACTCAGGGGCTGGCCGCGATAACTGATCTGCATGCGCAGGGTATCGACCTGAAACAATATTGGCGCGCTGCTCACCGGCTCGGCGCGCGGCGCCATACGCTTGAGAATCGCACGTACCCGGGCGGCGACTTCACGCGGGCTGAAGGGTTTGACCACGTAGTCGTCAGCACCGATTTCCAGGCCCACCACGCGGTCGATCTCACCGTCACGGGCACTCAGGAACATCACCGGCACATCGCTGAAACGCCGCAGTTGGCGGCAGGTTTCAAAGCCGCTGATATCCGGCAGGCCGATGTCGAGAATGATCAGGTCGGCCGGCCGCTGACGCTGCTGATCGAGCGCAGCGCTACCCAGGGTCACCCACTCGGTACTGTGACCATCACCCTGCAAGGCAAAAATCAGGGTGTCGGCAATGGCCGCTTCGTCTTCGACAATGAGTATGTGGGGCATGGCATCCGGGCCTGGCAGTGGAATGCTGAACTTGTAGGAGATTCCATGACACCTGGCAACTACTTGAAGTCGTGGGAGCCAATATATCCGCTCCCACAGTGGTTCCTACAACGCTCAGGTCGTTTTCAGTCCCAACCCCACGTCATCAACTCGCTCGGCTTGCAGCCTTGATAGCGCATGCTCGACCAGCGCCCTGGCCATCTCGGCCGAATGCAGCACATTGACCAGCATGCCCTGCCCCGGCTCATTGAAATGGGCACGGCAGAATTCGTCGGTGGTTTCGTGGATACCGCGCAGGAGTTCGCTGGCGAAGGCCAGGGAATCTGGGGGGATCAGGTCGCTGTGGATGGAGAAGTAAGGTGTTGTTACGAGGGGCGTAGGTGTAAGAGAAAGCGGAGGGTCGGGAACAATCTTTTTCATGGTTTAACTCCCAGTCGATTCAGGAGCCTCCACCTCAATCCTTCTCACGAGATTAGGGTGGCAGCCGTACGCGGGGTGAGAAACCGAGGACATAGGAAACTCGGCCAGACCGAAGTCTGCCCGCGCACAGCCGCCATAACGTGACTGCTCTAATGTCATCGGGTTTCTCACGCCCGGTCGCCAAAATGACGACCCTAGGAAATTAGCCCCGATGCATCTTCTCAACAACAGCGAAAAGGCGGCAGCGTGCGTAGGATAGTTCCGAAAGGTATTCGAGTAGAATTTTTTTGGACTGAAACCTCCTACGCGATCCTAGGCAATGCCTGTAAAACCTGGCATTTTCCTGCCCTAAAAATGAACCTCGCGTTTATTTCCCTGTGTGCAACAGGCCACTAGACTCGGACCTCATGAATACGTCCGGTGATCGTCTCAAAACCCTGCTGCACGAGTGCAGCCTCTCGCCTTCCGATTTTGCTGCGCAGCGCAAAGTCACGCCGCAGCACGTCAATAACTGGTTCAAGCGCGGCGTGCCCCTGGCCCGTCTCGATGAAATCGCCGAGCTGCTGTGCGTGTGCAGCAAATGGCTGCGAACCGGCGAAGGCCCCAAACACCCCAACCCCTTGCCGCGCCTGAACGCCGCGCCGCGCAAACCCGGCACCGAACCGCCAGAACCCAGCCTGCTTGCCGCCAATGCCCCCGATGACATCCCGCTGCCCTTCCACAGCATGCAGTCGCGGCAACTCAGGCCCATTGCCGACCGCTATCTGCACCTACCCCTGCGCGCCCTCGACGCTGTCGGCGTCGATCCTGAGCGGGCCCTGTGCCTGAGCATGCCGTCCAACAATATGAGCCCCTTGCTGCCACGTGGCACCACCCTGGCCGTCGACTGCAGCCTGACCCAGATCGTCGAAGGCGAACTCTACGCCCTGCTGCACAATGGCCGCTTACGCATCCACAGCCTCAGCCAGCGCGCCAACGGCTCCTTGCGCCTGCATAGCCACGACAGCGACGAACACCCCACTGAAACCTACAGCCCGGCGCAGCTCAAGAGCCAGAAGCTGAGCGTGCTCGGTTGGGTGTTCTGGTGGGGGCATTTACGCGACAGCCGCCCGGTTTGAGCGGCTGAGGGTGAATTTTTGCTGGGCATCTGACGTAAGAGCCAGTATGCTACGCCGCACATTTCGCCCCGGCTGCTCAGCATACCAGCGGGCCTGGCGCGGCACACACTGCCTG